>Ga0157374_10000130_pt1 | contig 68718 bp, 60 predicted proteins | sample M25metaG_FD_115308 | JGI IMG/M metagenome (GOLD analysis project Ga0157374, IMG submission 115308) | Miscanthus rhizosphere microbial communities from Kellogg Biological Station, Michigan, USA - M2-5 metaG | ecosystem: Host-associated > Plants > Roots > Rhizosphere > Soil | place: USA: Michigan...
CCATTTTTTAATCAGAAATTATTAAAACAACGCATTATGATGATCCAAAAAGATAAATCGCAAAAAAACGCACTTTTAAAGTATCTGCTTATTGTGCCTTTATTTACATTGATGCTGACACTGTCTTCGGCCACAATCACTAAAAACGAAGCAATAACTCCATCAGAAAAGGCAACACTTGCATCTCAACAAAAAGATAATAGAGTATTTACCGAAGTAGAGCAAGTACCAAACTTCCCGGGAGGTCTGAATAAATTCTACAAATTTTTACAGCAAAACATCAAATACCCTGCTGAAGCGCGCCAAAAAAAAATACAGGGCAAAGTTTTTATCACTTTTATCATTGAAAAAGACGGCTCGTTTAGCAATCTAAGAGTTTTACGCGACCCTGGTTATGGTTGCGGGACAGAAGCGCTTCGGGTAATGAAATTATCTCCCAAATGGAACCCGGGAATTCAAAACGGGCACAAGGCAAGGGTTCAATATACCATGCCGATCAATTTTACGCTTAAGGCTTAACTCCGTGCTCCTTTGTGCAAAATCTCAGTGTCCAGAGTGGTTAATCTTTACCACCAAGAGGCACTGAGATTGTCACAGAGTTCACTAAGGTTTTAAATGAAGCTTTTAGCTTTTTCTAATACTTTATCCAAACCGTTAACATCTTTACCTCCTGCAGTTGCAAAGAACGGCTGACCACCGCCGCCGCCTTGTATTTCTTTGGCCAGCTCACGAACGATGTTGCCTGCATTCAGACCTTTATCCTTCACCAGGTTTTCGGAGATCATTACGGTGATATTTGGTTTGCCTTCAAAATCTGCTCCCAGAACGAGGAAAAGATCGTTTACGATACCTTTTAACTGATAAGCCAGGTTCTTCACCGCGTCAGCGTTTGGTAACGCAACTTTTTCAGCGATGAAGTTGATGCCATTGATATTTTGTGCCTTTTTAGCCAGCTCATTTTTTAACCCCGCCGACTTTTCGAGAACGGATTTTTCAATCTCTTTTTTCAGTTTGCTGTTTTCGTCCAGCAGGCCTTCAATGCTTTTGCCAATATCCTTCGGATTTTTCAACAATTCTTTCAACTGATCGATGAGAAGGCTCTGTTGATTAATATAATTTTCAGCGCCGATACCAGTGATCGCCTCTATACGACGAACACCGGCAGCCACCGCACTTTCAGCTACAATTTTAAAATAACCAATGTTACCTGTCGCTTTCACGTGGGTACCACCGCAAAGCTCTTTAGAAAAATTATCATCGAAAGTGATTACACGAACATATTCGCCATATTTTTCACCAAACAGGGCTGTTACGCCGCTATTGATAGCTACTTGATACGCAACGCTGCGTTCTTCTTTTAATGGGATATTCTCACGTACTTTTTGATTGACAATAGCTTCTATTTCTGCCAGTTCCAGATCTGTCACTTTGGCAAAATGCGAGAAGTCAAAACGCAGATATTCGTCATTTACCAATGATCCTTTCTGATTCACGTGGCTTCCTAGTACCTGTTTTAAAGCAGCGTGCAGCAAGTGTGTGGCTGAGTGATTGTTCATGATATTGACCCGGCGTGCAGGATCTACAATAGCGGTCAGTGCATCATCAATAGCCTCTTCTGACGGCAACTTATCTACAAAATGCACGATCAGCGCATTTTCCTTTTTGGTGTCGGTTACATTAATCACTTCCCCATCCGGGAATACCAGTTCGCCTGTATCTCCTACCTGACCACCGCTTTCTGCATAGAAAGGCGTTTTATCCAGCACGATTTGGTATTGCTCTTTACCTTTAGCGGTAACCTTGCGGTATTTCACAATATGCGCGATGGTTTCGGTTTCATCATAGCCGGTGAATTCGGTGATATCTTCGTCTTTTACTACTACCCAGTCGCCTGTATCGATTGCGGTAGCTGCGCGGGAACGGTATTTTTGCTCAGCAAGAGCCTTTTCAAATCCTTCCATGTCTACTGAAAGGCCTTTTTCCCGGGCCATTAATTCGGTTAAATCCAGTGGAAATCCGTACGTATCTGACAAAAGAAATGCAACGCTACCTGGAATTTTACCTTTTTCACCTTTATCGGCCCAAACCATTGCTCCAACAACATTATTTTCGAAATAAGTGATACCCTGTGTAAGAGTCCTTAAAAAAGAAACTTCTTCTTCCAACACAACCTTCTGTACAAAATCTTTCTGATTCCACAGTTCGTCAAAAACGCCTTCAAATTGCTTCGCCAGCAATGGCACCAATTGATTTAAGAAAGGCTCTTTGAAACCTAAATATTGATATTGATATCTAACAGCCCTCCGCAAAATGCGGCGGATCACATAACCAGCTTTGTTGTTTGACGGTAATTGTCCATCAGCAATGGTAAAACTTACTGCACGAACATGGTCCGCCAAAACGCGCATAGCAACAGCTTCGTTCCAGCCTTCTTCACCTTGTTTAGCAGCAGCACAGTATTTTTTTCCGCTTTTCTCAGCAATAAATTGAATCAGATGTTGAAAAACGTCAGTGTCATAGTTAGAGGTTTTATCCTGCAGAACGCGCACCAAACGTTCAAAGCCCATACCGGTATCCACGTGTTTTGCAGGCAGTGGTTGCAATGAACCGTCTTTCAGCCTGTTAAACTGCATGAACACATTATTCCATATCTCAATCACCTGGTCGCTGTCACCGTTTACAAGCGCAGCACCGCTTACTTTTTGTCTTTCAGCTTCTGGCCTATTATCATAATGAATCTCCGAGCAAGGGCCGCATGGACCAGTTTCACCCATTTCCCAAAAGTTATCCTTTTTATTACCCATCAGGATACGCTCTGGAGCAATATGTAGCGCCCAAAAATCATAGGCTTCCTGGTCTTTAGGCAGACCTTCTTTTTCGTCACCTTCAAAAACAGTTACATACAGACGCTCGCTATCAATTTTTAAAACTTCGGTCAGTAATTCCCAGCTCCAGGCAATAGCCTCCTTTTTAAAATAATCACCAAAGCTCCAGTTGCCCAACATCTCAAACATGGTATGATGATAGGTATCTATACCTACTTCTTCCAGGTCGTTATGCTTACCCGAAACACGCAAACAACGCTGCGTATCAACCACACGGGGATATTTAGCCGGCGCTTCGCCCAGGAAAATATCTTTAAACTGGTTCATCCCGGCGTTAGTAAACATCAGCGTCGGGTCGTTTTTTACAACAATAGGAGCCGATGGCATTATGGTGTGCCCTTTGGAAACAAAAAAGTCCAAAAAAGCCTTACGTATCTCTGAAGAAGTCATGAAATGTTAAATAGTTCGCAAAGTTAATTATTCGGTTCAAAGTGCGAAAACAGGGTCAGAAACATGTTTATAGTGAGAATGAGCACGTTACGGCTGTTAACATCAGTAAAACTTTTCCACACTTTTACATTTTATAGAACTTTCTTGGTCAAATACGCGTTAAAGAGAAAAATTGAAATTAATTTTGGACCATGCCTTACAAAGAGCACGAGATTAGTAAATTGTACTACACCATGGGTGAGGTAGCTGCAATTTTTGATGTAAATCAGTCATTGATCAGATTTTACGAAAAAGAATTTGATGTATTACAGCCTAAAAAGAACAAAAAAGGCAATCGGTATTTTACACCCGAAGATATCGAACACCTGAGAATCATATTCCATTTAGTGAGAGACAAGGGCTACACTATTAACGGCGCACGCGAGCACTTAAAGAAAAACATGGATGAGTCCAAAGAGCATCAGCGCGTGATCGATTCGCTTGAAAGTATTAAGAAATTTCTGTTAGAAGTACGGGAACAATTATAAGCTATCAGCCTCACCTGATCCTCTCCAGGGAGAGGACTTAAAATCTCGAATTTCAATTAAACTTCCGTTAAACTTTAAAGACTTTTTCTCTTTGAAATCATATCTTTATTTCCAGATTTTGTGCTGATCATTATCAGTACCTGAACCTGTAAAAATGATATGATAGCCACTCACAAAGGCGAAATTCCATTTGCAATACTACTACTCCCCTTTTTAGCCGGAATTGGTTCAGGTATTTATTTTCCTATATTTTCTTTCACCACATTTTTTTCGATTACAGTAGCCGGATTGATCGTTCTGTTTATCAGCCTTAACCTGCTGTTTAAGAAGCTTAATCTTTACAAGTGGACAGGCGGCGTATTGATTTACAGCATATTATTTTTTTCAGGCTGGATTCTGTACATCGCCGGCCCAGGTAACACCGATGCTGATCTTAATATTATTAAAAAATAATTATGATTATCACTCCCTAATTATAGATAACTCCAACTCAAACTACCTGATTAACAAGCTGCAAAAACAAGCAGATGCACAACATATCAATTATCATTCCTTGCTGCGTAACAAATTCAATGGTGATATCATCTAATTGATAAATGAACAAACATTTGCACCCGAAGCAATTAATATCTAAATTGTGTTAATAAATCCAAAACATGAAACCATCATGAGCTATTAAAAACTAATATTGCTCATGATAGCTTCATTACCATTAAAAAACAAATTAAATACAAATGAAAATTAAATTTTTAAGCGCAGTTCTTGGTATTGCTTTATCAGCAGTAACATTAAGCGCAAATGCGCAAAAAGTCTACACTGAGGGCATAGTTACTTACAAAACCAACATGCGTGGTCAAGACGTAGAGATCAAAGAATATTTCAGAGCTGATTCTAATGCTGTGGCTTTTTCCGCGGGCCCAGCTACCATTAAGTTGCTATCTGACGCTAATCATAAATCGTTTGCTGTGTTGGTTGATGTACCAGTAGCTTCTATAAAGAAAGCAGCTATTTATACACCAGACGAGGTTGATCAGGTAATGAGCAGTTTGCCTAGCTTTACCTTTGCGCCCGGAACTGAAACAAAAACCATATCTGGTTTCAATTGCAAAAAAGTAGTAGCGACTGACACCAAAGACAAAAAGACCTACGACGTTTGGGTGACGAACGATATTTCAGTGCCAGCAACTGCAATACAACCTTACTATAAAACTATTGGCGGTTTCCCGGTACAGTACGCCACATTCCAGCAAGGACAAAGCGCCGAGGTTACCGTTTCAAGTGTAACCGACCAAAAAGCACCTGCAGGAACTTTTGGCATACCTGCCGACTTTGATAAGATCAGCAAAGACGATTTAGCTGCAATGAGCGGAGGCCATTAATCCCACCCATTTATCTAAAAAAAGCGATCCGACCAAGTCGGATCGCTTTTTTTATTAGCGTTAATTCCAATTATTTAGCTACTTCTTTATTTAATTGATCTATCCATTGGTTGAATAACCGGGTTTCCATTTCGACCGCTTTATCGGCATAAATTTGCCAATTGGGCGAAAAGGTTTTCAACTGGTTGATCATTTCTTCAAGGTGCCCCTCTTCTTCCAGGATGATAGATTTTACATTCACTTTGCTTCCTGTCTTATCTAACTCTTCCTGGTAAACAGGATAGAGTTCATCCGCTCTTACTTCAATAGCATAAGTAACCAGTAAATAAGCAGCAAAACGTAGCTCTTGTCCCCATAAGCCCAGTTCCTTTTTTACGTGTCGGCAAACGTCTATATCCAATTGATTAAGGTAATATTTGCTGCTTTTTGGTGCGATCAGGTAATCGCTTGAATAAGTCGGGCATTCAGCAGATTTTACTTTTTCGATCTGTTTTTTCAAATAGAATGCGTGACGATGCTCTTCAGCAGCATGTTTTAGTATAATGTAGGTAACTGTTTCCGGATCTTCACAGGCTGATATTTTGCGGGCGCCTGTATTTTCCATTAGCGAAAGCGTATTCAACCAACGCGCATGCAACTGGTCGTTATTAATTATAGTAGATAATAGTTTATTGAATTCCATTACTAAAGTTCGTCAAGTGCACTTTCAATTTTGATGTAAATATAGTTGAGTTGTTCATCGGTGATGCAATACGGCGGTAAAATATAGATAATATTGCCCAACGGCCGAAGAATGATACCGGCTTCCAGAAAATATAGATAAAGACGATCGCGCAACGAGCTAAAGTATGATGTATCTGATCCGGTCTCCCACTCCATTGCCAGGATAGTGCCCGTTTGTCGTGTCGTTCTGATCTTTGGATGATCTTTGATCTTTATGGCGAACTCCTTATGTGAATTTACAATACGATCAATATTTTGCTGGCTTGACGGATCTAAAAATAAATCAAGACTAGCTAACCCTGCTGAGCAAGCTACAGGATTTGCTGTATAGGAATGCCCATGAAACAATGTTTTCAGGCGATCATCCGAAAGGAAGGCATCAAATATTTGCTGCGTACAGGTAGTTAAGCCTAAAGCCATTGTGCCTCCGGTAAGGCCTTTGGAAAAACACATGATATTCGGCTGTACCGATAAATGGTCACACGCAAAGCGCTTCCCGGTGCGCCCGAAGCCGGTAAATACTTCGTCAGCAATTAGCAGAACATCTTCGTTCCGGCAATGTACCATTAACTCATCCAGATATTTTGCCTCATACATGAGCATACCTGATGCCCCCTGGACAAGAGGTTCGAAAATGAAACAGCTTAGATCAGATTTGAGATTTGAAATATGGGATTTGAGACCTTCAATATTTGATTCATTAGGTGTATCGATAAACTCAACTTCAAATAATAAATTATCAAAAGCGGCAGTAAAAGCGCTGCGGCCGCTCACGGCCATCGCACCAAAGGTATCGCCATGATAGGCATTTTTAAATGCCAATATTTTAGTGCGGTTTATACCTTGATTGTGCCAATATTGTAAACACATTTTTATGGCAACTTCAACCGCAGTTGAGCCATTGTCAGAATAAAATGCTTTTTGCTGATTAGAAGGTAAGACCGCTAAAAGTCGCTCTGCCAATTCCACGGCCGGCTGATGGGTAAAGCCGGCGAATATTACATGCTCTAGTTTATTGAGTTGTTCAGCTACCTTCTGGGCGATATAAGGATTTGCATGCCCGTGTATGTTTACCCACCAGGACGATACCGCATCTATATAGCGTTTGCCATTTTCATCATATAAACAAGCACCTTCACCGCGAACGATAGGCACAGGCGATAATGCCGTTTTCATTTGGGTATAGGGATGCCATATAACTTTTAAATCTCTATCTACTAGACTCATTTGTTATTTATTAAAAGTTTTACTACATGCTGATCGATAGGAAAAGTCATGTCTTCCGGGCGAATATCTTCCATATGTACCCACCTGAAAGATTGCAGTACTTCGCCCTCTCCATCAAAATCAAAAGCAACGGTTTTAAACATCAAATTTAATGGAGTAATGTTTTTAACGGTATAATAAACACTGATCATCTGCGAATCATTAAATGCCGATTTGATATAAAAATCAGTGGTATAAAAATGGCTCAGTACTTCTATTTCAACATTACATTCTTCAACAAATTCCCGTTTTAACCCGTCTATTAATCCTTCGCCCTGTTCCAGACCGCCACCGGGGAATTTAGAGAAACGCATACCGTACTCCTGTTCATCGCTGATGAGTATTTCATTGCGATCATTGATCAACAGGCCATAAACGCGGACATTAAATGGATACATTATTCGAAGTGTTTTTTGTTTCGGATCACTTTTTCAAGTGTCCAGGTTATGTCTTCCGTTTTTGCTTCTGACCGTATCGGGCAATCCGGCATACGGCAGTAATGGCAACATTGAGGTATGCAGGGATCGGTGTGAATAAATAATTCCGTTTTAGTCACCTGCTTGTTGATGAGCTCATCTACCCGCTTCACTTCATCATGCACTTGTATTAAATCGAGATAATTGGGTAATGTTAAATGACAATCAATATGCAAATCGTTACCATATTTTTGAGCCCGGAAATTGTGTATATCGATCCATGGATCCCGTCGTTGATCGTTTAATACGGCGATCACTTTGGTTACCATATCAAAATCGGTTTCGTCCATTAAACCAGAAACCGATCTGCGCACTAATTTATAACTGTTATATAATATGTATAATGCTACGGCAATAGACAATGCACTATCGAGCCATAGTATCCCTGTAACATGAATTAACAACAATCCGACAACCAATGCCACGCTGGTAAACATATCGGTAAGCAGGTGGTGACCGTCAGCCTCGATCGTCATTGAGGGCAATGATTTGCCTTTACGTATCATATAAGAACCAAGCAGCCCGTTGACCAATCCGGTTGCGCCAATAATGACGGCACCAGTAACTAAAGAGTGGATGTTATTTGGGTAAAATAAGCCGTACACCGCCTTTATAATGATGGTAATGGCAGCAATACCTATTAGCGCTCCCTCTATAAACACCGAAAAATATTCCACCTTACCATGTCCATAGGGATGATTAGCATCGCGTGGCTGGGAAGCTAGATAAATGCTAAAAAAAGCAAACGAGCTTGCCACGACATTCACGATGCTTTCAGCAGCATCTGTTAATATAAAAGTAGAGGCAGTGAGAAAATAGGCTACGAACTTTGCCACCATCAGAACAGCGCCGGTGATCAGCGATATTAGTATGATTCGTCTTCGTTGTTCTTGCAAAATATTCAGGATTTGCGGGCAAATTTAGAAATAACATTTTGAAGTCTTAAGTCAATAGTGATAAGTATTGAGCGATCCTTTGTAAATTAAAAAATTGCAAAAAAACAGAGCGCTAAGTCTCTAAAATTATAAAAAATGAAAAAATGGAAAATGGCTTAAGACTCATAACTCACGACTAAAGACTTTTCCTATATTTGCGCCCGGAATAAAATTAAGTTAATTATGAGCGCATTAAGTAACAGAATCAACAACCTTTCTGAGTCGGCAACCATCAAAATGGCAAAATTAGGCCGTGAACTTGCTGCAAAAGGTGTTGATGTGATCAGCCTTAGTTTTGGCGAGCCGGATTTTCATACCCCTGAGTATGTGAAGGAAGCCGCTAAAAAGGCCATGGATGAAAATTTCACCTATTACACACCGGTATCGGGTTATCCTGAACTGCGAAAGGCGATTGCTGCTAAACTTAAGAACGAAAACGGCCTGGATTATGATTTCAGCCAGATCGTTGTTTCTACCGGCGCTAAACAAGCTATTGCTAACGCAGTGCTTTGTTTGGTTAACCCTGGCGAGGAAGTAATTATCCCGACCCCGTACTGGGTTTCTTATTCTGAAGTAGTTAAATTAGCGGAAGGTAAAAGCGTATTTATTGATACGACTGTTGAGCAAAACTTCAAAATCACTCCTGAGCAATTAGAGGCTGCTATCACGCCGAATACTAAATTGTTCATGTTTTCATCGCCTTGCAACCCTACAGGTAGCGTTTACAGTAAGGCAGAACTGGAAGGCTTAGCCAAAGTATTTGAGAAACATCCAAACGTTTATATCCTGTCTGATGAAATATATGAGCATATCAACTTCGTTGACAAACACGAGTCGATAGCTCAGTTTGACAGCATTAAGGACCGTGTGATCATCATCAACGGCTTCTCGAAAGCATTTGCAATGACCGGCTGGAGAATCGGGTACACTGCATCAAACAAAGAAATTGCTGCTGCCTGCGATAAAATGCAGGGCCAGGTTACTTCGGGCACCTGCTCCATTACTCAAAAAGCTGGTGTTGCTGCAAGCGAAGGTGGTTTAGAAAGCGTGCTGAAAATGCGCGAGCAGTTCAGAAAACGCCGCGACCTGGTGTATGGATTATTAAAGGACATACCGGGCATCAATGTAAACCTACCTGATGGTGCTTTTTATTTCTTCCCTAATGTGACTGCATTCTTCGGCAAAAGCTATAACGGACGAACTATTAAAGATGCTGATGAATTAAGCATATTCCTGTTAGAAGAAGCACATGTAGCTACCGTAGGTGGTGATTCATTCGGTGATCCTAAATCGATCCGTATATCTTATGCAGCTGCTGAAGATAAACTGGTTGAAGCAATGAAGAGAATTAAAGCTGCTTTGGCAAAATTAAGCTAAAATCAATTGATAAGAAATAAAGAAGCCCGTTACAATACAGTAACGGGCTTTTGTTTTAAATCAATTTTCTCAGTTACAGGGTAAAACCGTAAGCAACGCGTAAGTTTACAAGACCATAGTTTACACCGCCACCTGAGAAATTCTCGTAACGTGCACCTATGTCCCATGATTTGTTGGCCCAGCCCAAACCTGGAGATAACAATAATCGAGTTTTCCCACCTGACACAGTTTCAAATCCGGCGCCAGCCTCACCACTTAAATAAATAGGTGAGTTAAAAAATACTTTGGCTCCGGCTTTTACGGGAATTATACCAAAATTTGCCCCTTTGGTTGTAACAGTCGTAACTGAATTTGTTGTCGGATCAACAAATGTTGCTGTATAATCCTTGCCAAAAAGATTATAATAACCTGAAGTAAGCATTACAGCCACATTTTTGTCAATGCCGTATTGTAAACGTAGTGTACCACCTAAATCCCACCCCTGTGTAGTATGAAGATCACCTGTTGGCAAACCACCTTCAACACCGATTCCTAAACGCCATGCGCTTGGTGGGGTGGTTTGTGCTTTTACATTTGTTGCGAAAAATATAGCTATGGCCGTTCCAGCAATAGCCAACATTTTAGTTACCTTTTTCATTGTTGTTGTGTTTTGGTTAATTAATTAATAAATGGTTGTATGCCCCTTTACAAATATTTTGCCATTGTGAATTTTCATAGGACATTTCAGCGAAAAACGAAAGTTATTAAGAAATATTATTAACAAATGTTAATAGGTTAAACCATTGTATGACAACATTTTTGGCAGATCAAGTATAATATCACTAAAAAATTAAACAATTGATTAATGTTTTTTTAATAAATCGATAGTGAAAAGGACTTCTGTACTGTAATGTAGAGCCTTTGTGTTCTGTTTGCAAGGCATTTTTTGTACTTATAACAATGCCAATAAACCAAAAGGCCCTTTTGAAGGGCCTCGCTGTATAAAAATTATAATAATCAGCTATTATATCTCCTTATCCCTGTCAGGATCAGGTTTATATTGCTCCTGTAATTCGGCCAGGTGTTTTTTTCCGTACGCGGCTCTGGTGATCAAATAAAATAACACAGGTACTATAAATATGGCCAACGATGTAGCGGCAAGCATTCCTCCAAATACTGTCCAGCCTATAGTTTGCCTCGCCTGTGCGCCGGCCCCGGATGCAACAAGTAACGGACCAACGCCTAAGATAAACGCCATAGATGTCATAATGATAGGGCGTAAACGCAAACGAACAGCCTCCAACGTTGCTTTTTCCAGTTCAATGCCCCTGTCAACACGCTCTTTGGCAAATTCGACGATCAGAATAGCATTCTTTGCAGCCAACCCTATCAGCGTAATTAAACCAATCTGCGCATAAATATTATTATCGAGACTAGGATGTAACCACAAGGATAATATCGCGCCAAATGCTCCCAATGGCACTGCAAGTAACACAGAAAATGGCACCGACCAACTTTCATACAAGGCTGCAAGAAACAGGAACACAAATCCGATAGACAGCATAAAGATGTATACAGTCTTCGATCCAGATAAGATTTCCTCTCGGCTCAAACCTGAGAATTCATACCCATACCCCTCGGGTAGTGTCTTGGCTGCCACTTCCTGCAAAGCCTTAATTGCATCACCGCTACTGTATCCTTCTGCAGAGTTACCGTCGATTTCGGCCGACCTGAAAAGGTTATAGTGTGATATCAACGGTGCATTTTCTATCAATTTATAAGAAGTAAGTGTGCTTAGAGGCACCATTTGCCCTGCCTGGTTACGCACAAAATACTGACCCAGGCTCTCGATATTTGTACGGTAGTTAGTATCAGCCTGGGCAACTACGTGGAAGTTCCGGCCGTAAATGGTAAAGTCGTTTACAAAATAACTGCCCATATAAGTTTGCAAAGCCGAGTTAATATCCGAAATCGCAACGCCTAATCTCTTCGCCTTTTCGCGGTCGATTGTTAGCCGATAAGCAGGTGTATGGGCGGTAAAGAATGAGAATGCTTTTGATATCTCTTTTCGTTTTCTTACCTCAGCCAAAAAATTTTGAAGCGTTTTTTCAAATGTAGCGATGTCGCCGCCTGCCTGTCTCTGTTCAAGAATAAAGGAAAAACCGGCTGTAGTTCCCAGTCCCGGTACCGCCGGCGGACGAATTACCACAACGGTAGCCTCTTTAAACCTGGCCATTTTTTTCTGAATAACCCCGACAAGCTGTTCTGATGTTAGCTTACGGTCATCCCAGGGTTTTAACTGAACGAATATGGTTCCACTATTAGACTTATTGGCAAAGCTTACTACGTTCAATCCACCTAATGCAGCAAAATGACCCACTTCGGGAATGCTATCCAATAAATTCATCATCTCATGTAAACGTGAAACGCTTCGCTGTGTTGACGATGCTTCAGGCAGATCGTAGGTGATATAGATACGACCTTCATCTTCTGTCGGGATAAAGCCCGTAGGTTTACCCCTAAATAATAAGATAGTCGCAACAACGATACATACAAGGATGATGATTATAAATTTTGAGTTTTTAATGCCTTTATCTACTGCGTTTCTGTAGCGGCCTGTTACTCTCCCGAACCACTGGTTGAACAGAAAAAAGAACCTGTCTAAACCTCTTGAGTTTTCATCCAGCTTATGCGGACGCAGCAGCAATGTACATAAAGCAGGTGTTAACGATAATGCCACAAAGGCTGAGATCAGTACAGATATCGCAATCGTGATAGCGAATTGCTGATATAGTCGCCCCACAATACCCGGAATAAAACCAACCGGCACAAACACAGCGGCCAGAATTAACGCGATAGCTATAACCGGTGCCGATATATCTTTCATGGCATGATTCGTGGCTTCCTTGGGCGACATACCATCCTCATCCATATAGTGCTGAACCGCTTCGACAACCACAATGGCGTCATCCACCACAATACCAATGGCCAGCACAAAACCAAATAGCGTCAGCGTATTTATGGTAAAATTCAGAGGAATAAAAAAAATGAACGTCCCAATGATGGATACGGGAATAGCCAAAACAGGAATAAGCGTTGTACGCCAGTTTTGCAGGAATAAGAATACTACAAAGATCACAAGTGTTAAAGCAATCAAAAGGGTCACCACCACTTCATGAACTGACACCTTTACCACAGTCACCGCTTCAAAGGGAACAACATAATCGACATCCGTAGGGAATGACTTTTTAAGTTGCTCCATTGTTTTATAAACATTCTCTGCGGTTTGAATCGCATTGCTGTTTGGCGCCTGGTAAATCAACAGGTAGGCAGCTCTCTTGTTATCAACAAATGAGTTACCTGCGTAATTAAATTTACCCAATTCCACACGGGCCACATCTTTTAAATGGACGATTGCTCCACTTCCGGGCTGGGTCCTTACAATAATATTCTCAAATTCCTGGGGGTTTGTTAACCTTCCATTCGCAAGTATCGTGTACTCAAAACTTTGCGCCTTCTCCTGTGGTGTTGAACCTACCGAGCCCGCCGCCACCTGCGCATTTTGCTCCTGGATAGCACTGGTAACATCATTCGCCGTCATTCCCAGGGCGGCAAGTTTGTCCGGCTTGAGCCAAATACGCATACTGAAATCATCAGCCCTATTGATTACGTCGCCCACTCCTTTGGCACGTAAAAGTGCATCACGCACATAGACGTTACTGTAATTGTCGAGAAACGGAACGGTATGACTGCCTTTTGGAGCAAAGATCGCCACCAACATCAGTATACTTGGATTACGTTTACGTGTTATGATACCGATGCGCTGAACCTCCTGGGGTAAAGTTGGCGTTGCAATCCCTACTCTGTTCTGTACGTCTAAGGCAGCAACATTTATATCCGTACCAACTTCAAAGTTAACGGTCATGCTCATCTGCCCGTTGCTTGTGCTATTACTTTGCAGATACGTCATTCCAGGCGTACCGTTTACCTGGACTTCAATCGGCGTTGCAACGGTTTGTTCAACCGTTTGCGCGTCGGCGCCGGTATAGGTTGTAGAGATGTTTACTGTTGGCGGCGTAATTTCAGGGTACTGACCAATAGCTAGATTGGTGATGGACAATATACCCACTGCAACTATAACTAATGAAATAACTATGGCTGTAACAGGTCGTTTTATAAAGGTTTCTGCAATCATTCTTTTTTATTTTTAGAAAAGCCCCTGTTATTTCCCTTGTTTTGGTTGCCCTTGCTGACCTGTCGCGGCCGGAGCACCCGTCCCACCCTGCGCTTCGGCGGGATTACCTAAAGTAATTTTTCCGCCATCACGAAGGCGCTGGAAGCCATCGGTAATTATTTTGTCGCCTTCATTTACCCCAGATAGTATGACTACATCAGTGCCAACGTGAGGCCCTAACTGCACCTTATGTTGCTTTGCAATAGTATCCTGGCTCACAAATACAAAGAACTCCCCCATCTGCTCAATCAGAGATTTGGCCGGGATTAATATTCTTTGTCCGGAAGCTGCATTAAGCACTTTCACAACGCAGCTCATCCCGTCTTTCAGCTCATCTTTTTCGTTTGCAAACTCAGCCCGAACTTTAATTGTGCCGGTTTGGTTATTTACACCACGATCAATAGCAAGTATTTTACCCGGCTTGTTATAGGTTGCTGCAGCCCCGGATAATTGCAATTTGAAAGTAGAATCGGTAGTTTTCTTTTTCAGGCCATAAAAACGATCTATATCCTGCTGATTAATCACAAAATCAACACCAATTGGGTTTTCACTTGAAATGGTATTCAGCAATGTGGTACCCGGAGTAACCTGTGCACCTAATTTCACCTGCGAAATTCCTATACGGCCGGTAAACGGTGCTGTTATAATTGAGTAAGAAAGGTCTGTTTTTGCCGATGATACCCCTGCTTTAGCGGCCGATACCTGGCTTTTAGCAGATTCATATGCCGCTTGGGCCTGATCGACGGTCTGTCTCGCAACAGCGTCTTCTTTTTGAAGATAGTTATAACGATCGATATCTTTCTGGGCTTTTACCAGGTTTGCCTGAGCACTTGCTAAATTGGCTATCGCCTGATCATAAGCTGCTACATATTTACGGCGATCGATCTCATAAAGTTCCTTACCTTTCTGCACCACCTCACCTTCTTTAAAAAATATCCCGGTAATAAAGCCTGTCACCTGGCTGCGTAGTTCGACCGAATTTAAGGCTACAACTGTTCCCTGGTATTGGTCGTAGTAAACAGCGTTCGCTTTTCTTGCCTCAGCTACAGCAACAGGCGTTGGCGGTAATGGCGCATTTTGATTTGACGGTGCCTTGCATGCCGATACAGCTAGTATAGCTAATAAACCTGCCTGGTATATGTATTTATGCTTCATCGATGGTATATAAATGAGGTTGAATGTTAAATTAGTTTTGCTGCACCGATAGGATTCCCAATGCTTTTTGCAGATCTATTTTGCTTGATAACACCTGGAACAAAGCATTATAATAATTAAGCTCGGCCGTTCTAAGGTCTGATTGAGCAACGATCACATCAAGATAAATCTTGATCCCTTCACGGTATTGAAGGCTGACTACGTGATACACGTCTTTTGCCAAACTCACATTCTCTTTCAGAAACTGCAAGTTGGTATAATTACTTTTATAACTGGCCAGCGCCTGTACATATTCTGTATTGATCGTATTCCTCGCATTCGTAATATCCAGTTCCGTCCGGTCGGCCTGTAAACGTGCCTTGCCTAAGTTCTGCAACCGTTTAGTCCCCTGGAATATGGGCAAACTAAGCGATAAACCTATATAAGCATTTGGGTATAACTTGTTATAAAGACTTGCGAATCTATCGCTAAAATAATTAAGATTGTAAACACCATTTGCGGATAGCGATGGTAAAAAACCCCACCTGTAGTAGTTTACATTTACATTTCGAAGGCTTTTTTGTGTTTGCAGCAATTGATATTCGATGCGGTTATTATAATCGAGTTTTTGATTAGTATCTGCTATTGCTTCCGTTTCAAATCGAGCGGAATCGTAAGACAGTGTTAGCTGACTCTCTGCACCCAAGCCCATTATTTCTTTCAAATAGGCTTCTTTACTTTTAATGGCTTCCCCAGTTTGTTTACGCGAAGCCAGCGAATTGTTCAACGCAATTGTAGCCTGCTTATAATCCGTTTTATCAACCACACCAGCCTTGTATTGTGATTTTGCATCTTTCAGGCTTCTTTGCAATCTCAGGATGTCCTCATTTAAAATATCCAATTGCTTTTGTGACAACAAAACATCGAAAAAGGCCTTGCTTACATCAGCTACCACATTGATTTGGCTGCTGGTCGTGTTTTGTTTGTAATACAGGCGCGAATACTTGGCGGCCTTTGCTGCTTGTAACACATCATTATTATATATTACCTGGCTCGCCTGCAAACCAATAGCAGACACGTTATCTATGTTACCAATGTTAGTGCCTGTAGCTGGTATAATTGGTGAGCCTTTAAAATAGTAATTATAAGACCCTGATCCGTTCAATTGCGGCAGCCATGCCGAAAGGCCAATTTTAACGTCACGTTCATTTATCGCTTCATCGATAGACGCTTGTCTTACTGCGGGCTGATTCTTTAGCGCAAATTCGACACACTGTTTTAAAGTAACAACTTTCAATGAAGTGTCTGGATCGGTTTGGCCAAAAACAATAAAGGGAAAGAATAGTATGAATAGGTATAGTGTATAAGTTCTTTTCGCCATAAGGTAGAATTGATCGGTCGATTAAGAGACAAAGTAAATGGAATGTTCCATTATTTTTTGGTAAATTTACTCGAATAGTGCGAATATGGCATAATTATGAATAAAAGAAACAGGGAAAAGCTTTTTACTAATTGCCATAAAACCACCAATTTGAACCCAAAAATTATGGCTTTTTTAAAAAAATGAAAAATTGTGACATGAATTAAATAAAAAATTTAATTAATTTGCCTCTCGGGAATTTACATTACGGCTTAAAATGTAATGTAAACATTCTCAGTTATCTAATCTTGATATTGTAAACTTGTTCACAATATTTTTACAATAAATTAAAACAAGGCTAATAAATGGGTAAAAAACTACATGATAAAATTGCGTTGTTCAAAGACGCAGAACTGGCCAGGGAAAAAGGCGTTTATCCTTTTTTCAGGCCTATTGAATCCGGACAGGATACAGAAGTTATTATAGATGGTCAGAGAGTGTTGATGTTCGGTTCAAATTCTTACCTTGGACTAACCAATCACCCTAAAATTAAAGAAGCCTCTAAAAAAGCAATTGATAAATATGGTACAGGTTGTGCGGGATCAAGATTTTTGAACGGCACGCTTGATATCCACATCGAGCTTGAAGAACGCCTGGCAAACTATGTAGGAAAAGAAGCTTCAGTATTGTTCAGTACTGGCTTCCAGGTAAACCTGGGCGTTTTGTCTTCTATCACCGGCCGTAATGATTATTTAATTCTTGACGAATATGACCATGCTTCGTTGATCGATGGCAGCCGTTTGTCATTTTCAAGGGTAATCAAATATGCTCACAATGACATGGCCGATCTTCGCCGTAAATTGAGTATACTGCCTGAGGATGCGGTAAAACTGATATCAGTTGACGGTATCTTCAGTATGGAAGGCGATATTGTTAAGCTGCCTGAGATAGTTAAGCTTGCTGACGAGTTTGGTGCTAATATCATGGTAGATGATGCTCACAGCCTGGGTGTTATTGGTGAAAAAGGGGCCGGTACCGCTTCTCATTTCGGATTGACTGAAGATGTAGACCTGATCATGGGTACTTTCAGTAAATCACTCGCATCCCTGGGTGGCTTCATCGCTTCAGATTTTGCTACTATCGATTACCTGAAGCATCGCGCACGTTCATTAATGTTCAGTGCGAGTATGCCGCCGGGCGCAGTAGCTAGTGTTATAGCTGCGCTCGATATCATCGAATCAGAACCTGAAAGAATTCAAAAATTGTGGGATAATACAAACTACGCTCACAAGTTATTAGTAGATGAAGGATTTGATCTTGGCCCTACCGAAAGCCCAATCCTACCTATCTACGTACGTGATAACGAAAAAACATTCCTGGTTACTAAATACCTGCAGAATTCTGGCGTATTCGTCAATCCGGTAGTTTCACCGGCTGTTCCGTCTGACTCATCCTTACTTCGCTTCTCATTGATGGCAACTCATACCTTTGCGCAAATAGAAGAAGCGATCGAAAAGATCAACAGGGTGTTTAAAGAGGTCGGTGTATCGATGATCAAAGAAAATATCTAAAAAGAAAAAAGTCATCCTGGTAAAACTACCGGGATGACTTTTTTAATACCAATTTTTCATAACCAACTCAACCCAGTACCTCAATGAAAAAAATAATTCCGGTTAGTAATAAAAAAGAACTGGCAAAATTTATTGACTTTCCTCATGATCTTTATAAAGATGACCCATACTACGTACCGGAATTATTCATTGCTCAGCGGGACCTTTTGACTACTCATCCGTTTCATAAGCATTCGCAGTTGCAGCCTTTTTTGGCTTACGACGGTGATAAGATCGTGGGGCGTATTGCAGCAATTAATAACACTAATCATAACCAATTCAACAAAACCAATGATGGCTTTTTTGGATTTTTTGATTGCATCAACGATGCTGAAGTTTCCGGACTATTGTTTGATGCTGCGATAAAATGGTTAAAAGAAAAGAAACTGGACAAAATTGTTGGCCCGGTAAACCCATCGACCAACGAAACGTGCGGCTTGCTTGTTCAGGGCTTTGATAGCTCACCTATGGTGATGATGACTTATAACCCTCCTTATTATATCGACCTGGTAGAAAAAGCAGGGCTGAAAAAGCAGGTTGATCTGTTGGCCTGGCATTGGGACAAAACCAGCTATAATGATAAATCGGTTCAACTGTTGGATAAATTACAAGATCGTTTGAAAAGAAGCGATATCACCATAAGAAAAGTAAATCTTAAAAAGTTCAAAGAAGAGGCCGCCGCCCTGCGGGAGGTTTATAATACCGCCTGGGATAAAAACATGGGCTTCTTCCCCATGACTAACGAAGAATTCGATTATACAGCTAAAGACCTTAAAATGATCCTTGACCCTGATTTCTGTCTGCTGGCAGAACAACATGGCAAGATCGTCGGTTTTGGCGTGGCGATCCCTGATATTAATGCCATTTTAAAAACCATAAAACGCGGACGTTTACTTCCTACAGGCTTGTTCAAATTGTTATTTGGTAAGAGCAAGATCAAAGGTATCCGCATTATGCTGTTGGGTGTTGTTGATGGCTATCGCAAAATGGGCATTGAGGCGGTTTTATATGGAAACATCATAAAAGAATACCGCAGAAAAGGTCTCGAATATGCTGAAGCGTCGTGGACGTTGGAAAACAACGATATGGTAAACAGAGCTATTGAAGCTATTGGCGGTGACCCATATAAAAAATACAGAATCTACGAAAAGGCAATCTAAGCTTGTACCAACCCCTGTCTGTATCTCTCAAAATGGTTACCTGAACTGGTCTGAATTCAAGGTTGACTAATTTCATATTTTAGTCAATTTTGTAATTTTGCAAAATTCTTTATTGAAAAATGCTCTCTTTTGAGCCCTCAAATAAATGTATGGCATAGCCATAAAACTAATAACTTGAAAAAATAGAACATGAAGAACAACATTCAACCAGCTAAAGGCAAATTGGGGATTTTGATACCGGGATTAGGTGCTGTAGCTACCACGTTAATTGCCGGCGTTGAGGCCGTAAAAAAAGGAATATCACAACCTATTGGCTCGCTCACCCAGATGGGGCACATACGTTTAGGCAAAAGAACCGAGAACCGTTACCCGAAAATCAAAGATTTTGTTCCTTTGGCCGATCTGAATGATATTGTTTTTGGTGGATGGGATGTATATGAAGATAACGTGTACCAGGCTGCAATGCATGCCAAAGTACTTGAACCGGGATTATTAGCTGCTATTAAGCCTGAATTGGAAAAAGTAAAACCAATGAAGGCCGCATTTGATAAAAACTATGCAAAAAATCTAGACGGTTCGCACGTTAAACAAGGCACCCGTCGACAAATGGCCGACGAAGTAATGGCCGACATCAAAAACTTCAAAGCACAAAACGGTTGCGACAGGATAGTGCTTGTATGGTGCGGTTCAACCGAAATTTATTACGAAGCATCTGAAATACATCAATCATTAGCTGCATTTGAACAAGCTTTAGCAAATGATGATAAACTGATCTCGCCAAGCATGATCTATGCTTACGCAGCACTTAAACTAGGTATACCTTTTGCAAATGGTGCTCCAAACTTAACTGTTGACATCCCGGCGTTAATTGAACTTTCAAAACTGACAAACACACCGATTGCCGGCAAAGACTTTAAAACAGGTCAGACCCTGATGAAAACCATTTTAGCCCCTGGTTTGGCTGCAAGGTCACTAGGTATTAGCGGATGGTTCTCGACCAATATCTTAGGTAACCGCGATGGATTGGTACTCGATGATCCAGATAACTTTAAAACCAAAGAAGTGTCTAAACTGGGTGTATTGGAAGATATACTTCGTCCTGAGGATAACGAAGAATTATATGGAGATATATTCCATAAGATCCGTATCAATTACTACCCTCCGCATGGCGACAACAAAGAAAGCTGGGATAACATTGATATTTTCGGTTGGTTAGGTTACAAAATGCAAATCAAGATCAATTTCCTTTGCCGCGACTCAATTCTGGCAGCCCCTATCGCATTAGATCTTGCCCTGTTCATCGACCTGGCTAAGAGAGCAGAAATGAGTGGTATACAGGAATGGCTATCCTTCTATCTTAAATCACCACAAACTTTGCCTGGTTTAAGACCTGAAAATGACATATTTAAACAGTTGATGAAACTACAGAATACTTTACGCCATTTGATGGGCGAAGACCTGATTACTCACCTCGGCTTAGATTACTACCAAGACCTGGTTGAAGTATTATAATGCTTTTCCATAAGCTAATTTCCACAAGCCTGGGCATTGGATATATTGGCAAAGGTGCCGGGACAGTAGCTGCTGTCGCCTGTTGCTTTTGCTGGTACCTTGCCTGGGCTTCTGGCTATAATCCGGTCGCGGCAATTGCTATAACGGTATTTGTCACTTTAATCGGAATATGGTCGTCCACTGTCGTTTCAAGAATCTGGGGCAAAGATCCTTCCCGCGTAGTAATTGATGAAGTAGCGGGGATGTGTATCAGTCTTCTTTTTATTCCTGTAACCTTAAAATATGTAGTCATAGCGTTAGTGCTATTCCGCTTTTTTGATATTGTAAAACCCCTCTTTATCAAAAAAATGGAAATATTCCCTGGCGGCTGGGGAATAATGCTGGACGACGTATTAGCTGGTATTTATGCCAATATCTTGCTGCAAGCGGCCATTTGGCTAAAATTAATCTGAACTTGATACTAAAAAATTTTGTTAATCGTTTGATTAATTTTGACTTTTTGACCACAAAAGTCTATACAGAATTTTTCTATTTTTGCGGTAAATGATAGGCCTGTTAAACTTATAACAAGAATTGTAATCGGACAGGACTAAGGGTTAACAAAGCATTTAATTGAAATTCCTATTTCACGCGAGTGTTAAGAAAATACAATGGATCAATTACGTGTAGTTTATATAATGCAGATTAAATAAAATTGTATCAATATTAATATAGTTACGTTTCACAACTACTCCAGGGCGAAAATGAGTTGGCATCCGCGTAGCTGCACCAATCATATGAATTTTAAAAATATTTACTTCAAAATATTTCTTTTAACACCGCTGCTATTTTTATCGCTCGTCACCTTTGCCCAGGTAACAAGAGTGAGCGGCGTAATAACCGATGCAAAAACAAACCAGACTCTTCCTTTTGTAAATGTATTCGCAGCAGATAGTTCCGTAAACATCACTGCCGACGAAGAGGGTAAATACACTTTAACATCTAAGCCTGATAAGCCGTTCAGCCAGATAAAGGTCTCCTTCGTTGGATATAAACCTACTATCATAAATGTAAAATCCGGCCAGGAACAGATTATTAATATAAAGTTAGTTCCAATAGCACAGCAATTGAGCGAAGTTGTAATCAGATCCGGCAAAAAAACCCGGTACCGAAATAAAGACAACCCTGCTGTCGAGTTGATACGACAGGTTATAGCCCATAAGGAACAAAACCGACCGGAAAGCTACGACTACGTTCAGAACAAGGAATACGACAAAATGATGTTTTCGGTACTAAATGTCTCCCCTACCGTTGCCGATAAAAAATTTTTCAGAAAGTATAAGTTCCTGTTAGAAAACAGAGACAGCACTACGATACCAGGCAAAAATTTATTACCAATTTATCTTGATGAAAAGTTAAGTCAGAATTACTACCGTAAATCTCCTGAAAAAAAGAAAACTATTCTTCTGGGAGAAAAGAGTGTAAACTTTGGAAGTTATATTGATAATGAGGGCCTTGGTCAATACTTTAAACATATGTATTACCAGGTAGACATTTATCAAAATAATATCTTCCTGATGACCAACATGTTTCTGAGCCTGATATGTGATGCAGCTCCTACATTTTATAAATTCTTTATTACTGACACCATTGTTGTGAACAATGCAAAAGTAGTTGAGTTAAGTTTTACTCCGCGTAATACGACCGACATGTTATTCGAGGGCAAGATTTACGTGACCCTTGACGGCCATTATGCCGTTCAGCACGTAGGGCTTACTGTTAACAAAAACATCAACCTTAACTTCGTAAAATCGCTTCATGTGGATCAGGACTTTGAACAAAATCCTGACAACCGATATCACCTGAGCAAGAGTAATACTATAGTTGATTTTAGTTTCAACAAAAAAGGACATGGCGGTTTATTAGGCATCCGGACCATCACCTACAAAGATTATATTGTCGACAAAGCTATACCGGACACAACATTTGATGGCCCTGCTTTAGTTGAAAATGATGAGGCAAAAAGAAGGAGCAATGATTTTTGGGTAAAAAACCGACTGGACACATTAACCAAGGCTGAATCGAAAGTTTATCACAATATCGATACACTACAAAAGATGCCATCGTATCGCCGGACAATGGATATTTTAACCCTGTTATTAGCGGGGTACAAATCATTCGGTCCGTTTGAACTGGGCCCTGCAAATACTTTTTATAGCTTTAACCCGGTTGAAGGTTTGAAGCTCCGGGTTGGCGGTCGTACAACACCCGAACTGAGTAAACGATATTATTTTGAAACCTACCTGGCTTATGGGGTCAAAGATGAAAAGTGGAAAGGCTTTTTAAGTGCCACCTACTCCATAAATGATAAATCCATTTACAAGTTCCCACAGAATTATATAAGAGTAAGCTACCAAAAAGACACTAAAATCCCGGGACTTGCGCTTCAGTTTGTACAGGAAGATAATTTCTTATTATCGTTCAAACGCGGTAATAATGACAAATACCTGTATAATGACTTTTATAAAGTGGACTATGTTCACGAATATGAAAGTCACTTTTCCTACAGCATAGGATTAAGAAGATGGATGCAATCACCAGCAGGTTCGTTATTCTATACAAATGAAGTAAATGGTGTTCCAAATAGTGTAAACAGCATTACAACAGCCGAAATAACCGCACGGCTGCGCTATGCACCCCACGAACAGTTTTATCAGGGAAAGATCTATCGTGTCGATATTCCAAATCAATACCCAATTTTCACCCTGGATTACACCCAGGCCTTAAAAAATGTCTTTGATGGACAATACGCTTATAAAAATCTTCATTTCCAGGTTGATAAACGTTTTTACCTCTCACAATTGGGTTATGCGGATGTTTCCGGAGAAGTCGGCCATGTTTTCGGGCAGGTCCCTTTTCCATTGCTTTCTATACCCCGTGCAAACCAAACATACGCTTATGATTTGTATTCGTACAACCTGATGAACTTCCTGGAGTTTGTTAACGACCACTTTGAAAGCATTATGATCGATCAGCATTTCAATGGCTTCATATTTAATAAAATCCCATTATTTAAGAGATTGAAGTGGCGTGAGACAGTTTCGTTTAAGTCATTGTGGGGGAGCTTGAGAGATGAAAACAACCCATCGTTACATTCATCATTGTTTCAGTTGCCTGTTGACGAGAATGGCCATCCTACCACATTTGCCTTAGGCAGAACACCTTATATAGAAGGTAGCGTTGGTATTGAAAACATTTTTAAATTTGTAAGGGTAGATTTGGTTAGGCGTTTTACCTATTTAGACAATCCGGATGTGGCTAAATGGGGTATCCGTACAAGGGTCCTCTTTACGTTTTAACCTTGGTTTGTTAAAGATTATTTTAACTATGGCATATCAGACATCAATACGTACCAATCTTCAACTGGGAATCTATAAAGTAATAGACCCCTTTGTAAAAGTGCTGATCAAATTAGGACTCACTCCTAATGCTGTCACCACAATAGGCTTTATACTGAATGTTGGTGTAGCCGTGATTTTCATTATAGGTGCCGAAGAGGGTAACCGCGGCGACCTAACCTACGTTGGCTGGGCAGGTGCATTGATACTGTTTGCGGGTTTATTTGATATGCTCGACGGGCAGGTGGCGAGGCTTGGAAATATGAAATCCACATTCGGTGCATTGTATGACTCTGTCCTTGACCGCTATAGCGAATTAGTGATGTTCCTGGGCATCTGTTATTATTTGGTGGCTCATCACTATTTCTTAAGCTCCATATTTGCTTTTATAGCCTTGATCGGTTCAATGATGGTAAGTTATGTTCGCGCCCGTGCTGAAGGTTTAGGGGTAGAAATCAAAGGCGGAATGATGCAACGACCTGAGCGGGTGATTACTCTCGGACTGTTTGCCATGCTGTGTGGCGTTACCTCGTTATATATTGGTGGTAATTATAAGCTATATGTACCAGGCATAAAATTTCATGTATTTGAAACTATGTCAATTTTCACGTTCCCCATAGTTGCATTAGCTGTGTTAACTAATGCAACCGCCGTCAGACGATTAATAGATGCTAAAAAAGCACTGGAGAAAAAATAATGCAATACCCTCTTTTTAAATTAATGCGATTACATTTTTTACTACTTATTTTATTGATATCTGTTACGTCTGTATACGGGTATTCAAAAAAAACTGAAAATGGCCCGGGTACAGACAAAGGTGTCAATGTGGTATACCCGACACCTCCTGTAAGCAGCGAACGGTTATTTTACGTACAGCGTACCCCTAATGCAAACACCATTGTTTATGATCTGAATTTAAACACAGACGGAAAACTCAATACGGACCAGCCCGTAAAAGTTTACTGGTTAAAATATGCAGAAAAAGGACAAAAAGAGGAATTAAATTATATTCAACGTAAATTTGCGTACGGTTTAAATGCAAAAGCGTTGAATAACGGCAGCTATGATATCAGATTTGTGTCATACAAAAAGTTTCCGCTTACTTTGATGAAGAGCGGAGACGGAAAATATCATATCTTCGCGTCTATTGCGCAAAAACAGGTAATACTCAACCGTATTTTTGTGAAAATTGAGGGTGGCAGCTTTTGGATCCCGAATGTAGTTTATGTAGAGGTAAAAGGCACTGACCCAGAAACCGGCAAAGAAATAGTTGACCGTTTTAAACCCTGAAGTGATGAAAAAGAAATTTGTTTCCAATTCACAGGAGTCTGTGAGAATGTTTAAAAGCAACTTGTTTGAGGCTTTGTCAAAGGTACATTACCTGGTGCCGGTATTTATTTTTATGCCGGTTATATTTTATTGCGTTTACAGGTACTTCTTCACTACTGAATTGCCTATACTTACTTTCTTCGGCTTGTTTTTCGTGGCATTATTTATATGGACCTTTGTTGAATATGTGATGCACCGTTTTGTGTTCCATTACGCGCCAGCGGATAAACCATGGGCCCAACGCCTGCATTTTATCTTCCATGGCGTTCACCATGATTATCCTAGTGATGCCAAACGTTTAGTGTTGCCGCCATCGGTAAGTATTCCTTTAGCAACTGGTTTCTTCTTTTTATTTAAAGCAATGTTACCGGTGGATTATATCTGGGGGTTCTTTCCTGGATTTATCCTGGGCTATCTGATTTATGATGAAACCCACTACGCTATCCACCATTTCAATTTCAAAGGGAATATCTGGAAAAAAATAAAACAGCACCACATGCTGCACCATTATCAGGATCCAGATAAGGGCTATGGAGTAAGCTCGCCACTTTGGGATAAGGTGTTCGACTCCGATTTCTTAAAAAAATAGCATGGACAGTGACATCGGCTCAAGTAATGCAGTAACCGTTCGGGCTGTAACTGTCGTTTCTATTGCATCATTTGCATACCTGCTTTTTTCCGCCGTTCTGGTCGGTTTTAAATCCGATCAGGTAGTTTTGGTCGTGCTTTTCAACCTGCTTTTCTATGCATCTGCCATCACCCGTAAATTCATAACAGGTTTTTCAATATTCGTAATCTATTGGATCATATACGATTACATGAAAGCCTTTCCCAACTATGAATATAGCACGGTTCATATAGAAGACATTTATAATTTTGAAAAGCATCTATTTGGCATCCATTTTCAAGGCAAACTACTAACCCTGAACGAATACTGGCGATTTAATGGCACAACCTTTCTGGATATACTTACAGGCATTTTTTATCTATGCTGGATACCTGTACCAATGGGCTTTGCAATTTACTTATTCTTCACCAGGAGAAGGCAGTTTTTACTATTTCTACTCACTTTTGTACTCGTCAATTTTCTTGGCTTTATCATTTATTATACGTTCCCGGCCGCACCGCCGTGGTATGTACAATATCACGGGTTCTCATTTCATCAACTTACCGCGGGTAATACAGCTGGCCTTGCCAAATTTGACGCCTACTTTAATGTAAGCATATTCAAATCGATATATGCCAAAGGCTCCAATGTTTTCGCAGCTATGCCTTCACTGCATTCCTCGTACCCGGTGATCGTGCTGTATTATAGCTTAAAAAACAAGCTGGGTAAAGCCAATATTTTCTTCGTCATCGTGATGGTCGGCATATGGTTTTCTGCGGTATATCTCAGTCATCACTACATTGTCGATGTATTGGCTGGGATATTATGCGCCTTTATCGGAATCTTATCGTTCGATCTCATTTTGGCTAACGTAATGCCTTTCAGAAGGTTCATCGATAATTACGAGAAGCTGATAAAATAGAATATTAGGCAGTAAACTGTACTAATTACTATACTTTTTACGCCAATTTGTCCGCACCGGTGCAATTTAAATAACCAATCAATTCTATTGATTTAAAGTCATGTTAAGGTATGGGGGGACTGCCATTGAGCATAAAGGCACGGCTTTTGCAGTGATTCAAAGTCAATCTGATAGATACGTTTATGCCTTACACGAGAAAAACAGTACTACTCCTTTTATTTTTATGCTGCTTCTATAATTTATTTGCAAGCACAAATAAGATTGATAGCTTAGGTTTACAGGATCAACCGATATCAAACTTAAATACAATAGACAGTCTGAAAAAAGAACTGGGGAAGGTTGAAGAAGATTCACTTAAGGCAATATTGTATAGTAAAATTGCGGCACAATATCTAAAATACGATTCAACAGCAAGCAAAAAAGAGCGTCATACTTATCAGAACGAGGCTATCAACAATACGCTTTCAGCTATTCATCATTACTCAAAATATGACGACTCGGTGGGCCTGCGCAATAGTTTTGATGTACTGGCAAAAGTTTATCACGCTCAGCATAAATACATCCAGGCGAAATGGTTTTCCATCCAATCAAATTCCATATCAAGAGCTATAAATGATAATGCGAATATTATTGCTTCACTCCTCGAATTAGCGTCTGTAAAAACCGACATAAAAGATTACAAACTTGCAGTACGCGACTTAAATGAAGCACTATCGATATCATCCAAAAACCATATGCCAAAACAGGAGGCTGATGTTCAGTTGCATTACGCAATATTTTATAATGTGATCAAGAATACAGAGAAAGCCGCGACAGCTATGAAAAGATATGCGGCCATTAATGACAGCATCAAACGTGATAATGAGGCCCGTACATTGGCTAAGCTGAAGACCACTGATTCGCTACAGCAGGTGAAAAAAAAAGTTTATATGAGCAACAGCAGCGGCAAACGCTTCTCAACCGCGATAGTGTTATCATCGTCCTTATAGTCATCATCGCATTAATTACCACCAGCCTATTTTTCCTTTATAGACGCAAACGCAGGGGGTATTGGCGTTCTAAGATCAAGCGCCCAGATCATTCCAACAATAGTTAAGCAATAAATAACATTTATTTAAACCTGCCGTTTGATTAAACGTCAATAAGATATATGAAAAGATTGTTTTTGGGCGGATTATCGGCATTAGTTATCTTACTCACCTGTGTTTCTGCGGCTCCGCAGCACATTAATAATGACCGTTTTAAAGATGAATTTTTAAATCGCATCAATAAGATACGAGCTAAAGGCTGCAATTGCGGTGTTACTTACTTTCCACCTGCCCCGCCAATGAAATGGAATGATCAATTGGAGTTCGCTGCCCGCGGGCATGCGCTGGATATGTCGGAACGTCATTATTTTAGTCATACCAGCATAAACGGACGTAGTATGTCGGATCGAGCCCTGGACGCAGGCTATGGCTTCAAAGGGTATAGAACTTATGCCATAGGCGAAAACATCGCCCAGGGCCAAACAAGCATAGCCGAGGTAATGAACGGCTGGTTGCATAGCGAAGGCCACTGCCGCAACTTAATGAACCCGGCTTTCAAGGAAGTTGGCGTGGCCGAAATTGATAATTATTGGGTACAGGATTTTGGTGGTCGGGAAGCTTTTTCAGAACGCGAGCAGCAGATGATCAAAAGTGGTAGGTATAAGTTGGTGCAAAAGGAGATTTCTCAGGGGCACTAACTCCATCCCATTAATTCCATTACCCTGATAAATTCAGGTTGTAATGGTGCTTCAATAGTGATCGTTCCTCCGCTTATAGGGTGATTGAAGGTCAACTGCGAAGCATGCAACAACATCGTGGTCATATCCCATCTTTCTTTAAACAGCTTGTTTTGTTTATTACAGCCATGAGTCCGGTCTCCTATGATCGGGTGAAAGATATGAGCAAAATGTTTGCGTAACTGATGCATCCGGCCTGTTTTGGGAGTGGCCTCAATAAATGAATATCTTGAAGTCGCATGTTTACCGAAAGGCACATCTAACTCAGTTCGCTTTAAGGTATGATAGTTTGTAAAAGCTTCCTGAAGAGCGCCGTTCTCTTTTCTAAGGGGATAATCAATCTCACCAGTATCCGGCGTATGCCCTCGTAAAATGGCAAGGTATTTTTTGCTAACAAGATTATCTGCAAACTGCTTCTGCATTTCGATCTCGATGGCCTTGTCAAAAGCAAACAGCAGCACGCCGCCCGTTTTTCTATCGATCCGGTGAACCGGGTAAACCTTCTGCCCTATCTGGTCGCGCAATAATTGCAGGGCAAATACTTCTACATCAGCTGCGATGGGTGAACGATGGACCAACAGATCATGCGGTTTGTTTATAGCAATCAGGTGCTCATCCCGAAAGGCAATCTCCAGCATTATTGATCGGTCTTTTTATCCGTCGGCTCAGCTGAATTCGGTTTGCCTTGAGCCGATTTCTTTTCCATTGGCCCGCGTTTGAAGATAACGAGTCCATTAAGGAAGTTCCTTAATAGCTGGTCTCCGCAGGGTTTAAAATTCGGATGATCTTTATCACGGAATATAGCGCCCAACTCTGCTTTTGACGTCCTGAAATTTACCAGGCTGCAAATGTGAACAATATCATCATCCCGTAGTTGCAAAGCAACGCGCAGCTTTTTCATTATATCATTATTGCTCATTTTTGCCGTCTTATATCCTGCAAAGGTAATAGTTAAGATCGAAGCTTACATAAATTAAAGGCCATGTTAACAGACATTCGACTTAAAACTTTTGGCTTAAGACTTATTCGTACCTTTGCAGCCAAATTAAACGCTTGTGTGGGCAGAGAAATTAAAACTAAGTAAACAATTGGTGCGCTCGGTAACAGCAGCCGGGTATTTCACTCCAAAGGAAATACAATCCAAAACGCTTAGCCGGATAATCGGCGGCCAGGACATTATCGCAATAGCCCCCGAGGGTAGCGGCAAAACTACTGCCTATATTCTCGGTGTTCTGATGCGCTTAAAGTTCGGCTTTGAAGAAGCGCCAAGGGCTCTTATCCTGGTGCCTGATAAAGATAAAGTACTTGAAGTTATTGAAAAATTTCACCTATTAAACCAAAATACCAGCATTCGTATAGTGGGCTTATATACCGAACCCTCAATGCAAAATCAGATGGATGCTTTGGCCGATGGAACTGACATTGTGGTGTCTACACCCGACAGGGCGCGTGCCATCTATCTAAAGCTTGGTTTAAACCTAAACAAGATCATGATGCTGGTGATTGATGATGCAGCCGAGATAGTCAGGTTGGGGGCACAACTACCTGTAGCCGAATTAGCCAATAGTATCACAAAGTGCCAGCACCTGGTATTTACCGAAGTAATGCATGGTAAATTGCAGCAACTGATTGCTCCATTTATGAATATGCCTGCACTGCTAGAAGTAGAAGAATTGAGTGAAGCCAAGGCGGAAATACATGAACAGGCATTATACCATGTATCCGACTTCAAAGCCAAGCTCAACCTGTTAAACCAACTGCTTAAAGAAACAGCACCTGCTGATAAAGCGATTGTTTTTGCAAGCACACGCCTGAACGCCGAAAAAGTATATAACCATATTCGTTTAGGCTTGAAGAATGAAGTGGCAATATTAAACCCGATGATGTTTGAATCCAGGGGATTCAGTTCGGTTGAAGATTTTAAAGCACAACAGCAGGTGAGATTTTTGATTGTTGCTGACGAGTTGGGCCATTCATTTGATTCGAGCGGGATCTCCTTATTGGTACATGTTGAGATACCGACAGATACGGATGTTTTTGTTCATAGAATGATAAAAGATGCGGATGAGCCTGCCAAAGTACGATCTATAAGTATGGCAACCGACCTTGAACTGGCATTGATTAAAAAAATTGAACAAACCATCGGTCAAAAGATCAGCCTGAATGAGTTGCCTGAAGGTTTTCAAATCACCACTGTTCAAAAGGATAAAAACGTAATCAAACAGGATAATGCCTCGAAAAATGAAGAGCCTTTGCGTGGTGCGGCTTTTCATGAAAAAAAGGCCGGCAACAAAAAAGATTACAACTACAGCGCCGGCACAAAGGCAAAGATGAATAAAAAGAAAAAACATTAAAAAGAATGAACGATCCATTTGATATCGAAATAAACGGCGTCACCTATTCCATATTCCCTGAGGGTGAAGATATTTACGCCATTTTTAAAGAAGGCGAAGACTATTTACGGATCCAAAAAGATACAGCATCGCACTGGTTAAAACTCAATCCCGAAACAGAAATGCCTTTTTTTGACAATGACGAAGAGGTAAATGTGATTGGCCGTGAAATAGAAGCCTATAAAGAAGAGTAAAAATTTTGTAACAGATTATAAATGTGCCGATAGCTCTTCGGGATTTAATAGCAGAAATGATTAGTTTTATTTTTATAACCCTAGCTCAATCATTTTTCGCTATTAAACTATGACTGCAAACCCGGCCGACGATTTTCAGAAAACACCCACTCGTCTTTATTCATTAGATGCGCTGCGCGGATTCGACATGTTTTGGATCATGGGCGCCGAAGAGATATTCCATGCGCTGGCTGATGCCACCAAATGGGGACCATTTGTGGCTATTTCCAATCAATTAACACACCCCGCATGGAACGGTTTCCATTTATATGATCTGATATTTCCTTTGTTTCTGTTCATGGCGGGCGTATCTACCCCATTCTCTGTAGGCCGCGATCTTGAAAAAGGCAAATCGCGGCGGCAATTACTTTTCAGGGTTATCAAAAGAGGGCTTATCCTTGTATTATTAGGTATCATTTATAATAATGGGCTTAATATTAAACCTATCGCCGAGATACGATTTGCCTCAGTTTTGGGCCGTATAGGTCTGGCTTATATGTTCGCAAATATCATCTACCTGTATTCGGTTGAAAAGTGGCAGATCTTCTGGTTCTGGTTTTTAATCATCGGATATTGGCTCTTACTGAAATTCACTTCTGCTCCCGATTTTCCGGCAGGCGATCTCACCATGCAGGGGAACTTTGCATCCTATATGGACCGGACAATATTACCCGGCCGATTATACTTAAAAATACATGACCCGGAAGGACTGTTCTCGACAATTCCGGCAATCAGCACTGGATTATTGGGTATCCTTACAGGTATCACGCTTAAAAAGACAACTCTTACCCCACAGCAAAAAACGTTGAGGATGGCTGTGATAGGAATCGTTTTCCTGGTACTTGCTCAAATATGGAATCTGGATTTTCCGATCAACAAAAACCTTTGGACGAGCTCCTTTGTACTAAATGTCGGCGGGTTAAGTCTTCTGCTGATGGCGTTGTTTTACTATGTGATCGATGTATTGGGTTATCATAAATGGGCCTTCTTTTTTAAGGTGATCGGCATGAACTCCATCCTGATTTATATTTCAGGAAGATTTATTGATTGGGAATATGCCACCAAAGGCTTTTTTAACTGGCTGCTATATTTCTTCACCGATCCTTACAAGTTGGTAATTGGAGCCATTTGTTTTGTGTTCATAAAGTGGTTGTTTTTATATTTCATGTACAAAAAGAAGGTTTTCTTACGGGTATAATATGCAACGAAGAACATTCATACATTTATCGGCCTATACTGTGCTGGCGCTGACATTGCCTTTCGCCGAGGGTTGTTCCCCGTCACCAGAAAGTATTGCATCGCGACCTTTTCAGTTCTCAAAAGTGGCAGATAAAAAAACCATTGCCGAAGCAGGGGTCGCGTATCTTCAAAAGTTCCCAAAAGAAAATGATAAAATCGTTCTAAGTAACCTGCTTATTGGTGCTAAAGCATCATTGGACAAGTCGGTTATCGAGAAACAAATGGACGAACATGTTTTGGACGATTTTAAAACCGGCAAAACAGTAACTGTTACGGGCTGGATTCTTTCTGTAACTGAAGCGCGCCAATGCGCATTATATTCCATTTTGAACGCCTAAGGATACTAGCCATGCACGTAGACGCCCGTGAATTACCCAACAACTCATTAATAGAAGGTGACCTATGTATTATTGGCGCCGGTGCAGCTGGTATCAGTATGGCGCTGGAATTCCTAAATACTTCACACAAGGTAATTCTTTTAGAAGGCGGCGGATTTGAATATGAATCACAAATGCAGGACTTGTATAAAGGAAAAACCACCGGTCAGCGTTACTTCCCCTTAGAATCAGCGCGATTGCATTATTTCGGAGGGACAACCGGCCATTGGGCAGGCTTTTGCTCCCCGCTTGATCCGATAGATTTTGAAAAACGGGATTGGGTGCCTTACAGCGGCTGGCCAATTAAACGTTCTGATCTTGACCCCTACTATGCCCGCGCACATAAAAACCTTGATCTTGGTCCTTATGAATACCAGGACAGCTATTGGATAGCGCAAAATCCTAAATTGGATTCACTTCCATTCAATCACGCTGATATTTATAATAAAATGTGGCAGTTTAGTCTGCCTACGCGGTTTGGTGAGAAATACAAGGACACCATCGTTAAGGCGCCGAATATCCATTTGTATACTTATGCAAATGTGACAAACATTGAAGCCAACGAACATGCCTCAACCATACAGCAGTTAACGGTTAAGAATTTTGCAGGCAAAACACATACTGTGAAAGCCAAAAAATTCGTGCTGGCTTGTTGTTCTATCCAAAATGCACGTTTGCTTCTCGCTTCCAATAAACAAGCTAAAAGAGGATTAGGTAATGACAATGATCTGGTTGGGCGTTACTTTATGGAGCATATCGAAATTAAATCGGCTGAATTATGGCTAACCAAACCTGAAGCACTAAAATTATATGCATGGGAATATGGAAAAACCAAAGCCCGGGCCGAATTGGCGATCAGTGCCGAAAAACAGCGTGAACTAAAGATACTGAACGGCACAGCTTCTTTTACCCCATTGGAAGTCGCCCGTAAAGAACCTGCATTTATTGATGTATGGACAGCAGATACTGCGGAGACAAAAAAGAGGATGTCAAAATTCGATGCTGACGAAAAAAAAGAATTGGCAAAAAATCGTCATAATTCGTACCAGCTCTTTACAAGGATTGAACAGGCACCAAACCCCGATAGCCGCATTACACTGGATACTGAGGTAGATGCTTTAGGAATGCCCCGGGCTATGTTGCATTGGGTGCTTACCCCGTTGGAAAAAAGGAGCATCCGTGAAATTTATAGACTGATAGGCACTGAGTTAGGGATAATTGATAGAGGACGTGTGCGATTGATGGAATATCTGCGCGACGAAAACGACAATTCCTGGCCTGAATTTACCGGCGGTGGATGGCACCATATGGGCACCACCCGCATGAGCGACAATCCCAACCAGGGTGTGGTTGATGCCAATTGCAAAGTACACGGCATCAGCAACCTTTTTGTGGCAGGCGCAGCATGTTATCCTACGGCAGGAGCCCCCAATCCTACCCTGACATTAGTCGCCCTTACTATACGGCTAGCGGATCATTTAAAGCAGATAAACGTTTAAGCATCTACTGCGTCATACACGATTACCTTTTCCCAAAGATAGCTGCAGTTTTTGATAAATTCCAGATGAACTGGGTGATTCTGATAAGCTGCTTGTCCTTTTAAGTCACTGAAAAACATTAACTCTGATACCGCCCAGCTTTTATCAACCACATCGCGTTTCTCTGTATCCGCAACAATACCAACCCGTAATTCCCGAACGGTTTCAATTTTAGCCAGTGTCTTTACGCCTGCTACTAGCTTATCACGATCTTCTTTCGAATCAGGGTTTTTAAGCCAGAAGAACACATGGTGAACGATAGGATATTTGTTTTCTGTAACTACCAACGGTATGGCGGAAGCCGTGGCCGTTCCGATGGCTAACGAGGCTGAAGTTGCGATAAATTTTCTTCTGTTTGATTTGTTCATAATTAATTTGGATAATACTTCAATTTTAATAAAAATATATTTGCCTAATTGCATGTACTATACTTCCGGTGATGTTTAGAATTATATAGTATTAAAATAAGCAATGTCCAATTGGGGCTTACAGCTTATTTTCCTGTTATATATTCACTTCAAATAAAGATTTTTATTCTCTGTAAATTAAACTATTAATTGATATTATTATAACTATTAAAACAATATTGCAACATTATCGTTACATAAGGAGCTATTAATTTAACAAACAACATTTACATGAAAAATTACATTTTAATCTTAATTGCCTTTTTTAGTCTTGGTCTCGCATCGTGCAGTAAAGACCACTCATCTGGCGCGACAACTCACGTTACTGTGAATTTAACCGATGCGCCTGGGCTTTATGATGCTGTTTGGCTCAGCATCAAAAGCGTTGTAATCGTAACAGATAAAGGAGAACAAACTCTTACTGTGGGTGGCGGCCCTGTCAATATCTTAAATTTCAGATTAGGAAAAGACACATTATTAGCTGCAAAAGACATACCTGCCGGAACTATTCAGCAAATACGTTTAGTGCTTAATGATTCTGGAAACAAGGTTGTTGTTGGCGGAACAACTTTCGATCTAACTACTCCAAGCGGTCAAACCTCTGGCGTAAAATTGAATGTCCATGATAATTTAATTGCGGGTATAGATTATACCCTGACATTAGATTTTGATGCCGCGCAGTCGATAGTATTAACAGGAAATGGTAAATACATATTAAAACCTGTTATCCGCGCGGTAGCCAATGCTTCCTCAGGAGCACTTAAAGGCATGGTGACCCCGGCCGCATCTTCTCCAAAAGTTTATGCTATTATGGGTACTGACACTGTAGGTACAGTAGCTGACACTACAGGGAAATTCTATTTCCCTGGTCTTCCTGCCGGAACTTATACAGTAAATTTTGTTCCCGTTGCTCCTTACGTTAAAAAGAGCGTAAGCAATGTTATAGTTACCAATGGCAGCGTAGACGATATGGGAACAATAACCATAACACAATAAAAGCTAACTATCAGGTTTAGAAAACCAACAAACGATTACAACGAATTAAAAAGGCTCAGATCGAAAGATTTGAGCCTTTTATATGTTTGTTAAACCAGTTTTTGTTTATCAGTACCGACTATTGCCTGACTGCCCATGCCAACCCATCAGGGCCGCCACCCACGTCGATATGTCCAACTACCTCCAGCTTCTTCAAATCAATAACTGCCACATAATTATCACCTGTACAACCAATAAACGCACGTGAACCATCGGGATCCATCAAGATACCTGCTGCGCCATGGCCGATATTTACTTTCTTCATTCTCTTGCGTGATGCTGCGTCGTATACCACGATATCACCATTTCTAAGGCTTGAAATCAGTACCATCTTACCATCCGGTGTAAATTGCAGACGGTTTGCTCCTAAAACTTTTGCATCAATCTTATCGACCACTTTTTTAGTGGTAAGATCAATTACAGCTATCGTCCCATCGTCAGCGGCTGCAGCCCATAATTGTTTGCCATCAGGCGATACATCGAAGCCTTCTGAACCTCTGGATACAGGAATAACTGTTTGTACCCAATCCTTATGCTGCTGTGGTCTGAATCCCGGCGGAGGCGAACCAGCAGGCGGCGCTGCTCCGTCGGGTGGATTTCCTCCCGGTGGCGGACCTCCAAATTGCATCAGTGTATCCACCAATATACTTACCGTTCCCGAACTCACGTTGGTAGTATATACCTTATTGGCGTCGGGAGTTACATAGATCATATGTGTCCTGTCCTGCCCGGTTCCCATCGCCCAATCGAATTGTTTGGTTATCGGGTCAAACCGGGCAACCGCTTTAGAGCCTTCGGCTGTAAACCATACCTTTCCGGCTACAAACGTGATGCCATGCGGACCGAAAAATGGCTTAGTATCAATACTTGGCGATGCTTTTTGATTAACCAGGTCGATAACATTTATCTCGTGTAGTGAACCGCCTCCATAAATTGAGACGTAAGCTGTCTTGCCATCTGATGATGCAATAACTTCATGCGGATCAGTCCCAACGGGTACCTTTGCCAACACTTTTAAAGTCGTTGGATCAACAATAGCCAATGTGTGATTAGTCTTAGATAGTGCCAGCAATGCATTTTTCGGTGTCGGTTGCGCTAAACCTCCAATTGCTAAAAAACTCGATGCTGCAGTGACAAGTCCAAATAAAAAAAATCTTCTAGTTTTCATGATTTAGGAGGGTTAAGAATGGCTGATAATCTTACTTACAAATTTGTGAAATATTAAAATGTTTGCGTAAACCTATTTTATTCAGGCATTTACCATATTTTCAGGTCACTAATTTAATGAGACGAATAAAAGACATATCAGTAAAGTAGTAAAACGAAATAGACCGGCGGATATAATCAATCGACAGAAAGTGATTATTCGCACAAACGCGATTTAAAGTATTAGCTCCACGTAAAGCAAAGTACAGTTATAAAATATCACCTAAAAACCTCTGGACGGCGTGTTTGTTATCTTAAGATAAATCCATTGAGTGCATAAGGACATATTGACTATGGGACTGGAAAGATTTAAAAAAGCACAAGAAAACGATTATGACGTCGCGCTCAGCGAAATAAAAAGCGGTCATAAACGCAGTCATTGGATGTGGTATATTTTCCCCCAGATTGCAGGTTTGGGGATGACGGAGACTTCAAGATATTATGCAATAAAAGACATAAGGGAAGCCACAAATTACTTATTGGATACCGAACTTGGGCTACGGCTAATAACCATCAGCCGTGCTTTACTCGAGTTGGAAACAAATGATCCACATGCCGTCTTCGGAAGCCCTGACGATCTCAAACTAAAATCCTCCATGACCCTATTTGATGCAGTTCCGGCTACTTTTCCGGTTTTCGAGCAGGTCCTAGATAAATTCTTTAGAGGCGAAAGAGACCGCCGAACGGTAGAGTTGTTGAAAACTAGCCGCACATAATGGCAGTTCCCTTTCGGCTCAGTTAACTATGGTCAAAGCAAAACAGTGTGTAATAATTTAATCAAACGAAGATAGCCTTTGAATTAAAGACTATCTTCCACTTATAATGTCTTTATTTCAACTTAGCTTATTGAGTAGCGTTTATGGTGACAACAACGCTGGGGCGTCCAGCATCCACTTTAGGGTTGAAGCCTACTTTCATTAAATAATCCCCCGAGTACACTTGTTGAGAATTAGTATTAGATGATGTTCCCGGATAAAGGTTTACCTCTGTTAATTTGTACCGTCTGGCCGGATCAAGCCCTTTGAGCCGGACAGGGCCTTTGGTTCCCTGGTCATAACGATAGTTAACCAGATAATTGAAAATAACAGCGGCGCTCTTCGCAGAATCGACATACATAATGGATGCCACGTTGCTCTCCCGTGGGTTTGAAAGCCGGTATTGCTGTCCATGCCATATCATTGGTTTTAGGTTGTCGTATGTTTTTACAGCATTTCTGCAAAATTCCAAGTCCTTAGGATTCAGTTTATCTACAACGATGTCAAAACCCAGCTTTCCCATCATAGCGACGTCGACACGAAACTTTAATGGCTCTTTTCCCCAGTCTGTTACATGGTTTGAGCTGGCAATCGCCGGATAGAAATAAGAATATTCCCATTGGATGAAAATGCGTTCAATGGGATCGGTGTTGTCACTCGGCCAATATTCCGTAAAGTATTGCAGGGCATTATAATCAACACGTCCTCCACCTCCGGAACAAAGCATCATAGGTACAGATGGGTATTTACCTCTTAAACGCTTTAACACAGAATAAAGACCTTGCACGTAATCGACATAGAACTGAGATTGATCATGTTTAAGATGTGAAGAATAGGCATTGTAAATAACCGCGTTGCAATCCCATTTGATATAAGCTAATTTAGGATCACGTATGAAAAGAGAATCTACTGCGTGAAATACAAAGTCCCGAACTGCAGGGTTGGCCAAATCCAACACCAACTGATTTCTGAAGTAATATTCTTCCCTCCTGTTTTGTTTTACCACCCAATCGGGATGTTTGCTATATAATTCGCTTTTAGGGTTTACCATCTCCGGCTCAATCCATATACCAAATTTTACGCCTTCATTATCAGCTTCGCGGCCAATTGATGCTATCCCGTTAGGCAGTTTTTTCCTATTTTCCTGCCAATCACCTAATCCTGCGTGGTCGTCATTTCTAGGGTATTTGTTTCCAAACCATCCGTCATCCAACAAAAACAGATCTACGCCAAGCTCTTTGGTATTTTTTAAAAGCCCGCGCAATTTCTCTTCATTAAAATTGAAATAAGTAGACTCCCAATTATTCAGCAATGTAAGCCGTGAGCCCTTACCATCAAGCAATTTGTAGTCTCGTGCCCACGCTTGTAAATTCCGACTCGCGCCGCCTTTACCACACACGGAGTAAGTGTAAACAAACGGCGGTGTTTCAAATACTTTACCCGGCTTTAAACGGTAGGCCGAAGCGTAATTATTGATCCCCGAAATCACTCTCAGGTTATTTTCAGGATCGATTTCGAAATCTTCGCGAAAATTACCACTCCATTCCATTGCTCCTAATAACACGTTGCCATCATCTTCACCGGAGGGTTTATTAAAAGAAACCATAAAGACAGATGGCATAAAAAGGTTCGCTCGGGTTCCTAATTTGCTATCGAGCGTTTTGATGCCATGGGTCAACTGAGTCTCTTCTGGTTGCATCTCTTTGGCCCAATCTCCATGATATTGTCTGAGCCAGTAACTATCAGCCTTTAAATAAAGATTGGCCGAAGCAAACTTTTGAAGTGTTATTTCATCTTTTTCGTGATGAACTATCGTAGTCCACTGTTCCACGACATTCTCTTTATAGTAAGTTTTGTAATAAAGTGTTACTTCAACGGGATAAATGGGATCCTTTAATAATATTTTTAGTAGCTCGACATCCGGCGCAATTTTAGCAGACACATGGCTTACGTATTGAAGATCGAGTGACTGATTCCCATCTGCATGTATAATAGCGATCGCAGGTTCCAGCAAATTTCTCGAACCCGACGGCGTATACACGGAGTTATACATGCCAGTATAATCGCTGCCTGATGCAGAAGACAGCATCTCATATTCGGCCTTATTTTCCAGTTTTTCACCGAAATAAGTATAATGCAACCTTTTTTGATCATCAGCATGTAGTACAATTGCGAATTTGTCGGTTTCTATTGTGATGGCCGAATCTTGCGCCATCACATTTTTGCTTAGAAGCAAGCAACAAACGATGATCAGATAAAAGATGTAATGAGAGATAGATTTTTGCATTTCTATTGTTGGTATATTTTAAATCGAATAATTACTGGGGCTAATATAAAAGGTTCTCTCTGTAAATATTCAAACAGAAAAAAATCTATCTGATTCCAAGTAAATGCGATTAAAAAACAAGTTAAAAGTGTTAATAAACGAGGAGCATTTCAGTACAGTATAAAATATACCAATCGATTTTATTTTTAAGCATTGATAATGTGATAGTTGATTAATAAGATTTCTACTTTCCAGTATCGTGCGATAATTTGATTATCTATCATTTAAAGGACTACTTGCCGATGCCAATAAAAATAAATTGATTATCAGTCAGTTAGTTGTAAATCGACAATTTCATAAAAGTTTTCAATGCCGGCCGTTTGTTCTATCATGAATAATCAAATTATCTATTTGAACAATATGTTACCCGTCAAGTCAATTGATGACCTACGTCATTTTTATTCGCGTTGGATTTAGCCAACTTTAAAGAAAAATTACATTCTTTTATTGAATGGCCATGAGAACGATACTTGTATTTAATGATGATTCCTCCGAAGCAATAAATGCAGCTGATTTTGCATCACATATTGCGCTGAAAGTTAAGGCCGATATTTTGACCTTAAATCTTACAAAGAGGAAGAAGCCTAGAGCGTCAAAAGCGTTGATTGGAGCAGGATTTAATACGGTGGGAGCACATATGAGCTTGTACGAGAAACCTCAAATGACATCTGGCGATTTAAACGAAGATTTCAAACCTGTAAGATGGGAGGTTGATGCAAGTGAGTACTCGGAGAAAGATATCAGCGAATTAGTGATCAGAAAAAGTATCTGGTTAATGATAAAAGGTATTGAAACGCATATCACACACGAGCTTTTGTGCCATGTGGATATTCAATCAGTTATTAACCATGTTGGCTGTCCATTGTTGTTAATTCCAGCTAATTATAAGAAAAGGAATTTTGAAAATGTAGCTTATGCTGTAGATATGCGTTACTGCCGAAGGTCAGTATTAAAATTCCTTGCTGAATTTGCAAAAGATTACGGGGCTAATCTTATCCTCGAACACCTGTCTGCCAAAGGCTTACCGCCGCTGGATGATAAATATGCAATGTCATTATTTGGGAATGAGATAGCCAACCACACTCAATACAACAAAATCTATTTTAATAATATAAAAGAGCGCAATGTAAATGTTGCTATTGAAGTTATCATCAATAATTTACAGGCAGATTTGTTAGCTTTGGTTAATCACCGGTTTCATTTCGAAGAGATATTGGGGACATCGATCAAAACTTGCATGCCCGAACATATCCCTGTGCCGGTATTGGTGTTCCCTTTATAATTTATCCTGGCTTGAATAATTTAGAAACCGAGGAACTGTCACATTTCTGGCATCTGTCAATAGACGATGTTCTGACTAAATTATCATGCCGAATTAATGGTCTTACCGATAAAGAGGCAAATGAACGCTTAAAACAGTATGGGTTAAATACCATCAAATCGAAAAAACGGGTTTCGACGCTAGTGCTCTTCTTGTCGCAATTTAAAAGCCCGATCACCTTATTGCTTATTGTTGCCGCTTTGCTATCGGCCGGATTAGGTGATGTTACTGATACGATCATCATCCTGGTTATTGTCCTGATCAGTAGCCTGCTGAGCTTTTGGCAGGAGAAAGGAGCCGCCCATGCAGTTGATGAATTGCTAAAATTGGTGCAACTCAATTGCATGGTTTTGCGTGGTGGCGTGAAGAAGGAGATGCCAATGGAGCAGGTAGTTCCGGGCGATATTATTTACCTGACAGCTGGCGACATTATTCCTGGCGACAGCCTGATCATAGAATCACATGAAATATTTGTGGATGAGGCAGCCTTCACCGGCGAAACTTACCCCGTTGAAAAGCATAATTGTATATTACCGCCGGACATTCAGCTTTCCAAACGAAGCAATTCGTTGTTTATGGGGTCGCACGTGATAAGCGGCAAAGCAACAGCATTGGTTATAAAAACAGGCAGGCAAACCGAGTTTGGTAAAATATCTGCCGACTTACAGCATAAAGCTCCCGAAACTGATTTTGAGCGAGGCATCCGTAGATTCGGCTACATGCTGATGGAAATAACTCTGCTGCTTGTTATTATCATATTTGCCATCAATGTTTATCTGCATAAACCGGTTTTGGACTCATTTCTCTTTTCACTGGCATTGGCAGTTGGCCTTACACCCCAGCTTTTACCCGCTATTATCAGCGTAAATCTCTCAACAGGCGCACGGCGAATGGCACGCCAACAAGTGATCGTGAAGCGCCTGTCATCGATAGAAAATTTCGGGAGTATGAACATCCTATGTTCAGATAAAACAGGGACTATCACTGAAGGGAAAGTAAAACTAAAAGATGCACTTGATATTGATGGAAAGCATAACGACAAGGTGCTACAGTATGCCTGGCTAAATGCCTCACTGCAACAAGGGTTTCACAATCCGATTGATGGAGCTATTTGCCAATCTTATCAGCATGTATCAGAAAAATTCACAGCTGTTACCGAAATACCCTATGATTTTAGCCGCAAGCGACTTACAGTACAGGTAACCAATGGCGACGAAACGATTGCCATTACAAAGGGGGCTTTGAACGCGATATTGGACATCTGTAATAAGGTTGAGACTACAAAAAAAATCGCTGATATTACAGACTACCGTAAGCAAATAGATGAACAATATCAGCAATTGAGTAGCGCTGGTTTCCGTACACTAGGGGTAGCTTATAAGAACACCGACAAAAAGCATAAGTTCGCCAGAGAAGATGAGGAGGGAATGATATTTCTCGGTTTTATCGCCTTGTTCGATCCACCCAAAGCTGGTATTGATGCAACCATCACAAAGTTGAATCAACTGGGTGTCAGCTTAAAAATTATCACCGGCGATAATGCCCTGGTTGCTAAAAGCCTTGCACTACAGGTAGGTATTAATCAACCTAATATTATTACAGGTGCCGAGTTACATAAAATGAGCAATACGGCACTGATACATAAAGCCAAGGGTATAGATATTTTTGCCGAAGTGGAACCCGATCAAAAAGAACGGATCATTGTTGTTTTAAAACGGGCAGGTTTTGTGGTGGGCTTTATGGGTGATGGCATTAATGACGCTCCTGCCCTTCATATAGCCGATGTGGGCATATCTGTCAACACCGCTGTAGATGTGGCAAAGGAAGCTGCCGAGATAGTCTTGTTAAGTAACGGCCTTGATGTATTGGTGGATGGTATAATTGAGGGCCGCAAAACCTTCACTAATACTATGAAGTATATTTTCATGGCTACCAGTGCGAATTTTGGCAATATGTTCAGCATGGCCGGTGCATCGTTGTTGATGCCTTTTTTACCCCTGTTGCCCAAGCAGATACTGCTCACCAATCTGCTGACCGATTTTCCCGAAATGGCTATTGCTACCGATAAGGTCGATGACATCAATATTCAATCTCCTCAGCAATGGGACCTTGGTTTTATCCGGCGCTTTATGATAATTTTTGGCCTGCTAAGCTCGGTATACGATTATCTCACCTTCGGTTTACTGTTATTTATCATGCACACAAAAGAAAAAGCATTTCAAACAGGTTGGTTTACCGAGTCAGTAATATCTGCTATTCTGATCGTGCTGGTAGTCCGCACCAGGCTGCCATTTTTCAAAAGCCTTCCGGGAAAATTGTTATCCATTGCCACCATTTTAGTATTGGTATTTGTGTTGCTTATCCCTGCGTTACCCCTTGCTAACTGGTTGGGTTTTACACCTCTCCCATTACAGTATTATTGGTGGATGCTGCTGATTGTAAGTCTTTATCTTTTTTCGGCTGAGCTGGCCAAAAGGTTGTTCTACCGTACTCTTAAAAAAAGATCACAAAAGTGATCAAAAGCATTTTCTGCATTGTCCATCATCATTTGTCTAATGCATTAATTGCCTGAGTTTTGTGAGAGCGATCACAACTTATCAGTACAGAACTTATCCTTCAAGATTATGAAAAAGCTATCTGAAAAAGAATTGGAGCTGATCAACGCCTATTGGAGAGCAACCAATTATTTGGCTGCCGGCCAAATTTATTTGCAGGACAACCCCTTGCTTAAGGAGTCACTACAACCCGAGCATATTAAGCCGCGCTTATTGGGGCATTGGGGTACTTCGCCGGGTTTAAACCTTATCTACGTGCATCTGAACCGGCTGATAAAAGAGACAGGGGCGGATGTACTTTACATTTGCGGTCCCGGACACGGTGCACCTGCCATTGTAGCTAACACCTATCTTGAAGGTACTTATTCGGAAGTGTATCCTGCAGTGCCTGAAAATGAAGAGGGTATAAAACATTTGTTCCGCCAATTTTCGACGCCGGGCGGAGTCCCCAGCCACGTGAGTGCTCATACGCCGGGCTCTATACATGAGGGTGGTGAACTGGGTTACTCCCTGGTTCACGCATTTGGGGCTGTTTTTGATAATCCTGATCTTATTGCAGCCTGCGTTGTCGGAGATGGCGAAGCCGAAACCGCTCCTTTGTGCGGAAGTTGGAAATCAGTCGCATTTCTGAACCCGGCCCGTGACGGTGCGGTATTGCCAATTCTGCACTTAAATGGCTATAAAATATCCGGACCAACCGTGTTGGCGCGTATGTCAGACGACGATCTGTCTCGGTTATTTGACGGCTATGGCTATGAGGTCCATTTTGTTGAGGGCAGTGATCCAATATTTGTACATGAAATAATGTCCTGGGCTTTGGATGATGCATTTTGTAAAATTAAGGCAATACAAGATGGGGCCCGCAAAAGAGAAGAACCATCAAAATATATTAAATGGCCAATGATCATCCTTCGCACACCTAAAGGATGGACAGGCCCAAAAGAATGGCACGGCGTTCCGATAGAGGGCACGTTTAGGGCGCACCAGGTACCGCTTGCCGGGGTGAAAGAAGATTCCGAAAAACTGAAGTTACTGGAACAATGGATGCGCAGCTACAAGCCTGAAGAATTGTTTGATGTGGACGGTAAGCTTATCCCTGAACTAAGAGCATTGGCTCCTGAAGGTAATAAACGTATGAGCGCCCTGCCTTACGCAAACGGAGGTCTGTTGTTGAAAGACCTGGTACTACCTGATTTTAGAGATTATGCAACAGAGATAACAGAACCAGGAGTAAAAGAAGCCGAGAGCACCCGCAACCTGGGTCATTATCTGCGCGATATATTTAAGCTGAATAACGAAGCCAAAAACTTCCGGTTGTTTTGTCCGGATGAAACAAGCTCGAACCGGCTCGAATCTGTTTTCGAAGTGACCAATCGCTGTTTTATGGAACAGATCGAAACAAAAGACGAATGTCTTTCTCCCGATGGCCGTGTGATGGAAGTGTTAAGTGAGCATTTGTGCGAAGGCTGGCTCGAAGGCTATCTGCTGACCGGCAGACATGGTTTGTTCCCCTGCTACGAAGCGTTCATCACCATCATCGACTCAATGTTCAGCCAGTACGCTAAATGGATAAAAACTGCCCGCGAGCTCCCATGGCGTAAACCAGTAGCTTCGTTAAATTACCTGCTTACTTCGCATGCTTGGCGGCAGGATCACAATGGATACAGCCACCAGGGCCCGGGCTTTATCGATACTGTGGTGAACAAAAAAAGCTCGGTGGTAAGGATATATTTGCCGCCTGATGCCAATACGTTATTATCAGTAACCGACCACTGTTTGCGCAGCAAAGATTATGTGAACCTGATAGTCGCAGGCAAACAACCGGAACTGCAATGGCTGAATATAGACGATGCTGTGGAGCATTGTGAAAAAGGGGCTTCGGTATGGAAATGGGCAAGCACCGATTATGGACGCGAGCCGGATGTTGTGCTGGCTTGCGCCGGTGATGTGCCTACTTTGGAGACCATAGCTGCCGCATGGCTGTTAAAGCATCACCTGCCCGAATTAAAGGTACGGGTAGTTAATGTGGTCGACCTGATGTCATTATCTCCGCAGCAATACCATCCGCACGGAATGAGCAATGAGTTGTTCCATGAGTTATTTACTGATACAGCTCCTGTCATATTCGCATTTCATGGTTACGTGCGCATCATACACGACCTGGTGCATGGCCGGCCATACCCAGCACGCTTCCATGTAAGAGGTTTTATGGAAGAAGGTACTACGACTACACCGTTCGATATGACAGTGTTAAACGAGATGAGCCGCTATCACCTGGCAATGGAGGCGGTAAAAAGGGTATATCAAATGCACAACGGCACCGGCGCATTTATAGCTTATTGCCAGGAAAAACTGAAACAGCATCACGAATATATCTGCGGTAACCTGGACGATATGCCTGAAATAAAAAATTGGAACTGGAAAAGTGAGCCGGAGATAATTGCCTCCAATCAACTTTTCACCCAGTTATCCGAACAATTAGGACTGGAATGACGAAGATCATTTTTAAAGATGACCGCCATCATGTATTTACCGTAAATAAGTACGGACTTTAGAATTATAAACGAAACGTTATGGAAACCCTGAATAGCCTATCGGCAAGATCACTGCAATACCTTGTAATTGCAAAAAAATGGAGTGCAGACCTTGAGTTCTATAAATTCGAGATCAAATTCCTGCGCGCGCTGTTGGAGAACAATTATTTCATTCTCCAGAATAACGGCGAAAAGGATACGGTAAAAAGGATCAATAATGACCTCAGGATGCTTGACATAGAAAAGGACCAGTTAGAGCGATCATTAAATAATCAGATACAGCAACTGGAACTAATGTCTGAAGACGTGATTCCGGAAGATGCTACCCAGGTAGCCGGAAAACAAATCAGGCTCGAATACATGGTTACCGACTTGTTTTCAGAATACAAAGATTTGAAACGAGAGATATTCTATTTGGTTCAGGAGGCGTCAGCAGAGAACAAACAACTGGGCCGTCTTGCGTTTCCCAATTAATCAATTCATATACCCACAAATCGAAAGCGCCTCATGATAAATGTGAGCGCTTTCTTTGTTTACTAACGCCCTATATAATGCTTTAAATCAGCACAATTAATGACATGCGTCATTATTTAAAAGCCGACTTTCTCCCAACTTTATATTATAAAAGTGAGCGAAATGGAAAGGTTTTTTAAATATGTAAAAGGCAGTAGGACAAGACATGTCCTACTTGCAATTTTATTGATTATTGCCGTTTTGCAAAGCACCGCCTCGTGCAACAACGAACGGGTCAAAAGTATCGTTAAGGTTGTCTACAAGGACACTTCAGTTGCAGCTTTTATTCAGCAACGTCTGAATGATAACAATGCAAATGCACTTGGTTTATATTTCCCCAATTCAGTAAAACGTTTTTACGAGGCGAATAACGGTGAAGCAGCCTGGGTAAAAGAACAAAGCAACCCCAAACAAACCTGGGAAGCCATGTTATTGCTCGATTGCGTTTTGCAATACGGTCTATCGCATGACGACTATCACCCCAAGGAATTGTTGTATAAACCGCTTCATGAAATGCTGGAAGAGCCTGGCAAGATCGGCAACAGCGACAAAGCTAGGTTTGATATCCTGCTCAGCGATGCCATGATCACCTTTATGAACAACCTGCATTATGGGAAACTTAACCCGGCATATTATGCTGATAAAATAGACGTGGATTTAATGTTGCCTTTTCATGCAGAAGATACGCTGACCGGTGCCCGCAAACAAAGCGATTTTATGGATGCTATATTAAGCGTTCAGCCTAAATCCAAACAATATGCCGCCATGCAGGATAGGATGCGCCTCCTAAAAGGCCAATACCAGGAAGATTGTTACGAAGTGCCGGAAAGCGAAGTAAGAAAGATCGCTATTAACATGGAGCGTCTGCGCTGGGCTGAAATTAATAAAAATGCCTATATACAGGTAAACATACCTTCATATAACCTCAAATTTATCCAGCCCGACACCACTTACGAGTTCAAAGTAGTGGTGGGTAAACCAACTGCACAAACCCCATCATTAAATAGCGAGATCACTTACTTTACCACGTTTCCGGAATGGAGGATCCCGCAAAGCATATTTGTGAAAGAATTGTTGCCAAAAGCGCTGAAGGATACTATGTACCTGGACAATAACCACTTTACGATTTACGACAAGGCAGGCAACTATGTAAAGCCGACCAGGACCAATCTTCGGAATGTGAAACGCCGCGCCCAGTCTTATTATGCACGTCAGTCATCTGGTTGCGATAATGCTTTAGGGAACCTGGTATTTCGTTTCCAGAATATTTATGACATCTATTTACACGATACCCCAGAGCAACAACTGTTCAAAAAACAAGAAAGAGCATTTAGTCACAGCTGTATCCGTGTAGAAAACGCACAACATTTGGCCGAACTGGTATTAAAGTTCAGCGGAGATGAAAACAAAATAACCATTCTGCACAAAGCCTACAACGGCCACTTAACCAGAAACATTTCACTAAAGAAACATGCACCAATAAAGATCACGTATCTCACCTGTGAAGTAAAGGAGGGCCTGGTAATAACCTACAAAGACATCTATAATCTGGATAAGAGCCTGGAAATGGCGCTCTATAATACCACCCAAACATTGACCCAAAAATAAACTATAAACTGTACGGATATGAAAAAGATATTAATAGCAACCGATTTTTCGACGAATGCAGCGCATGCCGCTAAATATGGCCATTCCATTGCAGCTCAGATAAAAGCCGACGTAGTTTTGTGCAACGCCTTTATAGTTCCGGCAGAAGTGCCGCAGGCCGGCACCCTGGTTTGGCCACAATTGGAATATGATGAACTGGTGGAAAGCTCGACTTCTGAATTGAAACAATTGAAGGAAGAACTCCGGCAAAACCTCAGCGATAGCAGTTTTAGGCCTGATATTACCTGCCGATCTGAAATTGGAGGTGTGGTGGACGTGATAAAGGAAATAACCGGCAAAACAGATGTAGAACTGATAGTTATTGGGACTCATGGCGCCGGCAAATTGGATACGCTTTTAATCGGTAACCACAGTCGAAGTATGATCAACAATACAAAAGACCCTCTCCTTTTAGTGCCGGCATCAGCCGCATTAAAAACGATCAAAAAAGTTGCCTTTGCCACTGATTTGAAAGACCTGGAAAACGATCTCAAAGCAATTTATAAGCTTATTCCTTTGCTAAAAAAGCTTAACGCCGAACTACTGCTCACTCATATTTATAATGGCGATGATCCGACTTATAAATTCAAACAACATATACAGCAACTGCTTGTGGAACTGTCAAATAAAGCCAATTTTTCTAATATTTTTTACCGAATCGTAAACAGCAGCAAAGCTGAGCGAGGGCTCGACTGGTTGTGCGATCATGGGCATGTAGATGTGCTGGCAATGGTTCATCGTAAACACGATCTGTTAGATAAAATATTAATAGGCAGCCATACTCAGAAAATGGCTGATCACATCAATATCCCATTGCTAGTTATACCAGAAAAGTGACAAAGATCACCTTTTAGAACTTTTCAGATCATTCTTTAGCAAACCACTAGCCTCCATCTTTGAATAATTAAGAATTGAAGATGAAACAAGCGGAGATCGATAAACAAACCACCTGTTACCATTGCGGCAACGACTGTGCCGATGAATGCATTGAACTGGATAAAAAAGTTTTTTGCTGCAATGGATGCAGGGAGGTTTATTCCATTCTGTCACAAAGCGGGTTAAGCAGTTATTATTCTTATAATAAACACCCGGGTGTAAACCAGGCAAAAGCCAGTAAACGCTTAGATTACTTAAAAGAACCTTCTATCGTCAGAGATTTGATTGACTACTCGGACGAGAAATTCACCACCGTTACTTTTTATATCCCCGATATACATTGCAGTTCCTGCATCTGGCTGCTTGAGCACTTGAATAAGATCAATCCTGCCATTTATAACAGCAGGGTCGACTTTTTGCGCAAACAGATAAATATCCGCTACGATACCCAATTGATTACCCTGCACGAAGTGGTTAGCCTGTTAGATAGAATAGGATACGAACCACTCATCAGTTTGCATGATGTAGTTAAAAAACAGGCTTTTAATAAAACAGATAACCTTGTAAAAAAAATAGCAGTAGCAGGTTTTTGTTTCGGTAACGTAATGTTGCTGAGCTTCCCGGAATATTTGGGGATATCAGCCTATGAACAATCCTTCCGTCAATTTTTTGGATGGCTTAATCTTGCTTTTTGTTTGCCGGTGTTATTATATAGTGGCACAGGTTATTTCAAATCAGCCTGGGTAAATCTTAAAAATAAGGTACTCAATATCGACTTCCCGCTGGCTTTGGGTATTGCTGTGTTATTTGTGCGCACAGCAGTTGAGATATTGACGCACACAGGAGCAGGGTTTGCCGACACTTTGTGCGGATTAACTTTCTTTTTACTTGTCGGCAAATTCGTGCAGCGTAAAACCTATTATCACCTTTCCTTTGAGCGCGATTACCGTTCATTCTTCCCTGTTGCTGTGCAGGTAATAGACGGAGAAAATGAACGTCCCGTTCCCTTATCCGAAATCCAGGTTGGTCAACGGATACTGATCCGCAATAACGAGATTATCCCTGCCGATGCTATCCTATTAAAGGGTGATGCACGTGTTGATTTTAGCTTCGTTACCGGTGAGTCTGTTCCTGTAAATAAAGTCTTGGGCGAAGTAGTTTATGCAGGCGGCAGGCAAACCGGCGAGGCTACCGAACTGGAAGTAGTAAAGCCGGTATCGCAAAGCTATCTCACCCGGCTTTGGAACAATGAGGCCTTTTCCCGTTCGCAAGAAAACAGGATGCAAACCTTTAGTGAAAGGGTAATTAAATACTTCATCATTGCTTTGTTATTTATTGCCTTCGGTTCCTTCTTTATCTGGGTGCCATTTAATCTGTCGCGTGCCATTTCTGCCTTTACGGCGGTATTGATTATCGCCTGTCCCTGTGCTTTGGCCTTAAGTACGCCATTCACTATGTCGGCAGCACTGAGCATTTTTGACAAGAACTTTTTTTATCTGAAAAATACAGCCGTTGTTGAACAACTCGCCCATATCGATACAATTGTTCTTGACAAGACAGGCACTATTACCATTAATGGCGAGACGGCTATTACTGCGCATATAACAGCTACTGATGCTGACAGGCAAATGATCTACTCTGTATGCGCAAACTCAACCCATCCATTGAGTCAGCTGATATGCCATTACCTGAGCAACCACACTAAGCTGACCACTAATTCTTATTACGAGGTACCCGGTCGTGGTATTACTGCCGAGGTCGATGGCCATTTCATAAAAGTTGGCAGTACAAAGTTTGTTGATATGATTCGGGCAGAAACCTCATCAGCAAAAAAGACCGAGGTCCACATTTCGATTGATGAAAAATACATCGGCTATTTTACGATTCAGCAGCGTTATCGCGATGGCGTTTCATCTGTACAATCACTCTCATCCGCTTACAAGTTATTTCTTCTATCGGGCGATCACGGACATGAACGTGAGTCGCTATCATCGGTATTCTCAATGGACGACATGTTTTTTGAACGCACACCTCAAGAGAAGCTCGACTTTATTAAACAATTACAGCAAAATGGTCATAAAATAATGATGATAGGCGATGGCCTGAATGACGCCGGTGCTTTAAAACAAAGCGACCTGGGGATTGCAATTACAGATAACGTAAATAATTTTTCGCCGGGCAGCGACGCTATCCTGGATGGCCGGTCACTCAAAAAGCTGCCCACATTCTTAAAATTTTCTAAAGATGCCTTACGCGTGGTTTATATTTCATTCTGCATTTCGCTTACCTATAATGTGGTTGGGCTCAGCTATGCGGTTAGCGGTAAACTATCGCCGCTTATTGCAGCTATCCTGATGCCGCTAAGCACATTTACTATCATTTCATTCACCAGCCTTGCCACTCACCTGGCGGCAAAAAAAAGAAAGCTATTATGAGTATCATTTATTTCCTGATCGGCTGCAGTGTATTGCTGGCGCTGGTTTTCCTGAGCGCTTTTTTTTGGGCACAGCGCAATGGCCAGCACGATGACCTGTATACGCCTTCGATACGCATCCTGCTGGATGATGAGCCGGAAGAAACTAAACCAAAAAAGTGATGAACATCACGTTTCCGTCAAACTTAAGTCATTCGGTGAGTAAAGGCTCTCCGATAATTTTACACCCGATAAAACAACACTAAATAATTATGCAACCCGAGAAATTTTACTACGATAACAAGATCGTCCGAAATTTTGGTATTGCGACGGTAATATGGGGCATCATCGGCATGTTGGTGGGCCTGATCATTGCAATACAACTGTACAAGCCCGAGATGAACATGCACAACCAATACACCACGTTTGGGCGTGTGAGGCCGCTGCATACCAATGCGGTAATATTCGCTTTTGTGGGCAACGCCATTTTTATGGGCATCTATTATTCGCTGCAAAGGCTAATGAAAGCGCGCATGTTCAGCAATGTACTGAGCAATATCCATTTCTGGGGATGGCAGTTGATCATCGTATCCGCGGTGATCACTTTACCACTTGGCCTCACCACTTCTCACGAGTATGCCGAATTGGAATGGCCAATAGATATCCTGATCACCATAGTTTGGGTGGTTTTTGGTATCAATATGTTTGGTACCATAATCAAACGCCGCGAGCGGCATATTTATGTTGCGGTTTGGTTTTACATTGCCACGTTTGTTACCGTCGCTGTATTGCACATTGTCAACTCTGTTGAGTTGCCGGTAAGTTTTTTCAAAAGCTATATGGTATTTGCCGGTGTGCAGGACGCTTTAGTGCAGTGGTGGTACGGTCACAACGCGGTTGCTTTTTTCCTGACAACACCGTACCTCGGCATGATGTATTACTTCCTGCCTAAAATGGCCAACAGGCCAATATATTCCTATAAATTGAGTATCCTGCACTTTTGGGCGCTCATATTTATTTATATCTGGGCCGGCCCTCATCACCTTTTATATACCACGTTACCCGGTTGGGCACAGTCATTGGGTGTTGCCTTTTCTATAATGCTTCTAGCACCCAGCTGGGGTGGTATGATCAACGGTTTGCTTACCCTGCGCGGAGCGTGGGATAAGGTTCGCGACGATGTGACCCTCAAATTCATGGTGGTAGGTCTAACTGCCTATGGTATGGCCACTTTTGAAGGCCCGATGCTTTCACTAAAGCAGGTAAATGCTATCGGCCACTTTACCGACTGGATCATTGCACACGTTCACGTTGGTGCATTGGGCTGGAATGGCTTCTTAACCTTTGCAATCCTGTATTGGCTGATACCACGCATCTATAAAACCGAACTATATTCCAAAAAGATGGCCTCATTCCATTTCTGGATCGGCACACTGGGCATATTATTCTATGCGATACCCATGTATTGGGCCGGTTTCACCCAGGGATTGATGCTGAAAGAGTTTACTCCAGAGGGTATCCTTAAATACCCAAGCTTCCTCGAAACAACCATGCGTATTCTACCGATGCATGTGATGCGTTCTGTTGGTGGCGCATTATACCTGACGGGTGTCATCGTAATGGCTTATAACTTATATAAAACCGCCGTTCAGGGTAAGCTGGTCGCTAACGAGGCTGCCGAGGCCATGCCGCTCGAAAAGTTTAACCCTCATGTAAGCACCGAACGCTGGCACCGCAGGCTTGAGCGTAAACCTATATGGTTCCTCATTGCCTCATTGATCGTGATCCTGATAGGAACATTTGTAGAGCTGATGCCGACACTGACCATTTCATCCAATATCCCGACTATAGCCAGCGTGAAACCATATACACCGCTGGAATTACAGGGGCGTGACCTATATATCCGCGAAGGGTGTGTTAACTGTCACTCCCAAACCGTCAGGCCATTCCGGTCGGAAACAGAACGATATGGCGAGTACAGCAAGGCAGGTGAGTTTGTCTACGATCACCCTTTTCTATGGGGATCGAAACGTACCGGACCGGATTTGCAGCGCGAGGGTGGAAAATATGGCAACTCATGGCATTACAACCACCTCATGGATCCCCGCCTGATGTCGCCCGGCAGTATCATGCCAAACTATGATTGGCTGATCACTCAAAAACTGGATACAACAACGACATCCGCTAAAATACGAGGTATGCAAAAACTGGGAGTGCCTTATCCTGCCGGTTATGACAAAATAGCCAACCAGGATCTGGATAAACAAGCCAAAGGCATAGCCGATAACCTGGCTAAGGACCATATCAAAGTGAAAAGTAACAAAGAGATCGTAGCCATTATTGCTTATCTGCAAAGGCTCGGTACAGATATTAAAGCAGGTAAAACAGCAAATAATTAAGATCATGTTCAGGCAATTTACAGAGCATATTCAGGGTAACCAGGTTTACCTGTTGTTCTCACTATTTATATTTCTTGTATTCTTTATCGTGGTAACACTGCTGTTGTTCAGATTACGCAAACAGCATTTGGATTACATGAGCGATATCCCCTTACAAGATTGTACAGAAGAAAACATTAATCTTTTAGAGCCATGAAACCTATCTTCATAATATTCTTATCACTCTTGGTTTTGGCTGTTGCGCCAGCCTTTGCCGAAGACGGCAGCTTGTTATCAGGCGAAACCATGAACTACATCGGCTTTGGGGCTATCGTGTTGGCGATGATAACACTATGCATAGCCCTATACATGGTGTTAAAAGCATTCAGAGTTGTTGCCAAAATATTGCTTGGGCCCGAAGAAGCTAAAGAAAAAAAGACCGATAAAGCGGTGTTGAAAGCCGAAAGGAAGGCAGCCAGGACCGAGCGTATTAATAAAATATTCTCACTGAAGCCATTATCAGAAGAGCAATCCTTGATAATCCCGCATGAATATGACGGCATACAGGAGCTGAATAACCCGACCCCCGGTTGGTTCATGTACCTGTTTTATGCAACAATGATTTTTGCAGCAGGATACCTACTGATATATCACGTGTTTGGCGTTGGACAATTGCAGTATGACGAATATAAAACCGAAATGGCTGTTGCCGCCAAAGAGAAAGCTGCGTTTCTGGCTAAATCAGCCGATAAGGTAGACGAAAATACGGTAAAGCTTACAACAGATGCAGGCGTACTTGCTGCAGGGAAGTCTATCTTCCAGGAAAGATGCGCTGCCTGTCATGGTAACAATGCACAGGGTATGGTTGGACCAAACCTAACCGATGACTACTGGTTGCACGGCAATAAAATCAATGATCTATTCAAGACCATAAAATATGGCGTGCAAAGCAAAGGCATGCCAACATGGGAAAGCCAGCTGACGCCAAAGCAAATATCCAATGTCGCCAATTATATAAAATCGCTGCATGGCAGTAATCCGGCTAATCCAAAAGAACCACAAGGCGACAAAATGGCCGAAGATAATAGTTCTGCTTCGACAAAGGAAGTAAAGGCTAAGACAGCGATGATAGTGAAATAAACAATAACATCTAAGTATTACGAAATGCTGAATACAGAATTATCGGAGCAGCCACAAACCACGGAAAAGGGAAAGCGCAAGTGGATGTACCCTATCATCAGAAAGGGCAAGTTTTATAACTACCGTAACTGGCTAAGCTACACATATCTTATTCTGTTTTTTGCAGGGCCGTTTTTGCGGATAAACGGCGAGCCTTTGTTGCTGATTAATGTGTTGGAGAGGCGATTTGTCCTGCTGGGCCAAGTGTTCTGGCCGCAGGACTTTTTCCTCTTCATGCTGGGAATGTTAGTCTTTATAGTTTGCATTGTGTTTTTTACTATGGCCTTTGGCCGGATATTCTGCGGATGGATATGCCCCCAGACCATATTTATGGAGATGGTTTTTCGCAAGATAGAAATATGGATAGAAGGAGATGCCAAATACCGCCGTAAGTTGGATGAGGGCCCCCTGACACGTGAAAAGATCGTCAAAAAAACAGCCAAGCACGGCATTTTTGTGATCCTGTCTTTTATGATAGCGAATACATTCCTTGCTTACATTATCGGCAGCGAGAATTTGATAAAGATCGCCACTGAACCCGTAAGTCAGCATTGGGTAGGTTTTATCAGTATTTGGGTATTTACCCTGATGTTTTACCTGATTTACAGCCGGGTACGCGAGCTGGTTTGTACCATGATCTGTCCTTATGGTCGTTTGCAGGGTGTTCTTACCGATAAACATAGCCTAATGGTCGCCTACAATTATAAACGCGGCGAACCGCGGGGAAAATTATCAAGGAAAGACAACACACTCAAAGGCGACTGCGTTGATTGCGGCTTGTGCGTAGATGTATGTCCTACCGGTATTGACATCCGCAAAGGGCCACAACTGGAATGTGTAAACTGTACCATGTGTATCGACGCCTGCAACCAGGTGATGGAAAAGATACACCGGGATATGAACCTGATCGGCTTCTATTCAGAAGAAATGATCGAGGAAAATAAAAAACCATCATTTACTGGCCGCATGAAAGCCTACAGTGCAATTATAGCAGTGTTGTTCGGTGTATTGGCCTATTTTATTTATCAACGCCAGGATGTAGATGTAACCATAATGCGCTCTGCAGGCATGCTTTACCAGGAGCAGCCGGGCAACTATATAAGCAATATTTACAACGCTGATATCATCAACAAAACTGACAAAACGCAAAACATAAAACTGGTAGCAGATGATCCGCAGGTAAAAATTAAATACATACAGGCGCCTGGTGCATTAAACAAAGAAAGCTCTACCAAAGCGATCTTTTTCCTGATGCTGCCCACAACGAGCATTCGGGCTACTAAAACAGATATTAAATTAAAAGTGGTTAAGGAAAATAAAGTGCTTAACACAATCAGTACAACTTTTATTGGGCCATATGATGAAGATTAAATTAAACTGGGGCAGCGGGATTGCCATTGGCATGACGGCATTTGTCGCCTTTATAGTTGTTTTAGGGGTACAAATGTTCAGGGATTCCCCTGGCGACTATGATCATCAGTATTATGAAAAAGGACTGGCTTATGATTCTGTTTATGCAAAAGAAAAACAGGTGATCACCGATAAAGTAACGCCTCATTTCAAATTAGAAAACAAGAGCATGCTGATACAATTTACCGGTGCTTCTGCCGGGCGTATCCGTTTTGAAAGGCCATCTGATCCTGATCAGGACAGGTTGATTTCGTTTCAGTCGAATGGTTCCGACCCCACTGTTATTCCCCTCAGTAAATTTGCCGCAGGCCAGTGGCAGGTAACGGTCGACTGGCAAAGCAACGGAAAAAAATATTTATATCAACGTGAAATGTTCCTGCCATGAGTGTTAACGAGATTGCATTTTTTGTTGGGTTATTCGGCAGCTTGCACTGCATCGGTATGTGTGGGCCATTGGCCTTTGCCATACCTGCCTCGCAAAAAGACTGGCTGGCTGTTTTGGCCGATAAATCTCTTTACAACTTGGGCCGGGTATTTTCCTACACCATGTTGGGCTTTTTAATCGGCTTTATAGGCAGGCAACTCTGGATATCCGGTTTGCAACAGGGCATCAGTCTGGCCAGCGGGCTTTTAATCATTTTAGCAGGCTTCTCGCGGATGTTTAAGCTCAGACTGTTTAATAGCAAAGCGTCTTCCAAATTTCTTGCGCCGGTAAGCAAAGCGATTAATTATGCCATACAGCACCGGGCAGGTAATTTTGCAGTGGGCGTGCTGAATGGTTTTTTACCCTGCGGATTTGTTTATCTGGCATTAGTTGGAGCAATCAATACAGCGTCGCCTCTATCTGCCGCGCAGTATATGTTCTGGTTTGGAACAGGTACGTTTCCCCTAATGCTGGCAGCCACTGTCAGCTCAGGCTTTATGAATGTTACGTTTCGCAGGCGTATTAACAAAGCACTCCCCTACTTGATGGTATGCCTGGGCTTCTGGTTTATTCTTCGCGGCATGGATCTAAATATTCCTTACCTGAGTCCTTCGGTTAAAAATGCCACGACGATTTGTAAATAAGGTTTGTGATTAAGATCATCTTTTAGGCTGACGATAGTCAGGGTTTAGCCGGCTGTAAACCGGGACATTTGTATCAGAAATAAAACAAAGAATTATGGCAACTTTAAGAACAAATGTACCTGCAACCTGGAATACTACTACTCCGGTTAATAATACACACATTAATTTATGGGATAAATTTGCAGCCTTTGCGGATAGCCAGCTCGAAAGAAAAGCGATGTGGTTTTTTTTAGCGCTGATCGTTCAAGGCGTATTTTTTTTACCGCTACCGGCATTCTTAATGTATTATTATAATGCCCCAATCATAGTATTGCTGATCACCTTAACCTGCTTCTTTACCACAATTATCGCCTATATGGGCGGTGCGGGTATCCGAAGCGTTTTACTGTTATCAGCTGCAAGCGTATTGATCCAGGTAATAATGACCATTGCTGTGTTGATTTGACAAATCATATCTGGATAATTGAAAAAGCGGCAAACGCCGCTTTTTTTATACCATTTCTACTAACAATAAAATCTATGTCTCACACTTTTCATATACCCGTTTTGGGCCTCGGTTTTTCTATCGATACCCCGTTAAAAGTTGCCCGTTATGGCATTTCGTCTGCAGTCTCCATCGTCGATGATGATTTGATCGAACGTATGCGGCGATATCATTGCGAACAAAATTCATTGGAATATGTCCCTATCCAAAAATCGGAGCATGATAGCCGGGCGCGACGAATTACAGCTTATCTGAACCTTTTAGATAAATTGGTAAATGATCAGTTTTTAAGGCTTAAAGAGGATCCATTTGAGACAAGCAGTGACATCGAACGCTATTTTGATTTATTGCCGGACGAGTCTGTATTGAAGCAAGGTTATGATCTGCTTGGCGAATATGATAATGGAGAAGTAAAGACACGGTTTGAGCGAATATTGAAAAGCCAAATAACAAAAGGCACTATCGATGTCAATATCATGGCCAAGGTAGATAAACTGAACTATGATAGCCATGGCAAGTATGCCGGGGAGGAAAATAACGATGCGCTTGCCGCTCTGAGGGGTTTTGCTGAAAGCGACCTGGAGTCCTCTGTAATTATTTCAGCCGGTATGAATCCAAAATTATTCAGCTACCTGGAATCGTTCGATGATTTTTACCCGGATGAAAATGGGAATTTTCGAAAAAAAGTTACGCTGAAGGTGAGTAATTATCGCTCAGCAATTATACAGGCTAAGGTATTTGCAAAAAAGGGCATCTGGGTTTCCGAGTTCCGTATTGAATCGGGCCTAAACTGTGGCGGGCATGCATTTGCTACCGATGGGTTATTGCTGGGACCAATACTTGAGGAATTTAAGGCAGAACGTGTTGCTATGAGATCAGAATTATATGAGATATACCGATCGGCATTGCTTGCAAAAGGCCGGGACGTAAATAATATCCCTCAGCAAAAGATTAGTGCCCAGGGTGGTATTGGCACTGCTGATGAGGATCGCCTTCTGCGCAGATATTATCAATTGGATAGTACCGGTTGGGGCAGCCCATTTTTGTTAGTACCTGAAGCAACTAACGTTGACAACGAGACCTTGCACCAATTGGCGAATGCCGGGCAAGATGATTTTTATTTGAGCAATGTCTCACCACTTGGCGTACTATTTAATAATTTTAGAGGAAGCGGTATCGAAAAACAACGGCTGCATCGCATAGCCCAAAACCATCCAGGTAGCCCTTGCACTAAAAAATACCTGAGCAGCAATACTGAATTTACCGAAAAGCCCATTTGCACAGCATCCAGGGAATATCAACGCTTAAAGATCAAACAATTGGATATTTATCAGCTGACCGATACAGAATACAAAAAGGAGTTCGATAAGATCACTGAAAAAATTTGCTTATGCGAAGGGCTGACAGCCTCTGTTTATATCAAAAACGATATGTTAAAGCCTCGCGAAAATGCCAGCGTGGCAATCTGCCCGGGACCAAATCTTGCTTATTTTTCAAGAATATATTCGCTCAACGAAATGGTAGGGCATATTTATGGGAAAAAAGACCTTTTGGAAGATACCAACCGCAGCAATATTTTTATTAATGAGCTTAACCTGTATATAGATTATTTGTCTAAAGAAATAGCGAACAACAGGGCGGCACTCAGTGAAAAGAAAGCTAAATATTTCGAAAACTTTAAACAGCAGCTCAAACAAGGCATCGACTATTACAGACAACTGACGCCTAAGATGAATAGCTTTAGCAAAAGCTATCGTGATAAAATATTGCAGGATCTGTCTATTTCAGAGTTGAGGCTTAGTATATTAGCTTAGCGGGTAATAATGCCCCGAATAAAATTGGGGCATCATTTCAAATTATAAAAATATGGTGCAGCCTTATCCGGCCATGCTGAATAATTGTGTAGAAGGCTGATCTGCCCATAGTCGGGCATCAAGCGCCATGCAGATATTCCGCAGAAAGCGTTTGCCGGTCGGCGTTACCATCAGGCGGTATGAGTTCAAATCAACCAGTCCATCTTCTGCTAAACCCTGCATGCGCTCCAAACCCTCCAGTAAACCATAACAGGGTTCTTCGCGATGGTTCCATTCTGTTTCTCCCTTGCACATAATATTCAGAATATGTTTACGGATGATCATATCCTCAGCAGACAAAAAATGGCCTTTTACTACCGGCAGTTCATTGTTATTGACCATCGCCATATATTCTTCCACACTTTTTACATTCTGTGCAAAAGCATTCCAGGTATCACTAATCGAAGAGACGCCCAAACCAACCAATAATTGGGTATATTGATGCGTATAACCCATGAAATTACGATGGAGCGTTTTGTTTTGTTCAGCTATACAAAGTGAATCGCCAACCAGAGCGAAGTGATCCATTCCGATATCATAATAACCTAACGCAGTCAGCATATTATGTCCCAGATCATATAAAGCCCGTTTTTCATCAGCAGACGGCAAATGTTTTTCGGTGAATCGCCTTTGTCCGGGCTTTATCCAGGGCACATGAGCATAGCTATAAAATGCTATACGGTCGGGCATAAGCAGACTTACTTTTTCTACTGTATCCCCCAGACTTCCGAATGTTTGCAATGGCAAGCCATAAATAAGATCATAGTTTACAGAGGTGTAGCCTATTTGACGGGCCCACTCAGTAACCTCCTTTACCTGCTCAAAAGTTTGTATGCGGTTGATGATAAACTGCACTTTCGGATCAAAATCCTGTATACCAAGGCTCAACCGCCGGAAGCCCAGATCATATAAAACCTTCAGGTGTTCATGAGTTGTATTGGCCGGGTGTCCTTCAAAGCCAAAGTCAGCCTTTGGATGAACTTCGGCATTTACTAAAATGCTTTTGATAAGGTGTTTTAGATTTGCAGGACTAAAGAATGTCGGTGTGCCCCCACCCAAGTGAATTTCTCTTATTACTGGGCGATCGTTAAATATATTACAATACATCGCCCACTCTTTCAACAATGCATTAATATAAGGTTCTTCAACAGAGTGATTTTTGGTGATGCGGGTGTTGCACCCGCAGTAGGTGCAAAGGCTTTCACAGAACGGCAAATGTATGTACAGGCTTATGCCGTCCTTCCTATTACTGAACTCAAAAGCCGATTTTACATGCTCGGCCCAAAGTTGTTTATCAAAAGCATCTTTGCTCCAGTATGGAACGGTGGGATAGCTGGTATAACGTGGCGCGGCCACATTATATTTCTCTATCAGGTGTTTGGAAAGCATTATGGTAAATGATTAAAATTGTTCTGGACCATTTGGTTTGCCGCTATTTTTGGGCGGCAATTGTTATTGCCAACGCAGGAATCGCCAATACATCTTTCTTCCTGCCACAAATCAAGATTTTTGATGGTTTGGTTGGCTATCTCCTGTAAGGCTTCCCTGGTCAGAAACGCCTGGTGAGGGGTAATGAGGACATTGGGGTAAGCGATCAACTTTTTCAGCAGTACATCTTTGTGTTTATCGTGCTCATGGTCCTGAAAGAACAGGCCTTTCTCAAATTCGTAAACGTCCAGGCCCAGATAGCCGATTTTATCGTTTTCAAGAGCATCTAATATAGCCGGCGTATCAATCAAACCACCACGTGAAGTATTGATAAGCATGACATTTGGTTTCATCATGCTTATGGCCTCCCTATCGATAATATGCCTGGTTTGTTCGGTTAGGGGTACATGTAATGAAATAATGTCTGATCGCCTTAGCAATTCACCCAACTCAATCATTTCAATATCGATCACTTTTTTGGGTGGTTGAATATCGTGGCCTATTACTTTGCATCCCAAACCTTTGAAGATATTTGCAACAGCTAACCCAATATCACCCAGGCCGACTATACCAACAGTCTTGCCGTTGAAATTGAACCCCACAAGCTCATTTAAACGAAAATCGAAATCATGTGCCCGTTTATTCGCTTTTATGAGATGCCTGCCCAATGCAAGCGCCAGGGCCACTGTATGTTCTGCAATGGCTTGTGGCGAGTAGGTGGGCACGTTGGCCAGTTTAATTCCCCTTTTTTCCGCAGCTTTTTTATTGATATGATCGGTACCCTTCGAGCGTGTCGCGATAAACTTGACACCCAGGTTAGCCAGCTTATTTATTACCAGCTCAGATACATCGTCATTGGTAAACACCAAAACTGCATCCTTCCCTTCGGCATAAGCCGCGGTTTCCACACTCAACGCATTCGATATCAGTGTGATATCATGCTTCTTCTGATTGGCCCTAATGAGAAACTCCTTCTCAAACGGATTTATACTATAGGCTACAACCTTCATCTATCAACAGAATTTATAAAAACAAAAATACCCCTGCCGATTGCGCCGGCCCATGAGGGTAGTCATCAAGAATAGTGATTGTTATCAGTTTTTCATCTTTGCAAGGCGGTTCAGATCGAGTATCTGTATATGGCTGCCTTTTTTTTCTATCAGTTTTTCCTCTTTAAAGTCACTCAACGTACGGCTGACGGTTTCGGTAGCCATACCTGCCATCGAGGCCAGTTCATCGCGCGAAATTTTAAATTGTGAAGGATCAGGCAGTTGTTTACTTAGACGTACCAAAACTTGAGCCAGTCTTTTGCGTACCGAGTTGTAGGCAAGTTCTAATAGCTGGTCTTCTTTTTCCTTAATATTGTTGGCCAGTATTTTGATAAACTGCATTGATATGTCCGGATATTTATTTACGAGCGTAATAATCGCATCTTTTGGTAAAAGACAAATGGCAGAATCTTCTACCGCTTCGGCAGTTTCGGTAAATGCTTCATCCAATAACAGAGCGTTGACTCCTATGTAATCATCCATTTTATGCAGGCCCATCATCAATTCGCGACCGTCTTCCGCCAGTTTAAAGGTTCTGATCGCGCCTTCTATAATCAGGTATAAGCCCTGCGGATGATCGCCTTCGTAGTATAATACTTGTTTCTTTTTGACCTGCCTGATCTTACGCCCTGCAATGATATTTTTTAACTCATCTGCGCCTTTCCCGGCTAACGTCGACAACTTTTCAATACTTTGCAACGATTTGCTGTAATATTCTTCCTGGCGGCGTTTCTTTTCCAGCCGGCTCTCAATGGCATTTAGTAATTCAATATCATCAAAAGGCTTGTCAGGTAATCATCAGCACCCATTTCCATCCCTTTTCTAAAGTCTACTCTTTCAGCCTTGGCTGTCAGGAAAATGAATGGAGTTGAAGCCGTGTCTATATTTTTGCTCAACAAATACAGCACGCCATAACCATCCAACTCCGGCATCATGATGTCGCAAAGTATCAGGTCGGGTTTGTGCTGATAAGCCAGGTCGACACCGCGCTTGCCATTATCGCCCTGATAAACTGTATATCCAGCCAATTCCAGAATCTCGGCAGTGCTTTCGCGGATATCGTTATTGTCTTCAATGATAGTATTGTTTTCATGACGGTTTGGGAAAGAAAGTGTAAATGATGTGCCTTTATTGACTTCGCTTTTGAAGCTGATCTTGCCGTTCATTAGATTAGTATAACGGGTTACTATATTAAGGCCTAACCCGGTACCGGGTATATTGCCGGTGTTGTGGGCTCTGAAAAATGCCTCAAACAAATGTTTCTGGTCGTTTTCCGGAATACCGATGCCGTTATCTCTTATATTGATTGTCAATTGTTTTTTGCTGATCTCGGTATTAAATTCGATAAAAGTATTTTCGCCCGAGTATTTAATTGCGTTGCCAATCAGGTTGAGGATGCAGTTTTTTAGCAGAGCCGGATCTATTCGTACATTACTATCAGCTCCTGTATGCTGATATACAATCATCTGGTTTTGTTTGGCTACCAGTTGCATTTCCTCAGTTATTTCCTCGGCAAATTTTACAACATCAAAGCCGATGTAAACAGGCTCAACCTTGCCGGCTTCCAATTTTTCCAATGACAGAAAATCATTTAATATCGATGTTAAATTGCTTACCGCCGCTTTTATTTTGGCGATATGTTTGACCACATTAGGGTTTTCCTGCTGTGCAGAATATTTTTCGATCAGCACGGCCGAAAGCTGTATGGCGCTTAACGGGGTCCTGAATTCATGTGACGCCATCGATACAAACCGGCTTTTCAACTGGCTTAGCTCTTTTTCCTTTTCAAGCGAGATACTCACTTCTTCTTTTGCCTGCTGCAAAGCCTTCACCATTTCTTTGAGTGACAGGGTGCGCTCTTCTACCAGTTCTTCCAGTTTGGTGGCATATTCTCTCAGTTTCTCCTCCGCATCTTTTTCCCGTGATAGATCGTGTATAAAGCCGGTATAAATCTTTCGTTCAAATAGCTGCACTTCACTTACCGCCAAACGAAATGGAAATTTGGTTCCGTCTTTTTTTAACCCCACCACCTCGCGGCCAATTCCGATAATATGCGGATCATGTGTGCGTTGATAACGGGCTATGTAGCCATCATGGTTTTCGCGATAAGGCGATGGCATAAGCACATTGACATTTTTGCCAATTACTTCGGCAGGCGTGTATTGAAATAAATTACAGGCTGCCGGATTTATTGTTTCTATCTTACCGCGCTCATCAATGGTGATGATCCCATCGATGGCAGTTTCAATTATCGCTTTTAATAACGCGGCGTTTTCCATATAAAATGATATTTATCACAAATATCAAAGATGCTATAATTTAAGAAAATGCTTGGTATTAATAAAAAAAGTGACAGAGGTCATTTTTTCGCCGCCAAATTATATGGCACTGTTGCACTTAGTTAAATAGGCGAACTCTGGCTAATTATCTTTAATTCGGCCATCCGCCATTTCTATCACCCTATCAGCGTTTTTTGCAAAGTCAAGATCATGGGTTACTGTCAATATCGTAATCCCTTTCTGATGCGATAGCTCTTTAAATATATCAAAAACCAAACCTGTGTTAATACTGTCGAGATTTCCCGTAGGTTCATCTGCCATTATAATGGTTGGATTGTTTATCAATGCACGTGCGATCGCTACCCGCTGTTGTTGGCCACCCGACAATTTGGAGGACAATTTATAAGCAAACACATCCATTTGCAATTGACGCAACTTATCTATTGCTTGCTCTTCAATTTCCTGGCGGCCAAGTCTGCCCAGCTTCAATGCCGGCAACATTACATTTTCCAGCGCGGTAAATTCGGGCAGCAAAAAGTGGAATTGAAAAACGAACCCTATATTTTCATTCCGAAAGCGGGCAAGATTATTTTGACTTTCACCAGTTAACAATTGATTATTGATAAAAATCTTCCCCGTGTAATCAGTATCAAGGGTACTTAACAAGTAAAGCAGTGTGGATTTACCACAGCCTGATTTTCCTATAACCGGGACAAACTCACCTTTATTTACGGAAAACGAAATGTCGGACAGCACATGAAACTCTTCTGGTTCATGGAAATATTTATTCACGTTTTCAATTTTCAATGCTACACTCATTTTGTTTATCCTCGTAAAATAACAACCGGATCTATCCTGGATGCTTTGATAGATGGCATAAGCCCGGCAATGAAAGGTGTAATAACTCCAAAGACAAGACCAAATAAATAATGTGCCGGATTAAATATTACGGGGAAGTACTTCAATGAAATAAAATCATTATGAGGAAAGGGCACCCGCGACAAGGCATAGGAAAGCAAAAAGCCCAGTACCTCGCCCATCATTGCACCAAAAAAACCGATAAACAGCGACTGACTTAAAAATATCCTGACTATATCCTGACCTGAAAACCCTTGTGCCTTTAAGATAGCGATATCCTTCATTTTATTTTGAATGGTCATGTTCATTATATTATATATACCGAACCCAGCGACAGTAAGCAAAGTAATGCTGACTACATAAGTGAGTACATCACGTACTATATTAGATGCCATAACCGACGAGTTGGCCGTTTGCCAGTCGTCCGATTTGTAATTATATTTTTTATATAACTCAATTGCCTTAGAGGGCGCGAGCTTATTATTGACCAGTTTGATATTTATATCGGTTATATAACTTCTGTCTTTCCCCATTAGCTGTTGCACATTCGCCAGGTTGATGTAGCTTCGGGTATCATCAACAGTACCAATACCAATTGCGAATATCCCCACCACTCTAAAGCTCATAGAAGTTCCGGCAGGGGTAGTTAATGTGACCATATCGCCCACCCCAAGATTGAGCTTATTAGCAAGCCCCCGGCCCATAATTATGCCCTTGTCTGTATTTAACAGATCTTCCGGCTGACCTTGAATCATCTTACTTCTCAGGTCGAAAATTTTGGATTCATCAATAATATTTACGCCATTGATATAGCCGTTGATTTGTACCGGACCGTAATTATAAAACACCTGGGTGCTCAAAAATGGTGAGACCCGCGTTATCTCAGGATCATTTTGCAAATCATTGATGATGCCGCTTGCATTCTTAATATTTAAATTGACTTGTTTGGGTTTGGGATGGTGAACTGAGACCAGTAAGTTCTTTTCTTTGAAATAATCTTTCGCTATAGAGACGGAATAATCGGTTTTTATATCGTTATAGATATGTATATCGGGAGTGGAAGATAGCATGGTATCTTCCATAAACTGGTTTACGCCGATCATAAAGCTGATCATCAGAATAAACATGGCAATACCAAAAGTAACGCCCAGCATGGCTACAAGCGTTTGCTTTTTATTAGCCATCAGGTGCCTTTTTGCTATGAGCGTATCTACCATCATATTATTTATCGGATGAGGATTCGACTATTTCGGAGTGCTCGTCGAGGCCGCTTAATATCTCTACTTCATCCAGGGTATGGATACCGATCTTCACAGGGACGGTTTTGATCTTGTTGCCCTCTTTTATTTTTACACTGTCACCACTCAAAATAGATTTAACGGGTATAACTAACACGTGCTGTTTTTTTTGAATGACGATGTTAGCTTCAACAGAGGTATGAATATAAGGCTGGGCATTATTTCCGGTAAAAACCGCATCTGTTCTGAACGTTTGATCTGCTTCGTTCATTGTCGGGTATATCCTCACAATCCTGGCATTATATATTTTGTCACCTGTTGCATCGGTTTTAAGCAATACCTGCTGGCCGGGCTGTACTAAATTAATATCCTGCTGATCAACAGATAATTTTATTAACCGATCAGTCGATTTGCCAATTAAAACCAACGCTTCGTTTGCACTGACGGCTTCCCCCCTTTCTTTCATCATTTGATAAACAGTGCCGTTACTTTCCGATCGTATCATATAATTATTGAGGTCATTCCGAGCGCTGGCTACACCGCTCTGCGCATTTTTTAGCGAAACATGGAGATCATTAACGGTTGAATAATACTTTTCCCGCGCTGATTTCTTTTCATTGAGCGATATGCGAAACTGCGTTTCGGCATTATCAAGAGCAGTTTTAGTGCCTACATTTTGACTCCATAGGTTTTTAAGTCTAAAGTACTGCAGGGAATCATTACTGTATTTTATGTTGGCATTCTGCATTGCCAATTTCAGGTCGTTCAGTATTCTTGAGCCTGATGACACGTCTTCGCGCGCTTTTTCGTAGCTAATACTTGCTGCATCTAATTTGGCCGCAGGGGCCGTATTATTAATTATGTATAATAACTGGCCCTTTTTCACAGCGTCTCCCTCTTTAACCAGCTTTTTTATAACGGTGCCTTGGCTCAAAGCATAAACGGTGTACTCGCTATCAGCCATAACTTTACCTGATGCATACACTGTCTCAACAATATCCTTTCGGACCGGGTGAATGGTATGAGTGTTGCTGCAGCTAAATAAAAATGCGGATAATATCAGGTAACGAATGCCTCTGGATATTCTCATTGTGATCAGGGTGTACTGGTATAAATTTAGGTAAATTTTTCGATCGCAGCATTCCAATTAGGATTCTGTTTGACGTCGCATGGTTGGGC
>Ga0157374_10000133_pt1 | contig 68141 bp, 75 predicted proteins | sample M25metaG_FD_115308 | JGI IMG/M metagenome (GOLD analysis project Ga0157374, IMG submission 115308) | Miscanthus rhizosphere microbial communities from Kellogg Biological Station, Michigan, USA - M2-5 metaG | ecosystem: Host-associated > Plants > Roots > Rhizosphere > Soil | place: USA: Michigan...
AAGGGTTCATGGTGAAGACCCGTGGGAAACTAGAACTGGTCGTCAGCATCAGCCGTACTTGCTGGAGATACTGAGTACCGCCGTAGCTATAGGTAGTTGCCGGTGGGTTGCTTGCCAGGTACGTGGGGACTGTAATCGGTAGCAGTGAGTTCAAGCCACCGTATGGTACAGCAGCAGCCAAGTAATAGGTGGTGCTACCTACTTTGCAATTAGTATCACCAAGATCCCCGCAGAAGATGTAACCGTTGGTTGGCACCAAGTTGGTCATTGCGGCCAGGCCCGAACTATCGGTTGTTGGGCGCGTATCGCTAGGACTCATGTTATCGAAGTAATAGCTGGTGTCACTGGTAGCTGTGTATTTTTTGTAGCCGCCCTTTACATATACCTTTACGTTGGGCAGCGGATTACCGTTTACGTCAGTGGTTTCGAGTACAAGACTGTTAGCCCCAATTGGATATAAATTAAGCGTTACGCCAGACGATTGCTGGCTTAAAATCTTTTGGTTGGCATAGGTTGGCTGCAAAGAGCCAGAAGCAGCAATAGTGTTAAGCGACGAATAACCCGATTTACTGGCCGATATTATATAGTCATTACCGGTATCAGGTGGTAATCCGTAAAAAATTGCTACGCCATTGCCGTCGGTACTATCGGTGACATTAGCATTGGGCGTAATAGTCGTGTTCTGTACATTAACGGTAGCACCGGATATTGGCGCACCGCTGCCGTCAAGCACGGTCACAAATAACGCACCCGTCGTGCTGGCAGTTTCCGAAACCCGCGCCGCAATTTGAGTATCGACACTTGCCAGATTTGCCCCGGTGCTATCAGTGACAGACACATGCAAAATCTTATAGTCAGCTGGATTTAAGTCGGTAGCCGGTGCGCCGCTCGGTGGTGGATAATTACGACAATACAACTGCTTCAGCGCTTGGGTGGGATACGAACCACAGCCGTCGTAGGCATCGTCTACATAGCCGATACTGGTCGTAGCTGTAAATTTTACCCCATTGAGCGTCTGCGTCTTAGTTGCTGGTAGCAGCGTAGTGGCATATATACTACCCCCTTGCACCGCCAGGCTATCATAGGGCAGTGACTTTAGGTATTCCATCTGATTGGTCGCAATTGTTAGCGCTGCGTCGCGGCGTTTGGCAATAATGGTGCTATGTACTAATGACACAAACAGCCCAAAGAAGCTGGTAACTACGATGCCCAGCACAAAGATCGTCACCGCTAATTCAACTAGCGTAAAACCAGCCTCGCCCGCCCGTACCTTTCGCATCTTGACTATAAGTATAGCGCATAAGCACTAGCAAAATCCCACCTTTTGATAGGTGGTAGATCATGCTATCATTAACCATAAGAAAGTGGATATGTTTTAAAGAGTGGGCGGCGCGTGAAACAACCCAATATACTGCTATTTGAGGACAAGCCTTTATTTGGGCTTGATATTGGCCATGGCAAAGTGCGAGTCATGCAGCTAAGCCCCGACAAGCGGCGGCTCAGGATGGTAGGTTACGGAGAAACCACGTTTGATCCTACCGCTATTAAAGATGGTGTCATCGTAACTCCCGAAGTAGTCGCAGAAGCAGTTTTAACGCTTTTTAAGCACCACCTAATCGGTGACATCACTACTAACCGCGTAGTTCTTTCAGTGCCCATCGCGCAAGCGTTCACCCATTCCATGGAAACGCCAAAGCTCAGCGATAAAGAACTAGCTGAAGCCGTACAAAACGAAGCTGAGCAGTACATACCCGCCGCACTTGACGACCTCTATCTGGATTACGTGCGTGCCGGCACTGATAACGGCCAGACAAATGTATTTATCGTAGCGATGCCCAAGCGGATTATTGATTCATACCTAATACTGCCAAGACTGCTCGGCCTAGAGGCCGTAGCGATCCAAACTTCCAGCGGTGCCGGTGCACACTTATTTGCCCGAGATGCCCAAAGCGACATCCCTTCACTGTTAATTGATTTTGGCAGCAACAGTGCTGATATCACCGTGTATGATCATGGGCCGGCCATTAGCGGTACGGTAGCCTGCGGCAGCGATTTACTTACTGCCGCTATCGCCGAAGAGCTCAAAGTTACTGAAAAAGAAGCAATGCTGATAAAAGCCAAGTACGGCCTGGGCCTCAGCAAAAAACAGGCGCAGATCGAAAAAGCTTTGACGCCAACGCTAAGTCTGCTGATTAAAGAAATCAAGCGAACCGTACGCTACTACGAAGAACATGCCCATGATAAGCGCAACATATCCCAGGTTATTATTGCTGGCGGCGGCGCTAACATGCCCGGCCTGGTTGATTATCTAACCAGCAACCTACGCCTAGCTGTCCGGGCCTTTGATCCCACCACCTATCTTGATTTTGGCCACTTGCAACCCTTTAATGTCACCGAGCGCATGTCGTACGTAACTGCCGCAGGGCTAGCTTCTACTAGCCCTGAAGAGGTGTTCGCATGATGATCAACCTGCTGCCACCGGAGACAAAGAGCGCGTACCGCTATGCGCGGCGCAACCAGACGTTACTAAGGTGGTGCGTAGCTTGTGTGATTAGCTTGGCTGGCGGCGTAGTAATCGCAGCCGGTGGCTATGTGTATTTGAACCACTCTATTAACAGCACAACGAAGCAAATTGATGACACCAATAAGCAGTTGTCTACACAGCACTTAGCCAGCGTACAGAAAGAGGTGGGCACTATATCTACTAATTTAAAGCTGGTTGTTCAGGTTTTGTCGCAGGAAATTTTATTTTCACAGCTACTTAAGCAGCTCGCCAGCGTTACGCCTAGCAATGCGATCCTAACTAACCTTGCCATCACGCAGACGCAAGGTGGTATAGATATTACCGCCCAGACCACCGATTACAACACCGCAACCCAGTTGCAGGTAAATCTAGCCGACCCCAAAAACCAGATCTTTAGCAAAGCAGATATTGTCAGCATCAACTGTGGCGGTACCGATAGCAGCGGCAACAATCGGTACCCCTGCACTGTCACCTTGCGGGCACTTTTTGCGCAAAATAATCCATTCCTGTTCATTAATAGCGCCAAAAAGGTGACCCCATGAAAGCCAGGCAACTTTATTTTGTACTAAGCATTTCCCTGGTTTTGCTCTTTGGCGGTTTCTTAGGCATAGCATACGAGGCCAACAAATTGCTCGGCAACCAGGCGACCAAGCTCTCTAAGCTCCGTGGTGATAGCGCTGCGCTAGACACTCTGCAAACTTCGCTTATTAAAAACAAGCAAGATGTTGCCAAGTATAGCGACCTCAACACTATCGCTGAAACTGTCGTGCCACAGGACAAGGATCAAGCTGAAGCCATACGCGAAATCGTTAATCTGGCCTCACAAAGTGGCATAGCAAAACTATCGTCTATCACCTTCCCCACCTCGTCGCTTGGCACCGGAGTCCCTACTGCCAAAGCTAACTCAAGCCTTACTCAGTTAACTCCCGTAAAAGGCATGGCCGGTGTATACCAGCTACAGCTAACCGTGACTGTGGCCGCTTCGGATGAGGTAACTTATGATCAATTCATGAGCTTCTTAACTAAACTTGAACAAAATCGTCGCACCGCTCAGGTAAGCGGCATCACGGTCAGTCCCGATTCAAAGAACCCCTCCAAAGTGTCCTTTACCCTAGTAATAAACGAGTTTATAAAACCATGAAAAATGCCGACATACACCTAAACGTCAACGATATTCCAGGACAACTTGCGGGCTTAACGCGCAGAGCAAACACCTACCGCAGGTTTCTGTTTTTCCTGCTGGTTGCAAGCTTGTACGGCTTTATCGTGTGGCGCATAAATGTTTTTAGCAATGCACCGGCCAGCACCAGCGAAGAATCAGCCCAAACCGTCGCCCAGCCGCATATTGATCCGGCAACCGTGCAAAAGATTCAGAACCTACAGGACAACAGCGTCAATGTGCAGTCGCTGTTTAATGGCGCTCGGGGAAATCCGTTCCACGAGTAAGGTTTGTTAGACTTATTGCTGATTCGTAGGATCTTGTGGGGGCAGTGTAGCTTCTGTGGGAGTGCCATTTTGTGGTATTGCACCTGACTGTCCAGCAGGTTGAGCTGCGCCAAACTGCTGATCTTGCTGTTGGCGTGCAACCATCTGCTGGTACTGCAAAAACTGTTGATACTGCTGTTGGTCAATGACGGGCGCTTGCTGCGGCTGTGGCTGCGCAACTCGCTCTAGCGTACTGGGCATCCGTCCGGAATGCAGCGCTGCATCAAAATTTTCGTGTGCTGCAATAATTTCCCGGGCTGATTCGTGAGGATTTGTTAGCGTCGAAAAATGATAGTTATTTTGCTCCCCGGGTGTCTCAATAGTGATATGCCCAAAGCCAAACATACTTCCCAAGAAGTCCTGCGTAACCGACACATCACTAATGTGGCGCAAACTTAGCTGGTCGATTTTATTAGCAAACAACGTAGGACGCAGTACTTGCACGATTGCCTCTTCGGTTAGCACAACTTGTTCCTGCGAACGCAGATAGACTGGTATGCAAGTGCCGGCTAGCACTACCAAGGAAAAAACGCTGGCAATGGCCATAATTTGATAGCGGTACTGTACTAGTGTGCTGTCGGCGCCGCTAAAGGTTGTTAGTACTGCCGCCAACACCATAACCGCTACCGCTACCGCCAGACCAATGATCCAGCTGGCTGCATACGCAAACCAGTGATGCTTATAGACAGCTAAGATTTTTTCGTCGGCATCTATCGGCAACTTCTGATGAAGAGCCGCCTCGGCCTTAGGCGTAACGTGCATATGTAAGTAGTATAGCTTTTTTTCGTATAAGAACCTACTATTCGTTAATCCTCAAGCTACGGGCTAAGACAGTTCCCTGTAGGTTACGCTCTGGGCGCTTGCTTGCCCAAATGCTGATAGGTCTTAAGTGTTACTTTGCGGCCTCGCGGCGTGCGTTCCAGTAGGCCAATTTGTAGTAAGTATGGCTCGATAAAGTCCTCAATAGTGCTACGTTCTTCGGCCGTTAGAGCCGCCAATGTTTCCACGCCCACTGGGCCGCCGTCATAGCTGTCAATAATAGCAGCTAGCAGCATGCGATCTGCCGGATCGAGTCCCAACTCATCCACTTCAAGCAGCTCCAGCGCACTAGTACTTATGCTGGTGTCAATGATGCCATCGCCGTTCACCTCAGCATAATCGCGTACCCGTTTCAGCAAACGGTTGGCAATACGCGGTGTTTGGCGGCTGCGCTCAGCTAGATTGAGTGCTGCTGGTTCGTCGATTTTGATATCTAAGATACCGGCCGCACGGGTAATCACTTGCTGCATCTGTTCATGCGTATAAAATTCCAAACGATGAATGTGTCCAAATCGATCGCGCAGCGGTGCTGCCAGCGCGCCAGTGCGCGTAGTAGCGCCAATCAGCGTAAACTGCGGCAAGTCCAATCGCATACTGCGAGCTGACGGCCCTTTTCCGAGCATAATATCCAGCTTGTAATCTTCCATGGCGCTATACAATACTTCTTCCACTGTGCGATGCAAACGATGAATTTCGTCGATAAACAAGATGTCGCCGTCTTGTAAATTGGTAAGTAAACTGGCAAGGTCCCCTGCCCGCTCAATAGCCGGACCCGAAGTAATACGAATTTGCGCGCCCATTTCATTGGCGATTACGCTGGCCATGGTAGTCTTGCCAAGACCCGGCGGACCATAAAGCAGTACATGGTCTAGTGCTTCACCACGTTTTTTGGCCGCCTGAATAGCTAGTTGCAGATTTTGCTTAAGCCGGTCCTGGCCAATATAATTGGCGAAATCTTGCGGGCGCAGTTTATTTTCGAGCTCCTGCTCAGCTTTGTCATCCGCTTGTGGTACCGCTCCAACAATACGTTCAATCATTACTTAAATGATTATACCGCAATAAGCTTAAGCACTGTGCAACTTTTTGTTGTAAGATTTCGCCTACAGGCCTTCCACACGAAAACCAAGTTCTGCGGCTAACAGCGGTGCGATCTGCATCAGCTGAACTTCAGAAATGGTTGCACCTTTTAGACCCAAAATTCCTTTGGCGGTCGTTAGATTCTCGGTAGTTATATCTACATCTTTACATGTTGCCGATACAAAAACCGTACCGTCTAAATCACAGCCAGTAAACGTGACCTGTTCAAATTTTGCATTACTAAAATCTGCCTGCCGCAGCATACAGTCTTCAAATCGTACCCGCTTAAACGAGGCAAACCGGAAACCCGCTTCATCAAACTTCACGTTCTTAAATACACAGTCTTCAATGGAGGCATCCGCAAACTCTGCACCCGTTAAGCGGCTATCCGTAAGTGCCACTCGCAGCAGATTCGCTTTGTGTGTACGTAGAGCTGCCGCTTCCAGTTTCAAGCACTGCGAATCGGTCAGCTCAAACTTATCAAGCACCAAACCGGTCAGTACTACGCCTTCGAGTTTCGAGCTGTCTATTTGCAGCCTGCTTACGCCGGTTAAATCGGTCAATACTACTAAAGAGTTGTCGATTTCCAGTAAATCACTGACATCCCCATCCCCATCCCCATCCCAATCACTCAGTTGAGCAGCCAGCCGGGGAACACTGGGCCGCGCATTCATCGCTTAAGCGCCAATTTTATACGTTCTTCACTGGGAAGCGTGTCATCAATATCTTTTAGGGCTGCTGCGGCATCTTGCGGCGTGTAGCCCAGCGAAACCAATGCTTCCACCGCCTCGTCCTGTGTATTAATGCCTGGACGCGACACAATTCCTTCCGCAATATCACTAGCACTTAGGCCCACTTTATCACGCAGCTCTACCACAATCTGCTCGGCCGCACGTTTACCCACGCCTTTAGCGCTTTGCAGCAGCTTGACGTCACCGGCCGCAATCGCTCCGCGCACTGCCGGTGCAGTCCCAATATCCAGTACCGCCAGCGCTACTTTTGGCCCAACATTCTTAACCCCTAGTAGCTGTTCAAACAGCTTTTTGGTATCAAGCTGCACGAATCCGAATAAATCATAGGATTGTTCGCGGATATGCTCATATATATATAATTTGGCAGCTTCGCCACTAGGCAAACGCCCAAAATCTTCAGCCGTAACTTGCAAGCCATACCCTATGCCGTGTACGTCTAGGACCACCAAATCAGCTAGCTTCTCACTCACCACCCCCTTTAGCGTCGCAATCATGGCACTATTGTGTCATGCCACTGCTAGAAGAACAACTGAACATCAATACACTATGCAGCGGTGCCTGGTGGCAAATCCTGAATAATTGCCTCTAGCTCTAGATTAAGAGACTTGATGACGGCTACAACCTTGCTTGTGCGATCATAGCCATAAGCCTCTTCCTCCACTGGGCCTGGGTTATTCAGGTGCGCGCTTTCACCCCTTATCCACGGTCGTAGTGCCCAGTCTTCTGTCCACGTAACGCCAGGTTCAACTGAGTGAATTTGCGTTGTCAGACCCGTATACGAAGTAGCATCGCCTGTACAGTTATATGCTAGCCTAACATGCAGAAGACTATCGAACTCTCCTCTGTCTCCCATAATAGTAACGCCTAGAAGCTGTTGGGCCGCACTGCCTTTTCGCTCCACTAGCAGTCGTTTTGGCCGGCTTAAACCCTTTAGAACTTCTTGGGCCATATTGTTGCCAGTATCAGGATCTACATGACGGGCAACCATCCCACCCAGTGCACGCGTATATGGCCTCCTGGCAACATTACGTAGTTTATATTCTGCTGCTCGTTCAGGATTTAGTAAGCGCTCGCTGCTGTCTTGAAAAGTTTTTAATGTTTCGTATGGATAGATACTAGGCTTGCTCATAACAGTATAATAATCCAGCAGAACGTCAAATCAAAGCACCAGCAAATTGCTTACGACTACTTTTCTTATAGCCCGATCAAGTCTCACCGGCCATTGGCGTAAGTATGGTGTTAAATTGCTCGACTGCATTGAGTGCCCTGTCTAGACCCCGGTCATAGTTTGCCCTCACCGCAGCTCCCATCTGAAGATTGACAACGTCCGCCTCAGGCAGCTCAAAGGGCGGCCACCAATTAGCGTGATACATATAGGAATCAGGACCCTTATGATAAGAGAGTCTGGCCGATAAACCACTAGGACTAAACGTGTCCGTGCCATCTTGTCTGTCGGGCTTATACTCTAAGGCAATAGCAAACGAGGTTACTGCGGCAGCAGTTCTGCCTAAAATCACCGCACGCATTGCTACCTTTTGCTCTGTAGCACTATAGTCTACTTCCAGGCCTTTTGGTTGGCTTAAGTCGTTCACGATCTGTATCTGCCGGAATCTACCTTCGATACGCGCAGAGACGATATCTCTCAGTGCCATACGATATGCCGCTAGGCTAGCATCACCTAGCAGATGAATAACTGGGGATCTAGCGCCAATTGCCTCGATTTTTTGCCGAAACCTCCCGAGTGTCTCGCTTGCATTGTTTTGGCCTATGTTAGCCATGTATACAAAATAATACAGAAGCTATAGATAGTCTGTTAGGAATTTGACTGGGCGCAGGTTAGTGCCGCAGCAATAGCATCGGCAGCGTCATCGGGTTTAGGAACTTCCGTAAGCCCCAAGATGGTCCGTACCATTTCCTGCATCTGCTTTTTATCGGCCTTGCCGTAACCGGTTATCGCCTGTTTGATCTGCATGGGTGTGTATTCATAAATTTCCATGCCGGCCTGCATACCGCACAGCAAAACCACCCCGCGCGCCTGCGCAACCGTCATTGCAGTCGTCACGTTGCGGGCAAAGAATAGCTTTTCTACGCTCATAACTTGCGGCTTAGTCGCCACAATAATATCAGTCAGCTCTTCGTAAATTGTCAGCAACCGTACCGCATCATCTTCGTGTACTGGTGTCCGTATAACGCCGCCATCCACCAGTTGGAATTTGCCTCGCTCCGCTTCAATAATGCCGAAACCCAAAATACCAGTGCCGGGATCAATGCCTAAGATTCTCATCTGATTACTCAATCATTTTATGGTTTAGAGAAGGCTCTTAAGACCAATTAACTGTCGCTCGAGTTAATCCAACAGCGCTTCGTCAATATCAAAATTAACGTGTGTATTTTGTACATCATCAACATCATCAAGAGCATCCATAAGACGCATAATTTTGCCGGCAGTATCTTTATTGGTCACTTCAATGGTAGTGTTGGGAACGTAAGAAAGTTCGGCTTCGGTAATTACCACACCGGCTGCTTTTAGTGCGTCGCGTACCTTAGCGAGGTCGGTTGCCGAGGTATATACAACGCTCTCATCGCCTTCTTCCTGCACGTCTTCTGCCCCGGCATCAATTGCCGTCAGCAACAACTCGTCCCCGGTCGCCTGTACACGAATTACACCCTTGCGGTCAAACTGGAACGCCACTGCTCCCTTTTCAGCAATGTTACCACCGTGTTTACTGAACGCCAGCTTTACCAGAGGATAGGTGCGGTTAATGTTGTCAGTTGCGACTTCTACTAAAATTGCCACGCCACCTGGACCGTAGCCTTCGTACAGCAGCTCCTGTAGTTGAGCAGCGTCTTTGTCCTTAATACGGTCAATGCTGCGCTGAATATTGGCACCCGGCATATTGGCCGCTTTGGCTTTGTCTATTGCAAGACGAAGCGCAAAGTTTGTTTCCGGGTCAGCGCCAGCGCGCGCCGCGATAGCAATCATATTACCAAGCTTGGTAAAAACTGCACCACGAGCAGCGTCTTTGACACCCTTTTCACGCTTAATGGTCGACCACTTTGAATGTCCTGACATGGTATCGTACTACTCCAACTATATCTGTTATAGTACCAGATTTATGCCTAAAAAGGAAATGAACGTTACCATTTCACATGGCGATGTGGAGAGAGCGTCCTGCGGTCATGGACATCGCCCATAAGGGAAAGCTCTGGGAATTCCAGCTCTTTGCGATGTATAAAGCTAGTAATCTTCTGATTGAGATCTTTTGAGCCCATAGCTTTCCTTCCTCCTTCGCGCCATATAGTGCTCGGCGTTACAGGGTAGTATAGGTGAAGGATGGTGGGGCGCGCTGTAAGCAAATCGTCAAAAAATGACCGCTACACCTCTATTATTAAGCTGATTGGGTCGTACCAGCTACTTCTTGAATAAGTTTCACGAGCTCATTAGGCGTAGCCCAAGCTTTTAGCATATAGTGCATAGCACCGAGCGCAAACGCCTCGTCGATTTCACGCTGGTCATCGTAATTGCTAAAGACAATAATCTTAGCGTTGGGCAATAATTCCTTAGGTTGCAACTTCTTTAGGAATTCAATGCCGTCCATAACTGGCATACGAAGATCCAGCAGAATAATATCTGGCTTCTCGGTTTTTAGAATCTCCAGCGCTTCCTTGCCGTTATAAGCACGTAACAGTGAGATATTAGCCGCAGCAAGCACCCGGGCATATGCCTCGTTTAGGAACTGTTCGTCTTCAATAATCAGAACCTGTACGTTTTTGGCGCCCGCTTCGGCCATGATGCTGCTCTTTTCCCCTTTAACTCTGTTATTGTACGTGGTACTTGCTAATTTAGTCTGTAAGCTAACCCACATCTTCGGTTAGCTTTTCTTGAGCCAAACTTGGTTGTGACTACATCTAGCTAGCCGCCACTTAAAAAACCACTTACCTTTAGCTTCATTGTGCATCAGTAGCAATAAAATAGCAAATAATGTAGATGCTTATTTAAACCGCGACGTTCTCAAACTCATCGCTGCCCGTAGCCTGTACTAGCAGCGGGACGTTGACGTAATAGGCAAACCGCTGGTAACTAATCAACTTTCTGTCTTTTAGTCGATGCAACTCTACGGCTGTCGTCTCGCGCGTTAAGCCTACCATTTCCGCAATATCTTGGTGACTTAAACGCAGTGCGATTTTAGTGAAGCCACTAGCTTGTTTTTCACCAAAACGCGCTACTAAATATTGCAGTATATAGACCACCTTTTCTTGAGCATGAGAATGCTCAAGCGCATAAATATGCATCGTTGCACTGGTGTAATGTGCCATATATGATTCAAAAATCTGATCCTTCAGTGTATTGTCTGATTGCAAAGCCTCTAGAAACGCTGTTTTAGGTAAACTAAGCACTTGACAGTCGCTTAGTGCCTCATAGTAATACAAACTGACGCGTGATTTATTAAACACACATTCCACTGGAAATATGTCACCGCTAGTTAGCAAGGTTACCGTTCGTTGATCGCCTCCCGTGGTTATACCGTACACTTTTACTAGACCGCTTTGGACTAACATGACGCTTTGCGGCACCTCACCCTGAAACAAAATGGTGCGCTTTTTCGCAAACTGACGCACTACTCCTGCAGGCTGCAAGTTTTGGAATGCTCCCGACATTTGTTGCTCATCCATGTGCATGTAAGTATAAGCGTTGGCCGGATAATTACCAAAGCTCAGGACCTTGCGGTTACTTTGGAAACCCGTGAGGTAAACCGTTGCCGCCGCCTTTGGATCACATACGAAATTCCCGTTAAAAGCACAACGAGACTATAAAAGATAGCCATATCCAAGGTCGTTAAGTATTTGTTCTGTTGAAAGACGTGCGGTATTCGGCTTAGCAAGTTCACTACGTCCACCATGTATCCCAGCAGCAGCCGTGCCGGCCAGTCCAACCATCCAGCTATGCCACCGGCAAGCATGCCCGCTAGACCCGCAATAAAACTAAGCAACATTGCCAGCGGAATAAAAGCGGCAACCAGCACATTAGCCAGCAAGCTCACGAGCGACATTTGACCGAAAATATGCAGTATCAACGGCAAAGTCATTATTTCGGCACAGACGCTCTCAATTGCTATCTGCAGAAGCACGTGCGGTTTCTTTTCGCCGCACATCTTACGCGTGGCATTTGGGGCGAGCACTAATACACCGTAAAAAGCTAAGAATGATAAGTACCAACTGGTATCCGCCCAGACATACACCGGATTCGCATATGCGGTGCCGACAGCCGCAAGCAAGATCAGCAGCGTAGGACGAACCTGGCGGCCATAGTACCAAGCGCTAAGACCCAGCACGCTAACCACTGCTGCGCGCACAATACTCGCACTAGTGCCGGCAATCAGCAAAAATCCACCAATTAAAGCCAGTGCCGCCATAGTTGATGCCACTTTAGATCGTTCACCAATCAACCGTTTGCAGGCTTCCAGCAAGATCGTCAAATTATAACCGCTCACCGCAATAATGTGCGTTAGGCCCACCATAAGCAGTGCCTGTGTTAGCGTAGCCGGCAAAGTATTGCGCTGCCCAATGAGCAACCCAAGACCAAACGAAGCCAGTGGTTCGGGCAACGCGGTCTGCAGCCCAGCGGTGAACTTACGACGCAAAGTGTCAATAACCGTGGAGTCGCCACCCCTTTTGTGCAGTTGCGCAAAACTAACAACAGCCTGGCTCGCCCCGCGTGTTGGATACAAGCTACCCTGCACTTCCAATTGGTCACCGCGGTACACCATAGTTTCGCCAAAACCGCTTACTTTAATAGTGCCTGGTACCCAATAATTCTGAGGATAGGTAATATGTACATTACGCATCGTAAAGCTAAGTTGCGCATTAAGTCCATATACTGCATCAGTGTCAGCAGTAGCAATAAATACTATTTTGTGCCGGGCTAACAACTTGTAAGGCTGGAGCTCGTGAGTGTACACCATGCCCCGCCAAGTACCCAACAGCAAACCGGCAAGCACTACTATAAGTATCGCAAGCATCGTCCGGTGGCGCAGCGCCATAATCGCACCCGGCAAGCTGACCAGCACAAACCAACCGCTAACCCCAATTTTTCTGCCCAGCACCAAACCAACTAAAAACGCACTACACCCCACTATAAGCAGAGTTGTTCGTTTGCACTGTCGTCGCAGCTGCCGCATATAATGCGTAGCATACCAAAGCCCCCGCGGCTAACCATGAGCAACTACTGACAACAAACTAGAAGACCGCGTAAAGCTATATGAGACGCCGTAGTCCTGCCAAGGTTTCTTCTACTGTCTGTCCGGTTGAATCAATGACCGTTTCGCTAGAATCAACTACCGTATAAATAGCGTCATACAACAGTTCAAATTCATCGGCAGGTACTGCATAGGCACGCGCCGCATTTCGCTGCAGCAACTCGTTTTTATCAGCACGCAGTACAATGCTCTTAGTTGCAAAACCGTATTGGTTAGCGAGTGTCAGTAATTCCTTCACATTGCCTTGGCTAGAGCTCACATTATCCCAAGTAAATAAACCTTCAAGCACCAACGTATAGCTACCGTTTTGCAAATACCGTTCGTATAGTGCCACCATACTTTGATAGGCAAACATGTGCTCTGCGTCGCTTACATCGGATACCTGCCGACCCACAAGATGGAAGTTCCAGCGAAAAACATCTTGATCTATATGTGCTACCGGCGTTTGTAATAACTTGGCAAACTCCGGTACTAATGTGCCCTTGCCCGATGCCGGAGCTCCCCGAACTATATATACTGACTTCATAAGGGGAAGTATAGCAAACTTACCCCAGTGACAGCTCGTCCAGCAGCTCTAGCTCGTAGCCAATGCTTGTCCAGCCCTTGCCGCCTTTATCTACAATTGCCTGCCGTATCGTCGGTATGTCTTTCCAGGCGACCTGTTCTACTTCACCATCCTCAAACGTAAGATCAGCCTCATTGCCATTCCATCTGGCTATAAAAACACCCATAAATTCATGGTTATAACCCGTTGGCTCATTATAGAATTTATGGATCTTCCAGAGACGCAGATCGTCGGCTGCAACCGTAATACCAATTTCCTCACGAATTTCCCTGGTCGCAGTTTCTTCGTATGATTCACCGGGTCTGCAGTGCCCTCCAAAGAAACACTCCCAGAAGCCAGGATATAATTCCTTTTCCAATGAGCGCTGCTGGCACAAAAGTTGCCCTTTGTCGTTCTGCAGCCAAATGTGTGACACGCGGTGCCAAACCCCATGTCCGTGCACCAGCTTGCGCGGCAAAGACTCCAGTGGCTGATCATGTTCGTCAACCACAAAAAACAATTCATCCGCCTTGGCTATTTTCTGATTCATAGTTCGATAAGTTTAGCCGGATCAGTAATGTCCAGCCTTTCCTTCGCCCAGTTAGTAATCTCTGGGATATTTGTAATCTTTGGCTCAAAGTCAGCAAGTTCCTCAAGTACCACCCACTGGTATTCGCTGTATTCTTCGCTTAGAACAATATCGCCAGACAGGAAAACGGCTGCCACGTGAGCCACAATCATACTATTGCCATCTTTCTTGCGAAAGAGCAGGCTATACGTTTCGGCAGGCAGAACTTTTATGTGCGCAGTAGAGCCTATTTCCTCGTCTTTTTCGCGCTTCATGCCAGCAAGCACGCTCACATCAGTTGTTTCCATCTTGCCACCGATAAATGAAAAAACGCCGTCGTAGTCGGCCTCGCCCTTACGCTTTGCCAGCAGCACTTTGGTTTTGTCTCCTGAAAAGACAACAAGTTTTTGACAATATTGGAATAGGGTAGGTGAAGTCATAACAGTAACTATACCTCTTTATTACGATACATATGCTGTCCACACGCCAATATCACCGCTTTTCGCGGTTACGAGTGGTGTCCAGCTAAGACCCAGGGTGTCCGAAATAGTCGGAGCGCCGCCGGGGCAGATTACCAACGCTACTAGTAATGTCCCGTGACTAATATTTGCAGTAATGTTGTCTGTAGCTTGCTGCTGGTTAACGTTGGTTCCGCTAACTACATAACTAAGTGCTCCACTAGCCAGAATTTCCGCTGCCGCTATCCCATTAAACTGACCTTGCTCGGCAGTTGCCCCAACAGTAACCGGAGTGCTGGCGGTCGTTTTTGAGGTCGTAATAAATGTTTGGTAACTGCAGCCACCATCGCCGCTGCCGGCGGATAATACAGTGATGTTTGAAGTTGGCGTTGGGTTGGTGCTGCCGGGGAAAATCTGGTTCACACCAACAATGTAGCTCCCAGTCGCCAACGGTGTAATGGTAGTTGCCAGTGCCTGCCCTGCTGAGCCGCCGTCTGCGGTACTAGTTTGTCCGTTTTGCGTCGAAGCGGCGCCCGTGAAAGCCATGACACTCATAGCTGCGACCTGGCCACTGCCCACTGATGCAGTTACGGTGGTTGTCGGCGGCAAGCCACCACCGAATCCCGTTGCAGCGGAAAGGAATATCCATTTGCTGAGGCCGGCATTGTAGCAGAAGGTGACCTTGCTCATATCAAAAGCAGTAGACGGTAGTGAAGGCTGGCCAGCTGTACCAAAGTCGAATGCACCTGCCCAGGAAAAAGTTCTGCTACCAGTACTGTCCTGGCTTATTTCATAGCTAATAATGTGGCCGTCTATGGGGTTGAGCGGCGCTGTGATCGTCCAACCAGAGGCACTGAGCGTTACGCGGAACACGTTTCCGAGCGAGGCATCGGCTGTTACGTTGCCTCCGGATTGCGTAAGGGTAACTGCTCCCTCGATTGGGCCAAATGAGTACCCAGTACCAGTCAGATTGTATGGACCGCTAGTACCTGCGACCGCATTACCAGTGATGCTAGTGCCGGTGCAGGTGCCGGATACCTGGATACCATAAATCTGCTCGCCGGGACCTGGTCCTGCTGAGCCACCGATGCCTGGCATACCAACATTGTTTGCAACCGTACAATATGTCGCATCGGTAAGATTGATCGCTACACCGGCCGTGTTGCCGGTGGCATTGCTATCGCATTCGCAGCCGCTGACGTTAGCATATTGGCATTGGATAAGGTTGAATCCATGGTTCGATGACTGTTGGGCTTGGCAGGCTACTAAGCTGTTATTGCGACCTGACAGCTCAAAACCATTTTTCCAAAGATCCCACGTATTGGTTGCGGTATTGTAGCCTGCCCAGAATGACTTGCAACTGGTTAGCATGTTGTTCCAACCCGCCACATTAAAGCCATGACTGCCGGATGGCCCGCTATTGCAGTGACTAATAAATGAGTCAGTGCAGCCACCTTCAAAATGGAACCCAAAGCCGGTTGCCTGATACTGGCTACAGCCACTAACCACTAGGCCTCGTGTATTGGCACCAAAATGGAAGGCGTCACCACCTGAATTAAAGCTAAATACATTAAATACCCGATGCATACAATCAAACGGATCGCCACCAGTCCAACCGGTGTTATCAAGCAAGATGTGGCCAGCGGTAGCCCCACCATATGGAGTGCTGAGTGCCAGGTCACGGATAGTCACTTGGCGGCTGGTGCTTGGATGCGTCAAGGCTATAAGATAGCCGGTTGTACCAGATTTTGCTTGCAGAATTGTAGCCCAGCCAGCTCCGCAAAGCGTAACGTTAGTGTCGATTGCTATATTAGAAATAATATATGTTGCCGCGGGTATATAGACCACTCCACCAGCAGTAGCTGCTGCATTTAACGCAGCTTGGATGGCTGCGGTATCGTCGGTACTGCCATCCCCTTTCGCACCATAATGCTTCACATTGAACCAGTCACTCAGCCCATTGGCATTGGGTTGAAGCGCACTTCCTGCCGCTGTCAAGGCTGTTTGTACAGACGCAGCTAAGTCGGATGCAGGAATGCCAGAGCCCGGTTTACCATACGCCCCAGCAGCAAACACGGAACTTGGCTGAAGGGTGCCATCAGCATTATGAGCAATCTGAAGAAAGTCATTTAAGACTTGCCCCCAGTCGCCGTCGTCACCCCCAACGTGTGGTAAACGTGCGGTCATGCTTGCTGCTCTTTGGCAGGGTTAATTCCGTCGCACACTATAAACATCTCACAGCTTTTATAGTGCTTATTGTATCAATAAAACACTTCTCGGGCGAACTGTTTACAATAAGCATTTATTGGGGGCGTTAGATACTGTACCGGCAAAGGAAGTTTAACGCTGTAAAACAAGATCCCCTCGAACCCAGGAGATCTTGTAGATTTACGTAAAGAACTACTTTGCGGTAGACGTGAACTTTACAGCATTGTTAGGCGTCATTTCGTAGGACTAGCCAATAAGTGGCTCCGACGGCCGCGATCGCCAGGCCCAAGTAAATGCCGGCCTCAATTCGCTGGAAATCCCAATAACGATAGCTTGGCTGATAGGTTGCCACTTGATGCCAACCGGCACTATTTAAGCAGTCGTCTACCGGATCACCGCCAGAGGCTTTTACCTTCGCAGCCCGGCTGCCTGCTGGAACCTGTATGTCTTGAGTGAGCGCTTGGCACTCCTTAGGCATATCGGTAACCGAAAAGTTGCTATGGACGTTGCCATGAGCATCAATTATGTCTTTCTTGAGTACCCATGCGCCGGTAGGTAACTTTGCTTCAATGGCATTCGGTCCCATTGCTGTCGTAACCGTTATGGGCGTTGCATAGTGTGGCCGAACCCACTGTCCAAAACCTATCACGCAAAGTACAAAGACACCAAAGGTTACGGCCAAGGCTACGAGTGTTTTTCGGAACCACGCACTGATAGCGATAGCAAAAGCTGTAAAGAAAAGAGCATACGCTGCTGGCATAAAACCTTGTGTTTCGAAGTGCCCTTGGCCTAAGCGAAACTGGTGAAGCGCGTTAATAGTACGCGACCACCACGATACAAGCAGTGCAACTGCCACACCGTAAAGTAATGCAAAACTGAGTGCCCAAGCAAGCTTAACACTCAACCATTTACGACGCGAAATGCTCTGCGTCCACACCAATTTGCTGGTTCCTTCGGCGTATTCGCTTGCCAGTAACGGCGAGCCAATAAAGAGCGCCACCACTAACGGTAGAGCCAGAGCCCCTAGCACTGCGCCTCTCATAATAAGCGCATCACCACCACTTGTCAGCAAGTTACCCTCAAGGTCGCTACAATTTGGCGTATTAGGGTTTTGGGCGCACGTAGACAGTGCCTGTTGATAGGTGTGCCAGAAATGCACACCAGACGGGATAATAAACGCCGCGAATGCAATTAGTACTAGCCCAAGACTCAAGAATTGTTTGCGGTGTTGCCGCCAGACGAACCAGTTCATTTTGTGCCTCCTTCCTTGGCTTGGCCCATGTAGGCTAGAATAATCTCCTCAATATTGGGTTCGTGTTGCTGCCAGCCTTTCGGTACTTTTATATCTTTATCTAACCGTACTAACAGTGTGGATTGCTTTGCCGTATGCACTTCATGAATAACATGCAGTGTGGTACCAAATGTCTGCTGTAGTTGCCGTGATCCTACCAATAACTTGTGTCTGCTCAGTACCGTTTCAATATCATCACAGAGCTGCGTTTTGCCTGCCGCCAGTACTATTACGTGGTCACTTACTCGTTCCAAATCAGCTAATAAGTGGGACGACATTATTACCGTCAGATTACCCTCTGCCACTGCCTGGGTCAATGAAGATAAGAAGTCATGACGTGCTAGCGGGTCGAGAGCAGCTACTGGCTCATCAAGCAGGAGTAGTTTTGGCTTCTTGGCTAATGCAAGCGCTAAGGCTACTTGTGCCCTTTGGCCGCCAGAAAGCTTACCAACCGCCTTAGTAAGGTCTATACCTAAGTCGCCCAAACGCTTGCGAATGTAGATTTCATCCCAGCGCTTGTTTAAATGCTTGCCCATAGCAATATGATCGTTAGCTGTCATAGATTTATACAAGGGTATCTCTTGTGCTAGATAGCCAATATCCGCCAGAAAGTCTTCTCGTTGTTCCGGGGTGCTGCCCAGTATAGTACTTTCGCCTGTCGTTGATTTACTTAAACCCGCAAGGAGCTTAAGGAGCGTTGATTTGCCGGCTCCGTTCGGCCCAACGAGCGCAGACACGCTACCTTCAGGAATGCTAATGGTGCAGTTTTCTAGAGCCCAAAATGATCCATATTTTTTCCCGAGTTGTTTCGTTTGTATTGCTGGTTTAGTCATAGCATATCCTCCAATTCTTAAGCTACTGTTTCTTATGTAATGCAACGCGCACCAATGCTTCTATTGATTCCTCATCAAGTCCTGCCTTATAAGCTTTGGCTATCCAGCCGCTTAAGTCTTGGCTTAATATTTCCTGCACTTCAGCAGACGGACCAGCGGGACGCTCTTTAATAAAGGTGCCGCTTCCGGTTCGGCCTTCTACGATGCCGAGACTTTCTAATTCCCGATACGCTTTTGCAACCGTGTTTGGGTTAATGGCAATTTGCGCCACAACTTCTTTGACCGTAGGCAACTGGTCACCGGTCTCCAGTACACCCACTTGCAACGCTTGCTTTACTTGCTGCACGATTTGCAAGTAGGGTGGTACTCCTGAATGCGTATTAAGACGGAACGTAATCATATTTTACTATTATACTAGGTTCCTAGTGAGATTATAAGCAGGATTATTGGTATGTCAAACAAAAGAGTTTCCAAGGGCCTTTACACTGATTACGCCCAGTGAGCCATTGAAGCCACTAATGCACCTGTGACTCCGCTAGACGAATACATCTAGTACCGACTAGTAAACTGATGTACTCAAGCGTATTTTTGCCTATCCAATTTCATAAGCCAGATTATAGAAAAAGACCTCTGTTTTCACAGAAGTCTCAAAGTATTTATGCTTGGAGGTCGACCGAGGAAGTAATTTATATACTTTGGTCGATGAACTCATACGTTGGCGTAAGCTACTAGATAACAGATTCAAGCGCTACCAGCTCGATATGCGACGTCAGAAAGAGCTACATTCCCTGCAGTATTTATACGTTACACCGGAGACCAAGGCGCCTGACCGCCCCGCCATTGTGTAGGATTACTTAGATCAATAGATTCGATCATGACTGTTGCAGGGCGATTGATAATAAACTCCATTGCCTCTGCCACATCTTGCGGCTGGATAAATTCCTCTGGCTTTGGCGCTCCCCAAGTGTCAACACCCCAGGCATGTACCGCCGACACTCGAATTTCCGGCCCTAACTCATTGCGTAATACATTAGCAAAATTCGTAATGCCACTCTTAGTCGCGGCATATACACTCTCGCCGACAATGCTTGACTTGGCAGCCATTGAGGACATAAAGATAATCTGTGGTTTATCGCTTTTACGGAGTAGTGGCAATAAAGCGTTTGTCAGTAATATATGCGAACGCAGATTAAGGTCGAGCATTAAATTAATATCTTCGCCGCTCATCTGTTCGAACTTTTTCATTACCATGATACCGGCATTATTTATAAGGACGTCTATAGTATCCGTCTGAGCGACTACATCCTGCGCCAGCTTGCTAACTTCCTCCGGCTTGGTCAAATCGGCGGCCAGCAGAACGGCATTCTGAAAAGTACCCTTAAACGAACTTTCCGACGTAGCTACTAGAAAGAGTTTATTATTCGGGCCGTCTAACTGTTTTGCGGCTGCAAGGCCAATGCCTCTGCTTGCGCCAGTAATAAGTATATTCATCTGCCTATTGTAGCAAACAAAAAGACCTCTGTTTTCGCAGAAGTCTTTATAATGGTTATGCTTGGAGGGCCATCGTATACTTTTTTGGAACACTTCTCCACAGATACGCTGATCAAAGACATAGCGAAACTATATGTCAGGCTAGTTGATCTTGGCCTTAACCATCAGAATGGAGAAGTGTTTCTAGCTGACCTGGATGGCTGATCTTAACTAAGGGGCTACTTGCCATATAGCTGACTATGCGTTCCAATAAATCCAAAGATTACTATCACGTCACCCTTGACGTAGTATAAGGCTCGCAAATCACCTTCAATGTCGATACTACGGTAACCTTTGTATTTACCTTTCAGGGCATGGTCGCGTAGCGTTTTATCGTGTGGGTTCTTCTTAAATAGCTCAAGCCGTTCATAGAAACGTTCCTTTTGCTTTAAGTGCAAAACTTTGAATTGCTTAGTAAAACCCTTAGTAAAATCAATCTGGTGGTATAGCATCCTACGAGTCTATAAAGCTTTTAAGTAGTTGATTGCTTCCTCGGTAGTCTCAAAGGGCCCACTAGTCTCACCCGCTTTGATTTCTTTTTCAGCCTGCTCAATGAGCTTTTCCATTTGAGGTGTCATAACCTCAACTGCACTAAAGTGTACTTGGCCCGTTTCACCGAGCTCTATAAGGTATGCATTAACAAGTGTGCTCAATGGGATGCCAAACGAACCGGCGACAGCCTGAGCTCGTTTTTTGACTTCTTCATCAACTTTAACATTTAGGATAGCTGTTTTCATATAACAAAGTATACACTTTGTTTAGATATCTCGTCAAGCATTTCGCAGGGTACAGTATCCCAATTAGGGCACCCTGTTGACGCCATCGTCAATATTATGTATGTATCAAGTAAACACAATAATCATGACTGTTCGGTCGTCTGCTGATTTAGTGGAGGGATAGACCAGGCATTTGTATGGGTCCTCTTTCTGTACCCTTATGTTTAATTCTTCATAGTCTTTGATATTCGCGGTCTCAGGTATAGCAAAATAGCCATCTGTATAGATTTCCAGTGTCCGTACGTCGGCTAAATTAAATGTATAGGATTTAATGAATTGGGAGGGTACTTGATTGCCGTCTATGACACCGTATCCCGCAGGATTGTTGGGATTATTTCTGTAGGGTTCCTCATTAAGTAGGAGCGGCATGATATAGTCACGACCACCTTCGATGTCGTGAGTTAGCTCAATATACTGAGCCCGGGTTCGTGACATGAGCGTGTCAATAACTGCGTGGTTCTCATGTGTCTCTGATCCATTTATACGGAAAGCGGTGTCACCCACCTGGGTAACATATAACAGGTTGCCTACGATTCTAGCGCATGCAAGTGTAGTCTCTAGTTCTATTTCATGCCCCATTTTTTGTAGGGCCAATCGTTTCTTTTCTAGCACTAAAGTTAGATGTTCGACAAGCGCTTCGCCATTGAGTTTACTCTCCAGAGCAGCCCCTGTCATCAGACTAGAAGCGATCTTGCCGCCGGTTTCTCCGTTATAAGGTTCACCTCTTTTGCCAGTTGACCCATCGCAGACTACAAAACAAGTGTCATTATAGCCGAAGCTATCTTCATTCTTTGGCGGATTTTTACCCTCTGAAAAAACAGTAACCTTCATTAAGACATCATACAAATAGAAAGCTCCTCAGAACAGAGGAGCTTTAATATAAACTTGACTGGAGGGCCAACATATACCTTTTTGGAACCCTTATTACTGAAAAGACTTATTGAAGACCTGAAAGTACTACAGGAAAAACTTGTTGGTCTTGACGTGGATTATCAGAATGGCGAAGTGTCTTTAGCTGATTTGGGCAATCAAATCCAATAGCAATTCTAGACAAATGAATCAGATACTCTAACGAAAGTTCTCCACAACAGAGGGATTCTAAACATAAACAGTACCGGGCCCATCATAGACGTTATCGCAACTTACGCTTGGGTTCTTCCAGGGCAGACCATATATAATAATGCATCTATGAAATCAACACTGATCATTATGTGTGGCCTGCCATTTTCGGGCAAAACAACCGTTGCTGCGCGACTCTCTGAGTCGTTAGGCTTTAAGGTTTTATCGTACGACCGCGATATCTACGAGCTACATAAACACGAAGTGCCTGCGGGTACATCAGTGGCCCACGAATATGAGATGGTTGAGGCAATTGCCAGACAACGACTACGGCAAATGCTTAGCAAAAACGAATCAGTAATCTACGACGACCTAAATCTAGAGGAGAGTGACAGGCGGCTTCTAAAAGACCTGGCCAAGGAGTGTGGCGTGAAATACGTAGTTGTCTATGCGGATACTCCCATCAGTATCATTAACGAGCGTCGCAGAAATAGCGTGCAGAATGGCGACCGAGACGGTGTAGCCGACAGTAAAATGAAGCTGGATAGTTCTTTACTACAACCTCCAACTGATGCGGTTCGCATACAGCCAAACGATGACTTTCTGACGGTTGTGGAGCAAATCAAGATGAGAGGCTCGCTAGGTAAAACCGTTACACGTCTACAGGGCTATATAAGCTATTAACCTCGCCGTAAAACCAGGCCCAAATCTGGTCGCCATATGAAAAGTGCCACCACTCAGGTTTGCAGCTTGCAAATCCAGCGTTTAACATGACAGTAACGAGCATAAGTCTATTTGCTTTCTGCTTCTTTGTTAAGTCAGGATAGTAAAGGAAAGATTTGTCGTTATCATCGTTAATCTTGCTACCGAAATCAACCAATTCTCCTGTTGTAGTGTCGAGCACGTCGACATCAACAGCCGCTCCACATACGTGTGGTGGCAAAGTGTAATCTGGGTCGCTCACAAAGGTACGTGCATGCTCTAGCGCTTCCTCGTCTGAGGTACCTGGATGATCTTGCTTATATTCTTCGGCGCATTCTATAAGGATCTTTCGTTGCACCTCAATTGGCCTATGTCCCGCACGGATTACAAGTCGGTATCTATCCTCTAGCGCCCGTGCAGCTGCTTCGAGTCTTGTGGCTAACTCGGAACGGACATATACACCATCATATTCTGGATGCGTGGCAATGTAATCTGCATATCGCTTTCCTTCCCAATCATCCGGAAGCGTCCAGTTTGGCTCAACCAAAATTTTATCAGTAGTGTTGAGCTTAACTAGCGGGTCATCTTTATTAATTGACTGATACTTTGAAAAGTCAATCTTTTCAGTACTTTGTGATCTCTGTAGTTTTTCTTCTAAATTCATTATCTTAGTATGACATAACATATTGCTTGCGTCAAAGATCGCAAAGAATAGCTGTGGCCAAATGGGACTCAAACACAAGTTAACAGGGATAAAGACAAATAAAAGACTCCAGAAAATAAATTCTGAAACCTTCCTAATCTGTTATTTGCGAGGTTTGGATTTGGAAGGCTACTGTGGACGCTATTGCAACTCAAATACAGAATAGCCTACGGCTGTACAAGCAGACTACCTAATAGTCTCCCCTAATATGGCTTGTAGTGAATAGCTGACATTTCTTGCCAACGCGTAGCCTGTAGCACGTAGATGCCCCTCGATTACTTGGGGCGGCTCACTATCTTGTCCAGATATCATAATGATAGGTGGCACTTCTTTGTCTGACTCAAAATCTTTGGCCATTTCGTAAAAGCGATCGTTAAGTACATCAAAGATAACCTTTCCATTTATGATGTTTTGGACGGCCTTTCCGATTTGTCTTGTATTATTGGTAAGTTCGTTCCAATAGCTGTAATCAATGTAGCGTAATTTTTTAACTTCGTCTTGATTTAAGCTCACACGGTACCAGCTATATTGATGAAGGTCGAAATCTAGCCAGCTGTAGCCTTTTAAGACTTGTAGCCGTGCCTCGTTCTCGGTCTGATTCTCTACGTTGCCTTGGGTAATAATATCTTCATGCTGACCCGCTTTCTGAAGAGAGGTTTTTAGGCCATCGCTGAAACGAGATGAGTATAACTCGGCGCGGAGCCACTCTAAGATAACTTCATTCGTATTGCTGTTACGTATCCTTTCCATGGTTATCTACTCAAACAAACTACGGTGTGACTCGGTCCACATGGCATGTTGCTCAACAACTTCGAGATCGCCACTGGCCACCCACTCAGCTTGCGGCTGTAAGCCCCGTTCGGCCAGTTGCTTTTCGAATCCAGCAACTTTACGTTGCATAGCAGCAACATCCGTTACTACATCGCCAAGTCCTATAAGGCCATAGGCATCAGCAAAAACTTCAATGCGATGCTTTCGGTTTGGTACTTCAGGGAAGTGATGCCACTTAAGCGCCGCTTCATCATCACGAAATGGCGCACTGTACTCAAGCGCATACAATACATCAAACCTCGGTTTTGCCGGTACAACTAAGTCCCAATCTACAATGCCAGTTGGCTCGTCGCCATTCCATACGATGTTCCATGGCCCAAAATCACCATGACACATAATCTCGCCATCTTCTGGAGCGCCAATTGTATAGGCCCATTCGGCATCCACTGATGGCTTATAGTCCGCTATAGCGTCATGATAAGCACGAAGTAGCTTAGCGAATTTGCGCAGGCCGTCATCGCTGATAATTTTAGTCCAAACGTCTCCACCCGACTGGCCATCAATATAGCTTAATATTTCGCGACCATCCTCGTCGAAGCCCAGGACTTTTGGTGAATAGGGGAAGTTGACCGACTGCAGGTAGTTCAGCAAATGGTGGACGGCAGGCGTCCAATGATGTGTTGGGCGATGAACAGTATCACCAATGCGTTCAATGGGACGGTTTGGGTTAGTGTCTAGTAGCTTATTAGTCATCAGTTTAAATTATAACAAAAAAGCGACTGCTAAGGAGATAGCGGACGATTTAGCTTCAATTTTCGAATTTTGGAGGGCTGTTCGTATTGCTGTTGCAACCAAGTTGCGCACAAACCAACTCTGCTTTGTGACTAGCATCTAAGTTGTCTGGGCTACCGAAGTCGACATGCTCACCCTTACTAATATCGAGCAGGTCGACATCCACGGCAGTTCCACGCCAAAGGGGCGGTAAAGCAAAAAGTGTTCCAAAAAATAGATTTTGAAACACTTCGTATCTGTAGCTAAATTTGGAGGGCCCACTGGGACTTGAACCCAGGACACCCTGCTTAAAAGGCAGGTGCTCTAACCGGCTGAGCTATGGGCCCAAAGTAGGAAAACCAATTTTACGTAAACTGTAAAATTCGTTCCAAAGTTTTGGGGAACTATATGCGTTTTTTCGCATATCGGTCATAGGTTAATTTTCAAAGAAAATAACTTCTTACATTATCGATATTTTCGCCTAAAAGTCAATCCACTTAGATTAGTGCTTGCCGTGCTTAGCCGGTTCATCGCTGGACGATTTACGATGGGTTAGCAGCAGAAAACCCAAACTAAACACTGTACCTGCTAAAATAATGGCGGTCTGCAAACTATCAAACTGGTGCCATAGTGCCAATTTATGTATATGCCGCTGCATAGCAGCGGTTAGCAGCGGCACCGATAGCAATGTAAACAATAACCCTGTTGCCACGGCTGGCAGAAAATTGATAAAGCGCTTGTTGCCACGTACACCACCCTTGGCAAACAACAAGGTCAGCAAAAAAGGCGTCACAAGAAGACACAGCTGTGTCCATTGATTCGTCGTCAAAGTGTTTTTAGAAGCCGAAAGGCCGGTAAGAATGCTGTTCATGTCACTTGATACATAAGTAACCAGCACGCTACCCAGACACAAGCTCATAAAAGCAATAGCGCCGTTGACCCGCAGCAACAATATTGCAAGGATCGGCACCAATGTAAGTGCTACGACTACAGCGAGGTACGCCATATCAGAATTCTACCACAAGCAGAATAGTAAGGCGTAACCAGATCCTTTTTAGGCGCCGACTTTGTCTTTGCGCGGTTTAGCCTTAGCATTGCGCTCAATGTATTCAATAATCTTCGTAGCTACATCCCGTTTTGTGACTAGTTCTGGAGTTTTAATGCTGGCGCTGCTGTTTACCTCGAGCACCTTGGGACCATCTTTAGAGCGCATCATATCAACACCGCAAATTGGCAAATTCATGGCCTTGGCAGCTTTAATTGCCGTCTTTTCTTCCTCGGGCGTCAGTTTTACTAAACTGCCTACACCACCCTGATGGGTGTTGCTGCGAAAATCATCATCCAGGCTCTGGCGCTGAATGCTTGCCACCACACGGCCGCCTACAATAAGCGCACGAATATCAGTACCGGCACTTTCTTCCACAAATTCCTGCACTATAAAGTTCACACCCTCAACGTAGAAAGCCTGCATTACCGCCTTGGCAGCTTTCTTAGTTTCGGCCAACACTACACCGTTTCCATGCGTACCGCGAGCCACCTTAATAATCACCGGCGCGCCACCTGCCAGATCCACAACCTCTTCCAGGTTAGCTGTTTCACGAGCAAATACTGTTTTGGGAATACCTACATCTTGCCGGGCCAGAATCTGATAGGAACGCAACTTGTCACGGGAGCGATTTATAGCCATTGAACTCGCCGTAGTAAAAGCGCCCTGCATTTCAAACTGGCGCACTACAGCCGTGCCGTATTTAGTGTAGCTCTGGGCTATACGCGGTATGATAACGTCAAATCGGGGTAATTCTTTGCCCTTGTAATACACCACCGGTTTTCCTTTTTCCATGGTCATATAGCACTTGGCATAGTTGATCGTAACTACTTCGTGGCCACGCTCTGTCGCCACCTGACGAAGACGTTTTGTGGTGTAGTTTGCCGCGCCCTTAGATAGAATCGCGATTCTCATATTTGTAACCTTATAACTCTCGTCTTAATTGTGCAAGTACACATTGTCTTAATAATCCCACTTCCGTTCATTGTTTTCATCCAGCTCAACATTCACCAGAAACCTGGACCGCAAAGCTCGCCGCCCTAGCAGCATAGGATAACCCATCTGAGAACGATCACTTAGCGTGAAAGCCGTAACAAAAGTTTTACCCTTAACCGTAACCTTGCGGCGAATATTGAATCGAACCTCACTGTGGCCGTTGGAGCTGCGTACCAGTTGTTTTGTGAAGTCGCGAGTCCTAATTGTCTGTATCTGGTTATCGGCCGTCGACACTTTCGCATCTGGTGTGACGTCAAAGACCAGCTCTTCTTCTCCGTCAGGTAGCTCAACGTGTACGTTTTCGGCGTGCAAGGTCGAGGAGAAGGCACCTGAATCCACTTTTGCTACAATCCTGTCTATTCCAAGCTCCGGCAATGCGGCTATAGTCCGACGGCCTACCAGCGGCAGCGGCCTTACGTGCGCACGAGCATAGCGTCCACTGACCGCTTCATTCAGCGCCACAACAAAAGACCCAACGTTCTCTTCAACAAAGGCGCCCGTAACAATCTGCGATCCTTGGTTTACTTCAAGGATATACGGACGCCGGGTAGTCTTATCCACGATGATGTCTACGCCCGATACTTGTAATTCAGCGGCTTCGGCAGCAGCCACCGCCATAGCCTGCAACTCTTTAGAGAATGTTGTAGGTGAGAGATACTCTGCCCGACCGCCCATAGAGGTATTGTTAAGGTGTGTACCACCCGAGCCTTGGCGTTTAATAATAAACCGTGCCTTGTCTATATATACCCCAATACGATAATCCCCTTCGTTAGGTATAAACCGCTGGCAGATAAATTGTATGTCAGGATTTTCAGCAATTATCTGGCGCAGCTCCGGGGCAGCTACCAAATAGTTGTGCTTTCCTTTCGCGCCCTGAATATCTTTCGCTATAAACTGTTCACCGACTAAACTGCCCGTCTCGCTTTCAATTACTTCCATCAGCTTATTGGTATTTCGCACATATATACTTGCCGGCACCGCCAGCCCTGCGGCCCACATACGAACGGTACTAGCCAGCTTTGAGACACCCATGCCCTGTGCCAGCGTATCCATATAGGGAATACCTTTGTGCGCTAAATATAACGCCAAAGCAGCAGCCTCTTCGGGCAAAGCTTCCCATGATTTAAGATACACAAATGCTGCATCTGCCATACGCACCCCACTGACCGTATCAAACACATTCAAACCACCATCCTCTGTAAAGCAGTAGGCCAAGTTTTCGAGCGCTACCGTTACCACTTCGGAGTTAGGTAGAGCGCCAGCCTTTTGCAAGCGTTTAGCGAATCCGGCATAGCGGGTACTGGTTGGTTTGCCTTCGTACGCAAATACAAAAATAACTAGCGGTTTTTGGGCATTAGGCATGTCGCTCTCCTTGGTTCATACGTGAATTCATATAGCTTAAAAGGGCGTCCATTTTCCGGTCGACCGCGGCACCAATTTCAATCTGCGGCGTTTGGTTTACCTCAAGAATATACGGTTGGCCTGTTTCCGAATTAATCATAAGGTCTACGCCTGCAAATTCGTTGCGGCGCAACAGTTCTGCTGCTTTTAGTACTGCCGTACGGGCTTGAACTGGCAGGCTTTCCAGCGGCACGACTTCGCCTTCGCCGCCTTTTGAAGTGTTGTTAAGATGCGAACCAGAGCCCTTACTACGTGTCCGTTTTAGCACCAAAGCAATCTTGCCGCCCAGAACCAGGCAACGATAATCACAATCGTTTGGAACAAATTCCTGTACTACAAAGCGCAAGTCTTTATGTGCATTCAAAACCTCTCGTAGCATGGCATAATCGGTAACCAGAAAATTGTTGTTGCCGCCATAACCATCGGCTGCCTTTACGACCAGCGGATAGGCTATCGGTGCCTTATTTTTAAAGACTTTTAGCGTTTCGGCGCGACTGCTTGCAAAACTATTGGGCAGAGGAACATCATTGTCTGCAAGGACTGCAAGTTCTCCGACTTTGGTGAGCGGCAAAGCGTGTTCTAACTCTTCACTAAAAAACGGAATGTTGTGTCGCCTGGCATAGAGCGCGGCCGCCAAAGCAACTTCCGGAGCTTTGTACCAAAGCTCAAAATAGATAAGACCAAAGGAGACAAGATCTTTGCCTGTCAGACTTTCCTTTAGGTTTAGGGTATTGTCTGTAACCGTTAGATGGATATCCGAAAGTGAACCTCTGAAAAGATTCAAGGAATACTTTTCTGAAGCAGCATGCAGCCGCTCAAAAAGCATCTCGATATAGCGCCGCTTATGAGACTTGTAGCTGAACAATACCAAAACGTCTTGCGATTTTTTCATAGAGTTTGCCCTGTTTCCTATTATGCTACTTTGGCCAAATTCAGTCACCGCTTGCACGAAAAAGCCTTAGTGACATTAGGTAGAACGTACCGAACCGATACCCACGCTAATTAGGTAATATTTTATCATAGAAAGTTATAAAAGTCAATTTACAAGCACCCTGTTTGAGGTCGCACGCCATTCCAGGAGACGTCCTAAAATAGGGCGCAGTGGGGTTTGCAAATTCTACCTAATGTTGTGCCTGCGCCACATAATGGTATGAGATATATAGAACCGTCATCACTATTACAATCAAGCAGACGATCAGTGGGATAAAGCCGTTTTGACGGCCTTGCATTCTGTGCATTTATCCGCATCATAGCGCTTTTGGTGTCATTTGTTAAGTATTTCTTAAAAACTGTAATTTTCCTTACAGAATTTTAATGGCTGCATGATACGAAATGATAATTGCGAAGAGTTAGAATAAGCCGCGTTTTTTCGGACCAGCGTTGAACTGCTCTAGCAGTTCTTTCTGATGTTTGGTCAGCTTACTAGGTGTGTCAACAATAATCGTCACAATGTGCGCACCGCGCGCTTCACTTCTTAGATGAGGGACACCGTGACCGCTGAGTTTAAAGTCGCTGCCGCTCTGGGTGCCGGCAGGAATCTTCATGCGGACCTTGCCGTCTACTGTATAGGTTTCGATCTCGGTACCCAAGGCCGCATCTACCATGCTTACATGCTCTTCGCTTAGAATTAAATCGCCTTCGCGGGTAAAGTGCTTGTGTGCCTTTACGCGTACGTGAACGTAGAGGTCACCTTTGGGGCCATTAGCGATTGCCTCGCCATGTTCTCGCAGTCGAATGGTGGCGCCATCGTCAATGCCAGCCGGAACCTTTAGTTGTACGTTTTGGATACGCTTTTCAGTGCCCCTGCCGTGGCACACGGTGCACATCTTTTCAGGAACCTTACCCGTGCCCTTACACGTAGGACAGATTATAGCCTGCTGGATGTTGCCAAAGATAGTTCGCGTGGCAGTAACAACCTGGCCGGAGCCATGGCAGTTTTCACATGTTCTAAGTTCGTGGCCTGGTTCGGCCGTCGTACCCTTACAATGGCTGCAAGTATCCTCAATATGTAAGCGCAGGTCTACTTCAGTGCCAAATACTGCCTGTTCAAAAGTGATTTCTACCCGTGTCTCAACATCGTTGCCGCGCGCTTGCTGCTGACGCCTACCACCCGATTGGCTACCGCCAAAAAAACTACCGAATATGTCACCAAGGCCCAGATCGCCGAAGTCAAAATTGACATTTTGACCATTAAAACCACCGCCAAATGGATTACCGCCAGCCGCACCGCCATTTCCACCAACGCCCGCATGGCCAAACTGGTCGTAACGCTGTCGCTTACCCTGGTCTTTGAGGACTTCATAGGCTTCATTAACTTCTTTAAATTTAGCCTCGTCACCACCTTGCTTGTCAGGATGCAGCTCTATTGCCTTGCGGCGGAAGGCTTTCTTGATTTCGTCAGCCGAGGCGTCTTTGCCTACCCCGAGTACTTCGTAATAATCACGCTTTGCCATTACATTCTATAGTACTCGTTTGGCACTCAAACAGCAAGAGTGCTAGGCAACTCCATTATGTTCCCTAGTTTCCGATCTAAGAGACGTAAGGGTGGATACACTTCTAGCAAACCGTGTAACTCTTTAAGCAAATCCAGCATATACTCTGCCCCTTCTAACCCTTTATCCTCGTCTGGACGATCACCACACCTGGAAAAAACGCTATTCGGAGTCCGTATATACATCTGAGGTACACCATCACCAATGCGATACGCTGCCGCCGGACAAACACCAACACCATCTATAGGCACATACCCCAAACATTCTCTGTGTCTTGGGCCGCTGTGCCATACATTGCGGTCAATAGCCGTATCAATTCCTATTTTTCTCTCGTGCTCGGCTGCGGCAGGACCGGCCGACAAAGTCCGTAATGCTTCTATAGCCACTACCTGTTCGTCAATTTGTCCAAGTACTATATAGTATGCCTCCCTATCACTTAGGCTATCTATACTTCCTGGGTAGATTTCGCTACTCATCCTTAGTTATCTCCTAGCGCACTTGTCTAGCTTTTAGGTAGTAGTATACTCGTAAGTCTGTCAAAAACACATCATAGTATATGATTACAAGAAATACAAAAACCAGGTATAATCCTGGCTTTTGTATTTCTTGCCCCTCAGCCGAGCTAGCTATTTTTTGTCTTCGTCGACAACTTCGCCCTCGATTGGGCCGTCTTTGCCGTCATCGGACTTTTTGTCTTCTTCTGGGGTGTCATCGCCACCGGCTGATTCGTACATCTTAGCGCCGATTGGCATAATGACATCGTTTAGCTCTTTTGTGGCAGCTTCGAGTGCATCTTTGTCTGCTTTGTCGTCAGCTACAACCTTCTTGGCCTTTTCCACCGCTTCATCAATCTTCTTCAAGTCTTCTTCGGCAATCTTGTCCTTGTTGTCGGACTTCATCTTTTCGGCTTGGTAAACACTGCTGTCGAGCTGATTACGAGCCTCTACAGCCTCTTTGCGCTTCTTGTCTTCTTCGGCGTGTGCTTCGGCGTCTTTAGCCATCTTTTCGACTTCAGCCTTATCTAGGCTGCCTGAACCTTGGATAGTGATGTTCTGCTCTTTGCCAGTACCACGATCTTTGGCAGTTACGTTCAAAATACCGTTGGCATCAATGTTGAAGGTTACTTCAATTTGTGGAACACCGCGTGGAGCCGGGGCAATACCGTCAAGAGTAAAGATGCCCAGCACTTTGTTACCCTCCATCATTTCGCGCTCACCCTGACCAACCTTAATCTCTACCTGTGGCTGGTTGTCAGCAGCAGTACTGAACACTTCCGATTTTGAAGTTGGGATAGTAGTGTTGCGGTCGATGAGCTTGGTCATGACACCGCCCATAGTCTCAATACCAAGACTTAGGGGGGTTACATCCAGCAGCAGCACATCCTTCACATCGCCTTGCAGCACACCGCCCTGGATTGCAGCACCAACAGCTACGACCTCGTCGGGGTTCACACCCTTCATTGGGTCCTTGCCAAAGATAGCTTTGACTTTTTCCTGGACAGCCGGCATGCGGGTCATACCACCCACTAGCACTACTGCGTCGATCTCACTGGCAGTAAGGCCAGCGTCTTTGAGCGCCTTTTCGCATGGGTCGGCAGTTTTGGTAACCAAATCAGCTACTAGCTGCTCCAGCTTGGAACGGCTGAGCTTGTATTCGAAGTGCTTGGGGCCTTCAGCGTCGGCGGTTAAGAATGGCAAGTTTACGTCGACTTCTTGCGCGGTCGAGAGCTCGATCTTGGCCTTTTCAGCCTCATCGCGCAGGCGCTGCATAGCGGCCTTGTCCTCGCTAATATCGATGCCGCTTTCCTTCTTGAATTCGTCGACAAAGTGGTTAACTAGGACGCGGTCAAAGTCGGCACCACCAAGGTGAGTGTCGCCGTTGGTGCTCTTTACTTCAAAGACGCCATCGCCCAGCTCCAGAATAGAGACATCAAACGTACCACCGCCAAGGTCGTAGACAGCGATCTTTTCATCTGCCTTAGACTTATCTAGACCGTAAGCCAGAGCAGCGGCAGTCGGCTCGTTAATAATGCGCTTTACTTCCAGGCCAGCAATCTTGCCGGCGTCTTTGGTGGCGTGGCGCTGACTGTCGTCAAAGTAGGCTGGTACGGTAATGACCGCCTCGGTAACTGGCTCGCCTAAAAATGCTTCCGCGTCAGCTTTGAGCTTAGACAGAATCATGGCGCTGATTTCTTCTGGGCTGTATTCTTTATCGCCCATTTTTACCTTGACGCCACCATTACCCTTGACGATTTCGTAGCCCATGAGTTTGAGGTCGCGCTGGACCTCTTTGTCGTCAAACTTGCGGCCGATCAGGCGCTTTACCTCATAAATGGTGTTCTTGCTGTTCGTCACCTGCTGACGGCGCGCTACCTGACCAACTAGTCGTTCGCCGTTTTTGTTAATGGCGACTACGCTTGGCGTAGTGCGGTTACCTTCGCTGTTAGCAATAATTTCCGGCTTACCACTTTGCATGACGGCCATTGCCGAGTTGGTGGTGCCGAGGTCGATTCCAATAATTTTACCCATAGTAGATATGTAATTCCCTTCCTTTTGGCAGATCGCTGCTTAGAGTGCTACTAATAATTGTAGCATAGAAAATTAGCACTCACATGTCAAGAGTGCTAATTAACTGTTTTCTAAATCTACTGATGCTAGGGCAGCACGCACTATTCCTCTAACTCTAGCGCGTTCCTTAAGGACGCTAAAACGTATCGTACGGAGCGCCAGCATGCCAACGTTCCATTCTTTACGCAAACTCTCTGTTCGGCGAGCTTGCTCCTGGGGCGTTAGGCATGGAGTAGTAAGCAGTGCGTGCAGCTCACTGTGCACACTCTGTATCCCCGGAAGGATAGGTTCCTCAACATACCTGGAAGGAGATCTAGGTGCGTCTTCTCCCTCGATAGAATCCTTTGCTCGTTGTATCCCCTTAGCTACTGGGTCGTCTTCTAGGCTGGCCACGCAAGCCTCTTCAAGGACGGGAGAGTCAGGTAGACTACTATTGTCTGGCAATGTCAAAGGAGGATCAAGAATAATATCTAGAGCTGCTTCAGCTCTAGACACAGAGCCCTACCTTTGGAGCTAGAAAAAAAGCACCCTTGCTCATGGTAGTGAGAACTGGTGCGCAATTCATTAAAAACTATTGTAGCGAGAGGCGTTACATGGTGCAAGCATATTTTCTTCTGCAGTCACTACTGCGTTTTGACGCGGACCATAGCATGGCGGATAACTTCGTCGCCCAGCCGGTAGCCAGCCTGGAGCTCTTCACTGACCACTTCTTCAGACCCCTCACCTTCTTCCATGCTTACCGCTTCGTGGTACTTTGGATCAAAAATTTTGCCGACGGTTGCAATACGCTCAACCCCAAGATCTGCCAGCGTCTTCTCGAACTGCTTAACGACACCTTGAACACCCTTAACGAAATCGTTATCACCGAGGTCTGCAGGCACATGTTTGAGAGCGCGTTCAAAGTTATCGATAACCGGCAGTAGATCACCCACCACACTCGCCTTTACAACGCTCTTGAGGTTAGCGATTTGCTCGTCGTGGCGGCGACGCAAATTCATTGCATCCGCTCGCTCGCGCTGGAGCGCTTCGGTTAGCTCGGCAATTTGTTGTTCCAAGGCTGCAACGTCCACTTTTACTTTGGGTTGCTTGGGGGTTTGCTTATCAGTCATATAATACTTCCTCTAATGTTTTTCCGGTGTGAGCTACCAGCGCCATAACGTCCCGATAGCTCTGGCGGGTTGGTCCTAGTGTACCAATATAGCTGTGGTCACTAAAGGGACTGCGGAACCTGCTAATGATTAAACTTACGCCGGCGCTTCGGCCAATTGGGTTCTCGGAGCCAATGAAGACACTAAGTGGCACGTTTGGCGCTGCCTCGCGCAGCCACGGCTCGAGATTATCAAGTAAACGCGCCACTTGCTGTACTTGGTCGCCTCCAACAAATTCAGGCTGCCCAAATAGGTTGCTGAGGCCGCTCATATAGAGTTGATTCCCAATAGTTGCTAGAGCAAGATTGTGCGTTAACTCGACCAGCGTATCTACGGCATTACGAATAGTACGCTCTGGCATAGCGCCGTGTTGTACTCGAGCAGTTAAGGCACGTTCGGCACGTTTTTCAGGCTGTGTCGTCTCACCCGAAGCCAAGCTATTTACATAAAAGCGGTACCCGCGGTCTGTGGGAATACGCCCGGCACTGGTATGCGGCTGACGAATATAGCCCAAACGCTCAAGCTCGGCCATCTCAGCTCGGATAGTTGCGCTGGAAACCTCAAAAACCTTAGCCAGCAAACTGCTGCCCACAGGCACGGCCACTTCGGCATACTGCTCAATTATGGCTGACAAAATTTGCTTTTGCCGGTCTGTCATAACACTTCGCTTATGAGACGAACCTAGCGGTTTTTCTCCTCACGCCAGCAAAATGGAATACTATTTTGCCCACGCTGCTCTTTTCCCTTTCATGGGTCAAAGTATAGGCTTTTGGCACTCAAAAGTCCAGACTGCCAACCTTTGCCTAGCCTACGCTCGCAAGAAACCGCTGCGTGTCTACTAATAACTGTTCGGCAATACCTTGAGCATAAACTTGATCTTCGACACTTTCAACCTGCCGTCCACGAATAATCCGATCCACTCGTTCGGTTGCGTGCATAAAGGTGTCGTTAACAACAAACGTGTAGTAATCTCGACTGAGCGCTGTGCCGATCTCCATGGCCGCACTGTTCAAACGACGCTTTGTTTCATCGGCCGGCAGCTCGCCACGGGCATTCATACGGGTTATCCATTCATCAAAGCTAGGCGGTAAAACAAATAAAAATTGAGCCGACGGAACAAGCCGGTGGATGTGATCTGCGCCTACCACTTCTATTTCATTAATAGCGATCTTGTGGTCACGAGCCACTGAACTTAGTTCTCGAATACTCATACCAGACACTTGCTGGTTATGAATAATGGCTGCTTCTAAAAAATTACCTGCCTTTAGGTCAGCTAAAATATCATCCTCGCTGCGGAACCAGTACTCTCGGCCGTCCTGCTCCAAAACACCATTGTTGACTCGCGGTTTGCGAGTGGTATCGGAAATTATACTGTGGTATGCACCAGATTTAACTAATTCGTTAATTATGGTATTTTTGCCGCTTGATGACGGTCCAACAAGTAGTGCAAGGCGAATCCCTTCCAGGGTAGCTTTTGCCCCATCCGAGAGTTGGTAGTTAGTCAGCACCTCTTTAAATTCACCAATATGACTCAATTTATTCATTATGCCGGAACTATACCAGATGTCTGTTTAGGACGCTATACTTTGTATACAATTACAACGGCGCACCGCTATTCTACCCTGTAGGTAAGCTGTTTGGGTAGCCAAGGCTAGTCACGCTTGAGCATAACCGTAAAAGCCTCGGCCGGAATATCCACCTTACCGAAACGCTTCATACGCTCTTTACCCTTCTTTTGTTTGGCAAGCACTTTTTTCTTGCGCGAAACGTCACCACCGTACAGGCCGATAGTTACGTCCTTTCTATAGGCAGAGAGATCTTCACGAGCGATAAACCGACCGCCAATTGCTGCTTGTAGCGCCACCTGGAAGTTCTGACGCGGAATTACTTCCTGGAGCTTTTGCACAGTTTCGCGACCCAGACGGTCTGCTTCACTGCGATGCACCATCACACTCAAGGCATCTATTCGCTCGCCGGCTACATAAAAATCTACTTTCACCAGATCTTCGGCACGGTAATTGTCGAGTTCGTAGTTAAAGCTGCCGTAGCCGCTAGTGATACTTTTGAGTTGGTCGTAAAAATCGGTGAGCAGGTTGGCTAGCGGCGCTTCAAAACCCACAACAGCACGGTCCTCCACATAGCTCAGGTTCTTTTGCAGGCCGCGTTTGCCGGAAATAAGCTGAATCACTGGACCAACATAGGTTTGCGGTACAATAATTTCACCTTTAATCCAGGGCTCACGGATTTCTTTTATACGAGCCGGGTCAGGTAAGTCGGCGGCAGACTTGATGTCGGTCTCCTCACCACTGAGTAAGCTAACTTGGTAGTCCGTGCTCGGGTTGGTAACCACTAGATCCAAGTTGTACTCGCGCTCCAACCGCTCACGTACAATGTCCATGTGCAACAAACCCAAAAAACCAATACGGACGCCAAAGCCCAAAACTGGTGAGTTTTCTGGCGCAAATTGCAATGCACTGTCGCTTAATGATAGTTTTTCAATCGCGTCTTTTAATTCCTGGTAATATTCATTACTTTCTGGGAAAAAACCGGCATAGACAAACGGCTGCACGTCCTTATAACCCGGCAGCGGGTTTTCGGCCGGTTTGCTGGCTAGCGTTATAGTGTCACCCACTTTGGCGTCGCGAGTTGTTTTAAGGTTGGTCACGATATAGCCAATCTCGCCTGCCTTTAGGCTAGTTCCCGGGGTCATGTCGGGCTTTAGGGCGCCAACTTCCAGTGCCAGGCCTGTTGCACTGGTGTTGAGCATCTTTATTTGAGCACTTTTATCAATTTGCCCTTCGAACACCCGAACGTACAAAATTACACCGCGATAATCATCATAATAGCTATCAAAAATGAGTGCTCGCGTCGGCTGGATTTCGTTTTGAGAGGACAATCCTCCCAAAGGAGCACGAACATCGGTGATGATACGGCCTAAGACAGCCTCTATGCCCATGCCAGTTTTGGCGGAGATTTGCAGGATATCTTCAAACTTGCAACCCAGAAGGCTGACAATTTCGGCGCCAACACGCTCTATGTCAGCCGCAGGTAGATCAATCTTATTAAGAACCGGAATGATTTGCAGATCAGCCGCCATGGCTAAATACACGTTGGCTAGCGTTTGTGCCTGGATACCCTGGCTGGCGTCAACCACCAACAGTGCACCTTCACATGCCTGAAGGCTGCGTGAAACTTCATAGCTAAAATCGACATGGCCCGGTGTATCAATAAGATTCAGCTCAAAGCCCTTGTACTCCATGCGAACCGGAGCAAGTTTAATAGTGATACCTTTTTCTCGCTCCAAATCCATGCGGTCAAGCAGCTGCGCCTTCATGTTGCGCTTCTCTACCGTGCCGGTAAGCTCTAGCAAACGGTCAGCTAGAGTACTCTTGCCATGGTCAATATGGGCAATGATGCAAAAATTTCGGATACGGTCTTGATTCATTTAGGGTATAGTATACTTCTTTACCCCTGTTATTCAAAGTGAGTTCGTTAGGTTCGCACTTTAGCGGCCAAGACGCTTCTTGCCTGCAGCTTTTCGCTTTACCAATGTATAGTGACGCTGAATATAGAGTAGCTGGCCTATCGCATCCTGGATTTGATATTGCTCAACGCAAGTCGCAGGCAGTGCCACTGCAACTTGTTCAAGCACGGAAGCCAGCATTTCGCAGTATTCACCAGAAGCAACCAGTGACTCAATCCGCCAGTTATCGGGATGTGGTAAATCGTGCAGTAGTAATTCGCGAGTAGTGCTGTCAGTAATCAGGTCGGACTGGGTCAAGGTATAGGTCACGCTCATATCTCCTCCAATACACTTTTATAATCATCGCCGGCAATAATCAGGTGATCAAGCAAATCAATACCCAAGATTTTACCCGCAGAAATAAGCTGCCTTGTTACCTCTATGTCTTCGACACTGGGGGCTAGCAGTCCTGAAGGATGGTTGTGGGCAATAATTATAGCTACCGCACCATGCGACAAGGCCGGCTGGAATACTTCACGGGGGTGTACCACATTTGAGGTTAGCGTACCAATAGAGATCACCTCGTCGTGAACTATCTGATAGCGGCTACCCAGATACAATCCGCGGAGCTGCTCCTTGCCGTACATACCCATATCTTTAAAGAAGTGATGAGCTTGTTCTGCCGTACGAACTTGCAGCGGTTCCCCGCCTCGACCTGTGGCGTAAGAGCGGCGACCCAACTCCAGCGCTGCGACCAGCTGACACGCTTTAGTCAGTGGAATATCAAGGATTTCAGATAAATAGGTGGGGTTAGTCTCACGCAAAGCCGCTTTTTCACCGTATTCTTGCAACGTACGGTGTGCCATAGCCAGCACATCTTCGCTTTTAGTGCCAACTCCCCAGAGCACTGCAAGCAGCTCGGCCTGGGTCAAGTTCGTCACCCCAATCGCCATCATTTTTTCACGGGGTTTTTCACGATTCGGCAGATCGCGAATACGCAAAACGTATTCTTTTGGTTTAGGATGAAGCATCAGATCGTTATCACGAAGACCGTACACCATTTTATACGCGAGCTCCCTTAAGTATCTTTATACTACAGCCAAACTACTAGCGAATCTACAGTTATCTATACAACGTCTGGACCCATAGGTGGGTGACTAATAGTCCACTTTAACGGGACGAAGCGCTAAACGTCGCAACCAACGCCAAAATGGTCGGGCCTCTTCTAAATCGAATAATCCAGAAAGCGCAAAATGCGTAGTCATTACCACACCAACCAGTACTAACAGTTTACTGCCAACGGTCACCAGGCCCCGGTCGTTTACGCCTAGCGGTATAAAACCGACAGTTATGTAGCCAGCTACTAAACTAAAGCCGGTGACAGAAATAGTACGGAATACTCCGCTCCAGAACACCCTGTCAAACAGTTTATGATCACGCTTCACCATCACTACACCCAGGATTAACACTTCTACGGCTGCGACGATTGATTGTGCAATGGCTAGGCCTGATAGACCATAGCCGCCAGGCTTAGTAAGCAAATTTGCAAGCACAATATTAAGCGTAATGGTAAAAATGGAGACATAGAGCGGCGTGCGGGTATCTTTTTGAGCGTAAAACCAACGAGAAACAATAGCGTACATAGAGCGAAACAGAATTGCGACTGTTAAGAAACCAAATAAATAGGCAATGTCGTTGCTGTTTTTGGAAAAGATAAGGTGCGCTAAATAGCCACGGCCAAAGAAACTGATAACAACTACTGGCAGTGTAATCCAAATAATAAGTCTAAGAAAGCGTAAGAAGTCTTGACGGAATAGGTCGGAACGGCCGTGGCTTATACGGTTATTAAGCCGTGGAAATACAGCCGTGGAAATAGCGGTGCCCACTAGCAGTACGGGGGCAAGTTGCAAAGTATATGCATTACTATAGTACGAGATTGAGCCAGTTTGAAAACGGTTGGCAAACCGGGTTTCGACAATAGACTCCAGCTGGTCCATACCCTGGTCAATTGAACGGGGCGGCAGATTACGCAGCACCTGACGAAAATCACCATTGCGCCAAGCGATTTGCGGTGTCCATCTAAAGCCCGTGCCATAGGTGCCTACTACCACAACCAGGAGCTGCAAAAATGCCCCAATAAGCGCACCTAGGCCGAGCCCGGTTATACCAAGATGTCCAGGTCCACCTGATTGTCCATGTGCAGTACTGAAAAGCAGAGCCGCTACAATAATGCTGCCATTGTACAAAAGTGGTGCCGTGGCATAAAAGAAAAAGCGGCCAAGCGCTTGCTGCGTAGCTGTTAAGATACCCGAAATCGTAAACAGTAAGGGGTTGAGGCACAAGAAACGCATAATAATGACCGAGTCATGCAGCTGCGCATGGTGCACATGCAGTACTACCCGCAAGATAGGCTCGGCAAAGGCGAAGATAATGACAGCAACCACCACCATGACAGCCGTGAGCAAATTAAGCAAGCTGGAGACTAGCCGCCACATTCGTTTACGGTCGCCGCGCGCTAAATGATCGGCCAGTACCGGCATAAAGGCCACTCCCAGAGCGCCAGCTGATATGGTAAAAAAGAAGAAGTCGGGGATGGTAAAGGCAGCAAAATAGCTGTCGGTACTGTGCAGTCCGCTAGCCATAAAATTGGCATTTACCAGCTTTGTGCGCCAAAATCCGAGTATTTGCGCCAGCATTGAACTACCAACAAGCAGAATTGCAACACTGCCGAGTGATATTTTTTTGCTGGTTCGCGGTATGGCAAACTTCATGCGTTGAGAGACATTGATAGTGGTGTTTTCATAGAGAGCTGCGTCTAAGTATAGCCTGCTTAACCCTCAGAAAACAGGCTTGTCCACACAAAAGCCCCTCCTAGTTTAAATGCACCACACCTTCTTCAATAGCCCGTTGTACCTGAGCAGTTGATGTACCACCCTGTTCGGTAGCCGGCTTTTTTTTGCGTTTGCGTACACGTTTACGCTTTGGCTTAGTTTTCTCCGATACTTGGTCAGCAAGCGGTGCCTCAGGCAATTTAGCTGCTATTTGGGGGGCCGACCCACCAAGCGCTACCTGTGACAAAAGCGCTGTCGGAGAAGCCACTGTTGGTTTTGGCTTTGCCGGCGCTGACGCGGCAGCCACTGTCGCCTCAATCTTAGGCGCCGCTAGTACAGGAACCGGCTGAGGCTTTGCCTGCTTGGATGGCGCAGTTTTAGGCGGCACTTTTTCTTCTATGGCATATCGTTCTGCCACGTATCGTTCGGTAAGTTCGCGGCTCTGCGTGTACTGTGAGCGGGAATGGGCAACAATTTGAGGCGTGTAATCATAGGCAAACGGGGGTAAATTAAGGCTGATAGCGGAAAAGGCCGGCACTTTTTCACCGGAAATGGTCATACTAATTGCAAAGTGGCGGTTATGCATATGTACCAGATCGTGGTCGGTAAACTTTGGCTCAAAGTATTTGAGCATGGTATGCGCATCATCCGCGCTGGTACGGAATGAGATAATAGAGCCCACGTTACCAAACACCGCGTCTTTCACTTCCGGCATCATCTGGGCCGTATACTGGTTAGCAACTGTTAGGCTCAGGCCATACTTACGGGCTTCACTTAAGATAGTCGCAAAACTATCGGTAGCAAAGTTCTGGAACTCATCCACATATAAATAGAACGGCGTACGGTCTTCACCGGCAATATCAGCGCGCGACATCGCCGCTAGCTGCACTTTGGTAACTAACAGCGCACCCAGTAAAGCCGCATTGTCTTCGCCCACTAAACCACGGCTTAGGTTTACAATCAAAATCTTGCGTTCGTCCATGATCTTGCGCACATTAAAACTGCTCTTGGGCTGGCCAATAATATTACGCACCAGCGGATTAGCAGTAAAGGCACCCACCTTATTTAGGATTGGTGCTACAGCTTCGGTCATGAACTTTTCGTTCCAGCTAGCAAATTCAATCGTCCAGAAATTACGCACCACTGGATCTGGTACATATTTCAAAACTTCGTTGCGAAACTTTTTTTCAGTTAGTATGCGCGTGATGTCGAGCATTGTTGCTTCCGGATAGTCAAGCAGCGCCAAAATACTATAACGCAAAATATATTCCAGTCGCGGACCCCAGCTATTTTCGAAGATACGCTTAATCACACCGATAAGCTCCGAACAGGTGTGCGTTTTAAGCTTGGAATCGTACACCTCAAGCGGATTAAAGCCCATCGGGAAGTCGGTGTCAGCTGGGTTAAAATACACTACATCGGCAGCTCGTTCGGCAGGAATGCGTTTTAAAATCGCCTGTGCATAATCGCCATGCGGATCAATTACTGCAAAGCCGTACGGGCTATAAATATCGGAGATCGTCAATAGCTCCAGCATACCGGACTTACCGGTACCCGTCTGTCCAATGATGTACAAATGCCGGCCGCGATCAGTACGCGGTATGCCAAATATGGTGTTATGCCCGCGGAAATTCGTAGCAGCAATTGGACTCAGCAAGCCTTCTGTTTCGGGCACTACTACCGGTAGGTTGGCAGGCGGCTCGGCTGTTTGGCTGGTGGCCCATAATATAAACGGTGTTTCCACGTTGGTGTGCGGCAAGTGATACAGTGTGGCCACCTCTTCGATATTGCAAATAAATCCGGTTTTATTAAACGTTCGTGTGCGATAGTGTGCTGCTACCAAAGGATCATTAATGATGCGCCGCGCCTCAAAACCATTCAAATAGGTACTATTGAACTGCTTATAGCTCGACACTATAGACTGCATTTGCAGCTGAGCTTGCTGCAATGTAGTGTTGCCTCGATAGACAATTCTTAGCTGTGTTTCAAAAGCCAGCTTCTGAGTTTTTTCTACCGCTGCGCTCGCCCGCGTGGTTTCATAGTCGCTGAGCTTTGGGGCTTCGGTTTTTACCTCTGGCGGCTTCCACAGGGCGCTCATAAAACCAGTGGTTTTGCTGCCACCTTGGTTTTTTATGCTAGAAATATAGCGTTCGCTGTTTTTGTGCCAGTTGCCCGGGGCAGGCTTTATCAGCAGCTGCACCCAAGCCTCTTCATGCTCACCAAACTTGGCCAGTGTTGCTGTGATTGCCGCTAGCGGATCCACTTCAAAACTTTGAAAGGTCTTGATAGGCAGCGCATTGTTGCCGACAAATTTTAGTTCGGTCGCCAGTTGGATTGGATAGCGTTCGTCCTGACCTTGCAGTGCATAATCTTCTACCTCGCTAATATGTACAGTGGGGTACTGAGCATAGATCTGTTCTTCGACATAGCTTTTTAGATACTGGGGTACCCAAACATAAAAGCCAATGCGTTTGCCAATAACGGCAATTTCAAAGCTGAGGCGCTCACGCTTTGCCGTAGGCCTAAACATACCAACGCCCGGTATAGTCAGTAGCCCCTGAAGGCTAGCAAACATCTGTTCGGCCGCCAGCTCCTTCTTTTCGTTGGCCCGCGGCACCTGCAGCAAAAGCACTACGCCGCTTTTGTCGTAGGTTTCCTGCTGCGAATGATCTGCTGTCTGTCCCATGGTACGGCTCGCCTTTGCTGTTTAGGCCTAAGACGGTTATACTTATTTTCTCATCTTTGGCGCTGTAAATACAGGGTAAGCCCTAAATGGCTGTAACTTCTTGGTAAAAGAATTCTGGGTTCGCCGCCAAGGTCTCCCAAATCTGCTCATAATACTCAAATGCGCCACTATGCTTTCGTGCTTTTTCTCGATGCGCTGTTAGATTTGATTTCCAGGTTTCCCGCGTAAGCTTCTTGTCTTTATAGAGCTGGCCTTTATCAATTAGATCAAACAGGAGCGGTATTATTTTATCTACTGAACGTACAAAAACCGCTTCTTGATCAACCTGAGCTTCGTAAGCATGAAGCGTTTGCAGGATCCAGGGGAACACTTTTAGTTGCGTCTCTAATTTGTGAAGCGCTGCCGCTTCTCGCGCATCTTTTGTGGCCTTTTCAGCGGCCGCTGCATGATTGGATGTGTCGCCAGCATGGACTTCTACCAAATCATGCAAGACTGCATACTGCGCAATCAAGCCCAAGTTAAGCTTTGGGTCTATGTGCGGCGCTAACGCGCAAGCAAATAAGGCAAGCGACCATGAATGTTCGGCATCATTTTCTTTGCGCGGTGTTTCAAAGCGAAGTGGCATTTCGCGGTACACCTGGTAAAAGGGAAAGACGGTCTCGGTCGCTAGCAGTTGCAGGTCAGCGATAGTCGGCTTTGACATATTTCTTTACAGTACTCCTAGTAGAGCGCAGCGTCTTTAGGCATATGCGCACCAGTGAAAATCTCGTGCACTTCGTCGGCATCGACGGTTTCTTTTTCGAGTAGCTTGTCTTTAAGTGCCTCGAGATACTTAAGATTGGCCTTAATAACAGCACGGGCACGCGTGGCAGCTTCGGTAATAAGTGCCTCGACTTCCTGGTCAATTACTTTAGCAGTGTCGTCGCTGTATTCACGCTCATGTACCATGCGCTCCAGCATCATGCCTTCTTCAACATGGAAGACTTGGTCGCGCAGTTTGGTACCCATACCCTGGTTGATAATCATATCGCGAGCTAGCTCCGCTGCCTTTTGCAGGTCATTGCCAGCGCCAGTGGTAACACGTTCCTTACCGTACATCACCTCTTCGGCAATACGACCACCCAACATGCGTGCCAGAATATCTTTGTATTCTAGGATGCTGTGGTAGCTCTTATCTTCCGGTGGAATAAACCAGGTAACGCCACCAGTACCGCCGCGTGGAATAATAGTAACCTTGTGCACCACATCACTATCCGGTAACACATGCCCAACAATGGCGTGGCCGGCTTCGTGGTATGCCGTCAGCTCTTTTTCTTTGTCGTTCATGACTTTGCTCTTGCGCTCTGGACCAATAGCAACACGCTCAAATGCCTCGGTAACATCTGCCTGGGAAATCTGAGTGTGGTTGTTGCGAGCTGCAATGATCGCCGATTCGTTAGCAATATTAGCAAGGTCTGCACCAGATGAACCAGCCGACTTAGCGGCTAGTGCATCCAGATCGACGTCTTTGGCTAAGGGCTTCTCGGTAAAGTGAACTTTTAGGATCGCTTCGCGGTCCGGCCGGTCAGGCAAGCCAATGTTTACACGGCGGTCAAAACGACCAGGACGAAGCAGGGCAGGATCAAGGACGTCAGCCCGGTTGGTTGCAGCCAGTACAATTACATTCTGGCCTTGTTCAAAGCCGTCCATTTCAACTAGAATTTGGTTAAGCGTTTGCTCACGCTCATCGTGACCGCCGCCCATGCCGCTACCACGACGGCGACCAACAGCGTCAATTTCGTCTATAAAAATTATACAAGGTGAATTCTTTTTAGCCTTAGCAAACAGATCACGAACACGGCTAGCGCCGACACCAACAAACATTTCCACAAATTCTGAACCAGAGATGCTAAAGAACGGCACGCCTGCTTCACCAGCTACGGCGCGGGCCAGCATGGTTTTACCGGTACCCGGAGGGCCTACTAGCAGTACACCTTTAGGAATACGCGCGCCGACGGCAGCGAACTTTTTAGGGAACTTCAAGAACTCAACAACTTCTTCTAGATCTTGCTTGGCTTCGGCTTGGCCAGCAACGCTCTTGAAACTAACTTTATCCTTTTCGTTGCCGTAAAGCCGTGCACGGCTCTTGCCAAAACTCAGCGCTTGATTGCCCTGGCCCTGTGCGCTTTTCAACATAAAGTACAGCAGGCCGCCGATTAACAGTACCGGCACCAGGTTTACCGCCAGGCTACCAACAACCGCTCCAGTGCTGCTTGGCGGCTTAACTGTTACCTGCGTTTTGTTGTAATCCAAGCCCTCCTGCTTCAAGCTAGTACCATCTTCTTTGAAAGATTTGAGGCTAGCCTGGTTCTGGCCTTTCTTGGTGATGGTCAGCTCATTGCCATTTAAAACAATCTTGGAATATTGTCCATTATTAGCCTGCTGGACGGCTTGCGTTAGTGGTATTTCTTTCAATGTGCCCGGCTGCTTATACGCAGCATAGCTAATGAGCACAATAAGAACGACTAGTGCTCCAAATCCAAAATTCTTAAATCCGCGGTTACCGCTCCCCCGCTTTGTGTTCGGTCGTAAAGGTTTTTTATCCATGTTCTTCTAGTATACAGCCTTAGGCGGCACTTTGCCTAGCGCTCACGTGGTTCGAGTGCCAAAGTCGTCCGGTCAATCACCAGCCAGTGTCCAGCATCAATATCTGTCTTGCTCCCAACTTGACCAGTTTTTGCCGCTATTACCAAGCGTTCCAAAAGCTTGCGCGACAGTTCTACCCCCGTATGACTGACTAGCCACTCTGCCATAACTTCGCGTGCCACAGTGTGCGGCAACATGACATACTGGCGCCGATCAAGTTTTGCGGCATGCGGTTGCATGTGTAAATAGTTGGTAACCTGCCCACTAATTGCAACATTTAACTCATGTGTCCGGTGGCTAATTGCTAACAAAGCTTCCCTGTCAGCATCAGCGAAGCGAGGCATTATATGTTTGCGGATATAATTGCGCAGATACGCTTCATCTTGATTGGTACTATCTTCGCGCCACTGGAGCCCTTCTCTATTAGCGAAGCGGAGCAATTCTTTTTTCGGCATATGCAACAGGGGCCGCTTTACGACATCCGTACTTCTAAGCGAGCTGAGGCCGCGCCGCCCAGTGCCCCGTAGCAAATTTAAAACGATGGTTTCCAGCACATCATCTTGATGGTGCGCCGTTATAACCGCCTGAGCCCTACTTGCCTGTCTGATTTCGTGCAGAAATGAATACCGAGCTTTCCGAGCATTTGCTTCGCTAGCGCGCGGGCCCAGTCTGCCTTCCCGGTATATATATGGCAATCCATGGGTGTGTGCCAACTCCCCGACTAGGCGTCGATCTTTAACGGAATCGGATCGGATACCATGGTCAAAGTGCGCAACCACCAGTTCTATATCAGGACGCCCAGCGAGCAAATGCAGCAAAGCCACGCTATCCACCCCGCCACTAACCGCCACCACATACTTGCCCGGTTCTACCTTTAGATCCATATCTTTACCTACCCACCCTCTGTATTTGTCACGAACATACCCGTTCCGGAGTTTGCCGTACTTGTTATAATTGTAGCAATATATATTTATTTAAGATACGAGATCTAGCGAAAACCATTTATGAAACAACCCAATATACACCGGCTTCTGGAGCTGCAAAAGCTACTTGAAACATTTAACCGCATTGAACGTGTTACCCATCGCCAACATACCCAAGGCTTTGTGCCCGAGAACGACACAGAACATAGTTATAACCTAGCGATTACTGCTTGGTTTCTAGCACAGCACTTCCCAGAGCTGGATAGTAATCTCCTGATTCGTTTGGCGCTCGTACATGATTTAGTAGAAGTCCACGCAGGCGACACGTATGTGTATGCCGATGCCGCTACAATCGCCAGCAAACACCAGCGTGAAGCGGCAGCACTGAAGCAACTGCAAGCTGATTGGTCAGATTTCCCCGAGCTACTGGTAGCTATCGTTTTTTACGAAGAACGATCCAGCAATGAGGCTAAGTTTGTATACGCGCTCGACAAAATTATGCCCATTATGCAAATTTATAACTCCGAGGGCTACACCTGGAAAAAAGAAGGCATTACGCCCGAACAGCTCGACGCCATCAAACGGGAAAAGGTCGCACTGTCGCCGCAGATTAAGCCGTACTACGACCAACTGTATGAGCTGCTTATCAGCAATCCACAGCTTTTCAACTAGGTTAGCACACTAAAAGCTGGTACAGTTTGCCTAAAGAGAACTCTAAGACACAAATGGAAAAAGACATTGTACTGTTACTAGCTGGAGCCGTCGTGGGTAGTATGAATGCTATCGCCGGCGGCGGCATGTTGGTTGGGTTTCCGGTCCTGATTGCGCTGGGCATTCCACCACTGGCCGCCAACGCCACTACCGGCGTGGTTACCGCACCAGGTCAGATTGCTTCCGCCTTTGGTTACCGGAAGTATTTGCGGCGTGTACCGCTTCGTTATGCGCTGTTACTGTTGCCCTGCGTCATCGGCGGAGCGGCCGGAGCGCTCACCCTAAGGCATACTCCAGCAGATGATTTTGCACATATTGTCCCCTTGCTGATTTTGTTTGGCGTGATGCTGTTTACCTTTCAGCCGTTGCTGCATTTTCATTTAAGTAACCATCTTAAAGGGCGCAAGAAAACCTGGTTGCCGCTCGCATTCATCGGCCTTGCCATGCTGCCGGTTAGTTTTTACGGCGGCTACTTTGGAGCGGGTTACGGTCTTATGATGCTTGCCTTCCTTGGCTATACCAGCTTGCCTGATGTGCACATGATAAACAGCATGAAAAATGTCGCCGCCGCATTTATGTCAATAACTTCGGTTATTTGTTTGTATAGTGCACACCTTATAAACTGGCACGCCGGGCTAATAATGGCAGTTGGCTCAACCACAGGTGGATATACTGGTGCGCGGTATGCCCAGAAGGTTTCCAGCCATTGGCTGCGCGTTGGCATTATCGCAATTGGTATGGCCGCCGTTATTACCTTGGGCGTTAGACAGTACTAGCTTTTTACTGCTCAACCTGCTACAATCTCCCCTGTTATAAATGGTTTCCTGCAGCCCAGGAAAAGAGCAGCCCAAGTCGGCGGATTTATTCCGCGACCTGGCGCGATGAGAAAAACCAAAGGTTTGTCTCATTACCATTGTGGCGGCGTAGCTCAGCTGGTTAGAGCACAGGACTCATAAGCCTGGGGTCACAAGTTCAAGTCTTGTCGCCGCTACCACAATGAACCAGAAATAGGATGACTTTAAGGTCATCCTATTTTAAGTAGCACCGTATGGAGACACTCACACCCAGGATTATTACATAAAAGCTCTTCTGTAAATCTCCCAAATTTAATCACAACCCTATGCGCACACAAGAATTCAGTACCAAAGAAAAAACGCTTGAAGCCATTGATGCCTATGCTCGTGCCGGCCATATATTGCACGGCTCACCCCTCTTACATCTGGCAACGCTTCTCCCGGGCGTATCGGCCTCATTAAGTGTTCATACTGCTACTGGTGAGCGGCGTACAAATCCCCAAGCAGTCCACGGCACCTTGTACCCCGAACATGCTATATTTTACGGGACCATACATGCCGTTGTTCGTAATGCGGGCCTCCATCGCGCCAGCGCACTAAAGCCCAGGCTGCTCAATAACGCCGTGCTAGATTATGACTATTTTCTCAGCGATAGCGGCAAGGATCTGATTGCCGATCGAGTTAAGGCTAAGGTGAAGAGTTCCGCCAATGCATGTACTAGTAGTTCATTTAGCCAAGTACCGGGTTTTCAGGAATGGGTAGCTGCGACGGGTCGCTCCGTAGATGTGCTGGGTTCAGTTGCTGTAACAGCGGATCTTTTACCCTTCAACATCTTCGACTTAGCATCGCCTGACAGCGATCCAGACATCCATCGCTACTACGTAGAGGCCGGTGTACCTGCAGAAAACTAGAAGTCACAGTGGTGTAATCACAATTTACTCGTAGGCTAGGTCAAGATGAGTAGTTCGACATACTAGTAGAGCCTGAAAATTAATTCTCTGCTTTATACTAAGCTTTATGCAAACTAAATCTGGAAAAACCCTGAATCCTATTGGCATAGGTACTTGGATGATCGCTAGCACTTTCAACTTTGATCCGACCGACGCCTACAGAGGCTCAAGGCCCAACACTACACACGAGCCTGCCGAAATAGACGCACTGAAATATTCGCTATCAAAAGGTCAGAACCATATTGACTGTGCAGAGCTATACGGTGCTTTCTACACCGACGAAGTTGTAGGCAGAGCGTTAGCTGGCACCACACGAGAAGATCTTTATATTGCAGATAAGCTATGGAAACAAAGTGTTGCAGCCGGTAAAGTACGCCCTACTGTTGAAAAAATGCTTCAGAAACTCGACACTGATTACCTTGATTTGCTCTATATCCATAGTGCCTGGGAGGATGCACCATGGCGCAAGGCATTACCACAAATTGACGAGCTAATTGATGACGGTATCGTGCGAGGACTCGGTGTCAGTAATTTTACTGTTTCGCAGATGCAAGCAGTCATGAAGCTTAGCAAGCATCCGATTGTAGCTAACCAGGTAAAATATAACGTACTTTATAAAGACGAGGTCACACAGGAATTCAGCGATTTTTGTGACAAACATGCTATCCAAATAGTTGCCTATCAGCCCATAAAGCGCACGGAAGTTTTTGGAGACAAAACTATACAGCGCATTGCGGCAAAACATAGCGCAACAGCCTCACAAGTGGCATTAGCTTGGCTAATTAGTAAAGGCGCGCTACCAATTCCGAAAGCTACTCAAAAAGCTCATATCGATGAAAACCTAGGTGCAACTAACCTCGTGTTAAGCGCGGATGATATAGAGCAGCTGGACAAACTATAGACTTGCGATTCCCTTGTACTCTACTCGTAGTGCAACGCTTCAACTGGATCAAGGTGAGCTGCCCGGCGCGCCGGATAGAGCCCTGCCAGAATTCCAATTCCGGTAGTTAAGGCTACCACGCCTAGGATAAGCCAGATTGGCAGCGTAATGATATTTGAGCCGCTAATATTATTGCCCGACAGCTGTTTATTAATGATCGGGTTGGCGATGAGTACTGCACCGTAGCCAATCAACAGTCCGATCACACCGCCAAAGAAACCAAGCAGCGCTGCCTCGAAGGTAAATAGTGCGCTAACAGTGCCGCGACGAGCACCGACTGCACGCATCACGCCAATTTCGCGGGTACGCTCTAAGATGCTCATGATCATGGTATTTACCACACCTACGGCAGCTACGACCAATGCGATGCCACCAATACCACCCAGAACCGCGCCCAAAATGTTAAAGATGCCCAGCTGCTGTTTGATTTGCGTCTGCGCATCGGCAGCACCAACTTTGTAGGTGTTGCGGATGGTTTTAGCAACGCCTGCAGCGTTGGTTGATTCATCAGTCTTCACAATAAATGAGCTATAGCCTTGCTTTGCTAGTTCGTCTGTTACGACAACCCGAGAAGGTATCGGCTGGGAGTTACAGTTGCCCGGTGTACGCTGGTTGCGGCACTTTGCCTGAGCGGCATCTTGGTCAGCCTGCGTTATCTGGGCCATCTGTGTTTCTTCCATACCATGTGCCCAGGCTAGTGGCACGCGAATAACATAGTTTTGGTCGGTTGCATCGGTAATGCCTACAATCTTTGCAGAAAGTGACACTGGTGCTGGCTGATAGTCACGGCCGTCCTGGCCAGGGTGCGTACTAGACCACGCCATCTGGGCCTTAAACTGTTGGATAGCATCTACACCTACGCCGTTGTACCAGCCCTGCGCGATCAGTTGGACTTGCTTGCCGACCAGCGCCGAATAGTTGTGCTTAAAGCCCAACTTATTGGCATAATCAGAGCTTATAGTCAGTACTCCGTCGGTATCGCTCGCTGCGATATCACGCCCGGCAAGTAGCGTAGCTTCTATGACGCCGTTCGCATCGTAGGAAATAATCTGCTGGGTTCGCAGCTTTTGATTGCCATATTGCAAAGCCTGGAATTGCCCAACTTGCGTTTGTCTGGCCACACCTACTACATGCTGCAGTGTACCGATTTTGGCAGCTAAATCATCAGTTAGATGCACGCAGGTCGGGCAGTTATTATCACCGTTATTATGATCGTCCCAAGTTATATCAGTTTGCGGCGAGACGGCAACTTGCTGAAAGGTACCGTTAGCTTCGAATTGTTTGGTCATAAAGCCCTTCAAACTAAAGACGGCGGCAAGCATGATGGTTACGCTGGTGGCACCAATAACCACCGCAAAAACCGTTAAGGCACTGCGCAACTTTTGGCGGCGGATATTGCGAAGTGCTATAGCTACGTAATCACCAGGCCGCATACTTAACCCTTCACCAATCTTCCATCTTTGATCTGAATAACCCGGCCAGCTTGGCGAGCAATCGACATATCATGCGTAATGATAATCAGCGTAATCCCCTGCTTATTCAGGTCTTTGAGTAGTTTCATAATTTCCTCACCGCGAGCACTGTCCAGGTTGCCCGTTGGTTCATCGGCCAGAATAATACTTGGCTGCACTGCTAGTGCCCGGGCGATTGCCACGCGCTGGCGCTGGCCGCCAGATAGCTGGCTAGGTTTGTGCCTGAGCCGGTCACCCAAACCCACCGCCTCCAGACACTCCTGGGCGCGAGCCTTGCGAGCCTTTGGCTTCATATGACTAAACACCAGCGGCAACATTACATTCTCGAGTGCCGTTTGGGTACCTTGCAAATTAAATGACTGGAACACAAAACCGATGTGCTTGTTGCGGTAATCTGACAGTTGCCGGTCGCGCACATGGGATAAATCAGTGCCGTCAATAGCCACACTACCGCTGGTTGGTTTATCCAGCCCGCCAATAATATTGGCCAGGGTTGATTTGCCCGAGCCACTTGGGCCAGTTATCGCTACAAACTCGCCACTGTTGATTGTGCAGTTTACTCCGTCAAGCGCGTTTAGCACTTCATCGCCCAGATGATACGTTCTAGTAAGGTCTTTCAGCTCGATTGCGACAGCCATGTTGTATTTTTATCTATTCCTTAACATAAGCTTAATCAAAGCTGCAGACTAATACAAGTAAGTTTGTCGGAATAGTTACAGTAAAGTGATGCGCTAATCCTCTATAGTGTGTACAGTAGATAAGAGCAAACTTATTAGACTATTGTTAAGTGTGAATACCGGCGATTTCTATAAACAGATAACAACCATTACCCGTGACCGTTTAGGCACTACGGCTGAGCGTTTTATTGCCAGACAAATCCGCAGCCACTTACAGAAAGATCCGGAGACGCTCGAACCAAAAGACCTGGAGCAGCTAATTGACTGGATTGAGCTGGCTATGCGCACCATATACAGCAACCAGCGCACTGTGGATACATATATGCACGACTTGCAAACGCTCACAACACCCGGTGCATTAGCATCTTAAAACCTATGGCAAAGAAATCTAGTTCATCTAAAACTGTCACTGCGCCCGCTACGGAAGGTTCACTTCGCGATAGCGCACGATTAGAGGCTCTTTTTGCCAGCATCGGTGAAGGGATTGTGGCAACCGACGAGCATGGTTCTATCAACCGTATTAACCAAGCAGCGCTAGTACTGCTTGGTTTACACCACTCAGAAGCCATACACAAACGGTTGATGGACGTGATTGTCCCCGTACACGAGAATGGATCGGTCATCGATGCATTTGAACGTCCGATTAGCAAAGCCTTCCAGACGGGCACTTCGGTGGGATCACATATGCTCTACCGTCTAAAAGACGGCTCAGTCCTGCCAGTGTATACCACAGCGTCCCCCATTATCTTAAACGGTAAGCCTATTGGCGCCATTGAAGCTTTCCGCGATTTGACAACTGAAGTTGAAAGCGACAAACTCCAGTCCGACTTTATCTCCATTGCTTCACATCAATTACGAACACCGCTCACCGCTATCAATATGTATGCCCAAATGCTTCAGGATGGTCTGGCCGGCGACCTAACACCACAACAAGAACCCTATATAGAAGTCGTGCTGAACTCGGTCAAGCGTATGAATACGCTTATTAGTACCTTGCTTAACATTACGCGCTTGGAGGCTGGCGGCCTGGTCGTGAAACGGCAGATGGTAGAAATACCAGAGCTAACACGCGAGATACTCACGGAGTTCGCCCCGGCTGCTCAGGAGAAATCAATTACATTAACTGCCAATCTTCCAGCTCATGTTGAACCCGCCTACATTGACAGCTTGCTCGCTAAAGAAGTCTGCGCCAACCTGCTAAGCAATGCCATTAAATACACACCTGACGGCGGCACAGCCAGCCTCACCTTTACCGAGACCGAGACCGAGTTGGTGTGGTCTATAACCGACACCGGTTACGGCATACCCCTCGGCGACCAGCGAAGTATTTTTTTAAAGTTTTTTAGGGCCAGCAATATCGTACACCGGGACGTGAGCGGCACGGGACTTGGCCTGTACTTGATCAAAAACATCGCTGAATCGCTAGGCGGCGAACTGTGGTTTAAAAGTACCGAAGACGTCGGCTCGACATTCTATTTCTCGCTGCCCAAACAAACATAGACTGCCAACTTGACTGTCCCGCTACTGCGAGGTGCTAGAGGAGGTGGTACTTGGCACCGCGCTTTGGCCCAAGATCAGAATAAAGTCTGCACTTGGATGGGACGCAACCAGTGCCGTATTGGTAACAACCGTAGCATGATAGGTAGTCTTTAGGTATGCGAGCGTGTTTGGCATAGTACCCTTAGAGTTATCGACAATTGTCGTCGTAGCCTGGACTGCAGGAGCATCACCAATTGCTACTGTCATACCCTTGCCTATCAGCTTATTTTCCTGGGCAAGCGCCAGGCCCGCTGTTTGTGTCCCATTTAAGATGACCGTGGTTGCCCCTTCTTTCGTTACCGGGTCGGCTGTAAATAGTTTCTGGATCTGCTTTTGGATGTCGGTAAAGTTATCAAGGCCCGCAGCAGGAACCAAGGCTGATTGACCATCTGGCGAGGTGTAGTTGGTGAGCATAGTTGTATCTTTACCCATCAGCGTATTAATGTTGTACGAGTCTATTTTGCCGTCGTCGATTTTCTTCATATAGGTAAATAACGTTTCAATCTCATTCAGTTGCAGGCTAGTTTTTACGTTATTGCCGACAGCATCCAGCAAGTTAGCAACCTTAAACGGATTAGCAATAACCGACGGCTGTACCGCCTTGTCTTTGACGGCTAGCAGCATTTTGCGCTGGTAGAGCGTGCGGGTAAAGTCTGACTGCGCATAGCCATATGAACCGTACGCATCACCACGGGCACGCGCCAGGTTTAGCGCTTGCTTGCCGTTTAGCGTTACCGGGCCATTGGGATACTTAGCTAGAGCACAGCAATTTCGCGTAGTGTAATCTACACTCGGATCGTAAATACCACGTGGATCGTCACTATCGATAGTAATCGTAATGCCCCCAACAGCATCGACCAGATCACGGAAGGCACCGTAGTTCACCAAGGCTGTGTAGTTAATAGTCAGGTCAAGGTTGTCCTGAATAATTGTCTGCAGCGCGTCCATTCCACCATCCGGAAAGGCGGAGTTTATCTTGGCATGCCCGGAACCCGGTATATTTACCCACAGGTCGCGCGGCACGCTTAAAATAAGTGCCGTATTATTTTTAGTATTAACGCTCAACACCATAATGGAATCTGTCAGATTGGCACCATTATGGCCTACGTCATCGGCCGAATTAGCAGCCAGCAGTATATTAACTCGTCCGTTTTCGTTCTTCAGCGGCACAGGGTGGAAAACTTTTAGAAGGCTCAGTGGATTGGCATTGCCAGTAAGTTTTGCAAAATCTTTATAAAATCTAAGGCCAAACCAACCACCGCCCAGCAGCACTAAGATACCCAGAACCATAGCAGCACGTTTTAGAATATGCTTAAACGAACGAGGCTTTTTCTCTTTTGTCTCTTGCCCCGGAACTTGCTGCCGTTCTCTGCGGTGACGCCTGGGTTGTTCGACTGCACCCAGCTCACGCGGGGATACGCTTGGCAAGGCTGCTTGCGGTTGAGCCGTAGTAAGCACTGTTTGCCGGTCGGACCGTTTAGGCATGTCCGTCAGCTTAGCAGACTGAGGCTGAAGTTTAGCTGTAGAACTATGGAACACCGCATGCCTGGGTCGGCTTTCTGCAGGCTTTGCAAAAAAACCATCAATGTTCGCAGGTCGCTTGGGACTGAAGCTGTCATACTTTTTTGGTTCCATGACTCTGGGCTATTGTACGCGAAAATACCCTATGAATAAAGCGCTGGCGGCCGGTTTTTATATAACAAAAAACCACCCCGCTCGTAACCTGGGGTGGTTTTTTGATTAAGATTTTTACAGCTTCCGAAGAAGTCGGTCGACTTCACGAAACCTATTGTCGGCTGGGGCTAATTCATAGGCCCAGTTTTGACTTATGGCAAGTCGCATAACGGCTGCCTTTCTTTGTTAAATTTTGTTTTAAAGTTTTTGTTTTAAGATATTTTTGGAGTAATCTCAAAACTAATTTATAGTATAGCAAAATGCTTGTGTTTTGTCAAGAATAAAATGAGTTTGGAGCGGCTAAAACCATTTCTTTTTGCGGAAATACACATACATACCAATTGCCATAGTAAGGGACAGTGCAAGGAGCACCACAAATGTGGTGTACTGCCCTAGGAAATGCCAAGGACCTGTTACTAAGCCGCCGGGCAACGGCACGTTCATACCGTACAGCGTACCGGCAACAGTAATCGGAATGGTAAAAGTAAAAACTAGCGTCAGGATGGCCAGTGTACGGTTGGTGCGCTCGGTACTGGTGGTAAAATCGGCATCTTTGTAAATTTCGATAGTTTCTTTAGCTTCTTCAATCGCTTCCCACAGCCGGTTCGCCATTTTGACCGTACTTGAGTAATACTTAGCCGGACCCTCGCCGGCAAACGACTCAATTTGCGTCGTTAAGTCTTCTAGTAACGACCGTTTGGGGCCAATAAGACGGCGTAAACGGATAATTTTTTGCCGCAATCGACCAATACGCTGTGCGTCTGATGCAGTATCTTCAAACACTAGCCCCTCGATGCCGTCGAGCTCGCTTTCAACCAGGTCGGTCATACCCTCTATGCTGCCAAGTAGCCGCACGATAAGCGTGTGCAGCAGCCGCGCCGAACCATCAACAAAATAGTGCCGGGCCTGTTCGCTGCTGCGTTCGCAGGTTGCGTATAAATCGTTAATGAAGGGGCTGGATTCGGCATGGATTGTCACCAAATAGTCTTTGCCTAAAAACACGCCCATTTGACCGCCAAAAATCTTATCAGTATGCGGCTCGAACACTGGAAAATGCAGCACTAGGAACAGATAGTTGTTTTCACGCTCAACCTCGGTATGCTGCACATTTTGCACGCTTTCGGTAAGGTGTACAGGATGCAGGTGATAATCATGTTCTAATTGTGCCAGGACTTCGCTGTTGGCATGGCGCACATCCACCCAGGTAACACCGTGGTGCTCCTGTTTGTGCATGTTTTCGGCCGTCTGTGTTCCATCGCCACCCATACTACTTACCTAATAATAAGGTAAAGCGCTTTAAAAATACACATTGCTTACGGACGCTTTATCAAGAATAGGCTCTTTTGTTCTGTGCTAAGTTTGAATATCGATACTACCATGGGTTTAGACGTTTGAATTATAGAGTATGATAAAGAGATGGTAGAAATAGCAGACGAAAAGAAAGATCGTTTGAGAGGCGTTGACCATATTGGCATATCGGCAAGTTTTGTAGTGCACGATGGCCATGGCAATGTGCTGCTGCAAAAACGGGGCGCTGGTGCGCGGGACGAAAATGGCAATTGGGATGTGGGAGGCGGTGCAATAGAGTTTGGTGAGTCAATTGACGAAGCGGTGCGACGTGAAATTAAGGAAGAGCTGTGCACTGAACCAATTGATATTGAGTTTTTGACCGTTTACGACGCTTTCCGGGAACATAACGGCACGAAAACACATTGGATCGCTATTATGCATGCCGTCCGGGTCGACCCCACCACTGTCAAAATAGGCGAACCCGACAAAATCGATGAAATTGGCTGGTTTAAAAGTGCCGACCTACCTTCGCCGCTGCATTCGCAGTTTTGGAGATCGTATCAGATTGCCCTTGATCAAGGCATTGTACGGTAGTTAGCCTAGATCAGCCACCGCTTCAGCCAAATCTGGGAACCTAGCGATAAAACCGTCAACTTGGTAAGCGGCAAAATCTTCTTTTTGCCGTAGCCCGCTTTCCAGACTAGCTATAAATTTCAGGCCAGCCTTTTTGGAAGCCATAGCATCGCTAACTGAATCGCCAACATATACGCATCTAGCGGCGCTCAAATGGTTGCCAGCAAGGAGTTCATCAAAAGCCCGAGGGTCAGGTTTATGGTACTGCATATTGTCTTTGTAATAAAAAGCTCTGACCCTTGAGGCTAGCAGATGGTCGGGTTCGAGTAGATGTTTTAGCTCAACGTGAGTTCTTGAAGTAAGTACAAACAACTGTTTATTCATTGCCAGCAGCTTATCCAGCGTTTCATAGTTAGCCGGCGCAATACTATCCAGTTTTCCACTACTTGTGTAGCGCTCAATAATTGGATAGTAAAGCTTTTTAAACGCCTCTATATCTATCCCTGGGGAACGTGTTTCCATGGCGCTCAACAAAGGCCGACCCCACGTATTTATATGTACCTCCCTCAGCATAGGCTCACGCCCCATAGCCACCAGTGTTTCGTTTTCCAGATCAAAAGTAACTGCTTCGGTTAAACAAAGCGTATCGTCAAAATCAATTATTACTGCTTCAATCATGTGCACAGTCTATCAGATCGGACCTACAGACCGATAAATCTAGCCGCTTGGATTAGCACGAGTGGCTAAGGTTTATCTTCTATCTTTTGGAGACACAAAAATCGCCAAAAGCTTCAACAACAAATAGATAAAAACCGTAGAAATCAGTGTGAGCACTATAGAAACAAGAAGATTTGAATCATTAGACTGGCTCCTGTTAGTGACATACATGTACAGTTTAAACACACCGACACATACCACCTCGCCAATAAAGGAATAGCGCAGTCTATTATTAGCGCCTTCTGGTTTCATTGTGTTATATAGTACCCTTAAATTCTTTAAATGAAGTAACTTCGTTATCAGCAAATGTGAACACACCAACGTAATCATGCGGATAGGCTTCGCTAATATTATGTTCGCCAAAATCCTGGCCAATATGGCTAGCGTTGAGAGCAGCCATTACTCCTGAGTGGCAAACTAAAACAATAGATTTATCCCTGTGCTGCTTATTTAGCGCATCGATGGTTTGGAATACGCGTTTTTGCATATGGTCTAAAGATTCACCATCTGGAGGAGTGTAATGGGTGTTTCTGTCAATCTGAGGGTATAGCTTATAAGCATCAGCACTGAGCATGTTCGCAGCGTCACCGTAGCCAACCTCACGTAAACCCGACAGCCGTTTAATTTCTTTTGTGAAGTTTAACCCTCTAGCCAAAACATAGGCCGTAATAAACGCTCGGCCAACATCACTCGAATATATTTCATCGATTTGAATATCCTTGAGTTTTTCGATAACTGATTTTGTTGGTTCAAGCCCCGTGTCTGTGAGTGGTGTATCAATCCAGCCTGATAATCGTTTGGCTCGATTATTTTCTGTTTCGCCATGACGAACTATGTAGAAAGTATTCATTGAGTAACGATAGCATTTTACCTACGCTATCAGGTTGGCAGCCGCTAAGTCTTCTTGAAGCCTGCCTTGATCATAGGAGCTGAACTGAGGATTAAACCATGTAGTAGGTTCATACAGCCAGATTTCCCCATAACCAACGTTATGCCGATTTGCAGCGATATTTATTAAAGGTTGATGAGTCACTACAATTAACGCTTCGCCGCCTGTATCAGTTTCTGATTCAGACAGTGCGGCCTCAAGCATCTCATCTAAGGAAGATACTCCTTCAGGGTAGTTGCCTATGATTTCAATACGCTTACTGCTCTTAACTTGCAGCGACAACCCCTCACCGATAATCGCCGCCGTTTGCAGGGCGCGGGGAGCCGTAGAGCTAAGCAAGACGGCCCCCCTACCGATGCCCCGTTGTATCAGCTCATCTCGCGCACGTACCGATTCTCTTTCCCCATCCTCCGTCAGTGCTTCAGCGCGGCCAGAGTAATAGCTACCATGCCGCACCATAAGGGTTTGATTAAAGCTCATGCGACTACCTCCTTGTTACGACGATTATCCGCTGCTTAATCAAAATTGCAAGGATAGATATATTACTCTGGTCACGTATTTATACTGCATAGATAGCTCACTATTCGTATATTCCTTGACAGGAATATACGAATGAACTAAATTGTAGACATGGATGCCGCAACATTTACCGCATTGGCAGAGCCAAACCGACTAAAAATTGTCGAGCTGCTCCGTGAAAAGCCACGCTCAGTAAATGAGATTGCCCTGCTGTTACAGTTGCGGCAGCCGCAAGTATCCAAGCATCTTCATGCGCTTGCTGCAGCGAGCATGGTGACGGTGCAACCAGTTGCTCAGCAACGGATTTATGCGCTTAAAGCAGAGCCATTTCTCCGAATAGAAGACTGGGCTAGCTCGTTCCAGAAAGAATGGGGTCAAAGACTGGATAACCTAGAAAATTATTTAAAGAAGGGGTGATTATGAGTGACTTTCAACCAGTAAAAATTAGCAGAACTTTCGACGCACCGCGCCAAGCCATATGGGATGCATGGACTCAGCCAGAACAATTTAAGCAATGGTTCATGCCGGAGCCATTTACCATCCCGTCCTGCGAACTTGACGTACAAGTTGGCGGCGAGCTTCATGTCGATACGCAAAGCCCAGACGGTGTGATTATGCCGCTAATTGGTAAGTACACCGTTGTCGAAGCGCCCTCAAAGTTGGCGTTTGTCAGTTCGCCCCTCGACGCCGACGGCAACAAACTTTTTGAAGTGCAGCAGACCATAACGTTAAATGAGGTAGACGGCAAAACGACCCTGGATATTGTTTCCGAGGTGCTATCTGCCGGCGAAAACGCCGACCAGTTCCTGAGCGGTATGGAGCCAGGTCTCAATCAAGCGTTTGATCAGCTCTCCACACTTGTAGCCAGTTCACGCTGACATGTAACGCTAATTTAATTTGTCTCTTCGGCTAATTGATTCAGGTTTTGTCTTGCTAGTAGGTGCGGTGCGGCTAAAAGATAGAGCAACCCAACGAGTATCACAATGCCACCCAAGGTTGCAAAGGCCCTAAAGTTACTGGTACGGTCGGCGATAAGGCCATATAACACATAGGTAATAAGGGCCAGGAGCTCAACGACGAAGCCTCCTACGGAAGTAACGGTAGCCCTTAACTCGCTGCCAATAGAGTGTTGTAATTTGCCGTCATATACTTGCTTCAGCATGCGGATGAAAAACGTATAACCTATCAGTAACATTACAGAGTAAACCTTGCCAGTAGCGCCAGCCGATAGGAGAAATAAGCCTGACAATATCAGTAGAAGCATAAAGCGCACTGTACTTAGTTTTTCGTAACGAAAGGCGATATAGCTACCTAGGGCTGCAGCAGCGACTGTTGTGCCGACCGCCCATGCCACTAGTGACAGGCTTACTCCAGTATCTTTCACAAACAATGGTACATATTCCTCAAGCGAGTCATAAACAACACCGATAAAACTTGCCAGTCCAATTATGGCAAGTACGGTGTGGTTATGTAATGCTTCGTGAACGCCAGCCCGTAACATAGAAAAATATCGAGCGTCTGCAACTTGTTCAAAACGGGGCGTTTCCGGCAGCATCAGCACCAGGAAGGAAGAAGCCATAATAGCCGTAATACTAGCGGCAAAGATGAAACCGAAGCCAAGGACTATGGCTGCACCGGCTATAAGAGTGGCGGCTAGGTTACCAACCAAGGAAAAACTAAATGCCTTTCCTGTCACTCTAACATATTCGCTTTGTCGCTCTGATGCCCTTAGTTCGTCATACACAAGCGCCTCAAATGTACCGTCGACTAACGCTCCACCAATGCCCCACAGCACAAAGCCCAGCGCAAAACCTGCATAATGCGGATAAACGAACCATGGCACAAAACTGACCGCCTTAAGAAACTGCCCTACAGCTAGGAGTTTCTTGCGCGAGAACTTATCAGCAAGCACTCCGCTTGGTATGTTAGTAACTAAAGCGGCGATTGACCACACTATGAAGAGCGTTGATATTTGAAATATGCTCATTCCCTTAGCAGCCATATATACGCTGTAAAATGGATACATCAGCACAAAATCATCAAGTGCCCGATACGCATAAATTTTGCGCAGCGTCCTATCAAGTTGTGTCATACGATAACTATAGCAAATATCTGTTAGGGCCCGACCCTTTATGATGCAGACGCTACGAGCTTTTGGAACTCTTCGAATGGTGGCGGAGTTAGGGCCGCATACTTAGCAATACCGCTCAGCAATACATAATCATTCCGAGCGTTCATGCCGTAACAAGCCTGCCAGCCCAGCTCTTTAGCTGCTTCAACGGCTTCAATCTCAAGTTGAGGTCGAATATCAACAAATACATTGTTGGCGCTCGCATATTTGCTCAATAATTCTGCAACACCTGAATTATCCATAGCACCTTCTTTGCCTGCAGCATTTATAAGAATCATATTGTCTGAGGCACTTCTTACAGGCAATTCGCTCACTGATGGGTAATACCTAACGCCGGAGACTTTCTCGCGAAGCTGCTCAACGAGGTAATTTTTATCGTTAGGGTCGACCAGAATTAATTCAGCTGGCGCTTGCTTTGCAATCGCTTTAGCCATTGGCTCGCCAACACCACCAACGCCTACAAGTATTACAGTTTTATCCGCAAAACTGCCGACTTCGTTTGTGTACCATTCGACAAAAGCGGGAGCATTTAGGTCATACGGCTTCAGTTCTCCGTCAGCATCTTTAATGAGCGTATCGACATTATCAGTACTGTGCTCATCACCCAAAAACATTTTTCTAATGACAGGGCTGCTCTTGTGAGGCTGGGTTATATTAACAGCTGCAACGTAACTGACACCTTTAAGCGCAGCTAAAAAGTCACCTAAGCCTTCCTGGTTATCTTTAGGAATATTTACAGGCACGTACATGAAACCTGGAATTACTTGATTCATGTACACTCGGCTTGTGGAACTATCCCAACCTTCCTCGGTCTTATCAGCAATATATGGGCAGAGGGTAAATCCTGGGTATTGCTCGATGAACGATTGAAATTCAGTCAACCCATTGCTGACTGGTATTTTTTGGTCAAAATAAGGCAGTGATTCTCTTGTTTGATCATTTGGCTCTGAATCAGTCATTATGCTTCAAGCATATCACTTTACCCCTGTAAAATACACTTAGGTGAGTTATAGAACCTAATGAAATGCATTGTTTATTGACCCCGAGTAAACAAAAAACTTCCGAAAAAGTCTTGGGTATCATTTGGTTGCGTACGCGCAATCGGAATGGAACCTAATTTCTGCTGAATTACTTTGTTGGAATCAAGCTTTGGTGTAAAGTCGTATTATTTGAGCCAGCAGTTAATACTCGAACTAAAGAGCTTCAACCTCGGAAGGAAGAATTTTATAAGTCCTGCCATCCCTCGTCAGAATAGCTTGCTCGTCAGTGTACTGGACTATCTCAATAGTGTCTTTGTTAGCTTCAATTAGCTTGTCGAAGAGTAGCTTATATTTTTCTTTGCCAACATGAGGCAATGGGAAGAAATCAATTAACGATAGCCCCTCATACGTTTTGAGGTTCGGTGCATCATCTGGATCATCTATTGGCTTTGCCGGCTCAATTGATTTTGCCAAAAGAACCGCCCCCGCGCTCTCCCCAAAATATGGTAATCCGGTCTTAACCTTCTGTGTGATGACCGACGCCAAGTTTTTCTGCAGTAGCTGATACAGCAAATAGAACGTGTTACCGCCGGCAACATAAATGCCGTCAACTGTATCGAGTTTGTGCGACAGCTCAGCCGCAGATTCGCTAGTTATGTCTAAATCAACTAACGTCATGCCTCGTTTTGTTAGTCGCTGGCGTGACTCTTCCACAAAATAAGGATTTTCATACGGTTCGCCGGCAGTCGGAATAAAGCCTAGAGTTTTGTTAGGCAGTATCCCTTCATTCAAAGCAGACTGAACAGCGCTCGTCCCTTTCGATAAACACATGATGTACATATGTTAATCATATCAAATAACCAGGTAGAACTCGAACCTATACGACAGAGATGCGTTCCGTATGTAATAGCGAGCAGGAGTGCTTTTGGAACCTATCAAGAATCATAATTAACAAGTACCGGAATGAAAAAGGACCCCTGCGGGGTCCGAAAGTATCACTTGGTTGCGGGACCAGGACTCGAACCTGGGACCTCATGGTTATGAGCCATGCGAGCTGCCGCTGCTCCATCCCGCGACAAAAAAGGCAGTAAGTACACTGTGTAGTGACCTTGTTGCCCGGCAAACAATAACTTTGGCGGGCTACTTTTCCTTCCTGGAAAATACCTTAACTAATATTCTAACAACAGAGTCTTATCGTGTCAACTTGCAGCGGTGCTACGGTGCAGGAAAAAGTTAATCCAAGCCTGGAAATTCTGCTGCCAGAAGGAATGATTAGGAACTTCGGGAGAAGCAACTGCAGCCACCGGCTGTTTTACTGTGTGAGCTAGCGCCACATCTTTTGACACCAGAAGCTCAGTTTCGCCAGGCGCAAGCAACCCCAGATTTTGACGGGCAGTTACTTCCAAATATTGGCTGGTGCCTAGATACTGATTCTGCAAAGCTAGATTCGTGTTCTTAAGCCCTTGAACATCATTTTGTTGTCTTAAAGCCGAGATCTGCTTTTGCAAGCCATAATTGGTCTGGATAGATTTAACACCACTCCAACTGATAAGCAGCACAATTACCGTGAATACCAGCAAACCAACATTGCGTATATCACGCAAACTCAGAACATAAGCCCGCAGCGCGGTCGTATACGGTTCAAGTTTTGCTTGGATGTTTATTTTTTCGAACATTTTCTATAGTTTTAGTATATAACATCGCTCGGCCGTCTGGTATACTCGTATCTGTTAGCCACAAGTTTCAAGGCTGTGCATCAGGGGGCGTAGCTCAGTGGTTAGAGCAGTCGGCTCATAACTGATTGGTCGTTGGTTCGAACCCAACCGCCCCCACCAAAATTCCAGTGGACAAAATAAGCACCGCCCTTAAGGACGGTGCTTTTTGATAAGCTCGGCTATACTTTTTCCTATAGGTTGCCCGGTGTCATCCTCAATAAACGCCCACTGTCCATTAGCATTAATCTCTAGAAACCAAAGCTTACCTTTATGATCCATAACCAGATCAATTGCACCAAATTGTAGTCCTAGCTTCCTCACAAGCTCCACGCACGCCTTACGGAGAGCTGGTTTGAGTTCATATTTTTCAAAACGCTTTCTGCCATTATCAAGAGCGTAGGGGAGACGCCAATCTCTGATTTCCGGAAAGCCCGCTATGCCCTCGTCCTGGATAATCGCAGCATGTACCTCTTTGCCGACGACCGTGATCCGCAGGTCAGCTTGAGCGTCTATTGATTGCTGAAAAATACTAGGAGCGTAATGAAGGCCCTCCAGATTCAATTCATCTCCTTTAGCTATCCTAGTTGTAGGAAAAGTGGTCTGTCCATCTGGAGTTAAAGGCATCAGCGATAAAGGTTTTACGACAATACTGTCATGCTTTTCTCGAAACCTACGAACCGCAGCGGCGCTGGATGTCATGAGCGTATCCGGTATATTAAAACCTAGTTCTCTGGCAACGATCTGCTGAAGTGGCTTATTTTCAGCTCTTTGAATAGCATAGTAATCTGATATCCACAGCGCATCCTGAAAAGATACTTTAAGAGCACTAAATAATCGTTCAATACCACTGAGACTATATTCTCTGTATTTATCCTGAAGAGATAGATCAAGCTCACGAATTCGTGTCGGTTTTCTGTACCATACCGCATCTATGCCAGATAGAATCTGGCCAGCATACTTGATGGTCGCACCCTGTTTACCCCAAGCGAAAGTTAGTTCAGAGCCTCGAGGAATGTCCCCAGGGCTAATAACTATAAACGGCTGATTAAAATATTGCTGCACGTAGGGAATATGCGCATCATTCTCTTCACTAATAGCAAGGATAGAGCTATCCCTTATCGTCATTCCTGCTGTCTGTTTGCGGTTTTCCCTTATAAATGGAGAGGTACTCGGTGTATTTAGATCTGATTTCATTATCAGGGACACCATCATTCATCATAAGCTCAGTAACTTTTTTGCCAATGTTTACCCCGAAAGGTATAACATTACCCTCTGCGACCCCTTCTGAAGCAGTAGATTCTTGCAAGGACTCACTCGTTAAATTATCAACTTGTAAATCCTCAGGATTTTGCCCACTCATTGGGTCGTCTAGCGCAAAGGGCACATTAGCTTTTATTAATTCGTCAAATTCGCCCGAGACATCAATATCTAAAGTTTCGATCATTCTATACAACTCTTCCTATTATCCTTATTGAATTTATTGTTGACTAGCATTGCTAATCTGTCAATAATTGGACTTAGAGATAGGTTGGCTCTAGGAAATAAAGCTAGTTGGCGTCACGCCGTATAAAGAGCAACGTACTCAGTACTAGGCCGACTAGTATATATACCAATACAACAAGCGCTTCATGGCCGGCGTTTAGGTGATTGCCCAGGTTATCAGGCGCAGCAACTGCTTGCACTGCAGTAAACGGCAGATATTTTATATTGTGCTTGAGTAGCAAGCCCAATATATTTTCGCCGATTAGCGGCACTAACAAAAACGTTACAATTGCTCCAATCTGATTACGCAAAATTGTAATTAAAATGAAAGCATAGAGCGCATAGCCCCAACCGCAGAATAAACAGCGCCATAGAATAGACCAATAATCATATGTCTGTGGGCTGATGGTATAGCCATGCAGATGCGTGCCTATAATCGTACATAGTGGCGAAAAGAACGTAACAATTAAGCTGGTAATGATAGCAAAGGTGCTAACAGCAATCAGTTTGGCAAGCAGCACTTTATAGCGCCTATTTGTCGCCGTTAACGTGTACATGATGGTGTTGTAGCGGTATTCATGGCCTACTAGCAGTAACCCTGCGAAAGCTAAGATAAGTCCTACAAAGACAACGGCATTCGTTGACTGTTCAGCCAGCAGTTTTGCAGAGTGCAAATCAGATGGAGCTGCCTTAAATCCGCTAATCAGACCGGCAAAGAGTGCTACGATGAGCAGGCTTGCTATGACGATAAAGTAGGTAGAACGTACCGTCAGTAATTTACGAAATTCAGCTTTTAAGTCTGCAATCATACCGTCTCCTTTTTGGTGGCGAATTCCTGGCTGCCAGCGGTCAGTTCCAAAAATACTTCTTCCAGCGAGGCCTTTTGTGGCGAAAGTTCATAAATTGGTATACTACTTTCAAAAGCCAGCTTGCCAAGTTCATCTGTGGTAAGCCCAGACACACGCAATCCACCGTTACCATGGGTTACAGTAGCCTTGCCAGCTTTTAGCGCGCGCTCCAAAACAGCGAGCTTTGGGCTGCGCACAAATATGCCAGTGTGTCCGTTTTCGGCAAGCAGTTCCGTTATGGAAGTATCGGCTATCAGTTTGCCTTTACCAATTACCACGACATTGTCAGCCATTTGGGCAATCTCACTAAGGCCATGGCTAGACACAAAGACCGCATTACCTTGATCGGCATACGACTTTAGAAATTCGCGCAGCCAAGCAATGCCCTCGGGGTCCAAACCATTAGCCGGCTCGTCCAACATCAAGTATTTTGGTTTGCCGAGTATGGCAGCGGCTATCCCTAGGCGCTGGCTCATACCTAGGCTAAATTTACCCGGTCTGCTTTTAGCAACTTCAGTTAGCCCAACTTCACTTAAGACCTCGTCAACGCGGCTACGTGATATACCACCAGCATCAGCTAGTATCCGCAGGTGATCGCGTGCTTTGCGTGTTGGGTGAAATGCTTTAGCTTCCAACAAGATGCCGACCATTTGCGCCGGACGATCATACTCATGCAATCGTTTACCATCAAACATCGTTTTGCCGCCACCGGTATCGAGACCCAGCATCAGCCGCATAGTTGTTGACTTGCCTGCACCGTTAGGACCCAAGAATCCGGTTACCTTGCCCGTCTCCACTTTAAAACTCAGGTCACTCACCGCCTGTTTCTTTTTGTAGCTTTTAGCGAGATGTTCGACGGTTATCATATTTCTCTATGATACCGGGATAGTCGTCTTCTTTCAATCTTGTACTGCAGCCATAGCTTGTAGTAGCTC
>Ga0157374_10000137_pt1 | contig 66006 bp, 58 predicted proteins | sample M25metaG_FD_115308 | JGI IMG/M metagenome (GOLD analysis project Ga0157374, IMG submission 115308) | Miscanthus rhizosphere microbial communities from Kellogg Biological Station, Michigan, USA - M2-5 metaG | ecosystem: Host-associated > Plants > Roots > Rhizosphere > Soil | place: USA: Michigan...
GCTTTGGTCTTTTAGCTTTAAGCTAATTAACCTATTTTTGCGTCGTGAGCGAAAGAACCATCCTTAAACTTCAGTTGCCTACCGACCCGCTGTGGGTTAAAAATGTTGTCGAAAGCAATATCGAAGAAATTTTAACCGATCACGCTTTTTGCGAACAAAAGGCCGCGAGCAATGCCATAACTCTTATTGTACAGAATCCACAGTTGTCTGACCTTGTCCAGGAGATGGCTGCACTGGTTCAGGAAGAGATGGATCACTTTAAACGCGTCCACGATATCATATTGGAACGCGGCTTCATTTTAGGCAGGGAACGTAAGGATGATTACGTGAACGAACTCCGCAAGTTTTTAGGGACGGGAGGCAGTCGTTCTGTTCAATTGATAGACCGTCTATTATTTTCTGCAATGATAGAAGCCCGCAGCTGCGAACGTTTTAAGGTGATGTCGGAATATATTAATGATCCTCAGCTATCAGAATTTTATCACGAACTGATGATCAGCGAGGCTACACATTATACTATTTTCATTCGTTTGGCTAAGAAATATGCAGGCGGTATCGACGTAGATAAACGCTGGAAGGAGTTTCTTGATTACGAGGCACGGGTGATCCAAAACTATGGAAAAGGTGAAACCATTCATGGTTGATTCGTCTACACAAATGCCTTAATTACCGACACATTTTCAATTACTGCACAGGAATGTGTTGATTTGCAATATGTTTAAGTTCAGGGCCTATCAAATAGTCTTACATATTGCAGGCTGGTTGCTTTTTATGGCTTTCCCGTTGTTGTTTATCAACGGTGGGCAGGATGACCTGGCCTTGATGCTAAGCAAACCGTTTTATTGGCTTTTTTGTGGTACATACGTTTTTCTTTTCTATCTCAACTCCTACGTACTTGTACCGAACCTCTTTTTAAAGAAAAAGTATGCGCCTTATTCGATAATGATACTCGCGTTGTTAGCGGGCACTTATTACCTAAAACCTTACGATAGACTGGTAAGGAATGAGATGAGGCTAAATCCCGGATTCAGGTACTGGTCGCCAATGCGCGATAGGCTTTTAGGGAAAACTATGCCTGGTCGGCCGCCTGGACAGCCTCTGTCTCCACCTAACGAGGATGGTCGGGGTGGCCCACCTCCGCTACCAACCGGGGACACTTCACATAAGGCTGGCCCTCCGCCGGGATTACGTAATGACACTATGCACAATTTAGGCCCATATGCTGGTGACGAGTCCCGTTTTGGGGATCCACAGAATTTTAGACATCGCCCCTTTGATGTGATCAGCTTTTTTATTTTTTTAATGATCATAGCACTAAGCACGGCGATGAAGATCATGGAGCAATGGCGGATGACAGAAAAACGTGCTATTCAGGCTGAATCGGATAAAGCAAGCGCCGAACTTTCTTTTTTGAAGGCGCAGATCAACCCGCATTTTTTGTTTAACACGCTGAATAATATTTACACGCTAACCCTGATAAAAGATGATAATGCTCCGGACAGCATTATGAAACTATCCAACATTATGCGTTATGTAACTGATGATGCGATGGAGGATTTTGTGCCTTTGCAACAGGAGGTAGATTGTATTAATGATTATATCGAACTGCAACGATTACGTATTGGCGAAAAGACGCAGGTAGATATTGAAATATCCGGAGATATAGAAGATAAAAAAGTATCGCCGCTAATACTGATGACCTTTGTAGAAAATGTGTTCAAGTACGGGATAAGTAAACATCATCGGTCAAACATCATTATTAAATTGAATGGTGATAATACAGGCATAACCTTCTTTTGCCAGAATAGCATCTTTCCCGAAAAGGACGAGAAACGCAGCGCAGGGATAGGGCTAAAAAACACGAAGCAACGTTTAGCGCACTTGTATCCTAACAAGCATACCCTGGATATCAATACGGATAATCAATTGTATACTGTTAAACTCATCATGAAAACATCATGACAAGACTGAAATGTGTTGCCATAGATGACGAACCCTTAGCATTGAAGCTGATTGCGAGGTATGTGCACCAGTTCCCCGAACTGCAACTTATGCAGACTTTTGAGGATGCTATATCCGGAGCAGAGTATCTGAAGCAAGGAACGACCGATCTGCTGTTCATCGACATCAATATGCCCGATGTAACCGGGTTGGAGTTGGTGCGTTCATTAGAGAAAAAGCCAATTATTATTTTCATCACAGCCTATAAAAACTTTGCTTACGAAGGTTTTGAGCTGGAAGCACTGGATTATATCCTAAAGCCTATCGATGCCAAACGTTTTGCAAAGGCCGTTGAAAAAGCTATAGATTATTATAGATACAAGCATTCGGATGCTGATGAAAAGACCGATAATAACCTTTACGTTTACTCGGAATACCGGATGGTGAAGATCAACCTGGATGATATTGAGTACATTGAAAGCATGGAGGATTACATTAAGATCCATGTGCATAATGCTAAAATCATACTAACCCTTATGCCTTTGAAAAAGGTACTTGAAAAGCTGCCTGCAGATAGATTCCAGCGGATACACCGCAGCTTTATAGTTGCGGTAGACAAGATCAAATCCATCCATAACCGTAAAGTGCAATTGGCCGACGCAGAACTGCCTGTTAGCGAAAGTTACATGGATTTTGTGCGCAAATGGATGAAATTTAAATGAAAAAGGCCTTTTAATCGGCACAAAACCACCATTTATCGACACAACATCAGCGGCGCTATCCTGTAACGATAATTTTACATCAGTTAATAAAATTGTCAAACGCAAAATAACTTAGCCGATGGAACGTAAGAATTTTTTAAAAACATTTGCCATGATGGCCGCTGCCGGGCCAATGATTATCGATGGTTGTAAAAAGGATGGAGCTGCTAAAAGTACCACTACCACCAGCACATCCACTACTTCGGGCAGTTGTATTGTTACTGCATCAGAAACCGAAGGCCCATACCCCTATGTGGGTGGCGAAAGCACCAATCCGTTGGATCGAAGTGATGTAACCGCTGGCCAAACCGGAGTGCCGCTCACTTTGAGTTTTGTAGTAGTAGATGCCAATAATAGCTGTAATGTAGTAACAGGCGCCCGTGTTGATATCTGGCATTGCAATAAAGATGGCTACTATTCGGGATATGCTAATCAAAACAGTGGGCTTGGCGCCAAAAGCTATGTTGGCGAGACCTGGCTGCGGGGGTATCAATTAACAGATTCAACGGGTGTAGCCAAATTTTCGACCATCTACCCGGGATGGTATTCAGGCAGGGCTACACATATTCATATCGAAGTTTTTGTAAATGGTGTGATGAAGAAAACTACACAGATCTGCTTTTCTGAGTCAATAAACAGTGTAGTTTATGCAAGCTCGTTATACTCATCACACGGCGTAAATCCGCTAACGAATGAGGCCGACGGCATACTTGGCAATTCGCTGACCGACCTGGCAAACGAAACTGTAAGCCTTACCGGCAGCGTGGCCGAAGGTTACAGCGGATCATATACGATAGGTATTCAATTGTAAAAACATTAACCCTTTAAATGATGAGCAAGGCACAGGTTAAAATAGTTTACAGGCAGGTGATCGATGAGTCGTGTTCAAGCAGTTTTGAGAAGGCTGTTTTTCAGGCCTCGTATGATGAGTTCCTTTTAAAATCGCAGGCATACAACCAGGAGGGCATGTTTAAAACCTTTAGCAAGATCAAAGCCAATGATGGTCGGGCCAACTCATTGCATTATAAACTCAGCTTTTCGGTGGGCCATTTTATTGCACAGCTCAACAATAAGATACCCGTGATCAGGGATAATATGGGTAATAAAATATCCTTTGAAATAGCAAATTTTGAGTTGATCGAATCCCATACCGACGATATCTCCCTGCATAAAGTGGCGGTCAATTATGAAACAGGTTTGCTGTCGCTGATAGAGATCATGGGTGAATACCTGCTGCTTTCTGCCGATGATCTTCCCGGGCACAGCCCTATCGACACTTTCGTTTTAAGGATGCAGCCGCACTTGTCGATTGTAAGTTACGAGCAGGAGAATCAGCCCCAAATAGCGCTCCGCGCATCTTAATAGCAACCATAGGCTTACTACCCTTTTTCATAACTGTGTGTTAATTTGAGCGCCTGCATTAGCCAGGCAGGCGCTTTTTACTTCTGCGGAATAATGCCGGCTACATTTTGAAGGTAATTGTCGAGCATACCCAGGTCAACCACATCATTCATGTAGCCGATGTGCATATCGGGCCTTACAACAATAGCCATCTGGCGGTGGGGATCGGCTTCGAAAGCTTCAAATACTTCAACATTTTTACCTGAAGGCGGTAGATAAAAAAAATTGAGGATGCCCGTATATTTTGTAGTGATCCACTTCGCGATAGTAAAGAGGAACATTTCATCAAACTTGCCAAATACGATGAGTGTAAAGCCTGGCTTGGCGCACCACTCGTGCAGGTCGGTTTCTATTTCCTTTTTCTCATCATATACTTTCAGGTAAGGCACACGGTCGCCCGCCCGTACTTTTGTGCTTTTAGCCAGGTGAAGATTGATGTTACTATCGCGATACGAAATCCCGATCTGCGATACCTGTTCGAAAAACAAAGCGCTAATCCTTTTATTGTTCCAAATGGTGTGGAGTATCCTGAAAAGAATATGTTTCTTGAAAAATTGCGCCATCCACTTTTTGGATAATGCTATCTTAAATGCTTTGTCGGTGCTGTTGAGCAAACGTTTGGCAACCGGCATCCGCTCTTCGGCATAACTGTCGAGTATTTTTGGGTCGATCTGACTGTTGATCACCCCCGCCAGTTTCCATGCCAGGTTATAAGCATCCTGCAAACCGGTGTTCATGCCTTGTCCGCCCGCTGGCGAATGGATATGTGCCGCATCGCCCACCAAAAAGCAACGTTGTTCGCGAAACTTCTCTGCCATTCGGTGGTGCAGCTTATAGGTGGTAAACCAGTTGGTATGCTCTACATTCAGTCTTTTTTTAGTGATGTCATATAAAGGCGGCAGCACATCATCTATCTGCACATTTTCCCGCTGCTCAAATTCATGCGGCATGTTACCAATCAGACGATAGTTTTGCTTTTCAGTCATCGGAAAGAAGCCTGCAAAGCCCTGTTTGTTCAGGAAGATCAGTATCTGCTCACCTGTCAAAAAATCACCATCCAAAATCGCATCGGCCAGGAAAAAGTACTGCGGATAAGTATCTCCATTAAAAGGCGCCTGCATTTGCTTGCGAACCGTGCTATGCGCCCCATCAGCACCGATCACCCAGTCGCATTTTATGGCATACTCACCTTCTTCATTTTTGATGTGTGCCGTTACCGATCCGGGTTCCTGTTCTAAGGATATCAAAGAAGTATTCCAATAAACAGGGCAGCAATTATAAGTGAGGTAATCGAGCAGCAACTGTTCGTTCTTGCTTTGCTGATAAACAAAAACATAAGGATACGGCGTTTGCCCGATGCCAACATTATGAAACGATAGCGATGCCTTTAGCTTGCCACCATAATGAAAGCATAACCCTTCGGCAGGTTTACCTTCGGCCAGAACTTTATCAATAACACCCATTTGCCGGTATATTTCCAACGACCGCGCCTGAACTGCCAAAGCCTTCGATTGGTCTGTGGGACCCCGCTTATCGTCGATAATAATAGGTTGAATGCCATAACGCAGCAACTGCGCCGCCATCATTAACCCTGAAGGCCCTGCACCGGAAATAAGTACTTTGGTTTGCTGGTCGGTAATGCGCATTTATATCAGGAATGAAATAAAAGGAAAATTGTTGGCCGTTTATGCAGATCGGGTACTTTCTGCTTCCACTCGACAATCGTCTTTGTTTGTACCAACTCATCTTCTGCCGTCAGGTTACAGGCAATGCAAAGCCTGGTTTTAGGGGCGCACGAACGCAGTATTTCCTCCAGCATCGGGTTGTTACGGAAAGGTGTTTCGATAAACAATTGTGTTTGATTAAAGCGTTGCGCCAGTGTTTCCAGCTCCTTAATCTTTTTACTGCGCTCAATCTTATCAATAGGCAGGTAACCGTGAAATGTAAAACTTTGCCCATTAAACCCGGATGCCATTACCGCTAAAAGAATGGAACTCGGCCCCACCAACGGCACTACTTTGATACCTTTTCGATGGGCCTCGGCCACAATATCCGCTCCCGGATCTGCCACTCCCGGGCATCCCGCTTCGCTCATCAGTCCAACATCATCACCTGCAACTAATCCTTTAAAGAACTCGTTTATAGGTATATCGCGGTTATGTTTGCCATAATCGTGAATGATGAGTTCGCTTTGTGGTGTGCGTAAACCAGCTTCTTTCAGGAAGCGGCGTGCGGTCTTTTCGTTCTCTACTATGTATTCTTTCACCTGGTTAATGGTATCCACCAGGTAGGGGGTGAACGATTTGGCAGCTGCCTGTTCGGCAAGTGGTACTGGGATCAAAAAAAGTGTTCCGGCAGGCATATTGCAAAGTTGGCTTTTTTGTCGTAAATTAAGACATCGGATTTTGGTTTAAATAAAATGAAATCGTTAGGCATCAATTGGTTTATAGAAGGATCGATAGATTTTGAGCACAAGAAATATATCCTGCTCGATTATCTGCAGGAGATCAACCGCCATTTTGACCGCAGCCGCCTGTATCCTAACCTCACCGACCTGATATTTCATTACAACAACCTGCTCGATTTCAAAAACAATAAATCTACCCTGCAACAGTCTTTCCCGCTGCGTATGACACAGGCAGATATTGATGCCGTGAAACTGACTTACGAGAAAATTATTCAGGATGATGCCTCGATGCACGAGATAGAAAGCATTATTTCATATGCTTTATATAAAATGAACCCTGCCATACAAACCGGCAAAGAGATATACGATTTTGTAGAGAGTCACTTAAACATCGATCCAATCGGCCTCGTCCCTTTAATGCCTTACAATGGTTATTTTTCGCTTCGTAATGGTAAGGAGCGTACCAATTGGGTATATGAATACCAGATCACCATTTTTGAGAATAAGGACGATAAATTCAGGGGTATCAATATCCAGTTTGTGGATACCTATGAGCAAAGTATCACCACAACCCCAGAGTTCATCAAGCTCGACCTGATCAATAAACGCCCGCACCTGCCCAACCCGGCAGTATATTATGTAGCCAGCGATATCAGTTTCCCGTTAGAGCAAACGCTGTTACCAGTAGCTAAAAGAAGTTTGGTGAAATATATCTCGAAAGCGGCCTGACCTAACATGTCATTGACAATTTAGCTGAAACTGTAACACCTGTTACACGTGTTACAGTTAAATAGTTCAAAATCATTCTATATTTGTTGCATCGGTTTATTTGTCCATTAAACACCATTTCACATCATGACTTTATATAGCTTCCTCCTTCACCTGCACTCCGGTTTCAGGTACATCGTGCTTTTACTGCTTCTTTTGGCGATCATAAGGGCTTGGCTTGGCTGGCTGGGCAAAGTATCATACACTGAAAGCCACCGCAAGCTCAACCTGTTTGCCATGATATCGGCACATACGCAATTGCTTATCGGCCTGGTGCTGTATTTTGTGAGCCCTTTCGTAAGGTTCGGCAGCGATACTATGAAGGATGCCACTACCCGCTACTGGACGATGGAGCATCTTGTAGGGATGCTGATAGCCATTGCTTTGATCACCATCGGGCACGCCCGCTCTAAACGCGGAGCTACACCTGATGCAAAACATAAAAGCATCGCTATTTTTTATACTTTAGCCCTGATTGTTATTGCAATAATCATAATTTTTAGCAAAAGAGGACTGCTTGGAATGTCATAATCATAATTTTTACAGAAAATGGCAAAATATTTTCTGTAAAAATTTGCTAATTCAATATTCTTTATAAATTTGTGACCGCGATGATTAAAACTAACAAAAATACTAGCTGGTGGCACCATGAAAATGGCGTCCGGATATATTTTTGGTAAGACTTACTAATCAATTGTAAACCTAATATAAGCCCGGCGCCAACCAACGCCGGGCTTTGTATTTTAATACTTTTTTGAACAACGAAAATGAAACGATATAAAATAACTACTACATCTAAAAAACTGCTGGCCGATACCACCACGCCCGTGAGCATTTACCTGCGCCTGCGCGATGTGTACCCGAATGCCCTGCTGCTGGAAAGCTCTGACTATCACAGTCGCGAGAACAGCATGAGCTATGTTTGCTGCGAACCTATCAGCGGCTTGGTATTGACTGACGGACGGCTGAAGAAAAGCTATCCCGACGGTACTACCAGCGTAAGCGAGCCGGCAACTTTTGACCTGGTTGATGAGATCGCCCAGTTTGTGGCCAGCTTTGAAACGACAGAGAACAACAGCAAAATCATATCCAACGGTATCTGGGGTTACTTTACCCACGAAGCGGTGGAGCATTACGAAACCATCAAGCTAAAGCAAAGTACCGACGATACGCGCAAGATACCGGTGATGCAGTACCATATTTACCGCTACATCATCGCTATAGATCATTTTAAGAATGAGCTGCACATCTTCCAGAACCAACCCGAAGGTCAACCAACCAACGGCGGACTGGAAAAACTGGAATACCTGATCAAAAACAAAAACTTCCCTGAATATCATTTTCAAAGCAATGGTGATGAAAAGTCGACACTGACAGGCGAGGAGTTTATGGCGATGGTAGAGAAAATGAAGCAGCACATTTTCAGGGGCGATGTGTTCCAGATCGTACCGTCCAGGCCGTTTTCAAGAGCCTTCCAGGGCGATGAGTTTAATGTGTACCGGGCATTGCGATCTATTAACCCATCACCTTACCTGTTCTACTTTGATTATGGTGATTTTCGCATATTCGGTTCATCGCCGGAGGCGCAGATCACCATTAAAGATAATGTGGCCAATATATTCCCAATTGCCGGGACATTTAAACGCAGCGGCGATGACGTAAAAGATGCCGAAATAGCACGCGCTTTGGAAAATGACCCGAAAGAGTCGGCAGAGCACGTGATGCTGGTCGACCTAGCACGCAACGACCTGAGCCGTCATTGTGAGCAAGTAGAGGTGAAGGCGTTTAAAGAGGTTCAGTATTACTCGCATCTCATCCATTTGGTATCGCATGTAAGTGGGAAACTTCGTCCGGGGGTATCATCATTCAAAATTGTAGCAGATACTTTCCCTGCCGGGACATTAAGCGGAGCGCCAAAATTCCGTGCAATGGAGATCATCGACGAAAATGAAAAAAGCAAGCGCAGTTTTTACAGCGGGGCCATCGGTTTCCTGGGCTTCAACGGCGACTTTAACCATGCCATCATGATACGGTCGTTCCTGAGCAAAAACAACACACTGCACTACCAGGCAGGCGCCGGCATTGTAGCCGACTCGAACCCGGAAAGCGAACTAAAAGAAGTGGACAACAAAATAGCGGCATTGCGCAAGGCTATTGAATTAGCGGAGGAACTTTAACATGAGCAAGATTTTAATAATAGACAATTACGATTCATTCACCTACAACCTGGTGCATCTGGTAAACGAGATTGGTTTGCAATGTGAGGTGTGGAGAAACGATAAATTTAACCTGGACGATGTGGAGGATTTCAGCCATATTATCCTGTCTCCGGGGCCGGGCATACCGTCAGAAGCGGGTTTGCTACTGGATGTGATAACCCGTTATGCACCAACCAAGAGTATTTTTGGCGTGTGTTTAGGTCAGCAAGCTATAGCCGAAGCATTTGGCGGACAACTTTACAACCTGAGTCGCCCAATGCATGGCATAGCAACCCCAATAAAGGTGACTGACGCTGATGAAAAGCTGTTTACCGGATTACCGGAAAGCTTCAAAGTGGGCCGCTATCACTCATGGGTAGTGGATCAAAAAGGTCTGCCCGATGTATTGACGGTAACCGCTATTGATGAGCAGGACAACAGCATTATGGCACTGCGTCACAAACAATACGATGTTCGTGGCGTACAGTTTCACCCGGAATCGGTACTGACGGAATATGGCAGGCAAATGATGCATAACTGGTTAGCACCGCAAATGGCAGATGTGGTTTAAGCCGTTATTTTAAATTTAATTATACTTGCAGCCATTGGTGTTGCTAAAGATTGTATGACTATTCTTGATAAAATTGTTGCGCATAAAAAGACAGAAGTAGAGCAGGCAAAAGCACAAACTTCTATAAAAGAGCTAGAGTCGGCAGAGTTTTTTAGCAGGCAGACGCTATCGTTTAAGGACTTCTTGCTGGATGCTAACCGCACAGGTATTATTGCTGAATTTAAGCGCAGGTCGCCCTCAAAGGGCATCATAAACGATAAGGTTGCTGTTGAAGATGTTACTACCGCCTACAACGCAGCAGGTGCATCGGCATTATCTGTGCTGACGGATACAGAGTTCTTTATGGGGCAAAAAGCAGACCTGCTACAGGCCCGCAGTGTCAACCAGATACCCATCCTGCGCAAGGATTTCATGATCGACGAGTACCAGCTGCTGGAAGCAAAAGCCTGGGGAGCGGATATTATCTTGCTGATCGCAGCGATATTGACGCCTGCGCAGATCGATCAACTGGCAAAGGGGGCAAAGAGTTTAGGCCTGAATGTATTGCTCGAAGTGCACTCTTTGGAAGAGTTGCAGCGCAGTATCAATCCCAACCTGGATGCAATCGGAGTAAACAACCGCAACCTGGCTGATTTTACGGTATCTGTCGAGACCTCGTACCAACTGGCAGAGCATATCCCGGCAGAGTTTTTGAAGATTTCCGAAAGTGCCATCAGCAACCCGGAAACAATAAAACAATTAAAAAAAGCAGGCTTTAATGGCTTCCTGATAGGCGAGAACTTTATGAAGCAGGCAGACCCGGGAGCAGCGATAAGAGAGTTTGTGAAGGAACTCTGATAGTTTTATTCTAATTCAATAATATCAATCTCATGTGATAAGTAGTTTAATTTCTTAGTGAAATGGATTTGCTACCCTGCAAATCAGGATAAGCGCAATGCGTTCAAGCAATTTTGCTGTTCGTTGCTTATAATTAGAGTTAGAAAATGTTTACTACTGTCATTTTAACCGTATTCAAGCATTATAGTTAAATTGGCATCTTGATTGATAAATCATATTTGAATGAAACAAAAATTTTATGATACTGCTGTGAAGCAGGAAAAAGTAGTGCTGGTGGGTATCATTACACCCAACGAAACTGAAGCACAAGAGAAAGAATATCTGGAGGAATTGGAGTTCCTGGTGGAGACGGCAGGCGGTCTCACGGTGAAAACTTTTACCCAGAAAATGCTGCGCCCTGAAAGAGCGACATTTGTCGGCACGGGTAAGCTGGAAGAGATAAAAGAATATGTACAAGCCGAGGAAATAGACATCGTGGTTTTTGATGATGAGCTTTCACCTTCGCAAATGCGTAACATAGAGAATGAACTGCAGGTAAAGATACTCGATCGCAGCAACCTGATACTGGACATATTTGCCAATCGCGCACAAACAGCACAGGCTAAAGCACAGGTCGAGCTGGCGCAATTACAGTATTTGCTACCGCGACTAACCCGTTTATGGACGCACTTAGAGCGTCAAAAAGGTGGTATCGGTATGCGCGGACCGGGTGAGTCGCAGATAGAAACTGACCGCCGTTTGATCCTGAATAAGATTTCCCTGTTAAAGGAGAAGCTAAAGCTGATCGACCGCCAAAACGAGACGCAGCGAAAAAATCGTCATCAACTGGTTCGTGTGGCACTGGTGGGATATACCAACGTGGGTAAATCCACTATTATGAACATGATCTCCAAATCGGAGGTGTTTGCCGAAAATAAATTATTCGCTACGCTGGATACGACGGTAAGGAAGGTGGTGATAGAGAATTTACCGTTCCTGTTATCTGACACGGTTGGATTTATCCGCAAACTACCTCACCATCTGGTGGAGTGTTTTAAATCAACCCTTGACGAAGTACGCGAAGCGGATGTGTTGGTTCACGTGGTGGATGTTTCGCATCCGAACTTCGAGGACCAGATCAGGACTGTGAATGAAACACTGAAGGATCTGGGTGCTATCGATAAGCAGATGATCACTGTTTTCAATAAGATCGATGCTTATGAACCTTTGCATCATCATCCAGGCGAAGAGTCGCATCAAATGACTTTAGAGGACTTTAAGCAGAGCTGGATGGCGAAGAATAATAGTCCGGCTATATTTATCTCAGCCCTCAAAAAAGAAAATGTGGATGAGTTCAGGAGTATGCTGTATGAACGGGTAAAAGCAATACATACCGCAAGGTATCCGTATGATAAATTATTGTATTGATCTGTCCGAGTCTACAAAGACGCGATGCATCTGTCGCTACTATCTAACAAAAAAGCTGCCTGTTATCACGGGCAGCTTTCATTTTATAATAAATAATAGCGATTATTTCAGACTAAATGAGGTTGAACCCATCTTACCACCATCAGCATAAAGCAATACCTGGTAGGTGCCTTTTACAAATGGAGGGGCCGGGTGAACCCAATCAATGGTATAGCCGCTACCGTCATCTTTGAAGTCGATAGAGGTTTTGTAGGTATATTGCAGATCCTGGCCTTCCGACTGGAATGTTCCTGCGTCTTTAGGGTCCGTGATCAGGTTACCTGTAGGATCAAGTATACGTACATAAACATCGTGCATGCGTTTTTCGGCAATGCTGTTTTCAGCTACGGTAAAGTTGATTTTGATCTTCTTTGCTGGGTTTGCACGGGTTACGTCCACTTCTTTTCCGCTACCTTTAATCTTGTATGCGACGACATTGGCCTGGGCCAGCTTTAATACGGATGCCACCTTGACCTTTGTATCGAGATCCTCATTTTGCTTTGTGAGATCGGTGTTTTTGGCTGCGGATGCTGCAAGGTTGGTCTTGAGTGTATCCCGTTCACTGGTAAGGCTTGTGTTTTGTTTTTTCAGTTCTTCAATATCGGCGGTGTATTTGGTAACAAAATACCTGAGTTGCTTTACGTCTTCCTGAGCTTTGGCAAGTTCAGCTTTAGTCAATTTTCCTTTAGCCAATTGAACGCGCAATACCTTAATTTTTGATTCAAGCGAATCGTTTTTGGCTTTCATTGCGGCAGTCATTTTTGCTTTGCCGGTATTTACCTGTTCTATTTGTGCTTCCAGGCTGTCTAGTTCGATCTTCAGCCTGTTTCGTTCATCATCCTGATATATAATTTTTGTATCCGATTTATTTTTCTGCAGATACAAGTATACATCTGTCCCCAGCAAGGCCAAAACCACAACAATCAGAAAATAGATTACGTTAGAATTCTTTTTGGGAGTTTGTCCAGATTGATTTTCCATGACGGTCTTAGTGTTTAGTTTTAAATTAATTAGGGCTGTTTAAATAACGTGATGCTACAGCCAACAAGCGTTCAAATTTTGTGTGTTCAGACGTTTAGCGTTAAATATTTCTTTGTGGCAACAAACTTGTTACAAGATTGTTTTACTATAACTTAAAAATTATTAAACGAAAAAATGATAAAATTATGACATAGATTTTTCTGTTGGCTCAGATTCATAGCTAAATCTGCTTTAAATGTAAACACAAAAAAGCTAAAAACACAATACTTGAGTATAAATTGATTTAATAATAAAGCAACAGATTTTTGAGTTTTATATCTTTGCACCTTTTAAGAATGCCTTTCTGATGCGTATTTACAAATATTTCATATACTTTATATTACTAATTCTCCTCTTTCTAAATGTTCATGCGCAGCAGGTTGATACTTTACCTAAGGTGAAAATTGATACATCCAGTAAGGTAAAAATGGCTCCAAAGCGCGAATTCAGAGGGGTTTGGGTGGCTACTGTAGCCAATATCGACTGGCCCAAACAAGGTCGTATATCTGTCGACGAGCAAAAGCAGGACCTCATAACGATATTGAATGAGGATCAGCGTATTGGTATTAACGCAGTGGTTTTCCAGGTACGTCCTGCAGCCGATGCTTTTTATGCAAAAAGCCTTGAACCCTGGTCGAAATGGCTGATGGGACAACAAGGCGTTGCTCCTGCACCCGGCTTTGATCCGCTTGAGTTTGCGATAGAAGAATGCCATAAACGCGGCATGGAACTACATGCCTGGTTTAACCCATACCGGGCAACTTTTGATAGCAATTTCAGGGCGTTAAGTCCAACCCATATTACCAATATGCAGCCAAGCTGGTTCTTTACCTACGGCGGTATTAAGTTGTTCGATCCGGGGATACCACAGGTGCGCGATTATATTGTTAAGGTGATTCTCAACGTAGTGGATAATTATGACATCGACGGCGTGCACATGGATGATTATTTCTATCCATACAAGATCGACGGACAGCAGATACACGATGCACAAACCTTTAAAACTTACGGCGGCGATTTTGCCGACATTAACGACTGGCGGCGAGACAATGTAGATCAGCTTATAAAAATGCTTGGCGATAGCATACATGACCACAAATACTATATAAAATTCGGTATCAGTCCGTTTGGTATATGGGCGAATAGGGGTCATAATCCGGCAGGCTCAGATTCTCACGGGTTGGAAACTTACTATGAATTGTATGCTGATGCCCGTAAATGGATGAAGGAGGGTTGGATCGACTATGTAGTACCGCAACTCTACCGCCCTACAAACGATCGCCTTATGGACTACAATAAACTGGTTGACTGGTGGAGCGATAATACTTTCGGCCGCCATTTATATATTGGCCATGCAGCATACCGTGCATTTGAGCCAAAGTCACGGGCATTTTTAAACCCCTATGAATTGCCCAACCAGATCAAATACCTGCGCAATAACACCCGCGTGGAAGGCAGTGTATTTTTCAGCAATAATTCATTGATGCGTAATGCTTATGGCTTTACGGATACGCTCAAAAACAATCTTTATAAATACCCAGCACTGCCGCCGGTAATGCTTTGGCTGGATTCGGTGCCGCCAAGTCCGCCTAAAAACCCGGTTGCAAAATTTACAGGAAATAGTGTGCGCCTGGCCTGGGCTATGCCTGATACAGCTAAAGATGGCGATCCTGCTTATGGCTATGTAGTATACCGTTTTGAGGGCACGGAGAAAGTGAATCTGAACGATCCGAAATACATCCTGCACATACAGTACAACACCGACCAGGTTTATGAAGATAAGACTGCCCAACGGGGTAAGACATATTTGTATGCGATCACCGCGCTTGACAGGATGAAGAATGAAAGCGATCCGACGCCGACCATTGCTGTCACGACCAACTATCCGACAACGCAGTAAGTTGATCAGGCAGGCATAACGATCAAGCACTTATCGACGAGTGAGCGTAGGTAGATATCAATCTCCAGGTCGCCCATACCGTATATTTTTTCGGCCTTCCAAAAAGCCTCGTAAATAGCATGTTTGGTTTTGGTGCCGCTGTTGTAAATATCCACTAGCGTTTGTTCGATGTGGTTTAGTCCAGTTTCATTTGCTCTGACACGTTTTAAATGCGCTTGCAATGCTGGTTTCAATAAATGCAGACTTCCCCAAAAGGTAGTTCCGTTTATCCATTGTTCCAAAGCAACGTCGTCACCACCTACATACAATTTCCAGGCTTGTGAGGCCAAAGTGAAATCCCAATCATTTAGGCGGAAGCGGTCATCATATAAAACAGCCAGTTGCTTTCCGTTAAGCTGACCCATCCCTCGAAAGTCTTCTACGCCGGCATATTCGTTCGGGCATACTAAATAGACTTTAGGTATTGAAAGATCAGTATGTTTAAGCATCATCTGCATCACCCCAAGCATATTGATCTGGCAATGCAGGTCGAACTCAAACCACAGCGTGATCTCTTCATAAATATCGCTCAGCTTGCCTAAAGGTTCAATTACTTTTTTGCGATAATTTTCGGGCGTTTCATTAAAACCTTTACAGATCCATTCAGAACGTTTTTCCCAAAATTCAGCAGAGGAGATATCTTCAATCACTGGCCCTTGGGATAATACCTCGCGCCAAACCAAAATATCACCATCAAGCCCGGTATCTTTAAAGCTGTATGCGGTTGAATCGCCGTTGAGGATATGGAGGATGCTACTCATTTCCGTAAATATCGAATAATGCATATTGAACGCCAAATATTGAAGTATAATGTGACAATGCTACACCCAAACGCTACTAAATTCTAAATTGGACATTCGATATTCGATATTCTGATTATTTTTGAGCTCATGTCGACCCGCAATAAACTCTATTTTGCTTCTGATATTCATTTGGGTGCTATCAGTTATGCTACCAGCCGCGAGCGGGAAGACCGTTTGATTCGCTGGTTGGATATGATAAAGAAAGATGCATCAGAGGTATTTTTGATGGGCGACGTTTTCGATTTCTGGTTTGAATATAAAACGGTAGTACCTAAGGGATATATCCGCTTTTTGGGTAAGCTCGCTCAACTGGCTGATTCAGGTATCAAAATTTACATGTTCAAAGGCAACCACGATATGTGGATGTTCGATTATTTCCCTAAAGAACTTGGGGCTACTATCATCAGCAATGAACTGGAAATTGAACATAATGGCAAGAAGTTCTACCTGCATCACGGCGACGGCCTCGGTCCGGGTGATGTCAAATACAAGTTCCTGAAAAAGTTCTTCCGTAGTCCTTTTTGTCAATGGCTGTTTGCGCGAATACATCCGAATTTGGGAGTTGGTGTAGCTAATTACTGGTCGAGTCACAGCCGTATAGCGGGCGAAAAGAGTGATGGCCTGAAACCCGGTCAGCACGAATGGCTGGTCACCTTCTGTAACGATTTGCTGAAGACCAAACATTTTGATTACCTCATATTCGGCCATCGTCATAAAACCATGGATGTGATGCTGAATGAAAAAAGCCGTTATGTAAACCTGGGTGAATGGGTCAAGACATTTTCCTATGCCGAGTTCGACGGACAGGAACTTCACCTTAAACATTTTGAAAGCCCGATTGTAGCTAAATAAAGCTATAATCATATGTCGGGCAATAACAGAACGGACGCTGCTTCGAGGATAATCAAGGCATCTCCCGAAACAATTTACAAAGCATTTTTAGATCGTGAAGCTGTTACCATATGGCGCCCGCCTAAAGGTATGCAATGTTATGTTTTTGAGTTTGATCCGCAGCAAGGCGGCAAATTCAGGATGTCTTTCAGTTACATAAGTCAGCAACACGACGTTGAGGGTAAGACCTCTGCACATGAAGATGTTTTTCATGGTGTCTTTAAAGAACTTGTTCCCAATAGACTAATTACGGAGGTTGTACAATTTGAATCGGATGATCCCGCTTATGCCAATGAAATGACCGTCAGTACCACATTAGAGCCTGTTGGTGAGGATACAAAAGTAACATCTATCTGTAGCAATGTACCACTTGGTATAAAACTAGAGGATCACCAACAGGGGATCAACTCAACTTTAGATAACCTGGCAGCATACGCGGAACCGATCGCCCACATCAGCCATTAATATGACATTTGCGCCATAGAGGCAATAATAAAAATGTCCTTAAAGTTTCGTATTTTTGTGCGATTTTTTGCTGAGGTTCAAAGCCCTGGCAGAGGGGTATAAAACTATGTTAGAAAAGTTAGAAGCGATCCACCAGCGTTGGAAAGATGTAGAAGGCGAGTTAAGCAGTCCGGATGTAATGTCGGATATGAAGCGCTTTGCGCAGCTGAACAAGGAATATAAGGACCTTGCCAAAATAGTGGACGAATATTATATCTATCGCAATATTGTCAGCAATATCGAAACCAATAAAGAAATATTGGCTACCGAAAAAGATGAGGATTTCCGTGAAATGGCAAAGAGTGAGCTGGACGAATTGCTGGTAAAACAGGACGAGAAGGAAGAAGAGATCCGCCTGATGCTGATCCCTAAAGAGCCGGAAGATGCTAAGCACGCTATTGTGGAAATTCGTGGCGGTACTGGCGGTGATGAGGCTGCCCTTTTTGCCGGTGACCTTTACCGCATGTATATGCGCTACTGCGAAAAACGCGGTTGGAAAACCGAACTGGTTGACTACACCGAAGGTACCGCAGGTGGTTATAAAGAAATCGTTTTCAACGTATTGGCAGAGGATGCCTATGGTACATTAAAATATGAGTCGGGCGTGCACCGTGTGCAACGCGTACCTGATACTGAAACACAAGGCCGTGTGCATACCTCAGCAGCCAGTGTGGTTGTACTACCGGAGGCTGACGAATTTGATATAGAATTGAACCCAAGCGATATCCGCAAGGACCTTTTTTGTGCATCAGGGCCAGGTGGACAATCTGTAAACACAACATATTCCGCCGTGCGACTAACTCACATACCAAGCGGTATAATTGCACAGTGCCAGGATCAGAAATCACAATTAAAAAACTACGATAAGGCCTTGCAGGTATTGCGTTCGAGGATATATGAAATGGAGCTGCAAAAGCACCTGGAAGAAATCTCCAAAAAACGCAAGACTATGGTTTCTACTGGCGACCGCTCAGCTAAGGTGCGTACCTACAACTATCCGCAGGGCCGTGTTACTGAGCATCGTATCAGCCTCACCATGTATAACTTACCAGGTGTAATGAACGGCGACATACAGGAAATCCTGGAAGCGCTGCAGTTTGCAGAAAACGCCGAGAAACTAAAAGAGGGTACCATCGCGTAAATCGTCTGTTTTAAGTCAGATTTTCTTAAAAGTTTAATATAATGTTAAACCCGGGAGGTTTTTCATTTTATTTTCATGTTCGGCTTTTACTTTCGGGCAAAATGCATATTGCATTAATTGTGTTCTGATGGCACAATTACACGAATCTTATTGAATGCCCATGTTAGCTGTTAAACATTATAATAACCACCAGAATATATTCAGACGCGAAATACGTTTGATGGGAAACCGTTCCGAGATCAGTGTTGTTGGTAATGATCCCGTTTGGGCAGATAATTGTATCGATGCTGCGGTTGCCGAGATCAACCGGGTTGAAAAACTACTTAGCAGTTTTAGCGACGACAGCCATATCAACGAGATCAACCGTAATGCGGGCATCAAACCTGTAAAAGTTAATGCGGAGATTTTCAGATTGGTTGAACGTGCTCTTAAAATTTCTGAGCTTACTTTTGGTGCTTTCGATATCACTTATAATGCAGTTGATACAAATATCGACCCTATGAAGATAGAACGCGAGTCGGTAAAATTTACCAACTACAAAAACGTACAGATCAACGAAGTAAATACCACCGTTTTCCTGACTGAAAAAGGCATGCGTATTGGCTTTGGCGGCTTGAGCAAAGGTTACGCTGCTGACAGGGCAAAATATGCATTGCAATTAATGGGCGTAAGCAGCGGCGTGATCAACGCAGGTGGCGACTTGCTTACCTGGGGCCTGCAACCGGGCAACACTCCATGGACGATAGCTTCTGCTGATCCGGACCGTGAATCTCAACCTTTCTCTAATATCAATATCAGCAATATGGCTGTGGCCACGTCGGGCAATTTTGAAAAAAATGTGACCATCAGCAACAAAAAATATATGCACAACGTGGATACCAAAAAAGGTTTCCCTGTTAGTGTGTTAAAAAGTGTAAGCATAGTTAGCCCTACTGCCGAACTGTCAGACGCAATGGCTACGCCTGTAATGACGATGGGGGTTAATGCAGGTTTATATCTGATTAACCAATTGCAGCAAATGGCCTGCGTGATTATTGATGATCACGATAGAGTTTACACTTCAAAAGAAGTTAATTATTTGTCTTAGTTTGGAAATTAGCTTGCCGTATTCGGCAGGGCTACCGACGGGAAATTTCGCCCAAACGCTGATGGAATCTGTTTGACCTGCAAGATTATAGATTGTGCTCAGTTATCATTGACGGCTTCTTTGGGCCGGCGAGTAAATTATATCGCTAAAAATTTCCATTTTTGACTTATAAACAATAACGTTACATACACCCTTGCAGGACAACCGGGGGCTATGGTTTAACTTTGAATGGACTGTGTTTGAAAAAACTTTTAAACTTTTCTACTCCAAATGATTAAGTGGTTTGCGTATATTGTCCTGCTATTGATACTCACACCACGTTTATCTTCCGCAAAATCTACTGCTGGTGTTTATCACCATAAATCTGTCGCCTTTCATACCAATTGGGCATCTGTAACAGTTCTTTATAGCGATACCACCAACAAAAAGAAGCAACAGGAAGCCGACGATAAGAAAAAAATAAAGGAGGTTGCCAAGGCAAAACGCTTGCCCAAACCTGAAAAGGTTGATGAAAACAGCAACATAAATTCACAAAACAAGGAAAAGCCGAAGCGGCAACGACGCCCGGCGGGATTGGAGCGGCCTCCTGAAATACCGAGGAGGAATGGTAATTAATTGTATCAATGGACATTATATTGCGTATTTACTAAAATGAAATACATCTGTGCCCTGCTTCTTTTTGCAATTTATTTAGATGTGAGTGCCACACCTGCCAACCATGGTTTCTCGGATCATTCAGTCCGCATAGTTGCTGATTCAGACACCATTATAAAGAAAAGATCTATTTCGACGGGCATAAGCTATGGCAGCGATGCAAGCTTCTTTGGTCGTACAGGGCCGGTTAAATATCCATTTTTAAACGCTGATGTAATTTATAATACAAAATCCGGATGGTTTATTTATGGTTCGGCCTACAAAGTATTAGGCTCCTCACCCACTATTGATGAAATTGACCTGGGTGGCGGGTATGTTTACCATATTACTCCAAAATTTTCGGGCAACATAAGCTATACCCGGTTTGTTTTCGACCGCAATGCACTCATCATCAAATCAGCTTCTTCAAATGATATCAACTTTAATAACAGCTATGACTGGAAAGTATTAAAATCAGGCATTGTACTGGATTATTTATTTGGCGAATCACACGATTTTTTTATGACGATTACCAACTCCAAATACATCGAAACCAGTTGGAGTGTGTTTGATGACAAAGATTACCTGTCATTTAACCCTGGAGTGAACATAATTTTAGGTACACAGAATTTCGTTCAAAAATATAATATAAACCACCCCGGCAGGGTGAATTACGATCCGCCAATCGGTCCGCCAATCAGCATTCAAAAGTATGCAGGGCACAACAGTGAGTTAGATATGCTGAATTATAGTTTCAAAATCCCTATTGCTTACAACAGGCCTCACTATACATTTGAGTTTGCTTACAAATATTCTATACCCGTAAATGTTGAAGGTATATTAAGAAATCATAAAGAATCGTTCTATAACCTGACTTTTTATTACGTTTTTTATTGAGCCCACATGAATGTTCTGATTGTTGAAGATGAAAAAGCACTAACCAATGAGCTGGAAATATTTCTATCCAACTCCAATTACGTCTGTGATATCTGTTTCGATGGTACTTCTGCATCAGAAAAAATAGCAACTAATCTGTACGATTTTATCCTGATCGACCTTGGCCTGCCTGATTACGACGGCCTTGATTTGTTAAAGGAAGCTAAAAAATATAATCCCGAAGCGGCCTGTATCATATTAACCGCCCGTGCAGAAGTAAACGACCGAATAAAAGGGCTTGACTTAGGTGCCGACGATTATCTGCCCAAGCCATTCTCACTACTCGAATTACAAAGTCGTATGCAGGCTATTATGCGCAGAAAATTCGGGCTAAAACATTCTGTAGTAATGCTCGGTGATTTTGTGATCGATTTGACAAACCGTACAATATCTCACAACAATATTCCTATAGGTACCATTACAAAAAAGGAATTCGACCTGGTGGCTTATATGTTGTTGCATAAAAACAGGACACTCACCCGGTCGCAATTAAGTGAGCATATATGGGGAAGCATCGTTAATGATGATTATGATTCCAACTATATTGATGCCCACATTAAAAATATTCGCAAAAAACTAAATATATACAGTCAGCCGGATTGGCTGGAAACTGTAAGGGGCTTGGGTTACCGAATAAATATTAATCATTAAATATCTTGAAGCTTGGCACTAAACTAACACTGTTTAATACCATTTCAAAAGTGGTAATTGTGGTGTTATTTGTCTTGTTACTACCTACACTAATCAGAGATATCAACCAAAGCTATACCGATAACTGGCTCAGGCACCAGAAAGATAAAGTATTAAAAATTGTTAGCGGACCGGGCATAAATAACTATATCCAAAATGGCGAGGGGTACGGCAGTTATAATGCCTTGCTTAAAGAGGAGTATGTGAGCCTTGATATTGACTCTTTGAATGAAAATATTGATACCATTATTAACGAAAACCGGCTTGTAGAAAGAGATACTATACAATATCGGATTTTGAGCCATAATTTTAGGGTTGGCAAGCAGAATTACATATTAGAGATAGGTAAGAGTATTGATACCATTAATGAAACTACCACCCCTTTACAAAATATAGCGCTTGAGATATTGTTAGGGATGATCCTTTTGACCATCCTGGCCGACCAGGTTTATTCTACTTATGTACTCCGGCCACTGGGGCTCATTATCAAAACAAAATTGATCGGGCATAAGTTCCCAAATCATACGCCTTATAAAAAGGTGAAGACCTCGACGACAGATTTTGAGTATCTGGACATCAGTATTCACAAGATGATCCAGACCATAGAAAATACCTTCCAGAAAGAACGCGAGTTTATTTCCAATGCATCACACGAGTTAATGACCCCAATATCTATCCTTCAATCGAAAATTGAGAACATGTTTGAGGAAGAAGATATTTCGGATGAAACCAAAGTGCGGCTGATAGAAATGCAGAAGATATTGAACCGGCTTAAAAGCATTACCAAAACATTGCTGCTAATATCGCAAATAGAGAACGAGCAATTTTTGAAGGAAGACAACATATCATTGTCAGAATTGATCCATGAGGTATATGAAGAAATATCCATTCGTTTGCAGGAAAAAGAGATCAGTTGCGAGATGGATATACCGTCAGAATGGATTTTAAATCATGTCAATAAATTCCTGCTCTTCAATTTGTTTTTCAACCTCATAAATAACGCCATCAAGTACAATAAGGAGCAGGGTGAAATTAAAATAACAGGACATGCAGATAATAAATTCTTCCTTATTGCAGTAGCCGATACCGGTATAGGCATTAATGCAGACCGAATACCTCATATTTTCAATCGCTTTAAAAAATTTACACAATCACTTCAGCAGGATAGCTTCGGATTGGGGCTGCCTATAGTGAAATCAATTGCCGACTTTCATAAAATCCGCATAGAAGTCGCCTCAGAACCAGGTATAGGCACCACATTTAAGCTTTTTTTTCCGGCTAATCTTATAGTCAATCAGCCTTAAAGCATTCTTAATTAGCTAAATAAAAAATATTTTATATTTAAACTACTTTTCCTATAGGCATTATAGAAATATTCATATATTTGTTTCATGATAGTTAATCAAAAACTTCTATCATATATAATGCAGAGTGCTTATTGGGAGCAAACAGATGGTTCGAACCCATCCTCTGCGTCCTCTCTTCTCTCTTAGGTTTATAATTGGTTGAAAGAGCTCCTGCCCATCAGGAGCTCTTCTTTTTTATTAAAATATCTGGTATCAGCGCTTTAGATATAAGTTATGATAAAAATCAGGCGTAGTAAAAAAGAGGATTTCCTTTTAAAAATCAAAGCCGTAAGATCTCCTTGCTACACTTTTACTTTATCTGATAGTTCCAAATTGCTGAGTGATAGACTACTAAATTTATCATTTATAGAAAATATTTATTTGCTTAATGATTAACTTTATTGTAACTTACACGTATAACCAATGTAACATACTTATTACAATCAGGCCTTCGCAATGAAAACAAAACAACATCATTTTTTGAACAATGCATGGAAGGATTATCCATCAGACGTCAATGCAGAAAAATGCCAGCTGGTTTTAACTTTCGGGGCGTCTTCATGTATCGTAAAACCCGACGTTTATGAGCATTTAAAGGCGTTATATCCCAATGCAGACATCGTATTTGCGTCAACTTCAGGCGAAATTATTAACGACTCAGTATATGATGACTCCGCGGTTGCCACAGCTATTGCGTTTGAAAAAACTAACGTGCGTTGCGTTAAGACAAATATTAAGCATCACGACAATAGCTTTGAGACCGGGAATTATTTAATGGAGCAATTGCTGAAGGATGACCTAAATTCTGTTTTTGTTATTTCTGATGGTACATCGATCAACGGTAGTGAACTGGTTGATGGGTTTAACTATTGCAAAAAATCAATCCCTGTGTCAGGCGGATTAGCCGGTGACGCAGCAAGATTTGAGAAGACTTTTACAGGAATTAATGAAGTACCGTCACAAGGTAATGTGATCGCTATCGGTTTTTATGGTAAAGATATAGTGATCGGCCATGGTTCTTTGGGTGGTTGGGACGAGTTTGGACACGAACGTGCGATTACAAAGTCGGACAAGAACGTTTTATATGAGATCGACCATAAAAATGCGCTTGATCTTTACAAAGAATATTTAGGCGACTATGTAAACGAACTACCGGGTTCAGCTTTACTGTTCCCATTATCAATCCGGCACAATCATTCTGACAAAAACCTCGTGCGTACTATTCTGAGTATTAATGAAGAAGAAAAATCAATGGTTTTTGCGGGCAACCTTCCGGAGGGGAGTAAGGTTAGACTGATGAAGGCCAACTTTGATAAACTTATTGAGGCGTCTTCTACGGCGGCAACTGATTCTTTTAAAGGAATTAAAAACCAACAGCCTGACCTTGCAATATTGATAAGCTGCGTTGGACGTAAGCTAATATTGCAAGAACGTACTGACGAAGAAGTTGAAGCAGCTAAAGAGATTTTGGGTGACCACACAGCCATTACCGGCTTTTACAGCTATGGCGAGATATCGCCCTTTAACTCGAATGTGCAATGTGAATTGCATAATCAAACTATGACCATTACAACCTTTACAGAACTTTAGTAACAAGATAAGTGGAGACCGTGTATCATAATGTACTGAATAAGCAAATCAGAAAATTGCTTCCTGAGTCTTATTTAAAGGATGAGGCTTTGCTTAGTTTTCTGGAAAGTGTAAGTAATTACTATAAGTCCATAGAAAAGGCCCAAAAGCTATCTGAACATGCCTTTGCGATAAGTGAACGCGAGTATCAGGAGGTAAACAGTAATTTACTTAGTGAAAACAAAATAAAGCAGAAGTCGATTTCCGAGATCAAGAAGGCAATAAGCTCGCTGGCCCCTGACTCTGTATCCGACCTTGGAGAATCAGATGATGACCTGATCACGATCATAAAATTTCTGCAACAGGAGATCGGGAAAGCTAAAGAATTGGAGCTACAGCTCATACTATCAAAAGATGTAGCAGAAAAGGCGGCATTATCCAAGTCGCAGTTCTTATCAACAATGAGTCACGAGATCAGAACGCCGATGAATGCTGTAATCGGATTTACCCATTTGCTTTTGCAAATGAATCCTCGTGAAGACCAAATGGAGTACCTGAAAATGTTAAAATTTTCTGCAGAAAACCTCCTGGTACTAATCAACGATATATTAGATTTTAGCAAAATAGAGGCCGGTAAGATTGAATTTGAAGAAGCTGATTTTAGTATAAAACAATTAATCAGCAACATCCGGCTTGCACTGCTGCAAAAGGCCACTGAAAAAGATATTCAACTCAAATTACTAATTGATCATGATTTGCCGGATGTGATTATTGGAGACCCGGTTCGACTTGGGCAGATATTGACAAACCTCATTAGTAATGCAGTAAAATTCACCAAGGAGGGCAAGGTTACCATAGTAGCTTCCCTCGGTGAAAAAAATAAGGATCATACAATAATCGACTTTGAAGTTGCAGATACCGGTATCGGCATCGCGGCAGATAAACTGGAAAATATTTTTGAAAGCTTCACTCAGGCGAGTTCAGACACAACACGCAAATTTGGTGGCACTGGTTTAGGCCTTACCATAACCAAGCGTTTATTGGAGTTGATGGGTTGCGAAATTAAGGTAAGGTCGGAACTTGGTAAAGGCTCGGTATTCTATTTCAGCCTTAAAATGAAAAACAGCTCGAAGCAGTTTGTCCAGGGCATAAAAGATGAAAGCCCCTTCGAAGTCAAAAGTTTAAAAGGTATTAAAATATTAATTGCCGAGGATAACCAGATCAATGTGATATTGGCCAAGCAATACATGAAATTGTGGGATATTGAATGTGACGTAGCTGAAAACGGTGAGATTGCTTACACATTGGTGCAAACTAATGATTATGACATGGTTTTAATGGACCTGCAAATGCCTGAAAAGGATGGCTACCAAACAACTGTTGCCATAAGGAAATTGCCGGGTGAAAAGTTCAAAAATCTTCCCATCATTGCATTAACAGCTTCAGCGATGCTTGATATTAAAGATCAGGCTTATATTGTTGGTATGAATGATTATATCAGCAAACCGTTTAACCCGGATGAATTACACCGCAAAATAGCTCTGTATGCTAAAGCAGGGGTGAATACTTTATAACAACTCTCTTTTTCTCAAAAACAAAAAGGCCCTGATTGCATAAATCAGAGGCCTTTTTCACTAAATCTACATGTTTATTTTATCGATAAAATCTGCACTGGCCCGAGCATACCAGACGGCGATAACGGTGAGCTTGCCTGGTAAAAGGGCATAGTTGTATAAGTATACTTCTGGGTTACGCCCTGTTGCTGGTCGCCAATGAGCCTGTTTACCCACAGGTTGGTGACTTTAACTTCAACTTTGTTCTCGCCAACCTTTAAAGCCTTTGTCACGTCAACCCGGAAAGGGCTTTTCCATACAATGCCCAGCGATTTTCCATTCACAAACACCTCTGCAAGATTTTTCACGCTACCAAGGTCAAGGCAAAGCATATTACCCTTTTTAAACCAGTCGGCTGTAGCTTTAACGGTTTTAGTATAGCTTGCCGTTCCGGAGAAATATTTAACACCCGCATCCTGGTTGTCAGTCCATGATTTCAGTTCGTTCACTTTTATTGAAGCAGGCGCGCCCAGGTTTTTTGGGAAGCCGATGGTCCAGTCACCGGTCAGTGTGGTCAATGATTTTTCCGTTCTGGCAGGGATAGCCACCGTTGCATTTACTACTTTACCTTCAAACACAATAAAGATCGCATCCTGAGGCTGCAGGTTAAGGTCGACTTTCGTAACACCATTTGCAATGGTATAGGATACTTCTTCAGATTTACCTGTCTCCGCATGCCAAATCTTAGGAACTCTGCCAGTCACCCTGAAAGTAGCGGTTACATTTCCAGGAGTGCTCCGGCGATTGTTTACCCAATAAATATCGCTACTGCTTGTTTTGCGGTGTACATATAAAAGTTTGGTGTTAGCATCTGGCTTTGTGTAAGTAAAGTCAGGTGCTACGTTTATTCCGCCTAAAACATCATTTAATGATTTCCCTTCGCTAACATGAGTATTGGATGAAGACCATATTTCGTTAACCAATCTATCAAACTCACCCTTATCATCGCTTAAGCTTGGTGTTCCGGTTGGTTTTACACCGGCCACCGTCGCACCGGCTTTTACCAACTCGCTTATTTTACGCAATACAGGCAACGACATTTTAACAGCATTGCTATCCAGCACCAAAACGCTATAACTCATTCCGCTTGGCGTTACCAGCTTTCCATCTTTTACCGATAACAAATTAATAAGAGCATCAGCATTGGTAAAATCGTAGTTATATCCTTCCGGGATATTTGGAAGTTTTTTGTGAAACAGGGAAGTAATGTTATTGTCCTCCCCATAATAATAAACGATATCAGCAACAAATTTTCCCTGCTGCAACAGATAGCTGCTTCTTGACAGATAAGAGGTCCACGCTGATGCCTCTTCGGCCCAGGTATCATGGCGGTTAAACCATTGACCGAATGGGCCGAGGCCTAAGCCCGGTATCTTATCATCTGTTGGTTGATGTACGGAGCAGTGGATCACAAACCTGTTTAACCCACTTGCAAGCTCCAGGTCGGCAGTTGGCTTTAATGTTTCTGGTGAATAGGACCAGGCAGCTGCCGGGATTCCCAACGCAGTTAATGATTCCGCGGCAACAAAGTTCTGTCCGTAGATATGCGCTACCGAAGCAGATTCACGGATGTCAGCCTCGTAATTTGTTTGATCGTTACCGTTGATAAATGGATTAGGTGTCCACATGGCCGACATTGGGACAGCGGCCTTGCGTTTTACATCCATGCCATCAGCAATCAAGGCACGATCGCTTTCATGCGATTCGGAGTAACGTTTCATTCCATATTGTGCCAGGATGCTGGTTAAAGCATCATAGTGATATTCGGCCAACATCTCGCTCAATGTCTTTCTAAAATCAAACAGGAATTGTTCGCTTGCTTCTGAACTCTCTACAACTACCCCCGTCAATACCGGCATCCACGGAATAAGGCTGTAGCCACGTCGTCTTTGGAATTCTGCAGGTAGATTGGCGGTCCAGTTTTGTGCACCGGCTTCCCAACTGTCCGTCACCATAAATTGCAAACCGCCTTTAGCACCCATCAAACCGCCTGTAGCATCTTTATATTGATCGAGATAATTAGTAAAGTAAGTTTTTACTGCAACCGGATCAAGTTTATCCACCTCAGGACCGGTTGCTTCAGGTGATGCAGGGTGATTGGTGATGCCTAATAATGAATATCCAAAGCGAACGATCTTCCAGCTACCTTCAGGAACTGTCCAATTCAATGTTCCATCGGGGCTCATCTTGCCTGTTAAATCAATGATATCGTTGGTCGATACCACATCGCTGGTTGCTGCGGTCATTTTTTTAACCAAATCATTTACCGGGGCAAACGCTGCTTTTTCTTCAAAACGGTTGATCACATAGGCCGGATGCAGATATATTTCGGCTATCTCGGTTCCCGGTGGCGTAACAGGCTTGGTCATAATACCCACCATTGCCGCCATCGAATTGATTTGCGGCGGTGGATTTTTAACTGTCACCCTGAAATATTTTGCCGTAGTAACCGGAATAGGAATAGTTTGCTGCAAAATTGCTCCTGGAGGAATGTTGCAAATCAATTTGAAATTTACACCATCATCACTGGCCTCCAGTTTTCGGCTGTCAGCGGGTGTCGCGCCCATACCGAACATACCCGGTTCTCCTCCACCCACCATCGTGATCGCTTTGATCGTTTGCGCCTGCGGAAACCCAAATTGTATCCATGCAAAACCAGCAACAGAATCTCGAGGCAACAGATTGGAGGTGCCTAAATCGCCATCTGTTAATTGCTGTAATGTAAAGTTGCCACCGCTGGATGTTACCACTGCGCCAAGATCGCTTAATGATTTGTCGGCTCCCGGTAGTTTAAATGCTACAACAGCAACATCTTTATAAAACTTTACCTGCTTGGAAGTATCCACGGTTTCGCCAAAGCCTGCTTGAAGCGGTATATTTTGGAAAGGGCCAGTAACTCCTGATGATTGCTTGATTTTCGGATTGGTGGCCCCGCCTTTCACACGCATTTCCGACCAAACTACCTTTTTCATTCCGTCCTCCGGTTTTACCCAAGGTCCGCCGCTTTCGCTCCAGCCCGGAGAACCTGCGATTGCCATTTCCAAATGCAATGAGTCTGCAAGCTTTGTAGTGAACTTAAATGCATCCTTCCACTCAGGTGTCATGAATGTCAATCGCTTTTGCACTATTTGGGGAGTAAGCAGTGAGGCGTCGAAATTCTGAAACCCGCCAACACCGGCACGTTTCATCCATAAAAGGTCAAGCTTTATTCCCTCCTTGGTAATATTTCCATTCATCCAGTGCCACCACACCCTCGGCTTCGCTGCGTTAGGCGGAGACACAAATTTATCATATAGGGTATCCGTTTTTTTTGATTGCGCCTGGATACGACCAGCACCGCACAACAGAAATGCAGCGGTTGCGATTGAACCTAAATATCTCTTCATTTTTTGTTGGTTAATTGGTTAGGCATGATCTGGAAATCATACTGTAACAAATTTATTCACTATGTATTTAAAACTGTCCTTAACTGTCTTGTTTAGAATTTATAAGTCAGCGTCAGAAAATAAGCTCTTGGCGGTATAGCAATAGTTGAATAGGGCTTATTTGCTGCCACATCAGCCTGGTACATCGCTCTAGTATAACCCTCGCGATCCAATGCTGCTAAGAATGTACCTGGTCTTGACCAGCTCATTACACCATACTTATCAAACACGTTATTGATGTTCACGCTAACCTGCAGCTTCTTGGTAAAATCGTAACCTGCTCCCAGGTTAAACTGGCTGAACGCGGGCAGCAAAAATGCATTGGCCACGTTAGCTTCTCTCGACCCCATATATTGCCAGTTGATGAAAGAGAAGAAATTTCCGACGTTGTAAGAAGGTGTCACATTCAGGATGATATTCGCGCTGTTATCGGCCCTGTTTCCTGAATAATCCACCAGCTGATCGTCTGCCGGACCATTGGCATTAGCGATCCAAACTTTATAAGTCAACGCCTTTGAATTCTGAAGGGTAGCCACAGCTTTCACGCTAAAATTCCTGCTAAAATCCATGTGGCTTTCCAGCTCTATACCGTAAGTTCTGACCTTTTCGTATTCAAGTGGCGGTGAATAGAAAGTTACGTTGTCGGCATTGGTAAAGTTCTGTACGTTGGGCACATTGCTCAACACGCTATAAAAAGGTGTAGCAAATAGTGCAAAATTGCGGTCGGTTATTTTTATACCGGCCTCGGCCTGGCTAACCCGTTGTGCAGGTGTAATCAGGTTGGCAGAAGTGTATGCCGTATTTGCTGCAAAATAAGTACTCAGATCAGGCGCTTTGTTACCCAGGGAGTAGCGGCCGTAGAATGCGATATTGCCCGTCAGCTTATAATTTAATCCGGCTGAGTACGAGAATGTATTAACTGTTTTATCAAAACCATAATGCGTACCCAGCGTACCGCCTGCATTATCATAAAGAGTTAAAGGATTGCCATCGGTACCGCCATAATTTGGGTCACTTGCTTGAGGGTTGGTAACACTTGGCGCGGCAAAACCTTTTACATGCATGGATTCGAAACGTACACCGTAATCAAGGTTCAGTTCAGGTGTGATTTGCCAATTGTGACCGAAATAAGATGCCAGTTGATTTTGGTTTGCCTGGTTATCGGCCACACCGCCACCACCTATACCAGTTATGCCGTTAGGGTTAGTAATCTGGTACACTTGTCCTGTCGAATTTGTAACCGTCACATTCACCAAATCAGGATGATTCTGTATCGTTCCCAATCCCAAACCAGCAATGCCATTCAGATTGTCAACATGGCTGTAACCGTAAAAGCCTCCCAGCGTAAAGCTCATATTTTTGAGCGTTTTGGTTAGGGAAAACTGATCCAGTAACTCGTTCGATTTATTTTTTACATAGAACAACGGCTCAAAGAACAAGGAGTTAGGAGAAACTGCCGCACCCGGAAAATTGCTGTTGGTTACTGTAAAATCATAACCTGAAAATGAATTAACCGTACCTAATGTTGCACCTGTACGTGCGTTAGTAAAGTTATAGGTACCCGCCCGGCCTAATGTGCCTAATATGGCATAAGTAACCAGGTCGTTAAGAGCTACCGGGTAAACAACCGCTGTCGTATTCCAGTCAGCATCTTTAGATGAATATCTGATGGCATTATTAAAAGTAAGGCTGCTATCCAAATGCTGTGTCCAGTTGGCGCCTACCGACCTGTCGATGGAGTGTATCAGGTTAGTTGAATTATAATTGTCAGTTCCTGTTCCGTTAACCGGAATTTGTACAGACACTGCCGGTATTAATACAGAAGATGTTTCGGTAAAGCCTGGTGCTGGTTTTGGATTGGTAAAGCTAAGGGTTGGTGTAAATTCAAACCAACCGTTGTGGTCATTCAAATATTTACCATAAATTTTTAATGAACCTGTTTTATACTTTTTATAGATATTACCTTTTATTTGACCACCTTTATTCAATGGGTATCCGGGATCTTTGGCACCGGTGCTGTAACGATAAAAACCACCTACATCATAAGTCCAGGTTTTGTCAGCACTTAACGGCCCGCCCAAATTAAGATCGCCTCTATAGAATGGGTTTTGCCCATTACCTTCGAGACCAACTTTAGCCCTGAATTCACCCTGGAAAGTTTGTCCGCCTGTTTTAGAGATGTAGTTGAAAATACCACCAGGTGCGTTATTACCCAAAATAGATGCGGTACCGCCGCGTACGGCTTCAAGCTTACCCAAAGTAGCATCAGGTCGGTAATAGTAATCGGGGCCATAGTTGCCAAAGGTGGCATTGGTTACTGGTAAACCGTCCTCCTGTAATGATACATAATAATAGCCAGAGGCCCCATCATTTGAACCCACAGATACACCGCGCGAATAAACCGTGTTCCTGATCTCACCCAAAGATGAGTTTACATAAACACCCGGAATATTCTTTAGCAGATCAGCTCCACTCACCAGGGCCTGCTTCTCTATCTGAGCCGCTGTTATGGATGAAATAGCTATAGATGCATTTTGTGCAGTCCGTTTGTCAAATACACCTGTGACGATCAACTCATTTAAATTGCTCGGCTCTGGGACCAGGGATACATCGATAACAGAACGTCCTTTTACTGCGACTTCTTTTATCGTGTATCCGACAAACTTGAAAACCAAAGTGCCGTTTTCGGGTACCGAAATACTGTATTTGCCATTATTGTCGGTGCTCATTCCTTGCTGAGTATCTTTTACCGATACGGTAACACCCGGCATCGAAATACCTTTCTCGTCTTTCACTATACCGGTTACGCTTAACTTTTGAGCGGATGCCGCGAGGGAAATTAGCAGAAGCAGGGCCATCATCGGCGACCATTTTCTACCGGGGTAATTGTAAATCTTTTTCATAGTTCTTAATTAAGGGAGACTGTGCCCCTGGTTTAACTAGTTTAATTGGTTTAATCGGTTATGTATCAACTGCGTCAGATTGACACAATAATCAAATGTATTATAAGCCAATTAGTTAACTGTCCTCAGCTCTCCCCAACTGTCCTGAACTGTCCTGAACTATCCTGAACTGTCCTGATCCTGAGAATGATTTCTGAAATAAAGAGCTATGTTTGTATTTGTAAGCCGATTATGAAGAATTACCTGAAGATTGTTGAGATAGACGAGTATTCTATCACTCCGAAATATTTACAACTTATAAATTCTATTTTAAGGGGCATTGAAGCAGGGAAGATTGAGAAGGATGATATTCTTCCATCTATTAACGATTTCTGTATTGCACTTGACACTTCAAGGAACACGATTGAGAGGGCTTACACCGAATTAAAAAAATCGGGAGTAATAAAGTCTGTTGCAGGGAAGGGGTATTTTATTGCGAATACCAATTTCAGTCAGCCGGTAAAAGTACTTCTGTTGTTCAACAAACTCAGCAGTCACAAGAAGATCATGTATGATGCCTTTGCAGCTACATTAGAAAACAATGCAGCTATTGACTTTTACATCTACAACAATGACTTCAACGTATTCAAAAAGCTGATCCTGGACAAGATCAACAACTACTCCAAATTTGTGATCATCCCGCACTTTATGGAGAATACCGAACGCGCTTATGAGGTGATCAATACCATCCCGAAGGATAAACTGATTCTGATGGATAAACTGGAATCGGGAGTTACCGGTCAATTTGGAGCTGTGTACGAAAGCTTTGAGAAAGATATTTATGAGGCTCTTGAAAAACTGCTCGACAAGTTGGGTAAATATCATACGCTTAAGATCATTTTCCCAGAAAGCTCTTATTATCCTAAAGAAATACTCACAGGCTTCCACAATTTTTGCCAGCAATATGCTTTTGATTACGAAGTGATCTATTCTTTGGAAGAGGAAAAAGTCTCAAAAGGGGTCGCTTATATCAATGTAATGGAGGACCACCTGGTGGAACTGATTGAGAAGATCATTGCTGCCAAATTAAAAGTGGGCAAAGATGTGGGTGTGATCTCTTATAATGAGACCCCATTAAAAAAGATCATCCTGGATGGAATAACTACTATCTCGACTGATTTTGAACTAATGGGCCAAAAAACTGCCGAACTGGTTTTAACCAACTCAACAGAGCATGTTGCTATACCTTTCAAAGTTACTGAGAGGTGTTCTCTTTAAGCCTCCTTAAGCAGGAAAAGGCTCATGCTCCGCGGGCCGTGCGCACCTATTACTAGCGATTGCTCAATATCAGCCGTTTTTGATGGGCCTGCTATGAATGCCCCAAAACCCTGAGTAGAAATACCGATCGAAGTGTAGGCATCATGCATCGTAGCAACGATGTTTTTAGCATTAACAATTACAGCCAGGTGCTGGGTTATAAAAGGCAGTACCCTTTGTCGCAACTGATCTTCAGTGATCCAGGTCGCGCCGTTTTCGGCGACAGCGAGATCGGACTGCAATATCGCCACCTCAACATCAGCTAATTCTATAGGTAAATCACTTAGATATTCCTTGGTATCGGCAATATCACTTAGTTCAGGTAAAGTTGACACTATCCTTTTACCAGTTCCGAAGTTATTCTGGATAACTGTTTTTACTTCATCTATATTACTAACCTCGTAAACCTTAGCGCCAATGTTTGTGGCAATGGTTGTATATTGGGTTAACAGATTCTCCGTGCTACTATAGGCTTTAAGTGGTTCGACATCCGGCATAGCAGTCAACGCAGGCTGGTTTGCCCGGATGGTTGATAATATTTTTCCCCTGCTGCTCATTTCTTTCCCCTGTTTTTTTTATACCACTCATCAAATGATTCTGCCGGCGGTTTTGGCATATCCCTTTGTTTATACCAAGGATTTAACGCATTGTTAACCGCAAACGGGGCATATTTCATCACTAGTCTCCCTGCCTTGCCCGCTGCATGATAAATGCCCGGGGAAGAAAGTGTCCAATGCATCATCTTCATGCCGGCTGTTTTGGCTTTAGTAGTGTAACCCGCTTTAACTATCACCTGCCGCCATTTATATAATTGATCGTGAATGTCAATCTTTACCGGACAAACATTGGAGCATGATCCGCACAATGTGGACGCGAAAGGCAGATCAGCATATTTTTCCATATCCAGGTTAGGTGCCAGTATCGAACCAATGGGTCCGCTGATGGCATTGTGATAGCTATGACCCCCACTTCGACGGTAAACAGGACAGGTATTCATACAAGCACCGCAACGTATGCATTTGAGCGAATTGCGAAAGTCTTTTCTGCCTAGTTGGATGCTCCGGCCATTATCTACAATCACAATATGCATCTCCTGACCTGGCCGTGGTTTTTTATAGTGGCTTGAATAGGTCGTGATGGGTTGCCCGGTCGCACTGCGGGTGAGCAATCTTAAAAACACACCTAAATGTTCGCGTTTTGGAATGATCTTTTCGATACCCATGCTGGCAATATGCACTTCGGATAAGTGCGCGCCCATATCGGCATTCCCTTCATTGGTGCAAACCACAAATTCGCCTGTTTCGGCAACGGCAAAATTTACGCCTGTCAGGGCAATCTTGCGCGTCAGAAATACCTCTCTTAGATGCTGGCGTGCGGTTTCAGTGAGTATCTGTGGATCAGAAACGCCTGCTGGAGTACCCAAATGCTCATGAAACAAATCGCCTATTTCTTCTTTCTTTTTATGGATACAAGGCAACACGATATGGCTCGGTGGTTCTTTTGCCAGTTGCACAATGCGTTCGCCCAGGTCTGAGTCGATCACCTCGATACCATTTTCAGCAAGATATTCATTCAGGTGACATTCTTCCGTCAGCATGGATTTGCTTTTTACCATACGGTTAACGCCGTGCTTTCTGATGATCTGGTGCACGATTTCATTGTGCTCCTTTGCATCTGCAGCCCAGTGAACGATAATGCCGTTTGCCAGTGCATTAGCCTCAAATGCTTCCAGGTAATTTCCCAGGTTTGAAAGTACGTGCTCTTTTATTTTGGAGCCGGTTTCTCGCAGCAATTCCCATTCAGGGAGTTGATTTACGGCCTTATCACGTTTCTGACGGATCCACCATAAAGTTTCATCATGCCAATCGACGCGGTTTTCGTCAGCGTTGAATTGCCCGGCAAGTTCGGCGTGATCCTTTGTCTGTATGGTACTCATTGGGCTGAAGAGTTTAATATTTCGGCAATATGCAGCACTTTTACTTTACTGCCTTGACGCCTTAAAATACCTTCCATATGCATCAGGCACGACATGTCAGCTCCTGTAATATATTCGGCGCCATGTTCCAAATGATCTGAAACGCGATCAACGCCCATTTTCACTGAAACAGCCTCTTCTGCAACACAAAATGTCCCGCCAAAACCGCAGCATTCATCTTGTCGGCTCAAGGGGACAAGCTCAAGTCCTTTTACCATATTGAGTAACTGTAGCGGCTTGGAAAAAGGCTCAGCAACAAGTTCCGTCATTTGCGATATCTTGAGTCCGCGCTGCCCATGGCAGCTTTGATGCAAGCCCACCTTATGCGGAAACTCGGCATCTAACTGATCGACCTTTAATATATCTGTTAGGAATTCCGTCAATTCATAAACTTTATGTCTTACCTGCACGGCCTCATTTTCCCTGCCTTCAGAATGCAAATGATCTTTTATATGGAGGATACAACTACCAGAAGGTGATACTATATAATCAAAACCTAAGAAATTATCTATAAAAAGCTCGTTGCAACCGCCTGTCAGATGCTCGTAACCAGAGTTTGCCATTGGCTGGCCACAACAAGTTTGCTTAGGCGGATAAACCACCGCGACCCCCAATTTCTCAAGTAATTGCAGAGTAGCTATTGCAGCGCCGGGATAAAACTGATCTACGTAGCAGGGAATAAATAGGCCGACAGTCATTTGGTTACAGGCTTGCTTTGCGCATAATATTTTAGTTCGATAATGTCGCCAGGTATTGGTTTATTGTTCCACGATTTATGAACGGCCAGCGCTGCGCCTAACGCTGTTGCCTGTGCCATTGAGGCGGCAAACACTTCGATATCAGGAAAGGCATTAGCCAGTAAGTTCATATACACTGCATTTTTACTAAAACCGCCGTCGACAAAAATCCGTTTCACAAATGTTCCTTTCAACACCAGTCTTGTCGAATAAACCTGTTGATGTATCAGGTCGAGGATAAGCTGATGATAGGCTTCAATTTCGTCGCTAAAAATAGTTAAATCTCTATTTTTAAAAACGGATTCCTTTAAAAACGCGTCCGAATGCTTGTTTTGCTGAATAGATTGCCGCAATTTGTTAATTACTTCGGAGTCAAAAAGCATCGTTTTGAACCTGATCGCGTCCTGGTTAAAATGCTTAGCAATGCACTTTACCTGTTGTTCATGTTCATTCCCTGCAAATAATCTGGACGCCTTAACCGGTTTGCCCTGGTATTGCAGATAGGATAAACAATCATTCTGCAATTCGCTTTGGGATAATGGCGTATGATTGAAAGGATTCATACTGATACACCAGGTTCCGGTGGAGATCAGGATAAATGGTTCACTGAAACTTACCAGGTAGGGTATAAGCGCGGCGGAGCTATCATGAAGTCCAATACCTATGCAATAATTAGTACCCGGAAAAACGGCTTTCAAACACTCATCAGGTTTTTTGATGGGCGCCAGTTTCAAGGATAAACCTTCCTTTTCCACCCATTCATGATAGCGTTTGTTGTTAAAATCCCACAAAGCAGTATGGCAACCTATGCTGGTGATATCAGAGCAATATTGGCCGGATATTAATGAACTCAGGTATTGAGGCAGGTGCAACGCATATTTCAACCGTTTAAAAATCTCCGGTTGCTCCACTTTTAACCGATATAGTTGAAGACCTGAATTTAGACTGCCTAAAATAGGAGATGCCGTTTCGGAAGCAAACTGGTCTTCGCCGCCATATTTAGCGTAAATCTGTTGGCTTAATTCTTCCGGGAATGGTTTCAGGTAATTGTACAATGGTGTTAAGGGTTTGCCTTCTTGGTCCACATAAACCAAACTGGCCCCATAAGCGCTAAAGTTTACCGCCTTAACAACAAACTCCTTCAGCCGGAATACTGTGCTCAATGAATCGAATATGGACAGTCGCAAACTTTCGAGGTTTTCGCAGGAAAATCCGTCTTCATCTACCGTCTCTGTAAAACGTGCCGATCTTTCATAAACTATCTGGTAATGCTCATCGAATAGGAATAGTTTTTTATTCGTTTTGCCTACATCAAAAACAGCTATGACGGGTGTGGGTTTCATTACAATCCGGTTGCGATGGTTTTTAGCCCTCTTTCCCTGATCAGGCCGTCGCGCACACCCAGCTTTCTAAAAAAAGTTAAAGGCTGTAGTACTCCGCCTGCCAGTAAACGTGCTTGTGCTACCAATGGACGCACATCAGTACGATACGCCTGTTGTAATATCTCCTGCGCCTGCACCACATCGTTATTTTGTTGTGCTTGTTTTAAAGCTGATTGGTCAACTAACAATGCCTGCGCATAAGCGATTTTTATGGCTTCTACAGATTGCAACAAATCTTCTATTGGGTCTTTTATATTGTGCGATGCATCGATCATCCAGCCAATACCTGTAGCATGGTTCATTCCTCTTGCGTCCATACCCTCCACTAGTTCATTAAAGATAAGGAACAGCTGGTATGGATTGATGCTGCCAACCGTCAGGTCGTCATCGCCGTATTTGGAATCGTTAAAATGGAAACCGGCCAGCTTGCCCTCCATTAAAAGCAGGGCGACTATTTGTTCAATGTTTGCACCTTGCAAATGGTGCCCAAGGTCGACCAGCGTTTGAGCTTTGTTACCCAGTTTGCTTGATAAAAGGTATGATTGTCCCCAATCGCCAATAGTGGTCGAATAAAAGTTAGGCTCATACGGTTTATATTCCACCCACATTTTCCAATCGTCAGGTAAGCCCGCGTATATTTGTTGAAGACTGTCGAATGTCCGTTCAAAAGCACCGCGCATATTCAACTGCCCGGGAAAGTTTGAGCCATCAGACAGCCAAACCGATAATGCTTTCGAATCTAGCTCGACACCATATTTAATTACCTGGATGTTGTGCTCGATTGCCTGCTGGCGGACGGCTTTATCCACGTGGTTCAATGAGCCGAATTTATAACTTAAGTCCTGATCGGGTTGATCCTGAAAAGTGTTGGAGTTCACCGCGTCAAAATGCAGTCCGTAGTGCGATGCCAGCGCTTTTATCGTCGATGCATTTTCCGGAATATCCCAGGGAATATGCAATGAAATGGAATTGCTCGATTTGTTCAAAGAGTGGATCAAACCAACGTCTGCAATTTTCTCTTCCAAACTCCTCGGTTCGCCACCACCAGAGAAACGCCCAAAACGGGTACCACCTGTCCCCAATGCCCAACTTGGAATAGCAATGTTAAAAGTTATCAGCTTTTGTATGACCGCATTCACATTGGACAAACCTTCAGCAACAAACTCAAATTGACGCTTGTGTTTAGCCAAATGCCCGTTGTTCAATTCGTCTATATGATGTTGTTCTACTTGCATAATAATAAATTAAAAACGTCTATAAACTATGATCCATGAACTATCTTACAAATGCCATTGCCACGCCGCCATCCACATTCAATACATTTCCGGTCGATTTATCCAGCAATCCGCCTACGAAAGCAAAACAGGCATTGGCAATGTCTTGTGGTAATATTACCTGATTAAGCAAAGTGCGTTTGGCATAATAAGCCGGTAATTCTTCAACGGTAACCCCGTATGCTTTAGCGCGACCTTCGGCCCAGCCGCCTGCCCATATATTACTGTCGCTGATCACAGCGTCCGGGTTTACTACATTTACACGAATACCGTCTGCGCCCAGCTCTGCTGCGTTCAACCTGCTCAGGTGCAATTGCGCTGCCTTTGCACTTCCATACCCGGCATTGTTTGGCCCACTCACCAGAGCATTTTTGCTGACGATATTGATCACGTCGCCACCAATTGCCTGTTTCTGCATTACTTTCACCGCTGCTTGGGTGACGAAAAATTGCCCTTTTACCAGCACATCGTAAAGCAGGTCCCAGTCTTTTTCGGTATGGTCGCCTATTGATTTGGAGATAGACAAACCTGCATTATTCACCACTATATCTATTCCGCCAAAGGCTAAAGCTGCAACGTTTAATGCTTCATAGATCTGTTCTTGTTTGGTCACATCTAATATAGTTGTAGCATAAGAATCCTTGCCGAATTGCTGCTTAAACTCTTCTCCTGCACCTTCCAAACGTTCGGCATTCATATCATTCAGGATCACTACTGCGCCTTCTTCAACAAACTTTTTAGCGATAGCTTTACCAATACCGCCTGCACTACCGGTTATTAGGGCGATCCTACCGGATAAAGCTTTAGGTTTTGGCATGCGCTGTAATTTTGCCTCTTCCAACAGCCAGTATTCAATGTCAAAAGCTTCCTGGCGTGGCAATGAGGTGTATTCAGAAACGGCCTCAGCGCCTTTCATCACATTGATCGCGTTAGTATAAAACTCAGCCGCTACGCGGGTAGTTTGTTTATCTTTTGAGAATGAGAACATACCCACGCCCGGATAAAGAATGATCACGGGGTTGGCGTCACGTACAGGCGGACTGTTCGGATGCTTGCAGTTTTCATAATATGCTGTGTACATCTTCCGGTAAGCCTCAAAAGCAGGTTGTAGTTTTTCTTTAATAGCTTTTATATCCGAAAGATCCTCATCCGGTTTCAGTTCCAACACCAGCGGACTGATCTTTGTTCTCAAAAAATGATCCGGGCAACTGGTTCCCATTGGCGCCAAGCAGCCGAGGTCATTTGAATTTATGAATTCCAGCACGCGCGGATCATCCGTAAAATGCCCTACCATGTGACGCTCGCTTGAGCAAAAGCCACGCAGTATGGGTGCTATAGCCGCAGCTTGTTTTTTACGTCCTGCCTCGCTCAGACTTTCTATCTTTTTCCCGCCAAATACAGGGCCTTTTTTACCATAGTTATCTTCCAGGTAAGCGGCACAGCGCTCTATTACTTCCAAAGTATTGATATAGCTTTCATAAGCTGTATCACCCCAGGTGAATAGACCATGCGAGCCCAGCATTATACCTCTTATGCCAGGATTATTATCAAGGCATTCTTTCAGTTGCAAACCCAAATCAAAGCCCGGTCTCTGCCAATCCACCCAACCGATTGCACCGCTGAATAATTCCTGTGTTATGCGTTTGCCGTCTTTTGCTGCCGCGATGGCAATGGCAGCATCTGGATGTAAGTGATCGATATGTTTGAATGGCAAAAATCCATGTAGTGGCGTATCAATAGATGGCGCTTTTGAATTAAGATCGTAGATACAATGATTAAACAGCTCTACCATTTCATCTTCAAACTCTAGTCCGCGATATACATTTTTCAGGCTGCGTAATCTGTCGACATATAGTGCGGCAAGTCCGCTTTTTTTAAGCGTTCCAATGTCACCTCCTGACCCTTTGATCCACATCACTTCGGTTTCCTCTCCGGTTAGTGGATCGCTTGCCAGGGCCTTGCATGAAGTATTGCCTCCTCCATAGTTAGTCAGGCGCAAATCGGCACCTAGCAGGTTTGATCTATAGATCAATAAGTCAACTTCGTTGCCCTTTAATTTTTCGGCTGCTGCGTCATCCCACAGATAACTCACATATTTAAAATCAGCAGTTGTCTTCATATCAGATATTTATTTTTAAGCTTTTAATGAGTTGCCGTACCCTACCAGGAGTACAGAAACAATAATGATCAATATACCCGCAATTACCGTCGCAAATGCTTTTTTGCTTACGCCTTTCCATTCTTTTAGCGCCAACCCCCATGCGTTAGCGATCAGGATGATAAATGCCATGTGCAGTATCCATGAGCTTGCCCCGTTGCCCAGTTTGCTTTCGCCCATACCGTAAAAGAAAAATTGCAAAAACCAGGTTGTACCGGCCAATGCGGAGAATAAATAATTTTTCAGCAATGGTGTCTTTTTATCGGTATAATTATCAAATGTTTTATTGCGTGCGTTCAATATCATGCACCAGATAAAGTTGGTAGTCAATCCTCCCCATAATAAAGGCACATAGGTAACATTGTTTTGAAACAGGAAATTTCCCTGCCCCGGATGCGATACCTGCCATAAATGGTTGGCTGTATCCGCCATATCCTTACCGGCCTCAATACCGAAATTGAAACAGGCGCTCAGCACACCTGAAACGATAGCCACAAAAATTCCTATACCGAAATGATACTCCTTATTTTCTGCCGCAGCTGTCTGGCTTTTTTGCAGATCTTTTTCCTTTATAGTACCGGCTTTGCCGCAAACGATTATCCCGATAACACATACGAGGATGCCTAGTAATACCATTTGTCCCCAATGGGTATGTAGCAGGGTACCGAAATTATCTTTGCCTGTTTTTGGATAAAGGCTGTAATAAAACGAAGGAACTAACGAACCGAAAACTGAGCAAAGACCTAATATGATCGTGCTGCCTAACGAAACGCCGAGATAACGTACACCCAAACCATAAGTCAATCCACCAATCCCCCAAAGCAGACCGAAGAAATAAGTAAGCCACAGTACGCCACCATTAGTTTGATGGATAATATCCATGAAGCCCGGAATAGTTAGCCATGCAGCTATCGGCGGAACGACGAGCCAGGAAAATAAACCACCCACTATCCAGAAACTTTCCCATGCCCAGCCCTTTACCTTTTTGTAGGGAATATAAAAACTACCCGACGCGAAACCACCGATAAAATGGAAGATTACTCCGAATATTACCTGCATTAGATTTATTTAATTGGTTGATTAATAATTTTTGCTAAGGTAATTTACAACTTTTTCCCAACTGTCCTTATCTGTCCTTAACTGTCACGAACTATCCTTCTGCAACATACCCGCTTAATATCTTAGGGCAACAAAAAAACCGCGCAGATCAGTGATCCGGCGGCTGGTGTAATCAGGAATTATTGAGAAACCTGTTTTAAAGCTCGTTATTAATTTTTTATATCGCTTAAACTATTACATGGCCCGCGCCATTTCTCATTCTGTCAAGTTTACTCATAAACATTTCTGCCATTAGCCCCGCTTTTTTCTTGGTATCCTCAGCCATTGGACCGGCAAAATTGGCATCGATGGTTTCATTAAACAGTTCCAGCCATCTTCCAAAATGAGCCGGGGCGATTGGCAGAGGTGCATGCTTTGCAAATGGATTTCCTTTGAAGCCTGGCTCAGCAAATAGCACTGCGTTCCAAAAAGCGTACATCTTGTCTAGATGGGGCCGCCAATCAGAGATCACATCTTCGAAAACAGTACCGATCAGGTCATCCTCGCGCACCTTGCCGTAAAACCCATCTACAAAAAGCTTTATATCTTTTAACCCTGTTATATCTTTCATATTTTTAATACATAAACACCTTTTTGTCCTTTATTGAGATAATTTTTTTTATTTCTTTAGAACGGCAATTCCCAGGTTCATGTCTTCATTAAACTCACCGATTTTTGTTGTCTTAAGCAGATCTTGAATTTGGTTGCGAATGGCCTTAAATTCGTGGTGTATCGGGCATGGATTCTCTTCAGAACAATATTCCAGGCCTAAACCACATCCGGTAAATATGCCATTGCCATCTACTGCCTCTACTATTGATGCCAGCGGCATATTCAATATCACATCATCCACAAAAAATCCGCCATTTGGACCCTTAGCTGATTGAATTACGCCACGCCTGCTCAAGTCCTGTAATATTTTAGCCAGAAAATGCTCCGGCGAATCAATGCCAACGGCAATTTCTTTAATACCAACCCGGCCGCCTTCAGCAGTTTTATGAGCGATAAAAAAAACCGCCCGCATGGCATATTCACAAGTCTTTGAAAAAATCCCCATTTGTTTATGGAGCAAATATAAGACAACAAACCGAATAAAAGATAAAAAACTCTTTTATTCGATTTGTGTTTTATTTTTTAGGGAAAATTGGCCGAATAAGATCAACATTACATGAACTAACTCTCACTGATGTTTCAGAAATATTGAATGCCACTATCAATACCTATACAGTTTAAATTTCACAATTTTATATGTATTGGCAGACGATGGTTGAAACCTGAAATTGGCCGAAAACCCTTTATTGAAACCAAAGCCATAATCGCCGCCGCCAGTACCTTCATCGCCATTTAATCTCCTGGTTCTTACCCAAATTTTGTTTATGAACGTACCTTCATCCATATATTCAATATCGATTTTTGGCTTTTCAGCATCAGGTTTTAATGGCGTAAGCCGCAACGTAAAATCTTTCCCGACTACAACAAATTCATCAGGGCCCGTAGCAAACACAAACCCGCCCGCAGATGTCACTGATTGGTTGGAAGAGGACAAACCGGCTACTTCACCTCCTGCTACGGTCGGAAGGGGTATTGCAAGGTTAACCGTTACACTATAACCGTTCAGATTAAAGCTTTGTGATTTCCCTGCTGTATCTACATAAATACCGGCCATTGTTCCTTTGCCGCGATGCTTAAGAATCAATTCTTGCACCTGACTTATTACCGCATAGCTTTTTGTGATCGGATCATTTTCGGGAGTGGTTTCATCAATACCAAAGGGAGAAAAACAAATAGCATCGTGCTGACCATATGCCCAGAAAGCTAAACTAGCAGATGCAGCTGTCGGTTTAATCTCAGGTATAAATACGGGGTTACCAGGACGATGATATTGCTTTATTACATCACGGGCTTCCGGTATAGGTACATAGATGTCAGGTGAGATGAAATCTAAATCAGGTGCGTTAAAACGCCAGATATCTAAAGTGTGGGGGATTGGCCCCCCGCTGGGATATTTTCCGGGCCAGAAAAAGCTTTTCTGTTTTATCCAGGCATTCACATACATAGGAATAGGATAAGCCTCCTTTCCGGCTTTGGCTACCTGTCCGATATATTTGGAATAGTGATATACTGTGAACAGTTCTTCAGGCAAATAAGAAAGGGCTTTATTATCTTCCTTGTTCAACACGCTTTTCCCAAAAACCTCCTCCCATGTGCCTGCCGTTTTGTAACCATTCGCTTTCCAGGCACTGTCCAATTCTGGCTGCAGTTTTCCTTTGTTTGCTGTCAGATACCGCATCAGGTCCACAGGAACGCCTTGCTCATAAGCTTTGTTAGCTTCTAAACTGTGATCGCGAGGCTCATAAAATAAGCCCACTTCGTTTTCTACCTGCGCCGTGATGACGGTTTCATACTTTTCATCTATTTTTCTGATGTGCTGCATGAGCGTCTTGAAAGCTTTAGCATCGGCTTTCATGGAAGCTGCGCTGAACGTGGAAAGAACAACAAAAGACTCCTGTTTTTGATTTCTTACTCTTGGAAATCTTTTTGTATCATTTTTTACCCAGCCGGGAACATACATAGAATAGCCATTTTTCCAGGAGCCAAACCATAAGATGACCAAATGCAGGTTTTGCCGCCGGGCGCCATAGATCATGCTGTCGACAAGAGAAAAATCAAAGCTTCCTTCCCGTGGTTCAATTAACTCCCAATAGACAGGAGCAACAACTGTGTTCAGATTTTTCCGTTTCATCTGATTCCAAATCGGCCGCATATAAGTCGCACCTGAAGTGCTCGAATTGTGTAATTCTCCGCCTAATACAAGGAAAGGCTCTCCTTTTACTATTAGTTGGATGTTATCGCCTTTTTTCTCTAAATGTGGCTGTGCGATTTTCTGAGCCCATAGTGATGTTGCCAAGGTTAGCAAAAAAAGGGAAGCTGTAACTATTTTCATATTATAGATTTGCAAGTGCGTTTGAGTATTTTATCTTGATATCCGGCATCTGGAGTGGAAGCATCAATTCTACCCTTGAACCGTTCTGAATGCCGTTCTGTACATTTGTTACAAATAAACAGAACGGCAAAAAGCTAGGTTTTCATCCCCTTTGAGGTGTTCGAAGAGGTCTCTGAGGGTCAATTTGGTTTAAGATCTTCAATTTTGACTTGCGGTACCAAAGCTTTGTGTACTTTTTCTACGGTGATAGATTTAGCAAGACTGAATGGTTTTTCCAGTTTGATATCCTCGCTTGAGGCTCCCACCTTAACCTTGTATTCACCTGCATCAGCAACCCAGGCTGATTGAGCCGTATTGAAAGACGCTAAAGATTTTTTATCCAGAGTAAATGTCAATGTCTGTGATTCGCCTGGTTTCAGTACTCTTGTTTTTGCAAAACCTTTTAATTCTTCAGATGGCTTGTCGATGCTCTTATGCGGAGCACTCAGGTACAACTCTGCCACTTCTTTACCCGCAACCGAACCGGTATTGGTAATGGTTACCGTAGCTGTGATCTTGCCATTGAAAGCAGCATTGCTTAATGCCAGTTTGCTGTAGGAGAATTTAGTGTACGAAAGTCCGTAACCAAATGCATAAGCCGGCTTTACTTTAAAGGTATTAAAGTAACGATAGCCTACATAAACACCTTCCTGGTAGGTAACCTCGGCTGGGATCACTTTACCCATCACACCCTGTGTTGCTTTTTCAGGGAATTCCTTACCAGGAAAGTTTTTGGCAGAAGGTACATCGTTATAAGATTCAGGGAAAGTGGTTGCCAGTTTGCCTGACGGATTCACTTTACCACTCAATACATCAGCAATAGCGTTACCACCCTCTTCGCCCGGCTGCCATGCTAACAATATCGCATCTACCTTATCGCGGAAGGAGGTTACATCGATCACACCACCAATGTTCAGCACTGCAATTACACGCTTATGTTTTGCGTGGAAAGCTTCAGAAACACTTGTGATCATTTCTTTTTCTAAACTGGTCAGGTCATAATCATCCGCTACTTTGCGATCGTTGCCTTCACCTGCATTCCGGCCTATGTAGATAATTGCTATATCTGAAGCATCTGCTTTCTGGCCTATGCTGCCGGTGTCAAACTTGTACTCAGGGGCAAATGGTGTAGGATTCATCAGCTCCTGCATTAAAGATTTTTTTGGATGCTTCGCAGCATAATCAGCAAGATGACCTTTATAATTCTGTGCCAGTCCATCATCCAGTTTATACCCGGCGTTTACCAAACCTTCATTTAAAGAAACCACATAAGGTTTATTTACATCACCACTTCCTGTTCCACCGGCAATCAGGTCGTAAGCATGATTACCAAATAGTGCGATGGTTGCCCCGCTCTTTTTGATAGGCAAAGCTTTATCGCTGTTTTTCAGCAATATCATACTTTCGGCAGCGGCTTGCCTTGATAACTGCGCATGGGTTTTAAGGTTAGCTTTGTTTGGATAGTCATAGCTTTTTGCAGTAAGGGTATGTACCAACACATTCAAAACAGCCTCTACATTCTTATCCAGTTCTGCTTCTGAAAGTTTTCCTGATTTTACAGCTTCAACAATAGCCTTTACCTGGGTTGGATTTCCCGGCATCAGCAGGTTATTACCTGCGTAAATCTGCGCCGGAGCGTCTTTACCGCCGAACCAGTCGCTCATCACAAAGCCTTTGTAGCCCCAATCCTCTCTTAATACTTTAGTCAGCAGGTCACGGCTTTCAGATGTATAGGTCCCATTGATCAGGTTATAAGAACTCATTATCGCCCAGGGATGTGATTTTTTTATGGCGATCTCAAAGTTTCGAAGGTAAATCTCGCGCAAAGCACGTTCGCTGATGATCTCGTTCACCGAAGCACGATCCGTTTCCTGGTTGTTTGCCGCGAAGTGCTTAATGGTGGCACCAACGCCCTGCGACTGGATACCATTAATAATAGCGGAAGCCATGTTACCAGAAACCAGCGGGTCTTCAGAATAATATTCAAAATTTCTTCCACCCAACGGGTTGCGGTGAATATTAACACCCGGGCCAAGTATAAAATCGATGCCGTAAGATTTGATCTCGGTACCAAAGGCAACTCCTACTTTTCTAACCAGGGCGGTATCCCAGCTTGATGCCAGCAATGTCCCTACGGGCCATGCAGTTGAAAATAAATTATCCGACGAATCCTTTTTAGTCATCACAAACCTGTGAATACCTGATGGGCCATCCGCCATCCCTATTGAGGGAATGCCAAATCTCTTGTTAGCTATAGTGTGCCCGGATATGGTAGGCATTTTATCGGGTGTATTATCATTAGATCCCAAGCTCAGGCCTGGCATGGAAAAACCTTTACCAACAACTACCTTCACCTTTTCCTCTAGTGTCATCTTTTTCACGATCGCTTTGATCGGGTCCTTACCAAACTGTGGTTCTTTCTCCTGTGCAAAAGCAGATTGACCAACAACTAAAGTTGCTGCTATAACAATCTGTGCGAAAAATAATTTCTTCATTTTTTTTCTACTCGATTTATCTGATTAGTGATTCTCTTTAACACGTATTCCTTTTGCCTCGAACATACCCATCAGGCTGCCTTTTACATGGTCATCATCTACCGGCTCTAATGTTAATGACACATCATAGCTCTGGATGGTAAATGCTGCAGTGATGGTTTTGTCCTTCTCGTCAATCTGGGTGATCTTGGTCATTTCCTTGCCGGTAGTGTCCTGTACGGCACCAGCCAGCTTGCCATCTTTTCTTTCAAGCAAGAAGGTCAGTTTAGCGTCACCGTTAGGAGTGCCCATGATAACAACGTTCCATTTACCTGGAAAATAATCGGCAGTTTGCGCTTTTGCGTTAAGGCCGAAAAACAGGGCTATTGCCACTGTAAAAATAAAAGTCAGTTTTCTCATAATGTCTTTTTGGTTAAATAGTTAAATATAATCCGTAGTTTTAACGGAATAAAGATATATCGCTATTTTTACAAAAGCAAATTTCATTGCGTATTTTTTACACAATGATAATTATCTGATTTTGAAATAGAACTATTAATCATGACTGAAGAGCTATTTGATGACTTTTTTAATCCTGCAAATGACTATCTGCGTAATGTGTCGGTTGATAATGTGATATTCGGTTATCATGAGAAGGAACTGAAAGTTTTGCTGCAACAACCCTTTGCAGATGAGAAATGGACGGTAACCGGTGGCTATATCAAAAGGACAGAGTCTATTGAAGAAGCGGCAAAACGCATAGCTTACTTACGTACAGGTTTGAAGGGGTTGTTTTTGCAGAAATTTAATGCGTTCGGAAATCCGCAACGTGTAGCCGATAATGGATTTACTGCCGAAAAAATATCAAAAATAGCCGGGTTTGAAATACCGGCTGATTCCTGGATATTTGATTATTTTGTATCCATCGCTTTTTATACGCTAACGGAATTTTCCAAAGTAACCGTCAAAAAATCGGAGCAGGAAGCTGATTGTGCCTGGTGGCCCGTAAATGAATTGCCGCCGTTAATGTTTGACCACGAGTTAATCATTAGGGAAGCCTTGAAAGCCATGCGGCTCCATATTGCTCATTATCCTATCGGATATGAACTGCTGGAAGAAAAATTCACTCTACCCGAAATTCATAGCCTTTATGAAACTATCCTGGGCAAAGAACTTGATGACAGGAATTTTGCCAAGCGCCTGATGGCTACGGGTATCATTATTAAACTGAATGAAATCAGGAAAATAGGGCCGCACCGCTCACCTTATCTTTACAAGTTCGATAAAGAGAAATATAAAACGGGTTTAAAAAGCGGGGTCGATTTGGCTTTCTGAGATCATTAACCAGCTTTTGCCGGCACAAGATCGACAGCGTGTGTCTTCACATCAATCCGTAACTGATGTGTATTGAAAACATTAGAGTAAGGCTCGACGCTTTTGGTCAGGAATACACTTCCGCCGATAATACTATTGTGCCCTATCACCGTTCTGCCACCCAGGATGGTGCTTCGGGCATAGATCGTTACATTGTCTTCTACCGTAGGGTGCCGTTTAACCAATGACAACTCTTTGTTTACCTGTGAAGCACCAAGTGTTACCCCCTGGTAAATACAAACGTTTTTGCCGATAATGCTGGTAGCGCCAATAACGATACCCGTGCCATGATCAATTACAAATGGGACACCGATAACCGCGTTGGGATGAATATCGACACCTGTTTTCCCGTGAGCATGCTCACTTAAAATCCTGGGTAAAATGGGTATTTCCAATTGCGACAACCTGTTAGCGATTCGATACACCGCTATTGCATAAAATCCAGGGTAGGATACGATCACTTCGTGAACGCTTGTCGCAGCCGGGTCATTCTCGTAAATTTTTGCGGCATCCTGGCGCAGATTGTTGTAAATTGTTTCGAGCGTCCCGTAAAAGTCAGCAACCGATCCTTCAATATTCACAACTGCAGGATCAAGATAACTTAGCAGGATATTTTCCAGGTCAATCTGGTTCTTCTTCAGTCTGCCTTCATAAGTAGATAGCTTATTAAGGTGATTGTCGGGAAACAGAAATTCTATCAGATCACTCAGCCAGACAATGGCCTGCTGGTTCGATGGTGTTGCTTCCCATTCGGCCTTGTGTGTTTTATGAAGAAGACTAATAAAATCCTTTGTCGTACGGCTGCTCATAATCATCTATTTGATGCATAGTAAATCTATAGATTATATATACAATAAACAAAATTTATTTAAAGCTTTCTATTCAATTTTCCTGCACGCACCTGAAACCCAAATGTTCCATGCCGCTGTCTTCGGTACTTTTCATGCGTCGTGCTACGCGATAGCCGGTGCAATAGCTTTCATTGCAAAGAAAGGAGCCCCCACGTATCACACGTTTTTTTGCAAAAGGTTCATCTGGATCATAACTTTTTGATGGGCCTTGCGGATCTACAATGCCGTTTGCAACCGATTTATAGTAACTGTTGTTATAGTAATCGGCACACCATTCCCACGCATTACCCGCCATATCATATAAGCCGTATCCGTTTGGCGCGAAGGAACCAACCGGAGCCAGTCCATAATACTTATCTTTTAAAGTGTTACGGTCAGGAAAATGTCCCTGCCAGGTGTTGGCTTTCACTTTACCATTGTCTATAGGTTCATCGCCCCAGGGGTAGAGTTTGTTTTGTAATCCCCCGCGTGCGGCCCATTCCCATTCGCCTTCGGTAGGCAATCGCTTGCCTGCCCATTTGCAATAAGCTACCGCATCAAACCAGGAGATATGCACTACGGGATAGTTTTCCTTTCCTTTAATTGAACTTCCCGGTCCATGCGGATGCTTCCAGTCGGCGCCTTTTTTCCAGGCCCACCACTGGGTGTAATCGTTTAAGTCGACTGCTTGTTTTGGCGGATCAAACACCAACGACGCGGCTATCAGCAAACTATCTGCAGGTTTTGCAGTTCCCGGAGGAAGCTGTTTTTTTAATTCACTCCAATCAGGCTTGCGCTCGGCTGTGGTGACATAGCCAGTTGCTTTTACAAATCGTGCAAATTCGGCATTAGTTACTTCCGTGGCATCCATCCAAAATCCATGTACACTTACTTTGTGCTTAGGGTATTCATCCTCATAAGCTTGCTTATTATCGGCACCCATTTGAAAGTTTCCAGCCTTTACCCAGACCATTCCCTTGTGATCTTTTGCTGAGGTGATAACTGATACATCCGGTCTTTCAGAGGTAAGTGAGGCAAATCTTTTGGGGATATTCGATTCGCAGCAAAGCGGTGCTTTATGAACAACAGCGGTTACCGGCGCTGTGATGCTGCCGGTAACCGCCTGTTTTGTAGGTGCTATTTTCTGTTTGCATGCAAATGATGCTACACAATAAAACAAGATAAATGGCAGGGAATTATATCTCATCACTTTAATTAAATTACTTCAAATTAGCCGACAAGGCCTGACTTGCTTTTACAGCCTTCGTTATCTCACTTTTAGGAAATATACCTTCCTTCTGCCAAACGACGGCTCCATCCTTATACAGAGCGATGTTCGGTATCACATTGATCTTAAGTTGATGCGTCAGTTTAGTATTGTCAAAAACTTCGATCTTTACAATTTTAACACCGGTTTCTGTCGCTGCGGAATCCGCTACCGGCACCATTTTAATACATCCGGGACAGTATTTAGAACCAAAATCAACAAGGATCAATTTCTCTTTACCAACCAAACCATTAAAAGCTGTTAAATCCAGCTCCTTTTTTGCCGATTTTTCGACCGGCTTGCCTGTGCCCACCCAATTGGCTATTCCACCGGGCAGCTCATATACTTCATTAAAGCCCAGGGCTTTGAGCCGCTTCGCCAGTATTGCACTTCGTGCATTGCCTATGGCGTATACAAAAACAGGTTTTTGTTTGTCGAGCGCACCTATTTGCTCGGCTGCCTTTACAGAATCCTTATTTAAAACGACTGCATTTTTAAGATGAATTTGCTCGAACTCAGCGGCAGACCGTGCATCAATTATTTGAGGCTGTTTTGATTGATTTATCTTAGCTTCGAGTGCATCGATAGTAAGTTTAGAAACATTTTGCTGACCAATTGCCTGTATCGAAGTAATGATAAGTCCGATAGCAATAACTATATGAAGCTTCTTCATGATTTTAGTTTTAGTGACACCGATTGCGTTAATTGCTCGATTGTGTAGGCTCTGCAGCAGGTTTTTTATGCAAACGTCCTTTAAGCACGTCTTCCCAGTCGATAAAAGGGTAGATATGATTTTTCTTTGCCTGCTCGTCATATAAAGCCTTCAACTCGTTCAACTTTTCCGGGTATTTTCCGGCAACGTTGATTCTTTCATTGTAATCGGTGTTCAGGTTGTATAGTTCCCAAACGTCTTTATCGAAGTTATTAGCAGTTGAATCAGGTTTCCATGGGCTACCAGGATTGGTCAGATCGGTAAAGTCCGGGTGGTGATAAACCTCGGCTTTCCATCCGTCTTTATAAATTGAGCGCGAGCCGAAAATGTAGTAATATTGAAGCCGATGCCTGGAAGCTGCCAAAGCATCATTAAATGAGTAGGCTAACGAGGTGCCCTGCAAGGTATCCTGCTTAATGCCGCGAATATATTCTGGCACATTAAGTCCGGTTAACTCCAACGTTGTAGGTAATACATCAATTACGTGACCGTATTGCGTGCGTATACTTCCCGGATCTTTGATCACTTTCGGAGCATAAACGATCAATGGGTTGCGTGTCCCTCCTTCGGCATTGGCATCTTGTTTCCAGTATTTGAATGGCGTGTTGGCTGCCTGTGCCCAACCTAATGGATAGTTGGTTTGCGTGCCTTCAGGTGTGCCGATCTCGCCGATCTTCGCCAGATTGTACTGAATATTCTCCTTCTCGCTATGTTGTTTAAGCAGAATTTGTCTGTCGATATCGCCATTTAATGAACCTTCTTTGCTGGCGCCATTATCGCCTATGATGACAAAGATGAGCGTATTATCTAACTGTTTGCTGGTTTTAAGGTATTGCACCAGTCGGCCAACTTCATGATCGGCATAAGTGAGGTAACCTGCATACACTTCCATAAAACGAGCATACAAACGTTTCTCGTCAACTGATAAAGTATTCCACGCCTTTATATTAGGATTACGCTCAGGCAAAACCGCATTAGCCGGAATAATGCCTTCTTTTTTCTGCTTGTCAAAAACCTGCTTCCTGAATACATCCCATCCCTCGTCAAACTTGCCCTTGTACAGGTCGCTCCACTCGTGACTTACCTGGTGTGGAGCGTGCGTTGCTCCCGGTGCATAGTACAAAAAGAACGGTTTATCCGGCGCTACCTTTTGCTGCCTGGTCAGATAAAAAATAGCCTTGTCAGTTATCTGATCATTCAGATTACGGCCATCGGGTTTAACATGGGCATTGTCTTCAACCAGGTCCGGTTGATATTGATCGGTTTGCGACCCCAGGAAACCAAAGAAATGATCGAAACCTTTGCCAGACGGCCAGCGGTCAAACGGTCCGGCATCGGTAGCATCCTCATCAGGCGTAATGCCATATTTTCCTACAGCAAAAGTGTTATAACCGTTTTCGCGCAATATTTCTGCCGCTGTTCCTTTATCCGAAGGAATACGGCCGTCCCACCCAGGGAAACCAGCCGATAGCTGGGTATGTGAGAAACCACCTTCATGAACATAATGATGGTTACGACCAGTCAACAATGCTGAACGCGTGGGAGCGCAAATACCGGCTGTGTGAAAGTTGGTATAACGCAAGCCTTGACGCGCCAATGTATCAAAGTTGGGGGTAGCGATCAATCCACCAAATGTGGACGATGCACCGAAACCAACGTCATCTAAAATGATCCAAACCACATTAGGTGCGCCTTTGGGTGCTTTTGGATTGGTAACCCATGATTCTTTTGAATTGGCAAACGTTTTACCTTCAACACCCTTAAACGGTTGTTGCTGCTGGGTATAGTTTTGCCCTCTGGCAATATTTGTAAAAAGCGCTCCTGCCAATACAGCTAATGACAGGGCCTTTGTTTGAATTGTGTGTGTCATGTTTAGTTATTAGAAAGTGCAGGTGCTGCTGTTAATGGAGGTGTTGCTATTTTTTTTCTTTCCCTGTTCGCTTCCCTTCGGGCCAATGCTTCGTAGTCATCCTCTGTTCGCACCATTGGACCATTTGGAGCAAGCTCGCTGCCTTCAACTTTTGATTTGAATATCGGCCAAAGCAGTTGTGCGGTCCATTGGTCGCCTTCATAGTGTGAGATACCGTATGCTGCCGGGTATTGCCTTGAAATATGTGCAGTCCCGAAAATGACATCCCACAGGAAGAACATATTACCAAAGTTGCCCTTGTAATATCCAACGCCGTCGTCTGTTGTAGCAGCATGATGCGCATGATGGGTAGCCGGGGTCGAGATCAGTCGCTCTAATACCCAGGCTATTGGGTGCAGGGCTTTGTATTTGTAAAATGGTTTATCCCACGGAATACTTGAATGCGCCAGCGTGGTGATGGTCGATTTAATGACCCTTACCGCAATTGCCGGAATACCCAAACCCAAGTATACCAAAGCCGCTGTCAGGTATATCTGCGAGAAAAAGATGGTATAAATAATATTCTGCCTGCTGGCCATTGCCATACCCATATAGGATGCCGAATGGTGCGTGCGGTGAAAGCGCCACAACCATGGGATTTGGTGATGCAAGCGATGATACCAGTATTGGGTCAGGTCATCAGCTACTGCTATGATGGCAAATCCCCAGAAAAAGGGTACCCAGCTAAATATATTCTTAGCTTCTGAAAAAATAAGTGGCAGGAAATGGAGGCTGTAATAAGCCACCAACGGCTGCACTACCAACTTTGGCAGAATAAAGCAGCTGATATCTACCCAACGCTCATTCTTTGGCCATTTATTCTTGTAAAGCCCAAATGTTACTTCAAGGATGCCTATAAAAAAGACGAGGAACGGAAAACCGATACCATTCAGATTATCGATTATCCTCTTGATGAAATCAATCGTTGCTTCCATTGTTTTGCGAGTTTTTAGAGGTTATTGTTTTAGTGTTTTCTATATGTTGCGTTTTCTTTTCCCAAGGCCGTTGCCCGGTGATGAGAAACGTGATGAACATCGCTGCGATGGGCAGGATATAAATGAACAGGCTCAGGATCACATTCCTGGTGATCTGGTCCTTAGTTGCTTTTTCCACTTTCATGATTTTCTGATTTGGATGTAGTTTGTACTGAATCTTTTTTTTCGTCGTGCGTACTAAGTGTACGCTGGGTGAACCATAGTCCGCCGACGATAATTACGAAGGGAATCACTGTGACAATAATGCCTACCAGTATTTTTTTTCCGATAAGTGATACATCTGATAGTGTCATAATTATTTGTTTTAATGGTTAATATTCGAGATCAATACCCCGGATTTTGCGTCAGCTTTGGATTAAGCTGAGTTTCCACCAGTGGTATAGGGAACAAGATGTTTTTAGACGATGCCGCCGATTTAGCCGGGATCTTGTGTAAAGCATCCACTAACACCGTTCCTCCCTGGCGCACCAGGTCAAACCAGCGATGCCCTTCCTGGATAAATTCTTTTCTTCTTTCGAGGAAGAGCGAATCCCTGAAGCCTGATTGGTTCAGACCTGTAGCTAGATCAGGCACATTGGCACGGGCTCTCACCTGGTTAATTGCTGCGTAGGCATCACTTGTAGGACCACCATTCAATTCGTTTTGTGCTTCTGCATACATCAGCAGCACATCTGCGTAGCGTAATACCGGGTAGTTGATACCGCTTTGGGCCTGTGTAGTCAGCGGCGTTAAACTGTAGTCGACAAACTTGTTGAAGTAAGGCACATAAGGGTTATTAAAAACTACCGTTTGCCCGGTTGCCGCATTGTAAACCGAATTATAAAAAGTAACTGCCCGGCGGGTATCCGTAGCGCTGAACAACTTGTAAACACTGCTATCGGCAGGAACATCTATCGGCCATGTTTGTGTATTAAATGAGGTAAAGCTCAGGCTTAAGTATTGCTCACTACCTACTGCCCCAAGGTTGGTTTCAAACTGCGCCGAGAAGATATGCTCCTTCCCGTTTTTGGTAGCTTTTTGAAATGCATCGTAATAGTTAGGGAAAAGCGCATAACCATAGCCTCCGTTGATGACGATATTCAGTTGCGTCAAAGCATCCGTCCAATCCTGTTTTGTCAGGTAGACTTTAGCCAGTAAGGCATGTGCTGCGCCGCCTGTAGCCCGTCCTACATCAGTTCCTGAATAGGATTTAGGCAGACTGGTTGCCTCCTTCAAATCGCTAACGATTTGCGAGTAAATGGAATCGACTGATGTGCGGCCAACCAACAAGGCGGTTGGATTGATGGTAGTTGGATTGTGTAAGACCAAAGGCACTGCTCCATACAGACGCACCAGGTTGAAATAAAGCAGCCCGCGAATGAATTTCGACTCGCGTACCAAACGGGCACGCTGTGCAGTATCCATCTGGATAGTAGATATATTATCAATGGCTATATTGGCGCGATTAATACCATAGTACAGTTGCTGCCATACCTTTTGCACGCGGCTGTTGGACGAGATATAAGTCACTGTACCTAGTGCCCGTACATCCGGGTTGGTATTACTTGGACTATAAACCTGATTATCGCTGGCATTTTCGGTAAGCAAGTTCAGCTGACGGCCATATAAAGGGAAGTCGCCCGCCGGGTCGCTATTTAAGGCACTGTAAACCGCATTCACGGCCGAATTTGCATCGGAAGCTGTTTTGTAAAACTGCGAGGATACAATGACTGAATTTGGGTTCTCATCCAGCTTTTTGCACGAGTATATACCAGTAACGGAAATAAACGTGATGAAAACTATCAATTTTATGTTGGATATCTTTTTCATTTTTCTTATTCAATTGTGTTAGAAGGTGACATTTAACCCGGCCAGGAAAGTGCGTACAGGCGGATAGGTACCGTAATCGATACCTTGTTTGGTATTGTCGTTATCGTAAAAGTTTGCTTCAGGATCAAAGCCTTTGTATTTGGTGATGGTGAACAGGTTTTGACCTGACACATATAACCTGATCTGTTTGGCGTGAATTCTCGACGCGCCAACGGCATTGAAAGTATAGCCCAATGAGGCATTCTTCAATTTCAGGTATGAACCATTCTCGATATACCTGTCGGTAACCTGCGGAACAGGTGAGTTAGTTGCCCGTGCAACAGTACCGTTAGGATTAGAAGCACTATACCGGTTAAGTAACTCAGCCGATGCATTTAAAGAAGTAGTCGGTCTTTCAAGCGTTTGCTGTAACAGGTTAAATATTTTGCTCCCGTATGATCCCTGGAAAAATACTGACAAGTCGAACTGGCCGTAATTAAAGGTGTTGGTGATGCCGCCTGTGAATTTTGGCTGAGCGCTACCGAGATCGTGCTTATCAGCTGTGGTGATTTTACCATCTCCATTGGAGTCAATGTATTTGGTGTCGCCTGCCTTTTGTGGAACGCCTGCTAATAATGGAGCACCATTTGTCAGGTCAGCAGCGGTAAGCAATCCCTTAGTCGAATAGCCCCAGAACGTACCAACTGGTAAGCCTACCTTAACAATCACAGGCGATACCTGGCCGATAGGCGCAATAGGGAAATAACTGGTTACCCCTGAGCCCAGGTTCAGCACTTTATTGCTGTTGGTTGCAATTTGCAGGTTGGTTTTCCATTTAAACTTGCCAGTCTTAACGTTTTCTGTATTGATGCCTAACTCCAATCCTTTGTTTTCAACGCTTCCTACGTTCTCCAGCTCACTGGCATAGCCCGTATATAGCGGCAGCGGAACGTTAAGTAAAAGGTTGGTCGTTTTCTTATAATAAGCATCGAAAGTCAGGTTGATGCGGCCATCGAAAAAACCTATATCAAAACCGCCGTCATACTGCGTTGTAGTTTCCCATTTCAGATCAGGATTTGGTAATTGCAGCGGTGCAATGCCGGTAACCAGTTTGCTGCCAAAATAATAGTTGCTTGGTGCTAGCGAAGAAAGAGAAGCATAAGGCGGCACTTCAGAATTGCCGGTTTGACCAGCCGTTAAACGCAGTTTAAAATTACTGATCGTATTTTCAAGTGGCTTGAAAAAGTTCTCCTGGTCAACATTCCATGAGAAACCCGCTGAAGGGAAATAGCCCCATTTATTATTGGAACCCAGTTTAGACGAGCCGTCTGCACGGATAGAAGCAGTAAAATTATACTTGTGCAGGTAGGAATAATTAACTCTGCCTAAGTAAGAATTAAGTGCCTGGCTGGATGCCACAGATGTTGGTATGTTAGCCACGCCTGCGTAGGACAAGTTGTTGTAAGTCGTCAAATCGTTCGGGAATTTTTGCGCCGAAGTAACTACTGATTTGAACTGAGTATATTGTGTGGTGTAGCCTACAAGGACATTTAAGAAATGCTTATCATTAAAATTATGATCGTAAGTCAGGGTATTCTCGTTCAGCCAGCTTAACTCATTACCTGATCCTATTGATGCGTAACCACTTGTTGCATATCCTGTTGAACCACCTGCAGGCGAGCCTGTATAAGACGGTGCATAATAATCCTGCGAAGTATTAAGCACATCCGCACCGGCACTAATCTTCAGTGTCAGGTCGGGTATAAATTTATATTCAGCAGCAAAATTGCCTAAAAAGCGGTTAAGCGTTGTTTGATTAGTCGTTTTAACAATGTCCTGTATCGGGTTGGTTGGCGTAGTCAGGTATGGATTGGCTGTGTTGTAAGAGCCATCCGCATTCTTTACCAGTGCAAGCGGCGATGTTGTCAGCAAATTTGCAAAGGCATTACTAAAGTTAATGCTGTTATAAGAACTACCGTAAAGCTTATTCTCAATAGACTGGCTCCCAAATGCATTTGCGGTCACTTTCAGTTTTTCGGAGATATTTTTCTCATAGTTAACACGTGTCGAGTATCTCTTGAAGCCTGTATTTAATATGGTACCCTGTTGGTTAAAATAGTCGCCCGAGATCAGATAACGGGATTTTTCATCACCGCCAGAGATGGTCAATTCATCATTCAGGATAGGTGCATTACGTAAAACCGCCTGCTGCCAGTTTGAACCCGCTCCCGCTGAAGCAATTTGCGTAGCTGAGAATGTCGAAGCGACTCCATCACTTGCGTTTACATCGTTTACCAGCTGTTCCCACTGGGTGGCATTTAACAGGTCGAGTGTTTTAGATACTTTTTGAATACCGTAGTACGAGCTAAAATTGATATTGCTGGTGCCTTTTTTACCGCGTTTAGTAGAAATAATTACTACACCGTTTGCTCCGTGCGAACCGTATATCGCTGTAGCAGAGGCATCTTTCAGCACCTCAATTGACTCGATATCATTGGGGTCGATAGTAGCTAATGCATCAACGCTTGTTCCGTTTGAGCCGACATTGGTGTAATCATTATTGTTATAAATGATAAACCCGTCGATCACATATAAAGGAGCGTTCCCAAAGGATATAGAGTTACCGCCCCGAATACGCACATTGGCCGTACCGCCCGGTTGACCCGAGTTTTGCGTCACCGCCACACCTGACACACCGCCTTGCAGCAGGTTATCAAATGATGAGGCCGGCTGAGCCAATAAAGTTTTGGGAACCGAAGCAACCGCACCAGTCAGATCGCTTTTGCGCTGGGTACCATACCCGACTACTACTACCTCACCCAACTGGCTGACTATATCTGACAACCGTATAGTTACAGGTGTGCCGTCAACAATTACCTCCTTTGTTTTATAACCAATATAGCTGACAATCAAAGCATAGGGCAAACGTTGACCTGTGATGAATGTAAAGCGCCCGTCAGGGCCGCTTGATACGGAGTGTGTTACTCCTTTTATCTGTAGCGTCACCCCTGCAATGGGTTGTTTGGTGACGCTGTCGATAACAATACCTTCCTGGTGCGAATTAATTAAAGGTGCGCTGGTGTTTTGTGCAAATACCGTTGCCGGCAGTATTAAGAAAAATAAGACTCTAAGAAATTGGGAGACGTAGTTTTTTGCATGGATATATATTTCCATATATTTAACTGTTTTATGTTAATGATTTAATCGTTAGTAAAACCGGGGATGATGAACAGTAGTGATTGGCGTTACGGCTGTTCACTCATCCGAAAAGACCTGCGAGGCTTCCTTGCCGGTTTATTTTTAGGAGGTAAAAATTAGTTCATGCACATTTTATTTCGTTGTTAAGCTGTCAATACAATGAAGACATTTTGCCTTCTACAATAAATTTATCAGGATGAAGAATGATTTGTGAATACTGTTCGTTAGCGGCGACAACAACAGACCATACCCAGTGCTTTTGCGGAACAAAGCATTCGATGAAAACCGGAAATACCCTTATGATTTTGAGAGTAAAGTTTCATTTGTAATAGTTCTTCGCGACAAATATAAAAACAATTTCAATAAATACTACTAAATAGATAGATTTTATAGTTTTTATTAAAAATACATATCCCTGTTATCAAAAAGATATATTTTCTGTGGTTTTAAGGATCCGGATTAACAATAATTCATTAGTTGATACTTTCCGAAAGCGGCTTTAATCCTGCGAGTTAACCTTAGCAAGGAGCATAGCATTATAGAAATTTTGACAAAGAACCCTCAATCTATTAATTTAGGGTAATCAAACGCAATCCATTTATGATATGACTGTCAACGAGACGCTCGCCAGGCTTGAGGCGCTCGGAAACGAGAGAATGCATCAGCATAATACTAAGAACGGTGCCCGCGACAACCAATTCGGTGTCAAACTGGGAGACATCCGGACATTAAGCCAGAAAATAAAAACCGATCATGAGCTTGCTTTGGCTTTATGGGAAACCGGCAATATTGAAGCCCGGTTATTGGCAACGCTCATCATTGTCCCCAAACGCTTGTCAGCAGCCGATTTGGAAAGCATGGTCTGCTCCGAGCGGTTTACGCAGGTGATAGAATGGTTGTATGCTTATGTTATTAAAGAACATGCAGACAAAGAACAATTACGGCAACAATGGATGCACGCTGGGGATGTGATGTGTGCCCGTCTGGGATGGAGCCTCACCAGCGGACGGATAGCCAGAAATCCCGAAGGATTGGATATCTCTGCCTTGCTTGATCGAATAGAATCTGAAATGCCAACAGCACCTCCAGAAGTGCAATGGACGATGAACACTGCACTTGCACAAATCGGCATACATTTGCCAGCTTACCGCAAACGCACCCTGGATATTGGCGAACGATTAGGCATCTATCGGGATTACCCGGTGTCAAAAGGCTGTACATCGCCCTTTGCTCCGATATGGATCAATGAGATGGTGAAGAGGAAGGGATAAGGGAATCTGGTTATTGAAAGCTATCTCTAGTTTCCTTTTAACATAGGCAGAAATTGGTTCCGAGTGATAAAGATAGGAGCAATTTGCCAATTTTGGTATTGACAGCTAAATCCCAGTATACCACGACCATCCAGAACTGATGTCTGGTCCCGGGTCTGCAAATTTATCGGTTACTACTATACGCTGCAGATATTTAACATTTTTATAGCCTATCTGCGTTTCAACACGCAAGCGCAAGGGTGCACCATTACGTGCCGGAAGATCCTCGCCGTTCATGGTATGGGCCAGGATGGTTTGAGGATGAAGGGCATCTAACATATCAATACTTTCAGCATAGCTGTCGAAGCCATAAAAGGACACAAAACGTGCACTGTGTAAAATGCCTGCATCCTTTAACACAGCGGCCAGCGGTACGCCGGTCCATTCAGCAATAGCGCTCCAGCCTTCCTCACAGGTATGCCGGGTTATTTGTGTACGTTGACTCAGTTTTTTAAGTGCATCCATTGAATATTTGCCTGGCTTGGCCACGCTGCCTTCCACAATAAGCGCCCAATCTTTAAAATTGTCACGTTGCAGTTCCTGGTATTCCTTATTGTATGCCTTTTTGCTAGTTGGGTCAGCGGGGTTACCAATATCTGTAACCGGAAAGGATGTTATATCACTTCTTTGATACTCCATAGCAAGCGCCCTCTGCGAAAGTATACCACGCTGGACCATGTAAGTGAGATCGTCGCCCATTCGCAAGATATTACCATAGGTAGGCGGCGCTTTTTTAAGGCAGCCTGATAACAGAAGTGCCCCTGCTGAAGTAAGCCCAGTAAAAATGGCTTTGCGCCTGTTCATCAGTCGTTTTTCTTTCATGATTCTTTGCCGAAAGTGATAGCCCAAAGATTTCGACTAAAGCCGGACCTTATTACCATGACCAAGTGTACCAACAGGAACAGCACAAGAAGTACCGCCGCAAAAAAATGTATGGTGCGTGCCGATTGATGTCCGAAAAATATTTTGAGCAGAAAAGGGTATGAAGCGGTAATGGCCGGAGACATAGTAAAGCCTGTTAAGATAATAACCGGGAACAAAAAAAAGATGACCCAGAGATAGGTAACCTTTTGCAGCAGCCCATATTTACTTGAAGAATACGATTGTTTTCGGAAATGACTGACAAAATCAGCCCAAAGCAGCTTCATGCTAAACTCTCTACGTACCGGCGCAAGGTTACGGCGAAAATGCCCGCTGAAAAAGCCGGCGACAAAATATATAAGTCCGGCCGCGAACAGGAACCAGGCTGCTAAAAAATGTGTACTGCGTCCCCAGCCGTTCTCATTGAAAATATCGTAGGTGCGGGCCGCGCTCACCTGCGAACCAGTTAAGTGTTTGAACGGTATATTCTTTTCCCAACCGCCATGGTGGTAATTGCGGCTTATAGGCAATTCGAACAGTGCGGGGGTGAGATCGTTGCCAGCTTTACCCCAGTAAAGGCGCGGGTGCGACATTAGAATAACGTAGCCGCTAACAGTAAGCGCCAGGAAACTTAGCGTGATAATAAAATGCGTACTTTTAACCCAACGCTTGTGCCGGGTGCTTTCCGTTTTCTGGTTTTGCGGAATGCTCATTTTCAATGCAATAAGTAAATCACCTGCCTTTATTGATTAAAGATAAAGTAATTTTTATGAAAAGGTTATCCTATAAAAGGTTAAAATTTGACCAGGAGTTTTTCCGAAATAAACTTACCATCCTTGTAGTATTCGAAAACCCAATCTCCATCCTTTTTCAGGACTATTCCATTGGCCGTCGCGCTACTGCCTATGAAATAATTCTCTGCCGAGGTTTTTAAAAGAGTTAAAACTATTTTTGGTGTAGTGTCAATTAATTGATACCCGTTTGCGATTGCCTGAGCGTATAATGTTCCTGCTGGCTGATTGGTTACCACTTCAGTTGACTTTGCAGGGGCCTCTGGAGAAGTTGTTGTAATTATTGGCGGAACTGGCTGATTAACTACCGCCACTGTTGGTTTTGCAGGTGCCTCCGGGGCAGTTGATGAGCCTGTTGGCTGAGCAGGCTCATTGCTTGATCCTGTTTTAGCGATATACGAAACTTTGTCTAAAGAACTAAAAGCATCCCTTAAAGCAGCACTATAAGCGACGCCATACTCTTTCTCACGGCTTTTGCCTTCTTTACTTTTGAATATAATGTTCCCCTGGCAGTCTTTTAATAAAAGCGTAAGCGTGGTGGTAAACATTCCACTTTTTTCCAATACGTCAGCGCTTAACGCCTGGCATTTATTATTAGCTAATTCAGTGGGTAAGTCATTATTATCAAAATATGTGGTAAACCCCTTGTCCTCTAAAAGAGCTTTCGTCAGGGTATTCAATGAATATTGATCATTTTGTTTAAGGAAACTAAATTTTTCGGGTACTACTACATATTTGTAGTTATTAATAGTATTTTGCGCATAGGCCGAAAAAGACAACAACAAGAAGAGAACTAAAACACATCGTTTCATATAAAACCTAATTTAGATTATTAACCGGGCGGGAACTGATTGTATGCTTACTTATTAGCGCTAAAATTAATGCTATTTTTTGAAAAGTTTTAGCCCGAAGATGTTACCGTCTTATAATCCTTAAATGTAATAGGGGCTAATCATCCAATCCTTTGCCGCTAAGAATTAATGGTATTGCTTTTTGAACTCTTTCTTCGCGGGTTTTGGACAATTTGGCTTTCGAGAAATGAAACAGGTAGTTTCTTTGCCTACCGGGTGTTAAGGCTTCAAATGCAGCTCTCAATACAGGGCTGCTATCTAGTTTTGTTTTAAACTCTTCGGGAACGGCAAAGTCCGTGGTCTTTTTTAATTCTACTTTTAAACCAGCTTTTTCTACATCAATAGCATTGTGAATATAGGCTTTCAGGACAGGTTCCAGCTGTACGATCTCTTTAGCAGAAGTAAACCGTATTTGTCTGGGCGACTGAACATTGTCCGTTTGCTGAATCAGGATGCCATTAGGATCATTTAATAACGCCCCTTTGAAAAGCAGTAACGCACAATATTCCTTAAAGCCGTGTATCAGTACGATGTTGGCATTATTCAAAGTATAGCAGGGTTGCCCCCATTTTAGTTCTTCGGTCAGACCGCAATCGAGGCAGATCATTCTTAGTTTTTCATACTCTTCCTGCCACTGGGTGGCCTTGTCAAAAAACCAATCAACTTTAGGATTCATGCTACAGGCTTTTGTCAAATGTAAAATTAAAATTATTAACGATAGTAGTCATCAAACCATTAAAGAACCACGGAAACCCCTGGCAGCATAATAGGATTCGGCCCCGTTGTGATAAACAAAAACTGTGTCGTACCGGCGATCGCAAAATAGTCCACCGCCAAGTTTTCTGATCCTTTCAGGTGTTTTTATCCAGCTTGAGGTTTTCAGGTCGAAGTTGCCCAATTGTTGCAGTTCACGGTATTGGTCTTCCGTCAGTATCTCGATACCCATTTCGGTTGCCATATCGACAGCACTGTTTTCGGGTTTATATTCTTTCCTGAAATCAAGCGCTGCGCGGTCATAACATAGGCTTCTGCGCTTGGGACTTTCTGCTGAACAATCATAAAAAATGTACTCGCCTGTTTGTTTGTCAAACCCCACAACATCCGGTTCGCCGCCTGTCTTTTCCATTTCATTAAGAGACCACAGTTTGTCCGAACTGGCTTCAAGTTTTGCCTGCACTTTTGACCATTCAATACCTTTATGGCGATCGGAGTTTTTCTCGAAACGAGCTTTTAATAGTTCAAGTAATTCCTCAGATTCTTGTGTCGATAAACTCTTTTTAGCGCTCATGTTTTTTGGTTTTGTGCTTTTGCTCTTCCTTTGGGACAAATCGATCGTAAAAATGGCCCGTGCCTTTTGCATCCATTCTGCCGACAATTGCCTGTATTGAACTTTTACTTAATTCCAGATTTGGTCGTAAATGATAATGTTCTCTTGCTCCAATTGGAAGGTGTTCTTCGGTTTCCTGATTTAGATCGGCCAATTCTAGTAATAGTTGTCCGAAAGATCTTAGGCCTTCAGGATCGCCGTGAATTAATACTTCCTGCCATTTTGCTATTTTGCCTTCATCATCTTCTTCGTAATCTGCAACAAAGATGTCTAAATGCCCAGTAATCTCGAATCCATAGTATTTTATATTGGCCATATTATGTTTTATTTTCTAATTAACTAAAATAATTTTTCTGTCAACAGGTCTCAAATACCATGATAGCACTGTAAAAATAGCCAGTACGATCGGGGCAATCATTTGTGCATGAATATCATTGCTCGCAATATGCGAAATCACTGCACCGGTCATGGTAAAAAATATGCCTGCGTAGGCCCATTCTTTAAGCAGCTTAAATCCGGGGATCAGTATGGCAACGATGCCCAATACCTTCCATACGCCGATGATCGAAATAAAATAAGTAGGGTA
>Ga0157374_10000138_pt1 | contig 65783 bp, 54 predicted proteins | sample M25metaG_FD_115308 | JGI IMG/M metagenome (GOLD analysis project Ga0157374, IMG submission 115308) | Miscanthus rhizosphere microbial communities from Kellogg Biological Station, Michigan, USA - M2-5 metaG | ecosystem: Host-associated > Plants > Roots > Rhizosphere > Soil | place: USA: Michigan...
GAAAAGATGATCCGGCACGTGTTCAAGGAAACGATCGATGTCGCGCTCGACGATCCGTTCCCGGTCATGCAGTACGCCGAGGCGATGGCGCGTTTCGGTTCGGACAAGCCCGACCTGCGTGTGAAGCTCGAGTTCACCGAGCTGACCGATGCCATGAAGGACGTCGAGTTCAAGGTATTCAGCGCACCTGCCAATACGAAGGACGGCCGTGTCGCGGCGCTGCGCGTGCCCAAGGGCAGCGAGCTCTCGCGCGGCGACATCGACGGGTATACGGAGTTCGTGCGCATTTACGGCGCGAAAGGCCTCGCCTGGATCAAGGTCAACGATGCCGCGAAGGGGCGCGACGGTCTGCAAAGCCCGATCGTCAAGAACCTGCACGATGCGGCGATTGCGGCGATCCTCGAGCGCACCGGCGCTGAGGACGGCGACATCGTTTTCTTTGCCGCCGATCGCGCGAAGGTGGTCAACGACAGCCTCGGCGCATTGCGTCTGAAGATCGGCCATTCGGAATTCGGCAAGGCGAACCGCCTCGTCGAGCAAGGCTGGAAGCCGCTGTGGGTCGTCGATTTCCCGATGTTCGAATACGACGAGGAAGAGGCGCGCCACGTCGCCGCGCACCATCCGTTCACGAGCCCGAAAGATGAGCACCTCGAGTATCTCGAGACGGACCCGGGCCGTTGCCTCGCCAAAGCCTACGATATGGTGCTCAACGGCTGGGAGATCGGCGGCGGGTCCGTGCGGATCCATCGCGAAGAGGTGCAAAGCAAGGTCTTCCGCGCGCTGAAGATTGGTCCGGACGAGGCGCGTGCGAAGTTCGGGTTCCTGCTCGACGCTCTGCAGTACGGCGCGCCGCCGCATGGCGGGATTGCGTTCGGGCTCGACCGCATCGTGACGATGATGGCGGGTGCCGATTCGATTCGCGATGTCATTGCGTTCCCGAAGACGCAGCGTGCGCAATGTCTGCTGACGCAAGCGCCGAGCCCCGTCGACGAGCGCCAACTGCGCGAGCTTCATATCCGGCTGCGCCAGCCCGAGCAGCCGAAGGCGTAAGCTGTTGCTCTCGCGCGGCGTGCCGCGCGGATCATCGGAAAAGGCGCTTCGGCGCCTTTTGTCAAAGCCATGCAAAAACCGCCGAAGATCCCGGAGTCCGTTCTCGTCGTCATTTACACGCCGGAGCTCGACGTACTCGTCATCGAGCGCGCCGACCGGCCTGGGTTCTGGCAATCCGTGACCGGGTCGAAGGACAGCCTCGATGAACCGCTGACGCAGACCGCGATGCGCGAGGTGGCGGAGGAAACGGGCATCGCCATCGGCAGTGCCGACGTGCCGGCGAACGCGCTCGTCGATTGGGGCCAGCACATCGAGTACGACATCTACCCGGTCTGGCGCCATCGCTATGCCGAAGGCGTCACTCGCAACCTGGAGCACTGGTTCGGGCTCGAAGTGCCGCGGCGGCTCGAGGTGAAGCTCGCACCGCGCGAGCACACCGCTTACCTCTGGCTGCCCTACGAGCAAGCGGCGGCCCGGTGCTTTTCGTCGTCCAACCGCGACGCGATCCTGCAGTTGCCGGGTCGCTTGCGAGCGCGCGGCGAATGAGCCGTCACGGCGCGCGCCGGTTGGCGCGCTTCGGCGCGGCGCTGGTGTCGCGGCGTCGTTCGATCCGCCTTGCCTTTACCGCCGGCAATCGCGTGCGCCTTTTCGGGACGGGCGATGCCTACTTCGCGGCGCTCGTTGCCCGCATCGACGCGGCGCAGCACGACGTGGCGCTCGAAACGTATATCTATTGCGACGATGCAGCCGGCCGTCCGGTATCGGAGGCGCTGACGCGCGCGGCCGCGCGCGGCGTGCGCGTGCGCGTGATCACCGACGGCATCGGCACGGGCCGGCTTCCGCTCTTCGACGCGTGGCGTGAAGCCGGCGTCGAACACCGCATCTACAATCCGCACCTGTTCGGCCGGTTCGGCTTTTCGCGCACGCATCGGAAGATCGCTTTTGTCGACGGAATCGCCGCGTTTTGCGGGGGCATCAATATCGTCGACGATTACGATGCCGGCGCTTTGCGCCTGCCGTTCCCGCGTTGGGATTTTGCCGTGGAATTGAACGGGCCCGTCGTTGCGCAGGTACGAGCGGCGTTCGACATCCAATGGCGCCGTCTGGAGATCGGCCATCGGCCGAATCCGCTCGACGCGCTGCGCGCGGGCATGCGGGGTATTTCGTCAGCCCCTGGCGTGCGTGCGCGGCGCGCCGCGCCTTTGACGGCCGGCGAGCCAGCCGTCGCATTCATCGCGCGCGATAATCTCGTGAACCGCCGCGCGATCGAAAAGGCCTACCTCGTGGCGATCGGCCGCGCGCGCCGCGAAATCCTCGTCGCCAACCCCTACTTCATGCCGGGACGCCGAATGCGTCGCGCGCTCGTGCGCGCGGCAAGGCGCGGCGTGGATGTGCGCCTGCTCGTCGGCAGAAAGGAATTCGTCGTACTCGATCATGCCGTGCGCTACCTCTATCGAACACTGTTGATGGCGGGCGTGCGTATCGGGGAGTATGAAAAGACGATGCTGCATGCCAAGGTGGCGGTCATCGATTCGAGTTGGGCGACGATCGGTTCGTCCAATCTCGATGCGCTTAGCCTGGTGCTCAACAATGAAGCGAATGTCGTGCTCGTCGAGCACGACGAAATCGGTCTTTTGCGCCGCGCGATTCTCGCGGCCTTCGACGATGGGAGACCGATCGACGCCGTCCGCTATGCGGCACGCCCCTGGTACGAGCGGGTCGTGAACCGGGCGGCCTATATGGTCTACCGCATGGCAATGAAACTGCTCACGATCGGCGGCTACGACTGAGGGCAATCCGCGAAAGCCCTCTATCCCGATACCGGCGAATGCGGCAATACTCCGATCATCGGAACTCTGCCCGGTTAGATCGGGTTTTCTAATAAAGTCCTTGTTTCGACGACGGCTGCGCTCAATAATAGTACGGCCGTTCGTTTTTGGATGGAATCCTATAAGAACGGTATTTGGCCATGCGAAAAGGTGAACAGACGCGCGCCGCGATTCTCGATGCTGCGCTTGACCTGGCGAGCCGCGATGGGCTCGAGGGCCTGACGATCGGGCTTTTGGCCGAGCGTATGCAGATGAGCAAGAGCGGCGTGTTCGCGCACTTTGGCTCGCGCGAGGATTTGCAGGTGGAGGTGGTGCGCGAGTACCACCGCCGCTTCGAGGAAGAGGTCTTCTTCCCGAGCCTGCGCGAGCCGCGCGGGTTGCCGCGTTTGCGTGCAATGCTGAGCCGCTGGATCGAGAAGCGCATCCAGGAAGTGACGACGGGATGCATCTATATCAGCGGCGCGGTCGAGTACGACGATCGCGGCGACAATCCGGTCCGCGAAGAGCTCGTCGCGAGTGTGTCGACCTGGCGTGCGGCATTGCTGCGCGCGATTTCGCAGGCGTTGGCGGAGGGGCATTTGCGTCCGGATACCGATCCGAATCTGATGCTTTTCGAACTGTATAGTTTCACGCTCGGTCTGCATCATGATGCACGCTTTCTGCACCTGCCGGATGCGGTGCGACTGACGTGGGCCGCGTTGGAAAAGACGATCGTCTTGTATCAGTGCGAGCCGGGCCGCCCCAAGCGCACTGATGCCCCCTCGGGGGGCAGTGAACGAAGTGAGCGTGGGGGCGGTTCATCGCAAAGTCAGAGCGAAAGCCGTTAGCGGGCGCGCGGGCCATCGATACCCGCCCGCGCGACGGCCGAGCTGATCGCTGCATATCTTGGGAGGGGAGTCATGGGTCAGTACGCCGCGCCGTTGCGGGACATGCAGTTCGTCATGCACGAGCTGCTCGATGTCGAAGCCGAACTGAAAGGCATGCCGAAACATGCCGATCTGGATGCCGATACGATCAACCAGGTGCTCGAGGAGGCCGGCAAGTTCTGCTCGGAGGTGCTCTTCCCGCTGAACCAGACCGGCGACCGCGAAGGCTGCGTCTATCAGGGCGACGGTGTCGTCACGACGCCGAAGGGTTTCAAGGAGGCCTACGCGCAATACGTCGCGGCAGGTTGGCCCGCGCTCGGCTGCGACCCTGAATACGGTGGCCAGGGCCTGCCCGCATTCGTCAACAACGCGCTGTATGAAATGGCCAACTCGGCCAATCAGGCCTGGACGATGTATCCGGGGCTCTCTCATGGCGCCTACGAATGTTTGCGGGAGCACGGCACGCCGGAGCAGCAGCGCGTCTATCTGCCGAAGCTCGTGGCCGGCACGTGGACGGGCACGATGTGCCTGACCGAGCCCCATTGCGGTACGGACCTCGGCATTCTGCGCACGAAAGCCGAGCCCGCGCTCGACGGCTCCTACTCGATCACCGGCACCAAGATCTTCATTTCGAGCGGCGAGCACGATCTCGCCGAAAACATCGTGCACCTCGTGCTTGCCCGGCTGCCCGACGCGCCGCCGGGAACGAAGGGCATTTCGCTTTTCATCGTGCCGAAATTCGTGCCGAACGCAAGCGGCGAGATCGGCGAGCGCAATGGCGTCAAGTGCGGCTCGATCGAGCACAAGATGGGCATCCACGGCAACGCCACCTGCGTCATGAATCTCGACAACGCGAAGGGTTGGCTCGTGGGCGAGCCGAACCGCGGGCTGCAGGCCATGTTCGTGATGATGAACGCGGCGCGGCTCGGCGTCGGCATGCAAGGGCTCGGCCTTATGGAAGTCGCGTACCAGAACTCGCTCGCCTATGCGAAGGAGCGCTTGCAGATGCGCTCGCTGACCGGGCCCAAAGCACCGGACAAGCCGGCGGACCCGATCATCGTGCATCCGGACGTTCGCCGCCTGCTGCTGACGCAAAAGGCCTATGCCGAGGGCGGGCGTGCATTCACGTACTGGTCGGCACTGCAGATCGACAAGGAACTCTCCCACGCCGACGAATCGGTGCGCAAGGAAGCGGCCGATCTCGTCGCTCTGCTGACGCCGATCATCAAGGCGTTCCTGACCGACAACGCATTCGAATGCACGAATCACGCCATGCAGGTCTTCGGCGGCCATGGCTTCATTTCCGAATGGGGAATGGAGCAGTACGTGCGCGACGCGCGCATCAACATGATCTATGAAGGCACGAACGCCGTGCAGGCACTCGATCTGCTGGGCCGCAAGGTGCTCGGCGACATGGGCGCGAAGCTCAAGAAATTCGGCAAGCTCGTGTCGGATTTCGTCGAAGAGCAAGGCGTGAAGCCCGAGATGCAGGAGTTCGTCAATCCGCTGGCCGACATCGGCGAGAAAGTGCAGAAGCTGACGATGGAAATCGGCATGAAGGCCATGCAGAACCCGGACGAGGTCGGGGCGGCGGCCGTGCCCTATCTGCGCACCGTCGGGCACCTCGTGTTTTCGTATTTCTGGGCCCGCATGGCGCGCATCGCGCTCGACAAAGAGGCGTCGGGCGATCCGTTCTATCAGTCGAAACTTGCCACCGCGCGTTTTTACTTCGCCAAACTCCTGCCCGAGACGGCCGCCACGATTCGTATGGCGCGTGCCGGTGCAAAGCCATTGATGGACATCGACGAGGCGCTTTTCTGAACGATGACGGGATTCGCCGACGTCTTCGTTCGACGCGTCCGTTTCATATCGGCCGGCTGCCGCAGGGTGCGCCTGATGCGCCCAAGCGGGGGCCGGCAAACCGCATGACTCCGAGGGAGAATTGACGTGAGCAACCTGATCATTCGCAAGGTGGCCGTGCTCGGTGCCGGCGTGATGGGTGCGCAGATCGCGGCGCATCTGATCAACGCCAAAGTTCCGGTGCTGCTCTTCGATCTGCCGGCCAAGGAAGGCCCCAAAAACGGGATCGCCCTGAAAGCGATCGAGAATCTCAAGAAGCTCTCGCCCGCGCCGTTCGGCGTCAAGGACGACGCGCGCTTTCTCGAGCCGGCCAATTATGAAGACGACATCGTGCGGCTTGCCGAGTGCGATCTCGTCATCGAAGCCATCGCCGAGCGCATGGACTGGAAGCATGACCTCTACAAGAAGGTCTCGCCGCATCTCGCGCCGCATGCGATTTTCGCCACGAATACTTCGGGGCTTTCGATCGGCAAGCTGTCGGAGGGATTCTCCGATGAACTCAAAGCGCGCTTTTGCGGCGTGCATTTCTTCAATCCGCCGCGCTACATGCATCTCGTCGAACTGATTCCGACGCCGCATACGCGTGCGCAGATTCTCGACGATCTCGAGACGTTCTTGACGAGCGTCGTCGGCAAGGGCGTCGTGCGGGCCAAGGATACGCCGAACTTCATCGCCAATCGCGTCGGCGTGTTCTCGATTCTTGCCGTGATCGCGGAAGCGCAGAAGTTCGGTCTGCGCTTCGACGAGGTCGACGACCTGACCGGCGCGCGGCTCGGCCGCGCCAAATCGGCGACGTTCCGTACTGCCGATGTCGTCGGCCTGGACACGATGGCCCATGTCATCAAGACGATGCAGGACAATCTCGCCGACGATCCGTTTGCGCCCGTCTATGAAACGCCGGCCGTACTGGCGGAGCTCGTGAAGCAAGGCGCGCTCGGCCAGAAGACCGGGGCCGGCTTTTACAGGAAGGAAGGCAAGACCATCAAGGTGCTCGACCCGAAATCGGGTACCTATATCGAAGGCGGCGCCAAGGCGGACGAGCTCGTCGGCCGCATTCTCAAGCGCCCGGCCGCGGAGCGGTTGAAGCTGCTGCGCGAATCGGAGCACCCGCAGGCCCAGTTCCTCTGGGCGATTTTCCGCGACGTATTCCACTACATCGCAGTGCATCTCGAGTCGATCGCCGATAACGCGCGTGACGTCGATCTGGCGATCCGTTGGGGTTTCGGCTGGACCGATGGACCGTTCGAAGGTTGGCAGGCGGCCGGCTGGAAGCAGGTCGCCGAATGGGTGCAGGAAGACGTCAGCGCGGGCAAGGCGCTTTCGAAGGCGCCGCTGCCGTCGTGGGTGTTCGAAGGTGCGGTGGCCGAAAGCGGTGGCGTGCATACGAACGAGGGTTCGTGGTCCCGCCGCGGGCAAGTTCGTGCCGCGCCCGGCGCTTCCCGTCTACGACAAGCAAGTGTTCCGCGCACCGCTCGTCGGCGAAACCGGGATCGATCCGAAGACCTACGGCAAGACGCTTTTCGAAACCGATGCGGTGCGCGCCTGGGTCGATTCACGCGCAGGTGAAGACGATGTCGTCATCGTGTCGTTCAAGAGCAAGATGAACACGATCGGCCCGAGCGTGATCGACGGGCTCGTGCAGGCGATCGAGCTCGCGGAGAAGACGTACAAGGCCGTGGTCGTCTGGCAGCCGACCTCGCTCAAGCTCGGGACGCCGGGCGGTCCGTTTTCAGCCGGTGCCAACCTCGAGGAGGCCATGCCCGCTTTCATGATGGGCGGCGCCAAGGGCATCGAGCCGTTCGTGAAGAAATTCCAGCAGGGCATGTTGCGGATCAAGTATGCCAACGTACCCGTCGTCGCGGCGATCTCGGGCATCGCGCTCGGTGGCGGTTGCGAGCTGGTTCTGCACAGTGCGAAGCGCGTCGCGCACATCGAAAGCTACATCGGCCTCGTCGAAGTGGGTGTCGGGCTCGTGCCGGCCGGGGGCGGGCTCAAGGAAGCGGCATTGCGGGCCGCCGACGTGGCCGCGGCGATCGGCGCGCCGACGGGCGAACTGTTGAAGTTCATCGGCAAATCGTTCGAGAACGCGGCGATGGCCAAAGTCTCCGGCTCGGCGCTCGAGGCTCGTGCAATGGGGTATCTCAAGCCGTCCGACACGATCGTCTTCAACGTGTTCGAGCTGCTCGATACCGCGAAGAAGGAAGCGCGCTCGCTCGCCGCGGCAGGCTACCGTCCGCCGCTACGCGCCACGCAGATTCCGGTGGCGGGCCGCTCCGCGATCTCGACGATCAAGGCTCAACTGGTCAACATGCGCGACGGCAACTTCATCAGCGCTCACGATTTCCTGATCGCTTCGCGTATTGCCGAGGTGATCTGCGGTGGCGACGTGGAAGCCGGCAGTCTAGTCGACGAGGAATGGCTGCTGACGCTCGAGCGGCGCGCTTTCGTCGAATTGCTCGGCACGCAAAAGACGCAGGAGCGGATCATGGGCATGCTGCAGACCGGCAAGCCGGTGCGCAATTAACGAGAGTCGCATTCAGGAGCTGCAAATGAGCAAACAGTTGCAAGACGCATATATCGTCGCGGCGAGCCGTACGCCGATCGGCAAGGCGCCGCGCGGCGCGTTCAGGAACACGCGGCCCGACGAGCTGCTCGTCCATGCGATCAAGGCGGCCGTGGCGCAGGTACCGGGGCTCGATACGAAAGTGATCGAGGATGCGATCGTCGGCTGCGCGATTCCCGAAGCCGAGCAAGGGCTCAACGTCGCGCGGATCGGTGCGCTGCTGGCGGGCTTGCCGCAATCGGTCGGCGGCGTGACCGTCAACCGGTTTTGTGCATCGGGCGTGACGGCGCTGGCCATGGCTGCCGATCGCATTCGCGTCGGCGAGGCCGATGCGATGATCGCGGGCGGTTGCGAATCGATGAGCATGGTGCCGATGATGGGCAACACGCCGTCGATGTCGCCGCACATTTTCGATCGCGACGAAAATATCGGCATCGCCTACGGCATGGGGCTTACCGCCGAGCGCGTCGCCGAACGGTGGAAGGTGAGCCGCGAGGATCAGGACAAGTTTTCGCTCGAATCGCACCGCAAGGCGATCGCGGGACAGGAGGCGGGCGAGTTCCGCGATGAGATCGCACCGTTTCAAATCGTCGGGCGCGTGCCCGATCTCGCGAGCGGCGAGGTCAGGACCAAAACGCGCGAGATCGCGCTCGACGAGGGGCCGCGTCCCGATACGTCGCTCGAAGGGCTGGCGAAGCTGCGTGCGGTGTTCGCCAACAAGGGCTCGGTGACGGCGGGCAACAGCTCGCAAACGTCCGACGGTGCGGGTGCGCTGATCGTCGTCTCCGAAAAGATCCTCAAGCAGTTCGGGCTGACGCCGCTCGCTCGCTTCGTGAGCTTCGCCGTGCGCGGCGTGCCGCCCGAAGTCATGGGCATCGGCCCGAAAGAGGCGATTCCGGCGGCGCTGAAGGCTGCGGGGTTGAAGCAGGACGATCTGGACTGGATCGAACTCAATGAAGCATTCGCCGCGCAATCGCTGGCGGTGATTCGTGAATTGGGCCTCGATCCGGCCAAGATCAATCCGCTGGGCGGTGCGATTGCGCTCGGCCATCCGCTCGGTGCGACGGGCGCGATCCGCGCGGCCACGGTCGTCCATGGTCTGCGTCGGCGCAATCTGAAGTACGGCATGGTGACGATGTGCGTCGGTACGGGTATGGGCGCCGCGGGCATCATCGAGCGGCTTTGAGGGCCGGCACCTGGCCGTGTACGGCGTTCGCGGGCGGACGATCGGGTGCTCGCCGCCCGCCCGCGAACTGTTTGTCCGGTAACAATCTTCGAGGAGACGCAGGCAATGGATATTCTGGTCGAGCGCGCCGAAGGCGTCATGACGATAACGTTCAACCGGCCGGAGAAGAAAAACGCAATTACGTCCCCGATGTATCGTGCGATGACCGACGCGCTCGCGCAGGCGCATGACGACGCCAGCGTGCGTGCGATTCTGATTCGCGGCGGCGCGGCAGCGTTCAGCGCGGGCAACGACCTCGAAGACTTCATGAAATCGCCGCCGACGGATGCCGATGCGCCGGTCCTGCAGTTCCTGCGGAGCATCAGCACGGTCGACAAGCCGGTGGTCGCGTCGGTCGCCGGCGTCGCGATCGGCATCGGCACGACGCTGCTGCTTCACTGCGATATCGTCTACGCCGCTGAATCGGCGGTTTTTTCCCTGCCGTTTGCGCAACTGGGGCTGTGCCCCGAGGCCGCATCGAGCTTGCTGCTGCCGCGTCTTTGCGGCCATCAGCTCGCGGCCGAGAAGCTGTTGCTCGGTGAGCCGTTCGACGCTGACGAAGCGCACAGAATGGGGATCGTGAATCGGTTGCTACCGGCTGCCGAACTCGAAGCCTTTGCGTTCGGGCAGGCGACGAAGCTGGCTGCGTTGCCGGCATCGTCGCTGCGCGTCACGAAGATGCTGATGAAGCGCGCGCACGCGCATGAAGTCGCCGAGCGCATGAACGACGAAGTCGTCCACTTCGGCAAGATGCTGCTTTCGCCGGAGGCGCGCGAGGCGATGACCGCGTTTTTCCAAAAGCGCAGACCCGATTTCAGGCAGTTCGATTGAACAGGTCCTAGGCCGTCGTGTAGTCGACGTAGCCCGCTTCGCGGCAGAAACTGAGCAGGCGAATTCCGGCTTGCCGGGCGATCGAAACCGCTAGCGACGAAGGTGCCGAGATCGTCGCGACCATCGGGATGCCGACACGTGCCGCTTTTCGTACGAGCTCATAGCTCGCGCGGCTCGACAGGAAGACGAACCCGTCCGTCGTATCGGCGCGCTGCAGTATGAGATGGCCGATCAGCTTGTCCAACGCGTTGTGGCGTCCCACATCCTCGAACGCCGCGACGATCGATCCCTCGCTGTCGCACCAGGCGGCGGCGTGCAAGCCGCCCGTGAGCCTCGTCAGGACTTGATGCTCGGGCAGCTCGCGCGCCGCGCGCGCGATCGCATCGGGAGCCAGCCGCGCGAGAAAACCATGCTCGGGTACTCGTTCGGGGGTGAGATCGAGCAAGTCGATGCTTTCGATGCCGCAGACGCCGCAGCCCGTACGGCCCGCCAGCGCGCGGCGGCGGTCCTTGAGCGCGACGAATGCCTGCTGAACGACCGTCAGCGCCACCTCGGCGTAGGGAATGGGTGCCGCGTCGGCATGGATCGCAACTTCGATGTCATGGATATCGCTACCGCGCTCGACGATGCCCTCGGAAATCGAAAACCCGACGGCGAACGCCTCCAGATCGCGCGGGGTGCACATCATCACCGCATGCGAAATCCCATTGAATACGAGGGCGACGGGCCATTCCTGGCCGATGCGGTCGGTCACGGACTCGACCGCGCCCGCTCGGTGCCGGCGCACCGGTTGTTCGATGGCGCCGGCTTGCTCGGCGTAGTCCAGTGGATCGTTCAAGGTCGCTCCTCGGCATGTTCCAGGTGACCGGACGGCGCGTTGCGCCGTTGCCGGTCGAATAAGGTTCTAAAATACCCGAAGCCAGCTCGGCCTGCCGGACGAGGCATTGCCGCCCCGAAACATGAGGACTCGGTCATGGGATTGCACGAATCGCCGCTGATGTTCGATTTCGAAGCCGTATCGTCGGAAAACCTCAAATTCATGCCGATGTCGGTCCGCTTCAATCTGGATCGCTTCGGACTGCGCATTTCACTCGCCCAGTGGCAGTGCCTGCCCCATGCCGATCGCGTATTGCTGGCGCGGTTTCCCGTCGACGAGGATACGGCCATCGAGCCGAACTTCGACCATGCGCTGTTCGAAATGATGCGTACTCACGCCAACGTCGAGCCCGATTGGTTCGCGCCGGAGCCGAACCCGGCGTGGCGCGAGACGTCGGTCGTGCCCGACGGCGTGCAAAATCAGTGCCGGATTGCCGGACTCGAGCCTGTCGAGGCGCAGCGCTGGGGCGGGCTCGATCCATTCAAGCGGTATGTCCTGACGAAGCTTTCGCGCAAACCCGAGGGCAATCACGACTTCGTGCCTGCGATGCGCGAGTTCGGGCTCGCGGACCTCGCCCGACCGTAGCGCCGGACCTCCTCTGGGGCCGTTTTTTGCGCGCGCCCCTCAAGTTTTCGCGATCGCTGCCGTTATCGATAGGTTGGCACGTCAAAAATTCGATTCACTCGCGGTGCCACCCTATAGGTTGGCGAGCCCGGCGCCGTCGGCGATCGAGGCATGCTCAGCCCCCGTCCGAACGGCGTTCCGAATCCATGACTTCCTTTTTATCGAAGCGGCTGCTGATCAACCTGGTAGTCGTGGCTGCCGCGGTGGGCGCTAATGCGTTCGTCGCCTATACCCAAATTCGCAGTGAGCGTGCGACGAACGAGCGTACGCTGCGCTCGATGAGCGTCAAACGCGATCTCGACGCGTACCGCATGACGCTTGGAGCGGGCCTGGCCGCGCTTGGACGGTTCGAAATCTCCGGCTCGGCCGTGTCGCCGACGCTCGGCGCCGCCCAGGAAGCCCGCCTTGTCGACATCAAGGGGCGGCTTGTAGCCGAACTGGCCGACGAACCGGCGATGAGCACCGCGCTCGAGACGCTTTTCGCAGCTGGCGACGCCGCCGAAGCGGGAACGCTTGCCGCTCTGGAACGCGCGGCGGCCGATGACGATTCCGAAGCGCATGGGTGGGCGACATCGGCGTACGCCCGGCTGGGGGCCAGATTCGATCAGGTGGACGATGCGCTCGCCACGCTGCGGATTCGCGAGGACGAGGCGCTCGAGGCATCGCTTGCCGAATCGACGCGCTCGGCTCGTCTTGCGACATTGCTCGTCGTCCTCACGATGGTCCTCGGCTGCGGCCTGCTCATCTACATGTTCGGCGCGCGTGAAAGCGCCGCACGCGCGAAGCTGCGCGTTGCCCGGGCCATGCGGCGCAGCGACGAGCGGTTTCGCGAGCTCTTCGACGCGCACCCGGTGCCGATGTGGATTTACGACCGGGAAACGCTGCGGTTTTTGGCGGTGAACGCCGCGGCGCTCGAGCAGTACGGCTATGCCGAGAGCGAGCTGCTTTCGATGACGATCCGGGATATCCATCCCTCCGACGAACTGCCCCGCCTCGAGACGTATCTCGACCGCAGCGCCACGTTGCCGAGGCGCGGCCGCGTCATGGCGGGTGTCTGGCACCATCAGCGTCGCAACGGCTCGCAGCTGTCGGCCGATATTTCGAATCATGCGCTGAGCTTCATGGGCCGCTCCGCAATGTTCGTGTTGGCCGATGACGTGACCGAGCAGATTCAGGCCGAAGCGGAGGCGCAGCGTTCCAATCAGATGCTCGAAAGCATCATCGACAATATTCCTCAGCGCATTTTCTGGAAGGACCGCGAATCGCGCTATCTCGGCTGCAACATGGCCTTCGCCCGGGACGCGGGGCTCGCCTATACGGAGCAGGTCGTCGGCAAGACCGATTACGACTTGCCGTGGAAGAACATGGCCGAGGCGCTCCAGCGCTCCGACCTCGAGGTGATGGAAACCGGCGTGCCGAAAATGAACGCCGAGTTCGAAGTGATGATCGACGGCGCGCACCGCGCCGGTATCACGAGCAAGATTCCGCTGACGAACGGCGATGGCAAGGTCATCGGCGTACTGGGCTCCTATACGGATGTCACCGATCGCAAGCGCTCCGATCTCGCGCTGCGATTGCAAAGCCGGGCGCTCGACGCGAGCGTCAATGCGATCTTGATCACGGGCGCGGCCGAACGCGGGCATTTGATCGAATACGTGAACCCCGCGTTCAAGCGGATCACCGGCTACGATCCTGCCGAGGTCGTCGGCCAGGATTGCCGTTTCCTCCAACGCAACGACCGCGACCAGGAAGGTCTCGCCGAAATACGCGAAGCCCTGGCGGCAAATCGCGAGGTGAGCGCTGTGCTGCGCAACTATCGCAAGGATGGCGCGCTGTTCTGGAATCAGCTGTTCATCGCGCCGGTGCCGGATCCCGACGGCAAGACGACCCACCATATCGGCGTCATCAACGATGTGACCGAGTTGATCCGCTACCAGGAGCAGCTCGAGTATCAGGCGAACTACGACAGCCTGACGAGGCTGCCCAATCGCAATCTGTTGCGCGAACGTCTGCAGCAATCGATCGCGCGAGGCTTGAATCTCGCCGTCGTCTTCATCGATCTCGACGGCTTCAAGAACGTCAATGACAGCCTGGGCCACAGCGTCGGCGACCGCCTGCTCGCCGTCGTCGCCGAGCGGCTCGCGCGCAGCGCGCGCCCGGGCGATACCGTCGCACGTCATGGCGGGGACGAGTTCGTGATCGTATTGGCGGACCTCGTCGAAAAAGATGCGCTGATCCATTGGATGGAGCGCGTGCGCGCGACGATCTCCGAGCCCGTCATGCTGGACGGCACGGAGCTCTTTGTCGGATGCAGCATGGGGGCGAGCCTTTACCCGCAGGACGGCGAGGATGTGGAAACCTTGCTGAAAAAGGCCGACCTCGCCATGTATCGCGCAAAGGACATGGGCCGCAATACGTTCCAGTTCTATCAGCCCGAAATGAACACGAGCGTCGGCGCCCGGCTGAACCTCGAAAGACGGCTTCGCCGCGCGTTGCGCGACGGCGAGTTTCTGCTGCATTACCAGCCGCAGGTCGATATCGAAACAGGCCGCATCGTCGGCATGGAAGCGCTCGTGCGCTGGCTGGACCCCGAAGTCGGGCTCGTGCCGCCTTCCGCCTTCATTCCCGTGGCGGAGGAGAGCGGGCTCATCGGCCCGCTTTCGGAGTGGGTGCTGCGCGAGGCGTGCCGACAGAACAAGGCCTGGCAGGACGACGGGCTGCCGCCTGCGCGCGTCTCGGTGAATCTTTCTGCCCGGCAGTTCCAGCAGCGCGACATCGCGCGGCTCGTCATGTCGGTTCTCGAAGAGACTGGCCTCGAGCCTCAATACCTCGAGCTTGAGTTGACCGAAAGCGCGATCATGCGAAACGCCGAGGAGGCCGTCGTGATGCTCAATGAGCTGCACGCGCTCGGCATCGGGCTCGCGATCGACGATTTCGGCACGGGCTATTCGAGCCTCAGCTACTTGAAGCGCTTTCCCGTCGATCGCTTGAAGATCGACCGCTCGTTCGTATCGGACATCGGCGCCTCGAGCGACGACGAGACCATCACCTCCGCGATCATCGCGCTCGCCCATTCGCTCGATCTGCAGGTGATCGCCGAGGGCGTCGAGACGGCCGCGCAACTCGACTTCCTGAAAGAGCGCGCGTGCCACGAGATGCAGGGGTATTTCTTTGCGCGCCCGATGCCGCACGACGCGATTTCGCATCTGCTGCAAGCGGAGCGCTCGGGCGCCGCGGTAATCTGAGCGTTCCGCGCGGGGCCCGTTGCGCTACTTGAGATCGGGCAGCTTGCGCGGACGGCGTTCGTGATCGGTCGCCACATAAGTGAGCGTGGCCTCGGTCACCTTGACGACTTCTTCGGCCAGACTCATGCGCTGCGCAAACACTTCCACATCCACGGTGACGGACGTGTTCCCCGTCTTGACGATGTCGGCATAAAAGCTCAGCAAGTCACCGACGAACACGGGCTGCTTGAAGACGAACGAGTTGACGGCGACCGTCGCCACGCGGCCGTTGGCGCGCCGGCTGGCCGGAATCGAGCCCGCGATATCGACTTGCGCCATGATCCAGCCGCCGAAGACGTCGCCGTGGACGTTCGCGTCGGCGGGCTGTGGCACGACGCGTAGCGTGCAAACCTTTTGCGGAAGCAGAGGGGAAGTCATAAAAATACCGTGAAAAAGAAAAAAGGCGCGGCCGTGGACGGCGCCAACGCGCCCGATGCGCTTCTGCGACAATACTCGGTGCGCTGAGTCGAGCGTAGGAATTGTACAGATAACCGCCGTCCCCACGGCCCCCGATACTGCCATGCGCCGCTATTCCGCTTCGAATGAACTCGCCCCGCCTTCGAGCGCGCCGCGGCGCGATTGGCAAACCATTCGCTCGTTGTTGCCTTATCTGGCCGGCTACAAGGCACGCGTCGCGCTGGCGCTCACTTGCCTGATCGGTGCCAAGGTCGCCAACCTGGGCGTGCCGATCGTCATGAAGCGCATCGTCGATGGGCTGGTCTCCATGCGGCAGCTGACCGCCCTCGGCCGCGCGGCGAACGATCCTGCGATCGTGCTGGCGGGAGGAATCGGGTTGCTGGTCGTCGCCTATGCCGTCGTGCGGCTATCGACTTCGCTTTTCACCGAGTTGCGCGAGATTCTCTTTTCGAAGGTCACCGAAAGCGCTGTGCGGGACCTTGCGCTCAAGGTCTTTCGCCATCTGCATTCGCTCTCGCTGCGCTTTCACCTCGAACGGCAAACGGGCGGGATGTCGCGCGATATCGAGCGCGGCACGCGCGGCATTCAGCAACTGATCTCCTATTCGCTGTACAGCATCTTGCCCACACTGGTCGAAGTCGGGCTCGTCCTCGGGTTTTTCATCGTCAAGTACGAGGCGTATTACGCCATCGTTGCGCTCGTTGCCCTCGTCGTCTACATCGTCTTCACCGTGAAAGTGACCGAGTGGCGCACGCATTTGCGCCGCGCGATGAACGAACTCGATTCGCGCGCGAATTCGAGAGCGATCGATTCGCTGCTCAACTACGAGACGGTCAAGTACTTCGGCAATGAAGCGTGGGAAGCACAGCGGTACGACGAAAACCTCAAGCGATTTCGCGCAGCGGCGATCAAATCGCAGAACTCGCTGTCGCTGTTGAATTTCGGCCAGCAAACGATCATCGGCACCGCGCTGGTTTTCATCCTATGGCGCGCGACGTCGGGCGTGATGGCGGGGCGGCTCACGCTCGGGGACCTCGTGCTCATCAACACGTTCATGCTGCAGCTCTATATTCCGCTGAACTTCCTGGGCGTCGTCTATCGCGAGCTCAAGCAGGCACTCACCGATATGGATCGCATGTTCACGCTGCTCGGCGCGGAGCGCGAGATCCCCGACGAGCCCGGTGCACAGGCGCTCGCGGTGCGTGGGGCCGAGCTCGAATTCCGGCACGTGTCGTTCGGCTACGAGGCCGCGCGGCAGATTCTGTATGACGTGAGCTTTACGATTGCGGCCGGTACGACGACCGCAGTCGTCGGCGCGAGCGGCGCCGGCAAGTCGACGCTCGCGCGGCTCCTGTTTCGCTTTTACGATCTGGACCGGGCGTCGGGCGGTTCCATCCGTATCGATGGGCAGGACATTCGCGATGTAACGCAGGACTCGCTGCGTCAGGCGATCGGCATCGTGCCGCAGGATACGGTGTTGTTCAACGACACGATCTACTACAACATCGCTTACGGCCGACCGACGGCAACGCGCGAGGAAGTCGTTGCGGCCGCGCGCGCGGCGCACATTCACGATTTCATCGAGGGGCTGCCCAAAGGATATGAGACGCCAGTCGGCGAGCGCGGGCTCAAGCTGTCGGGCGGCGAGAAGCAACGCGTGGCGATTGCGCGCACGTTGCTGAAGAACCCGCCGATACTCGTGTTCGACGAGGCGACTTCGGCGCTCGATTCGCGCTCGGAGCGTGCCATCCAGGCGGAACTCGATCAGATTGCGCGAGGGCGCACGACGCTCGTGATCGCGCATCGCTTGTCGACCGTCGTTCACGCGCATCAGATCATCGTCATGGAGCACGGCCGGATCGTCGAGCGCGGAACGCACGCGCAATTGCTGGCTGCGGGCGGGGCGTTCGCGCAGATGTGGGCGTTGCAGCAGCAGCGCGCGGTTCGCGATGCGGGTTCAGGTGAGCACCATGACGGGGTGCTTCGACAGGCAGCGGATTAGGTCTGCTAGCGCGCGACGCGCTGACACGTCCGGATTCCTTGGGAGGGCCGGCCCGACAGTTCCGTGGGGGACTGCGGGCCGTACGCACGCTGGGTGAATCGACGCATGCCGATCAGCGCTTGCTTGCCGCTGCCGTCTTCTACACTTCCCGCGCGTGGGTGGCGCCCGGCCAGACGCCGCTCATTTCGATCTCGCGACGTCCCGTCAGCCATTGCCCCAACGGGGTGGCCCAATGGAAGGTGTAGTTGTCGTCATTGACCACGCCTTTGAATTTCACTTCGACATGGATGTCCGTCGCATGCAGCGGGATGTTGCTGACGGTCTTCGAAATGCCGCCCGAGAGCGTAAATTCGTTGTCTTGCCGTCCGTGCGGTGTGTCGTAAGACAGCTTGATATGCGTGATGTAAGTGCAGCCGGGCTTGTTGTTGAAGAAGATCTCGAACGCGCCGAGGCGCGTGATCCAGTTGGGAATCAGCAGTTGTCCATCGAACGATGCGACCGTATAGGCGATCGGTACGGCATCGGGGGCAATCTCTCCCGGCTTGAACGGCCACAGGTGCTGGTCGACGCTTTTTTGCTGGTTGACCGAGAGGAACGAACCCTTGCCGTTGACCCCGCCAAGCATGTCATGCACCGCGCTCGCCGAACCCGTCAGCGCGAACGACGAGCTGCTGTCCTGGGAACCTGCGTTCACGCCGCTATGCGCGTAGATCGCACTGGTGATGACGCCGAAGCCCTGCGAGATCTTCCCGTCGGAGCCCATGCTCACCGATTTGGCCTGTTCGGCGAGCCACTTCAGCGTTTCAGGCTTCGTCAGTGAGGTCAGGTCGTTGATGTACTTTTCCGACTCAATGCTGAATTCCGATGCGATTGCGCCTGCGGACGAAAACTCCCACTTCACTTCGATGCCGGCCTTGACCTTCGTTCCCGTCTCCGGATCGGTACCCGATCCGTCGAGATTGACTTGGGTTTCCTTGCGGTGAACGTTGCTCGACGACAGCTTCCACTGATTCGGAACGGTGCGGCTGCTGTGGGCGATGCCCGGAGTTGCCTCCCTGACGAGCGTGAAGTCGCCCGTGTCCGGCGTAATGATGCCGACGGCGCCAGGGGCGAGTTTAGGTGAAAGCGTCCAGTTGCCCCAGTAGGCTGGGCGACCGTTGCGGATCAAATCGGTGAAGGCGCGATTCCAGTTCACAATTAGTTCTCCTAATTAATTTCGAAAGCTCTCGACGAGAAATGCAGTCGCCGTCTCGAACAAAAACTGCTGTTCGATCGCAGGTCCTCGCGCCGGCTCGTGAAACTGGGCCGCGCGAAACCATTCTGCAGATGAATCGGGGTCGGCCGCTATACGGCAAATGAGGTATGGGGACGAACGGGCATCGTCGCGCGGCCGCTGGCCAGCGCGTGATTTACGCCCGTGGTGTATGAAGCGGGGGAGCGCTCTACGGTGTCTGCTATCCCGCGCCGATTGGCGGCTTTTCCGATGGCCGAATTCGCCCGGCGCGGCCCGTTATCGGACGGAACCGCGCTCCCTTAGCCGCCGATCGAGCGCGTCGAGCTGTACCGGCGTACCGACGTTCTCCCACAAACCATCGAAGACTTCGCCGCTTGCGCGCCCGGCGGCAATGGTCTCGCGATAGTAAGGCCTCAGCGCGCGCCGCTCGCCGCGCGCCAGTCCCCGAAACATTCGCGTGTCGTAAAGCCCGATATTGCCGAACGTATAACGTGGCGAACCGTCGAGCGAGAGGATCCCGTCGACGAGCGCGAAGTCGCCCTCGGGATGAAACGATGGATTCGGCACCATCACGAGATGCATGCCGGGGTCTTCCGTCGCCGCCAGTCGCGCCGCGGGCGCGGCGAGCCGTTCATAGTCGAAGTCGCAGTAGACGTCACCGCTGACGGCGGCGAAGACCGCAGGCGCTCCGTCCTCTTCGAGCAGCGGCAACGCCTGAGCGATGCCGCCGGCTGTCTCGAGCGCGGCCCCTTCCGCCGAGTAGGCGATGCGTACGCCCCAGCGCGAACCGTCGCCGAGCGCCGCTTCGATCCGTTCGCCGAGCCACGCGTGGTTGATGACGATCGTTTCGAAACCGGCCCTGGCCAGCCGCTCGAGCTGCCAGACGATGAGCGGCTTGCCGCCCACTTCGAGCAACGGTTTGGGACAGGTATCGGTGAGCGGGCGCATTCTCTCGCCGCGCCCGGCCGCGAAGATCATCGCGTGGGTCAAAAGTGGATTCAGCTTCATCGTGCGCGGGGCAGTCAAAATGTATAGCCGACTTCGCGCGCACGTCCTTCGAGCTCGTCGAGCAATCGAGCGAATGGCGCAAGCGGCCGGTAGCGCCCGCTCACCTTGCGCGCGTAGCCCATGAAACGCGGTAAGTCGGCGAGATAGCGCGATTTGCCATCGCGATGGTAAAGCCGTGCAAAAAGCCCCAGGACCTTGATGTGCCGCTGCAACCCCATCCACTCGATCTGCCGGTAGAACTCGCCGAAGTCCGCATCGACAGGCAGCCCCGCTTTTTTCGCGCGCTCCCAGTAGTAGACGAAGCAATCGAGCTCGAACTCCTCGTCCCAGCTCAAGAACGCATCGCGCAGCAGCGACGCGACATCGTACGTGATCGGGCCATGGACCGCGTCCTGAAAATCGAGCACGCCGGGATTCGGCTCGCAGACCATCAGGTTGCGCGGCATGAAGTCGCGCAGCATATAGACCTGCGGCTGCGCGCGAGCGCTGGCGATCAACAGCGCGTAGGTGCGGTCGAGGACGCCGCGGATCTTCTCGTCGACGGTACGTCCCAGGTGCCGCTCGATGAACCATTCCGGCATCAGTTCCATCTCGCGGCGCAAGAACGCCTCGTCGAAAGCCGGCAGTACGCCCTCGCGCGAGGCGGATTGCCAGCGGATCAAGGCGTCGAGCGCGTCGCGCATGAGCGGCCGCGCGGCTTGCGGGTCGGCGGGATCGAGTACTTCGATGTAGGGCGTCGTGCCCAGATCGGTGACGAGCATGAAGCCTTGCGCGAAATCGCACTCGAGTACCCGCGGCACATGGACGTCCGCACTCGCGAGCAGACCTGCGATCTGAGCGAACTCGCGGCATTTTTCCGGCGGCGGGGCATCGACGGCAATCAGTGTCGGGCCATGTGTGCCCGAGCTCTCGAGGCGGAAGTAACGGCGAAAACTCGCATCGGCGGATGCAGGGGCGAGCGTTGAGAGGTTCAGGCCATAATGGGCCTGGTGCGCGCGCAGCCAGGTGGCAAGCGCGTCGATACGGGCATCGGCCGGACAAGTATTCGTCATAACGGGGGGAGGCAAAACGTCTTGCCATATAATACCCGACGACTTTTCACGATGCGCCCCGTGTCGGCCTTTGCACGGTCCAGTTTGACCGCCCGTCGTCCCGTGCGTCGAGCACGCCGCTCGTGCGCGACGAGACCGCCACCGGATACCGGCGGTGCACGTCGTGCGACGGCGCCGTGCCTGGCTGCCGGGCCGATTCGCCAATCGATACATGCCGCCCAGACAGTTTCTTCGAACGAATTTCTCCGGCGATAGCGCGCCGCGCATGAAACGCCTCGCGGCTGCGCTGATCGCCATGCCGGGCCTGATGCCGTCGGTCTCGCACGCGCAACTGACGGGCGCGGCCGCCCAAGCGCAGCAGCTCGACGCGCCATGGGGCCTGAGACTCGCTCCGCAGATCGAAGAGCATCCGGTCGCGGCCGGCGGCGCGCCTGCCACGTTCGTGCTGGGCGACGACGCGAGCGGTACCGCCGATCGCGATGTCGCGGCCAAAGGGTCGGCCGAGATTCGGCGGCCGGCCAACGTCATCAAGGGCGATGCCCTTCACTACGACGAGGATACCGATCACGCCGATGCCTACGGCAACGTGCGTCTGATCGGCAATGGCGTGTCGTTTGCCGGTCCCGAGGCGCATTTGTGGGTCGAGGCGAACGCCGGATACATGCCCGTACCGAAATATCGCTTCACGCTGCGTGGCGGATCGGGCAGCGCCAAGCGCGTCGAACTGCTCGACCGCGAGCGCTCCGTGTTCACCGATGGCACTTATACGGGCTGCCAATGCGAGACGCGGCCCGCGTGGTATATCCGTGGCAGCGAGTTCGATTTCGATACCGGCTCGGATGAAGGCGTGGCCCGCAATGCGGTGCTGTTTTTCCAGGGTGTGCCGATCTTCGCGAGCCCCTGGCTCTCGTTTCCGCTGAGCGGCGAAAGGCGCAGCGGTCTGCTGCCGCCGCTTTTCTCGGTGAGCTCGACCAACGGCATCGAATTCTCGCAGCCGTACTACTTCAACATTGCGCCGAATCGCGATTTCACGCTCACGCCACGCATCATTTCGAAACGCGGCGTGCAAACGCAAGGGTCGTTTCGATATCTTTCGCCGACGTACACCGGCACGTTCACGGCCGAGTATTTGCCGAACGATGCGATCAAGCGCAAGGATCGCTACGCGATCTACTGGCAGCATAGCCAGAACCTGGGCGGCGGCTTCGGCGCGTACGTGAACTACAACCGGGTATCGGACGACACCTACTCGCAGGATCTCGCGACCGTCGGCAATCAGTTCCTGGTCGGCACGCAGATCATCTACGACCAGGAAGCGGGGATCACGTACAACAACGGGCCCTGGTCCGTGCTGGCGCGCGAGCAGCACTGGCAGACCTACAACGACGCCGCGGCGCCCTACGGCCGCGAACCGCAGTTGAACGTGAAATACACGCGGTACAACGTCGGCGGGTTCGATTACGGCGTGGAAGCGGACTACACCCGCTTCCACATCACGGCCGCCGATGCGACGCAGGGCAACCGGCTCATGTTCAACCCGTACCTTTCGTACGGCTTGATCGGGCCCGGCTACTTCGTCGTGCCAAAAGTGCAGATGCACTTCGCGTCGTACAACCTGACGACGCTCGGCTCGACGGCTCCCGCCGGCCAGCCGAAAAACTTCACCGAGTCGATTCCGACCTTCAGCTTCGATACGGGCCTCATCTTCGAGCGCTCGCTGCGGCTTTTCGGCGAAGACTATATCCAGACGCTGGAGCCGCGGCTTTACTACGTCTATACGCCCTATCGCAATCAGAACTTCGCGCCGCTGTTCGATACCGCGGAGTCCGACTTCGGGCTTGCCGAAATCTTCACGCCCAATACGTTCGTCGGTAACGACCGCATTGCCGATGCGAACCGCCTCACGGCCGGCCTCACGACGCGCTTCATCAACGCGGCGACGGGCGACGAGCGCGCGCGGTTCGTCATCGCGCAGCAGTATTACTTCCGCGATCAACGCGTGAGACTCACATCGAGCGACCCGATTCCGGCCACGAGCCATTCGGACCTGATCGCGGGCGCGTCGATCAAGCTCGGCGCGGGTTTCGCCTCGGAAACGGCGTTCCAATATAATGCCGACAACAACCAGCTGGTGCGTTCGAGCGTCGGCTTCGGCTTCAGCCCGGAGGCGCGCAAGGTCGTGAACGTGGCCTATCGTTACACGCGAGCCAACGACACGCTCGACAATGAGCCGATCAACCAGTTCGTGGTATCGGGCGAATGGCCGATCACGCGCCGGCTCTACGGCGTGGGGCGGTTCAACTACGACCTGGCCGGTCACCGCATCGTCGACGGGCTGGTCGGCTTCCAGTACGATGCCGATTGCTGGACGCTCGGCGTCGGCGTCCAGCGTTACGCGAACGGCATCAATTCGGCAGGCGGAGCCCGCTCGTCGACGCGTATGCTCGCGCAGTTGACGCTGAAAGGCTTGTCGAATGTCGACAACGGACTCACGGCAGCATTCAGGGCCAGCGTGGCGGGGTATACACCGCCGCCGCCCCCGCCGCTGCCGGTTTCGCGTTATTCGAACTATGAATGAAGCGCGACGATGCGGGGCTCGCATGTGCGCGATCGATTTTCGCAAAACGGGGCAGGGCTCGATTTCGGCGGCCCGATATGAATGGAGTAGCTGTGGCAATTTCGAATAAGCTTCGCTGGGCAACGCTCGCGGCCGGTGTCGGGGCCGCTCTGGTCTTCCTGCCGGCGGGGCCGGCCGCGGCCCAGGCAGTGGCTGCTCCGAGCGGGCAGTCGGTCGACTCCGTCGCGGCCGTGGTCAACGACGATGTCATCACGGAGCGCGAGCTGCAATTGCGGGTCGATCTCGTGGCGCGCCGCTTGCAGCAGCAAAACGCGCCGGTGCCGCCCTCCGACCAGCTGACGCGCCAGGTGCTCGATCAGATGATCCTCGAGCGCATTCAACTGCAGCGCGCGAAGGAAGACGGGATCACCGTGGACGACGCGGCTGTCGACGCGGCGGTGCAGCGTCTCGCGAAGGCGAACAACATGTCGCTCGAGATCTACCGCGCGCGCATCGAGGCGCAGGGCGTGCCGTGGTCGGTGTTTACGCGCGACGCGCGTACCGAGTTGACGCTTTCCAAGCTGCGGGAGCGCGAGGTGGACAGCAAGGTCACCGTGTCCGATGCCGAAGTGGCGAACTACATCGCGAGCCAGCGCGGGCCCGACGCGAAGGTGCAGCAGGACCTGCGCATCGAGCACATTCTCGTCAAGGTGCCGGAGGGCGCGTCGCAGGATGTGCTGGCGGACGCGCAGAAGAAGGCGCAGTCGATCCTCGATCGCGCCAAGAGCGGCACGAAATTCGAGTCGCTCGCGAAAGAGCAGTCACAGGCCGCCGACGCCAAAAAGGGCGGCGACCTCGGTTTCCTGCCGCCTTCCCGGCTGCCCGAAGATCTCGTCAAGGCGACCTCGGCGCTGCGTCCGGGCGAGGTGAGCCCCGATCTCGTGCGCACGGCGGACGGCTTCGAGATCGTGCGCCTCGTCGATCGCCGCACCGGTGTAGGCGGTACCGCAAGCGATGCGCCGAAGCTCGTCCAGACGCACGTGCGGCATATCCTGCTGCGCGTGGGACCGGGCGGAGTCACCGAACAACAGGCGCGCCAGCAGGAACTCGATATCCGTCAGCAGATCGAGGCGGGCGGCGACTTCGGCAAATTTGCGCGGACCTACTCGCAAGACGGTTCGGCGTCGCAAGGCGGCGATCTCGGCTGGATCAGCCCGGGCGAGACCGTGCCGGAATTCGAGCGGGCGATGAACAATCTCAAGGACGGCGAGATCAGCCAACCGATTCGCACCGAATACGGCTACCACCTCGTACAGGTACTTGGCCGGCGCGAGGCACAAGGCTCGGTTCAGCAGCAAATGGACCTCGCGCGGCAGGCAATCGGCCAGCGCAAGGCCGAGCAAGCCTACGCGGACTGGCTGCGCCAGTTGCGCGATTCCGCCTACATCGAATACAAGCTCGGCGGCTCGCTCGCGCAGCAATGAGTCATTGAGCCATGGTGCGCGCCCCTCACTCCCCGCTGCGGATCGCGATTACAACCGGTGAGCCCGCCGGTGTCGGTCCTGAGTTGACGGCGATGGCGCTCGCCGGTGCCGCGGCGCACTGGCCCGATGCAAACTTCACCGTGTTCGGCGACGCCACGTTGCTCGCTGCGCGCGCGCGTGCGGTGGGCGTCGATTGGGTGTCGCTCGTCGCCGAGGCCGCGCCGGGTCGGGTGGCGTCCGTGTGCGTCGAACACCGGCCGCTCGCCAAGCCGGCGGTGGCGGGGCGGCTCGATGCGGCGAATGGCCCTTATGTGCTGCGATTGCTGGATGACGCCATCGACGGCGCGCTGGCCGGCACGCTCGACGCCATCGTCACCGCTCCGCTGCAAAAAAGCACGATCAACGACGCCGGCGTGCCTTTCACGGGCCACACCGAATATCTCGCCGAGAGGACGAATACGCCGCGCGTCGTCATGATGCTCGCGGGCACGGGTGTGCGGCCGCTACGGGTCGCGCTGGCTACCACGCACTTGCCGCTGAAGGATGTACCAGGTGCGTTGACGATCGATGGCCTCGTCGAGACGCTCGTCATCATCGAGCGGGATCTGCGCCGCGATTTTGGACTGCCGGTACCGCGCATTCTCGTGACCGGATTGAACCCGCATGCAGGCGAGAGCGGCTATCTGGGGCGCGAGGAGATCGATGTGATTTCACCGGCGCTGGCGATTGCGGCGCAGCGCGGGATCGATGCGCGCGGCCCTTATCCGGCCGATACGCTGTTTCAGCCACGTTATCTCGATCAAGCCGATTGCGTGCTGGCGATGTTCCACGATCAAGGTCTACCGGTACTCAAGTACGCGACATTCGGCGAGGGCATCAATGTGACGCTCGGTTTGCCGATCATTCGAACGTCCGTCGACCACGGCACGGCGCTCGATCTGGCAGGCACCGGCCGCGCCGACGCGGGTAGTCTCATTGCCGCGATCGATACGGCCGTCACGATGGCGCGCAACCGGCGCGGCGGCTGATCGCTTCGGCGGTCCATCCGTCCGGTATCCCTTCGCAATTCATCGTCTTTCATTCGGCGCTTCAACGACGCAATGTCCAACAGCAGCAAACAGCATCAGGGCCATTTCGCACGCAAGCGTTTCGGCCAGAACTTCCTCGTCGATCTGGGCGTGATCGACTCGATCGTTGCGGTCATTCGGCCGTTGCCCGGCGAGCGGATGGTCGAGATCGGCCCGGGGCTCGGTGCGCTGACCGAGCCGCTGATCGAGCACGTGGCCGCACCCGGTTCGCCGCTTCACGCCGTCGAGCTCGACCGCGATCTCATCGCGCGGCTGAAGAACAAGTTCGGAGACCGCCTGGCGCTGCACGCCGGGGATGCGCTGGCATTCGATTTCGCGACGCTCGTCGACACGCAAGCGCGTCCAACGCTGCGTATCGTCGGCAATCTGCCCTACAACATCTCGAGTCCGCTGCTCTTTCACTTGATGGCATGGGCGCCGATCGTCGTCGATCAGCATTTCATGCTGCAAAGCGAGGTGGTCGAACGCATGGTGGCCGAGCCCGGGACGAAGGCGTTCGGACGGCTTTCGGTGATGCTGCAGTACCGGTATGCGATGGACAAGCTGCTCGATGTGCCGCCCGAATCGTTCCAGCCCCCGCCGAAAGTCGATTCCGCGATCGTGCGAATGATTCCCTATCGACCGGACGAGCTCGTGCCCGTTGACGAGCGGGCCTTTGGCGAGGTGGTCACCGCGGCCTTTTCGCAGCGCCGCAAGATGCTGCGGAACACGCTTGCAGCCTATCGCGACCGAATCGACTTCGAGGCACTCGGCTTCGATCTCGCGCGCCGTGCGGAAGACGTTCCGGTCGAGGAATACGTGCGTGCGACGCAGGCGCTGACGTCTTCCTAGGCGGATGTAGTAGGAGCAGCGCCGTTCCGGCGAGTGGGCGCGTTCACGAGTACGATGCCGGCCAAAACGAGCGCCGATGCGGCCAGAAAGCGGGCGCTGAATGACTCCCCCAGCAATACGACGCCAAAGGTCACACCGAACAGCGGCGTGAGGAACGAGAACACGGACAGGCGCGACGCCATATAGCGCGTCAACAGCCAGAACCACGTCAGATAGCTCACGAAGGCCACGATGACCGCCTGGTAAGCGAGGCTCGCCACGGCCAGCGCCGTGATATGGATCGTGTGCGTCTCGCCGCGCAGGAGCGCCAGCGCGAAGAGTACGACGGCGGAAACGGAGAGCTGATAAAAGAGCGTCTTGCTGGCGCTCGTGTGCGACAGCGACGTAGCTCTCACGACGACCGTCGTCGCGGCCCAGAGGGCCCCGGCCAGTACGCCGAGCGCGTCGCCGGCGAGGCCCGCGGCTACCGCGCCGGCAGCGGGTGCGCGTGAGAAGCCGTCGGCGAACGCGAGCGCCATGCCTGCGAAGGCGACGACGATGCCCAGCCATTGGACGGTCCGCATGCGCTCGCCCGGTACGAAAAGATGGAGCCCCAACGCGGTGAAACAGGGCGCCGTATAGAGGAAGACCGCCATACGGGACGCGCTCGTCAAAGTCAGGCCGAGAAAGATGCAGACGAATTCGCCGGCAAACAGCAGACCGGCAACGAGCCCGGCACCGAGCGTGCCGTCCGCCGCAAAAAGCCGCGTGCCGCGGGCGCGTGTCCAGCCCCAGACGAGCGCTGTGGCGATCGCCGAGCGCAGGGCGGCCTGCAGCATCGGCCCGATCAATCCGTTCGTCGATTTGATCGCGACTTGCTGAAATCCCCAGATCGCGCAGAGCACGACCATCGTCAGAATTGCGAAGGTATCCGGCGCGCGGCGCAGCGGCGGCGAAGCGGAGGCAGCGAGGCGGGAGGCGGCTGTGTTCATTGTGTCCTGTCGGGCAGGCGCGACGGATCGGCGGCGCGTGCCGCGTAACATAGCAAAATGCCGTGGCCGCCGCACTGCGACCGGCGAGTAACCGTACGCCCCAAAGGGGCAAGGCACAGCCGCCGCATTGTTGCTAGAGTCGCTTTTTTTCAGAGGAGCATGCTATGCGCTTGCTGCACACGATGCTACGCGTCGGCGATCTCGATCGTTCGATCGCGTTTTACACGGAATTGCTGGACATGAAAGTCCTGCGTCGGCAGGACTACCCGGAAGGCCGTTGCACGCTGGCGTTCGTCGGCTATACGGACGAGAGCGAAGGGACGGTGCTCGAGCTCACCCACAACTGGGATACGAAAGCGTATGACCTGGGCAACGCGTTCGGCCATCTCGCGATCGAAGTCGACGATGCCTATGCGGCTTGCGAAAAGATCAAGGCGCAAGGCGGCACCGTCGTGCGCGAGGCTGGCCCGATGAAGCACGGAACGACCGTGATCGCATTCATCGCCGATCCAGACGGATACAAGATCGAGTTCATACAGAAAAAGCGCTGACGGACGCGCGCGTGAGCGGTGCCGAGGCCCGGAGACTAGAGAGCGGGGAGCAGCTCGGGCGGGTGATGCTTGAGCGTGTGCCGCGCTTCGCGAAACTCGGGAAAGATCGATTCGACCGTCTGCCAGAAGCGCGGGCTGTGGTTCATTTCGCGCAGGTGCGCCAGTTCGTGCGCCACGACGTAGTCGACGATCGACAGCGGAAAGTGAATCAGTCGCCAGTTCAGGCGGATGCGCCCATCGCTCGAACAACTGCCCCAGCGCGTTGCGGCCGACGAAAGCGCGTAACCCTTGAACGAGACGCCGAGTTTTTGCGCATAGACATCGAGCCGCTCACCGAACACGCGCTTGGCCTCGTTTTGCAGCCAACCCTGCACGCGATCCTTGATCTGCTGGGCATCGACATGGGCCGGCAACGCGAGCGCGAGCACAGCCGCCTCCGGATCGAAGCGAAGCGCACCGTGCGACGAGCCGAGCGCGACGGTGACCGGTTTGCCGAGAAAGGGGATCTGCGCCCCATCGCGCCACTCGATGTGCGGCAGCGCGCGCTGTTCGGCGCGCGTTTGCCATTCGGACAGCTTCGCGAAGATCCAGCGCTGCTTGCCGGCAATGGCGGCTTCGATATCGGCGAGCGTAACCCAGCGCGGCGCCGTGATGGTCAGGCCGCTGCCGTCGATCGTGAAGCCGATGGTGCGGCGCGTCGAGCGCTTGAGTCCATATTCGAGCGTACGGCCGTCGAGCGCCAGCCGACGAAGCTTGACGCCGGGGGCAAATTTCGCGGGATCGGGCGATTGAAGCGAGGCGGGCGCCGGCGGCGCTTCGAGGGGCGGTTCGGCGAACAGCGGCAAGTCGAGTTGCCGGTTGTCGAGCGCTTTAGCGCGGCTGGGTGGAGCAGGTTTGGGCATCGCTGTAGTAAGCATCCGGATCGATACGGCGCATCTCGGTTTCGATCCATGTCTCGACGCGCGTGTTGATCTCATCCGCCGAGAGCCCGACGGTATCGATCGGTTTGCCGATCGATACCGTAACGATACCAGGGTATTTGATGAACGAGTTGCGAGGCCAGACACGCCCCGCATTGTGTGCGATCGGCACGACGCACGCACCCGCATCCATCGCGAAACGCGCACCACCCGTTTTGTACTTGCCCTGCGTGCCGACCGCCGTACGCGTGCCTTCGGGAAACATGATGACCCACGCACCTTCGCTCAAGCGCTGCCGGCCCTGCTTCACCACCGATGCGAAAGCATATTTGCCTTCCTTGCGATCGATCTGAATCATCTTCAGCATGCCGAGCGCCCAGCCGAAAAACGGCACGTAAAGCAGTTCGCGCTTGAACACGTAGCAAAGCGGGCGCGGCATGATCGCCGGCAACGCGACCGTTTCCCATGCCGATTGGTGTTTGGGGAGCAGGACCGCTGGACCGTCGGGCAGGTTCTCCATGCCCTCGACGCGGTAGCGAATGCCGTTCAAGTGACGCGCGACGAAGAGCGTCGTCCGGCACCAGCCAACAGCCATCCAGTAGCGCTTGTCGGCCCGCATGAACGGGAATGCGACGAAGCAGGCCGTGGCGTACGGGATCGTGAAGACGATCAAGAAGCAAAAAAGGACGAACGAGCGAAGAAAGCGCATCGGAATCGGAGTCTACTCGTCGCGCTCGGCGAGGTAATCGAGCGCGAAATGTTTCAAGTCTTCATGCACCTTGGTGCCCTCCGGCAGGCCGCCCGCGGCAAGCGTTTTCGCGCCTTTGCCGGTCAGCACGAGGTGCAGGTCGAAGCCGAGCACCGCACCGGCCTGGAGGTCGCGTAGCGCATCGCCCACGACGGGCGTCGCCGAGGGATCGATCTCGAAGCGGTCCATGATCATCTTGAGCAGCCCCGGTTTCGGCTTGCGACATTCGCATTGGTCGTCCGCCGTATGCGGGCAGAAGAACACGGCGTCGATGCGGCCGCCCACCGCGGCCGCGGCGCGCTGCATTTTCGCATGCATGGCATTGAGCGCCGCCATGTCGAACAGGCCGCGCCCGATACCCGACTGGTTCGATGCAACCACGACGCGGTAGCCGGCTTGATTGAGCCGGGCAATGGCCTCGAGGCTGCCGGGAATGGCGATCCACTCGTCGGGCGACTTGATGAACGCGTCCGAATCGACGTTGATGACCCCGTCGCGATCGAGGATGACGAGCTTCTTGCTGGAGGTCATGGCGAGCGTTCCCGGCGTCAGGCAGCGAGCTTCGAAATGTCGGCAACGCAGTTCATCTGCGCATGAAGCGCCGCGAGCAAGGCGAGCCGGTTTTTGCGCAGCGCGTCGTCCTCGGCGTTCACCATGACATCGTTGAAGAACGTGTCGACCGGTGCGCGCAGCGCGGCAAGCGCCGAAAGCGCGCGCGTGTAATCGCGCTGGGCGAGCTGCGATTGCACCGTGGGCGCGACCGCGACGAGCGCGTCGCTCAGCGCTCTTTCGGCATCCTCGACGAGCAGGCGCGACTCGATTCCGCTGCCCGACGGCTTCGCGTCGAGTTCGGACTTCTTGAGGATGTTCGAGATTCGCTTGTTGGCCGCAGCCAGTGCCTCCGCCTCGGGCAGTGCCGTGAATTCGCGCACGGCGTCCAGGCGCGCAATGACATCGTCGATGCGCCGCGGCTCGAGGCTCAGCACGGCCTCGATCTCCCCGGCCGAGTAGCCGCGCTCGCGCAGCAGACCGCGCAGGCGGTCCATGAAGAATGCGTAGAGCGGCTTCGACGAATCGGCGACCTGCGGTTCGGCGGCGAAGACGCCGCATGCAGCCTCGACGAGCTCGACGAGATCGATCGGCAGGGCGTTCTCGATGAGAATGCGCAACACGCCGAGCGCGTGGCGGCGCAAGGCGAACGGGTCCTTTTCGCCGGTGGGCACGAGGCCGATGCCCCAGATTCCGGCAAGCGTCTCGAGTTTGTCGGCGAGCGCGACCGCCGTACCGACGCGCGTGGAAGGCAGCGCATCGCCGGAAAAGCGCGGCTGATAGTGCTCGCTGCAAGCGAGCGCGACATCCTCGGGCTCGCCGTCATGGCGCGCGTAGTAGGTGCCCATCGTGCCTTGCAGCTCGGGGAATTCGCCCACCATATCGGTCAGCAAGTCCGCCTTGGCGAGGTACGCGGCACGCTCGGCCTCGGCGATGTTCGCATCGACGAACGGAGCGATTTTGCCGGCCAGCGCGACGAGGCGCTCGACGCGCTTGAACTGCGAGCCCAGCTTGTTGTGATAGACGACATTCGCGAGCAGGGGCACGCGCTCCGCCAGCGGCTTTTTCTTGTCCTGCTCGAAGAAGAACTTGGCATCGGCCAGCCGCGGCCGCACGACGCGCTCGTTGCCCTCGACGATCTCGCCGGGCGTTTTCGTTTCGATGTTGGAGACGATCAGAAACCGCGAGCGCAATTTGCTTTCGCTATCGGTCAACGCGAAATACTTCTGGTTCGTCTGCATCGTCAGGATCAGGCATTCCTGCGGGACCTGCAGAAACTCGTCTTCGAAACGGCAGGCGTAGACCACGGGCCATTCGACCAGCGCGGTCACCTCGTCGAGCAGTGCATCGGGCATTACCACGACATCGCCGCCCGCATGCGCGCGCAATTGCGTCACGATGCTCGCGCGGCGATCGGCGAAGTTCGCCACCACGTGCCCTTTCGCGCGCAGCGTGGCCGCATACTCGTCGGCATGGAGGATGGCCACGAGACCGTCCGACAGAAATCGGTGGCCGATCGTGGTGTCGCCCGCGTCGATGCCGAAGGCGGTGACCGGCACGACTTCTTCGCCATGCAGTACCGTGAGCCGCTGAACCGGGCGAACGAACTGCACGCTCGTGCCGTCGGGACGCTGATAGGTCATCACCTTCGGGATCGGCAGCTTTGCAAGCGTTTCGTCGAGCGCCGCCTGCAACCCCGCGGCGAGCGTGGCACCGGGCGCCGAGTAGCGCAGAAACAGCGCTTCGGCCTTACCGTCTTGCGCACGCTCGAGCTGATCGACGGCGATGTCGGGAAAGCCGAGCGCCGCGAGCTTCTTGGCGAGCGGCGCGCTCGGACGCCCGTTCGCATCGAATGCAACCGACACCGGCAGGACTTTCTCGCGCACGTCCTTGGCCGGTGCGACGCTGCGCACATGCTTGATCGCGACGGCCAGGCGTCGTGGCGTCGCAAAACGCTCGAACGAGGGTTCGCCGGCAATGAGATCGCGAGCGGCCAGCCGCTCCACGAGGCCGGTGGCAAATGCTTCACCGAGGCGCGCGAGTGCTTTGGGCGGCAGTTCTTCGGTCAGCAATTCGACGAGGAGCGTGGCTTGTTCGATTTGATTCATGTTCTGGGACTAGCTCTGTTCCTGGGTTGGGTCACTGCTCGTCGATCGTACGCTCAACCTTGAGCGGCGGCGCCCAGGCGGGCAGCGCGGCTTCTTGCGCGTCGGTCGTGAGACCGCGCACGCCGTGCACGGGATTGCCGAGCATCGGGAAGCCGAGCTTTTCGCGCGAATCGTAGTAGGCCTGGGCGACGAGGCGCGACAGCGCGCGGATGCGGCCGATATAGGCGGCACGCTCGGTCACCGAGATGGCCCCTCGCGCATCGAGCAGATTGAACGTATGGGCCGCTTTGAGCACGAGCTCGTAGCCGGGCAGCGCCAATTGCGTTTCGATCATGCGCTTCGCCTCCGACTCGTAGCTGGAGAAAAGCGTGAAGAGCAGTTCGACGTTCGCGTGCTCGAAGTTGTAAGTGGACTGTTCGACTTCGTTCTGATGGTAGACGTCGCCATACGTCAGGCGGCGCATCTCGGGGCCGCTCGGGCCCGCTTCTTCCCACTCCGTCCAGACGAGGTCGTAGACGTTCTCGACCTTTTGCAGGTACATGGCGAGCCGTTCGAGCCCATAGGTGATTTCGCCGAGCACGGGCTTGCAATCGAGGCCGCCGACCTGCTGGAAGTACGTGAACTGCGTGACTTCCATGCCATTGAGCCAGACTTCCCAGCCGAGGCCCCATGCGCCGAGCGTGGGGTTTTCCCAATCGTCCTCGACGAAGCGCACGTCGTTTTGCTTCAGATCGAAACCGAGCGCCTCCAGCGAGCCGAGGTAGAGATCGAGGATGTTCTCGGGCGCGGGTTTCAGCACCACCTGATATTGATAGTAGTGCTGCAGGCGGTTCGGATTGTCGCCGTAGCGGCCATCCTTCGGGCGGCGCGACGGCTGGACGTAGGCGGCGCGCCACGGTTCGGGACCGACGGCCCGCAAGAACGTGTGCACGTGCGACGTCCCGGCGCCGACTTCCATGTCGATGGGCTGAAGCAGCGCGCAGCCCTGTTGGTCCCAATAGGATTGCAGCGTCAGGATGATTTGCTGAAACGTGAGCATGTCGTGCCTTTTGCGGCGCGCGGCGGACAAGCCGCGGATCGCGCCGATGATTGGCCGCGCGAATGGGATCGGGCGCGGCCGGGGGCGCGGGATGGCGCATCGTTCGCCGCTTCCCGCCTGCTAAAACGATGAATTTTACCGGATTGGGATGCGCGTGCGACTTTCGGGGGCCGGCAGTGCGCGGATCAGTCTCGCCGGCGCCGCGCGAACGCGACGCAAAGCGCGAGCAGCAGGAGCGAGACGGCCAGCACGACGAGGTTGCCCGTTGCGATGTAGGGCGTCGTGCCCGTCATGCCCTGCACCTGTACGTCGAGCGCGCCGGCCGCGAGCACCGGTAGCTGGGCGATGACGCGCCCCCTCGAGTCGATCGACGCGGTGGCCCCGGTGTTCGTTGCCGCGAGCAGCGGCCGTCCCGTCTCGAGCGTGCGCATGCGCGCCATCTGCAGATGCTGATCGAGCGCGATCGTCTTGCCGAACCATGCGAGGTTCGACACGTTGACGAGCACACTGGCCGGCGTCGCCGCTTCGCGCAGTCGGCGCGCGATCTCTTCGCCGAAAATGTCCTCGTAGCAAATGTCGACATCGACGGTCTGATGACCCACCTGGAACGGCGGCTGCACGGGCTTTCCGTTCGCCAGATCGCCGAGCGGAATGTTCATGAGCCGCACGAACCAGTGAAAGCCCCACGGCACGAATTCGCCGAACGGCACGAGGTGATGTTTGTCGTAACGGTAGAGCACGCCCGAGCGGGGCGTCACGCCGAACAGGCTGTTCGTCGGTTCCGTGATCTGCCCGTCGGGCGCGATCTTCGCGCCGAACGCCCCGAGCAGCACCGATGAGCCCGTGCTGTCGGCGAATTGGCGCACGGCACGGACGAAGGGCTCGGGGAACTGCTGCGGCAGCAGCGGAACCGCCGTTTCGGGCGTGACGACGAGATCGGCCGGCTTGGCCGTGATCATTTTCTCGTAGAGCGCGATCGCCGCCGTGACCCCTGCTTCGTCGAACTTCATTTCCTGCTTCACGTTGCCCTGCAGGATTCGCGCGGAGATCGGCGCGCCGTCGGGGCGGGTCCAGGCGAGTTGCGAAAGCGCTATGCCGCCCGCGACGAGCGCGAGTACAGCGAGCGCGGGCAAGAGAGCCCGCGCTCGCTGCGCCGGCCGTGCCGCGAGCCCTGCGACCGCTTGCACCGCGAGCGCGGCAGCCAGTGCAACGGCCCAACCGACGCCGTAGACGCCCACGAGCGGCGCGAAGCCCGCGAGCGGCCCATCGACTTGGGCGTAGCCGCTCGCAAGCCACGGAAAGCCCGTGAACACCGTTCCACGCAGCCATTCGCCAAGCGCCCATGCGCAGGCGAACGCGATCGCGCCCTGCCAGCCCGGTACGAATCCCCGCTGCGCGCGGGCGCGATTCGAATGGCCTTCGCCCACCGACCAGAGGCCGGCGGCGAGCGCCGGATACGACGCCAGGTAGATCGAGAACAGCACCAGCGCGGCAATCGCGAGCGGCGCGGGCATGCCGCCGTAGTCGTGCATGCTGACGTAGAGCCACCACACGCCCGTTACGAAGTTGCCGAAGCCGAATGCGGCGCCGGTCAATGCCGCGCTTTTCCAGTGATGCGTGCGCGCGAGGCAGACGTAAAAGAGCATGAAGAGCGCCAGCTCGACCCAGCCGCCCGCGCGCGTCGGCGCGAACGACAGGGTGTTGGCCGCGCCGAGCGCGAGCGCGGCCAGATAGTGCCAATGTGGTATGCCGCGCACGGCCGCGAGCGCTAAGCGATCGGCGTCGCCATGCGTGCGGTACGCGGCGCGCGCGGGGTGTCGCGCGCGAGAGGAAATCGGTTCGGCCATGAACGAGGAGGGAAAGTGGTGCGGCTCAGGTCTGAACGTGCTGGGCTTCGCGTTCGCGCTGGCCGGCCAGCGGATCGCGCCGCACGAGCAGCACATGGATCTGGCGTGCGTCGCCGCGCAGGATTTCGAAGATCAGATCGTCGATGCGAACGCGCTCGCCGCGATGCGGCACGCGTCCAAAGTGATGGGTGACGAGCCCGCCGATCGTATCGACTTCTTCATCCGAGAACCGGGTGCCGCACGTCTCGTTGAACTGTTCGATCTCGGTCAGCGCGCGCACGCGATAGCGGCCATCGGGCGAGGCAATGATGTTGCCGCTTTCCTCGTCGAAATCGAACTCGTCTTCGATATCGCCCACGATCTGCTCGAGCACGTCTTCGATCGTGATGAGACCGGCCACGCCGCCGTACTCGTCGACGACAATGGCGATATGGTTGCGGTTCACGCGAAAGTCATGCAGCAGCACATTGAGGCGCTTCGCTTCGGGGATGAAGACGGCGGGGCGCAGCATGCCGCGCACATCGAACTCGTCCTCGGCGTAGTAGCGCAGCAGATCCTTCGCCAGCAGCACACCGATGACGTTGTCGCGATTGCCTTCGTAGACCGGGTAGCGCGAGTGCGCTTTTTCGAGGACGAAGGGGATGAATTGCTCGGGGCTGTCGGCGATGTTGATCGCATCGATCTGCGCGCGCGGGATCATGATGTCGCGCGCGCAAAGCTCGGATACCTGGAACACGCCCTCGATCATCGACAGTGAATCTGCGTCGATCAGGTTGCGCTCGTGCGCGTCTTGCAGGATGTCGAGCAGTTCGGCGCGCGAATCGGGCTCGGGCGAGATGAAATCGGTCAAACGCTCGAGCAGCGAACGCTTTTCGTGCGGCTTGTCGGTCTGTCGTCGACTGGGATAGGAGTCGTTCATGGCGGGGCGCCCGGAGACGGCCGGGCGCGTGGTACACGGAAAGTCAAGGATACACCAGCCGTGCGACACCTCAGCGTACATGCCCTGCCCATGAAGTCGCGCAGCACCACGTTATTTTGGGGACGAGCAAATTTTGGAACAAACAAATTTTGAGACAAGCGAGTTTTGAGACAAGATAGCAGCCGCTTTTCTCCACCTTTTTACGAAACGAATATGTCCGAAGAATTCGAAGTCCGGGGGCCGCATGAAGAGGCGCTCGAACATGCGGGCCACGGTGCTCATGCGGGCGGCCATCACGCCGCCCCCGGCGTCGCCCCCGACCCGTTCGCCGGGCGCGTCGCGGTCATGACGGCGATTCTCGCGACCGTCGGCGCCGTTTTCTCGTACCAGGGCGGTTCGACGGAGGGGCTCGCGCTCTTTTACAAGAACGAGGCGGCCATCCGGAAGACGGAGGCCGCCAACCAGTGGAGCTACTACCAGGCGAAAGGCGAAAAGCAGAATCTGGCCGAGCTCGGGGCGGCGCTCGCCGCGAGCGACGCGAAAGCCAGCGCGAAATTCACGGCCGACATGGCGAAGTACGCGCAGCAGAAAACGGCGATTCGCGAACATGCCGAGGCGCTCGAAAAGGGGGTGCGGGAAGCCGACGAAGCGAGCGAGCATCAATTGCACTTGCACCATCGCTGGGCGCAGGCGACCACCCTCACGCAAGTCGCCATCTCGCTGGCCGCGATTACGTTGCTGACGCGGCGCCGCTGGCTGCTGGCCGGTGCATTCGGCGTCGCCGTTGCGGGCGTCGCGGTCGGTGGGGCCGCGCTGCTTGGACTGTGACCGACGGCGAAACGGACTGGGAAAATAGGGCGAGGCCCCGAAGTGATCGCCCGCTTCGAATTGCGCGGCCCGCGTTATTCCTCGGCGCAGCGTCTGAGCAGGGCTTCGAGCGCGCGGTCCGGCATGCCGCTTTTGCGCAGCGCGTCGACCGTGCGGCTCACGTAGTCGAGCGTCGTGCCGTAGCGTCCGCGCGCGCAACCGAAAACAGCCTTCACGACCGCGTCGGGCAGTTTGCCGGTGTAGGTTGGCACATCGCGGCGCATGATGAACGCCAGCGCGGGGACGCGGCGCCCGTCGGCCAGCGAGCAGGGCAGCCATGCCGGCCGGTAGGAGCCCATCACCATTTCGCGCCGCCAGAGCGCTTGCAGATGCGGCATGGCGTTCGCGCCGTCGAGCCGGAATGCCACGCCCGTGCAGGAGCCGCCGCGGTCGAGCGCGAGCACGAGGCCCGGTTGCTCGGGCGTGCCGCGATTGACGCGCGACCACAAATACAGTCCGCGGTGATAGCCGCGCACACGCGCGTGGATCGTCTCCGCGGCCGGCATGCCCGGGTTCCAGATCAGGGAGCCATAGCCGAACAGCCACAGGTCGCTCGCACCGTCCCAATGCTCGAGCGTCGCGGCGAGCGAAGCGGCGAGTTCGTCGTCCGAGAGCAGGCGCGCCTCGCCGAGCGACGGCGGATAGCCGCACGCGGGCTCGGGCGGTTTATCGTCGGGATCGGAGCAGACAGCTGAGGACATGGCGTCGAAGCGGAGGTGGCGTTCGAGGGATTGTCAGCGTTCGCGGTATGGGTCGGCGAAGCCGAGCTGGCCGAGAATGCCGGTCTCGAGCGCCTCCATTTCGTGCGCTTCGTCTTCGGTCTCGTGATCGTAGCCCTGCGCATGCAGCGTACCGTGCACGATCATATGCGCGTAGTGGGCTTCGAGCGGCTTGCGCTGCTCGGCGGCTTCTTTTTCGATGACGGGGCAGCACACGATGATGTCGCCCGAGACCGGATCGTCTTCGGTCTCGGCATACGCGAACGTCAGGACGTTCGTCGCGTAGTCCTTGCCGCGATAGGTGCGGTTCAGCAGGCGTCCTTCCTCGGTGTCGACGAAGCGCAGCGTGAGTTCGCCATCGGCAAAAAGCGCTGCCTTCACCCAGCTCGTCACGCGCGCACGCGTCAGCAGCGTCTTGTGTTCAGGGTAGGCGCCGGCGGCCGGAAATTGCAGCGAGAGCGCAAGGCGTGGAGCGCGATTCATGTGCGTGCCCCCGTGCCGTTCACCCCATGCCGCGGGCTCGGGCGGTGGCGGCTCGCGCAGCCCTTCGTGCAGGACTCGCTCATCGCCGATCGTCGGACGCGTGACCGTCCTCTTTCTTCGTGTGCTGGTCGTAGGCGTCGACGATGCGCGCGACGAGCGGGTGGCGCACGACGTCGGCGCTCGTGAAGCGCGTGAGCGCGATGCCGCGCACGTTGGCCAGCACGTGCTCGGCTTCGATGAGGCCGCTCTTGGCGCCGCGCGGCAAATCGATCTGTGTCGTATCGCCGGTCACCACGGCTTTCGAGCCGAAGCCGATGCGCGTGAGGAACATCTTCATCTGCTCGGGCGTGGTGTTTTGCGCTTCGTCGAGAATGATGAAGGCGTGATTGAGCGTGCGTCCGCGCATATAGGCGAGCGGGGCGATTTCGATCATCTGGCGCTCGAACATCTTGGCCGTCTTGTCGAAACCGAGCAGATCGTAAAGGGCGTCGTAGAGCGGCCGCAGGTACGGGTCGACTTTCTGTGCGAGGTCGCCGGGCAAAAAGCCCAGGCGTTCGCCAGCCTCGACGGCCGGGCGCGTCAGCACGATGCGCTTGACGTGATCGCGCTCGAGCGCATCCACCGCGCAGGCCACGGCGAGATAGGTTTTGCCCGTGCCGGCCGGGCCGACGCCGAACGTCACGTCGTGCGAGACGATCTGCTTCAGATAGTCGCGCTGCGCGCGCGTGCGTCCGCGCAAGTCGGCGCGGCGCGTATAAAGCTTGGGCCCGAGTTCCTCCAGGTCCTCATCGTCGAGACCGGCGGGTTCGTCGAACGGGTGGTCGGGGTCGTAGCGTGCGCCGGACTCGCTGCGTTCTTCCTCGGACGGGCCCGAGCGGTTGCTCGGATGACGCGACTCGACGAGCGCGAGCTGGATGTCGTCGACGGAAAGCGGCTCGCGCGCGCGGTTGTAGAACGTTTCGAGCGCGCCGAGCGCAAGCTTGGCGCCGCGCCCGCGGATCGCAATGCGATGGCCGCGCCGCTGCAGTGTGACGTCGAGCGCCTGTTCGATCTGACGCAGGTTCTCGTCGAGGGGGCCGCACAGATTGGCCAGGCGGGCGTTGTCGTCGCGCGGTGCGGTGAACTCCAGCGGTTGGGCAGTCTTCAAGGCGAAGGGCGATCCTTAGTCCGGGTAAGCGCTCAATGCACGGCGGCATCGGCGAGCACGAGCTCGCCGCGCAGCGAATGCGGATAAGCATGGTTGATGCGCACGTCGATCATTTGACCGATGAGCCTCGAATGTACGGCGAGCGGCGCCGGGAAGTTCACGACGCGGTTATTCGCCGTGCGTCCGGCGAGTTCGCTCGGATCCTTGCGCGACGGTCCTTCCACGAGGATGCGCTCGATGTTGCCGACCATTGCTTCGCTGATGCGCACGACGTTCGCATCGATCGTCGCCTGCAGATGCTGCAGGCGCTTCAACTTCACTTCGCGCGGCGTGTCGTCGTGCAGATTGGCGGCCGGCGTGCCGGGGCGCGGGCTGAAGATGAAGGAAAAACTCGTGTCGTAGCTCATCTCGTCGACGAGCGCCATCGTCTTGTCGAAGTCCTCTTCCGTTTCGCCGGGAAAGCCGACGATGATGTCGGTCGACAGCGAGAGGTCGGGGCGGATGGCACGCAGCCGGCGGATCACGGACTTGTACTCGAGTACCGTGTAGCCGCGCTTCATCGCCATCAGAATGCGGTCCGAACCGTGCTGCACGGGAAGGTGCAGATGCGAAACGAGCTTGTCGACCTTCGCGTAGGTATCGATGAGCCGCTGCGTGAATTCCTTCGGATGCGACGTGGTATAGCGAATGCGTTCGATGCCGGGAATCTCGGCGACGTATTCGATGAGCGTGGCGAAATCGGCGATCTCGGCCGCGCCCGCCGTAATCGGGCCGCGATAGGCATTGACGTTCTGTCCGAGCAGCGTGACTTCGCGCACGCCCTGATCGGCGAGGCCGGCAATTTCGGTCAGCACGTCATCGAGCGGGCGCGAAACTTCCTCGCCGCGCGTGTAGGGCACGACGCAGTAGCTGCAGTACTTGCTGCAGCCTTCCATGATCGAGACGAAGGCACTCGGACCTTCCACGCGCGCCGGCGGCAGGTGATCGAATTTTTCGATTTCGGGAAACGAGATATCGACCTGAGCGCGGCCGCTCGCGCGGCGCGCGTCGATCATCTGCGGCAGCCGGTGCAGTGTCTGAGGGCCGAAGACGAGATCCACGTAGGGGGCGCGCGCGACGATCGCCGCGCCTTCCTGGCTCGCCACGCAGCCGCCGACGCCGATCAGCAGCCCGGGCTTCGCCTCTTTGAGCTCGCGCACGCGGCCCAGGTCGGAAAACACCTTTTCCTGCGCTTTTTCGCGCACCGAGCAGGTATTGAAGAGGATGACGTCCGCGTCTTCGGGGGTGTCCGTCTTGACGAGTCCTTCCGCTTGCCCGAGCACGTCGACCATTTTGTCGGAGTCGTACTCGTTCATCTGGCAGCCGAAGGTCTTTACATACACTTTCTTTGTCATGAAGCTCGCCGTTCGCAGTGGTTGACCTGGGGGCGGTAAATTCGAAGTCGATATCGAAGGAATGAGGGCGCGAGCGCTGTCGGGCGCCGCCCGTGAGACGAGGCCGGCCGAAGCAGTCCGCATAGCTCGGTATTATAGCGTTTCACGATTGCCGCTCCGGGCGGCGGCCTCGCCGGTCTGACCCCGACCGGTCGGCGCTTGCGGGCGGAGCATCGGCAGATCCGCCCAGGCCGCCTCGACCTGCGCAAAACGCTCCACGAGAAATTCCAGCAAGGCTTGCACGCGCGCCGGCCGGTACCGGTTGCGATGGAAGAGCGCCGTAATGGGCGAGTCCGCCGCGTAGCGCCACTCGGGCAAGACCACCTGAAGGCTGCCGGCGCGCAATTCGGCGTCGATATCCCAGAGCGACTTCAATACGATTCCGTGACCGCTGAGCGCCCACGTTCGCGTGACCGCGCCGTCGTTGGTTTCCCGCGAAGTGTCGAGCGGCACCGTGTAGCTTTCGGTTTGCGCGCCGCGCACGAATCGCCATTCGTTGAGCGGCCCGGAGGCGATCGCGAGCACGATGCAGTCGAAGCGCGCGAGGTCGGCAGGCGAGGCAGGCGTTCCATGCCGCGCCAGATACTCGGGCGAAGCGACGAGCACGCGCCGGTTCGTGGCCAGCCGCCGGGCGACGAGCGAGCAGTCCTCGCGCGGCGCGCCGAAGCGGATCGCCATGTCGATGTCGTCTTGCAGCAGATTGGAGACCGAATCGGCGAGCGAAAGCGCGAACGTGACCTCGGGGTGCAATGTATTGAACGCGTCGAGCCAGCCCATCAACAGATTGCGTCCAAAGTCGGACGTCGTCGAAATGCGGATCTTGCCGCTCACGACGTTGCGCCCGGCGGCGAGCGCCGCCTCGGCGTCGTTGAGCGCTTGCAGCGCTTGCGTGGCGTGGCGCAAGTAGAGGCGCCCTTCCTCGGTCAGGCGCAACTGCCGGGTCGTGCGCTCGAAAAGCCGTGCGGCAAGCGCCGCTTCCAGTTTCGCGAGCCGGGCGCTCGCGGCGGCGGGCGTCAGCCCCAGTCTGCGTCCTGCCGCCGAGATTCCGCCGCTTTGCGCGGCCTCCACGAAAAGCCGGATGTCGCCGAGTCTGTCCATGGCTTTATTCGATTCCGTTTGAAAATCATTCAAACGATAGCCCAATTATCAAATGAACGGCGGCTACGCAGAATACGGCCTTCCAATCCTACGCATTGCTGCGTTTTCAGGAGAGCCATGCCTCTACCTTTGTTCGCGCTCGCGCTGAGCGCATTCGCCATCGGCACGACCGAGTTCGTCATCATGGGCCTCTTGCCCGATGTCGCGCGTGAACTCGCCGTGTCCATTCCTCGCGCCGGTCTGCTCGTGTCGGGCTATGCACTGGGCGTCGCTATCGGCGCGCCGATACTTGCCGTGCTGACGAGCCGGCTGCCCAGCAAGGCCGCCTTGCAATGGCTGATGGGGGTGTTCGTTCTCGGCAACGCCTTGTGCGCGATGGCCCCCGACTACCGCATGCTGATGATTGCCCGCGTCGTGACCTCGTTCGCCCACGGATCGTTCTTCGGGATCGGCGCCGTCGTGGCCGCATCGCTCGTGCCGCGCGAGAAGCAGGCGAGCGCCATCGCGCTGATGTTTACGGGCCTTACGCTCGCCAACGTTCTCGGTGTGCCGTTCGGCACTTCCATCGGACAAAACTTCGGCTGGCGTACTTCGTTCTGGATCGTCGCGGCGCTCGGCGTGCTCTCGTTCGTCGGCATCGCGGCCCTCGTGCCGAAGAGCAAGGGCGCGGGGGCCGCCGGACTTGCGCGCGAAGTACGTGTGCTCAGGGAGCCGCAGGTCTGGCTCGCACTGGCGATGACTGTGCTCGGATTTGGTGGCGTGTTTGTCGTTTTCACTTATATCGCGCCCATTCTCGAGTCGGTGACGGGTTTTTCGCCGCGTGCGGTGACCCTGGTGCTCGTCGTGTTCGGCACGGGCCTCACGCTGGGCAACGCGGTGGGCGGCAAGCTCGCCGACCGGGCGCTGATGCCGTCGCTGATGGCTATCCTCATCGTGCTCGCGCTCGTCATGGCTGCCTTCGCTCGGACGAGCCATACGCCGGTACTGGCCGTGCTGACGGTCTTCGTCTGGGGCGTGGCTGCTTTTGCCACCGTGCCGCCGCTGCAGATGCGGGTGGTCGAAAAAGCGCGCCATGCGCCGCATCTTGCCTCGACGCTCAATATCGGCGCGTTCAACGTCGGCAATGCGGGCGGTGCGTGGCTCGGCGGTCTGGCGCTCTCGCACGGGTTCGCGCTCGATGCGTTGCCGTGGGTGGCCGCGGTAGTCACGGGCGCAGCGCTCGTCGTGACGGCGGCCGCCCAGCGGTTGGACGGTCGACGTTCAGTGCAACCGCAACGTGCACCCGAGCGTGTTTGCTGATGACGCATCGTGCGAAAGCGGCCCCCGCCTGGGGGAGGCTGCCCGGGCCGCCCGGGCAGCGTGTCGTGTGGTCAATGCGCGTGCATGTAGACGAATGACGCCATGGCGCCGCCGGCCAGCGGTCCGCAAACGGGAATCCAGGCGTAGCGCCAGTCGCTGTTGCGCTTGCCGGGGATCGGCAGGATCGCATGCATGAGCCGGGGCGCGAGGTCGCGGGCCGGACTCATCGCATAGCCGGTCGGACCGCCGAGCGAAATGCCGATGCCGAGTACGAGCAGACCGACCGGCAGCGCATCGAGCGCGCCAAGCCCCACCTGGGGCGAGGCGAGGTAGAGCACACCGAGAATGAGCACGAAGGTGCAGATCGTCTCGGTCAGCACGTTGTGCCCGACACTGCGAATCGCCGGTGCCGTGCAAAAGCAGGCGAGCTTGATATCGGGGTCGTCGGTCGTCGAGAAATGCTGCCGATAGGCCAGCCACACGAGCAACGCGCCGGCCATGCCGCCCAGCATCTGAGCGATCACATAGCCCGCCACCTTCGACCAGGCGAACTTGCCGGCCAGCGCGAGGCTGATGGTCACGACCGGATTCAGATGCGCGCCGCTGAACGATGCGGTGACATAGACGGCGACGAAAACCGCCATCGCCCAGCCCCAGACGATGACGATCAGATCGGCGCCCTTGCCTTTCGTACGCGCGAGCAGCACGTTGGCTACGGCGCCATTGCCAAGCAGCACGAGCAATGCCGTGCCGAGGAATTCAGCGATGAGAGGAGACATGATTGTTACTCCGGAATGGCTAGATTGACGGTGTCGACGTTGCGCGCGGTAAGGCCTGCTCGAGCATCGAGCGGCTGTCCGCGCTGCGGCTATGAAGACGACAAAACGTTTTCGAACGCACGGCCCGCGCGTTCAAGAACGCTCAGCTCGCGTCGGCCCAGGCTTTGGCCGCGGTGACGGCGCGCTGCCAGCCCGTGAGGCAGACCTCGGCGGCGCGCGCATCCATGGCGGGCGAGAAGCGCCGGTCGAGCTGCCACTGGCTTTGCAGCTCGTCGATACCGCCCCAGTAGCCGACCGCGAGGCCGGCGAGGTAAGCGGCCCCGAGCGCCGTCGTCTCGCTGATGCGGGGCCGCACGGCAGCCACGCCGAGCATGTCGGCCTGGAATTGCATGAGCAGATTGTTGGCGCAGGCGCCGCCGTCCACGCGCAGCTCGCCGATGCGAATGCCGGAGTCGGCTTCCATTGCCTTGAGCACATCGACGGATTGATAGGCGATCGAATCGAGCGCGGCGCGCGCGATGTGCGCGCTCGTGGTCCCGCGCGTGACGCCGAAAAGCGTGCCGCGCGCCCGCGGATTCCAGTGCGGTGCGCCGAGCCCCGCGAACGCGGGTACGAGGTAGACGCCGTCGCAATGCGGCACGCTGGCCGCCAGTGCTTCGATATCGGCGGCGCGCTGAATGATGCCGAGGCCATCGCGCAGCCATTGCACGACGGCACCCGCGATGAAGATGCTGCCCTCGAGCGCGTACTCGACGCGCTCGCCGATCTTCCAGGCGAGCGTCGTGACGAGATTGTTCTTCGACTCGATCGGCTTGTCGCCGGTATTCATGACGAGAAAGCACCCGGTGCCGTAGGTGTTTTTCACCATGCCCGAGCGCGTGCACATCTGTCCGAAGAGCGCCGCATGCTGATCGCCCGCAATGCCGGCGAGCGGAATTTTCGACGCGAATACGGTCGTCACGGTAGGCCCGTAGACTTCCGATGAATCCCGTACTTCAGGCAGCATGCTGCGCGGAATGTCGAGCGCCTCGAGCAGGTCCGCGTCCCATTGCAGCGTGTGAATGTTGAACAGCATCGTGCGCGAGGCGTTCGTCACATCCGTGATATGCAGCGCGTGCTTCGTGAAATTCCAGACGAGCCAACTGTCGACGGTGCCGAACGCGAGCTGGCCGCGCTTCGCTTTCTCGCGTGCCCCGGGGACGTTGTCGAGAATCCAGCGGATCTTGGTCGCCGAGAAGTAGGCGTCGATCGGCAGCCCGGTCTTCGCCCGCACGGTTTGTTCGAGACCTTGCTGCTTGAGCGAGTCGCAAAATGCCGCAGTGCGCCGGTCCTGCCAGACGATGGCGTTATGAACGGGCTGGCCGGTCTCGCGGTCCCAGACGATCGTCGTTTCGCGTTGGTTCGTGATGCCGATGGCGGCAATCGATGTCCCATTCAAGCCGGCGCGCGTGACGGCTTCGGCGGCGACACCGGCCTGGGTCGACCAGATTTCCTGCGGATCGTGTTCCACCCAGCCCGGCTGCGGATAGATCTGGCGGAACTCCTTCTGGGCGGCCGATACGATGTTGCCGTGTCGATCGAACAGCATCGCGCGCGAGCTCGTCGTGCCCTGATCGAGCGCGAGAATGTATTGGTCCTGCATCGTCTCTTCTCCATGTGTTGTCATAGATTTTGATGCGCCGCGGATAACTCGCTTGCGGCGGGCCCTCGGGTGAAACGTTCATTGTGGCGCCGGTACGAGCCTCTATCGGGCCTTGGCGCGCTGTTCAGTGCTGCGCCGGCGTCAGCGTGGCCGGCGCGGCGGCCGGCACGCGTGCGAACCATGCGTCGATCGACGCGCTTGCTTCGGTCAGCGTGCCGGCCGGCAGATGCAGGCCGACCTTGGAGCGGCGCCACAGCACGTCGTGTGCGCAGCGCGCCCATTCGGTGTCGCGCAGGTATCGCAACTCGCACTCGAACAAGCCGGGGGCGAGCGGTGCGCCGAGATCCGCGAGCGAGCGCGCTTCGCCGAGCATGCGCACCGCGCGCGTGCCGTACGCATGCGCATAGCGGCGCGCGAGCTCGGCGGGCAGCCACGGATGTTCGCTTGCGAAACGCGTGGCGAATCGTTCGAATTGCGCGCCGGGGATGTCGCCACCCGGCAGCGGCGCGCCGGCAGTCCATGCCGGTGCCGACCGGCCGAGCGCGTCGGCGAGCCGGTCGACGGCTTCTTCGGCGAGCTTGCGAAAGGTCGTGATCTTGCCGCCGAAGACCGACAGCAGCGGGGCTTCACCTTCTCGAGCATCGAGCTCCAGCCGATAGTCGCGCGTCACGGCCGATGGATTGTCCGCCCCCTCCTCCTCGAGCAGGGGCCGCACGCCGGAGTAAGTCCAGCAAACATCGGCGGGCGAGATCTTGCGTTTGAAATAGCGGTTGATCGATTCGCACAGATAGCTTGTTTCGTTCTCGTCGATCGACACGCGCGCCGGGTCGCCGTGGTATTCGACGTCGGTCGTGCCGATCAACGTGAACTCGTGCTCGTATGGAATGGCGAAAATGATCCGCTTGTCCGGGTTCTGAAAGATGTAGGCGTGATCATGTTCGAACAGGCGCCGCGTCACGATGTGGCTTCCTTTGACGAGCCGCACGGTGTGATGGGCCGCGCGGCCGAGCGCATCGTGCAGCAGCGTGCCGACCCAAGGTCCGGCCGCATTCGCCAGTGCGCGCGCGCGTACCGTGAACGGGGTGCCGTCGGCGCCCGCGAGTTCGGCATGCCATTCGCCGCCTGAACGCACGGCCTTGACGAGCCGTGTACGTGTCGCGATGGCCGCGCCGTGCTCGGCCGCATCCACCGCATTGAGTACGACGAGTCTGGCGTCGTCGACCCACCCGTCCGAGTAGACGAAGCCGCGTTCGATCGAATCCACGAGCGGCGCCCCGGCCGGGTGGCGACGCATGACGATGCCCCGCGAGCCCGCCAGCAGCTCGCGCCGTGCAAGATGATCGTAGAGGAAGAGCCCCGCGCGAATGAGCCACGCCGGACGCAGATTCGGCATATGGGGCATGACGAAGCGCAGCGGCCGAATGATATGAGGCGCCGAACGCAACAGCGTCTCGCGCTCTTGCAGCGCCTTGCGCACGAGCCCGAATTCCTTGTATTCGAGATAGCGCAGTCCGCCGTGAATGAGCTTGGTGCTCGACGACGACGTGTGCCCCGCAAGGTCATCCTGCTCGACGAGCGCGACCCTGAGCCCGCGCCCCGCGGCGTCGCGCGCGATCCCCGCGCCGTTGATCCCGCCGCCCACGACGAGCAGATCGTATGGGCTGCCTTGCATCAGTTGCCGTGCTCCCGTGCCCTCAGCGGCCATTGCGACTCCGATTGAAAACGAAACGAACCTACAGTGTTCGTTTACGAAATCTATCGAACATTATCGAAAAAGTAAAGTCCGGTATTCGGTCTCGAATCGAACATGTGGCGTTGCCGATGTGCGCTGCGCGCGGGGAGGCTACCATCACGGGAAACGGACGAAGAGGTGGACGATGCTTGAACGGATTCGACGCGGCGCGGCGGTGACGGCCGTGCTCTTGACTGGCTGCGCGGGGTGGGGCGGATTCAGCACGCCGTCGCTGGGCGCGCTCGAGCAGGTATGCGGCGCATCGGCCGATTACGGCGCGCAGACGGCGACCGTCTATCCGGCCTTACTGGACGCTTATGTGGCCTACCGCCATGGCAGGCTGTCGCAAAACGAGTACTGCGGCTTTCAGACGTCGATCGCGCGCGAGCACGCAACATTGGCCGCCGGCGGGGCGAGCGCCTCCACCGGCTGGGCCGAGTTCATCAACGACGCGCGGGCCAAAGCGCTCAGTTGGCGCGCCGCGGTGGACCCGACATTGCGTGGCTGACGTCCAAAGACGAAAGATGCGCCGACCCGTGCCACGCGCTGCGCCGCGCGCAGCGCGGGTCGGGTGCGCTAGGAAAAGCGTTTGATGGCTTTGATGGCCGAGTCGCCCGACTCGGTCAGGCGCCATTCCTGAAGACCCGACGCGAGACTTTCGAGCCGCACCAGTTGTTGTTCGAGCAGTGCATCGAGCTCTTCTCGGGCCATATCGACTTGGTTGGGAGCATCCTTGACGAGCAGCAACGTGGCGAATTCATGCGGACTCAGCATCGTTCTCTCCATGGGCAATCGAATTGCCTCGGCAACCGGCGTTCGGCTGCCGGCGTGCTCAACCTATCGGGAGCAGGTCAGGTGGTACCCGCACCGCGCAGCCATAGCGCGTCGGGGAACTGGAGTGTAGTCAAGCGCCCGTTCTTCTCCAAATCATCCCCTCAAAATTTTCTGTTTGACAATTGCACGGGCCGGAAGCGGTTCACCCGCGCCCGTTATTTCGCGAAATTACTTCAAGTTTCGCGTGCGTCGCAGCATGGACCGACGCGTTCGGTGTAGGCGCCCGCTCGGCATTCAGGGCGGGCGCGCCATAAGAGCCTTGGCTCACGCCGCGAGCCTTTGCTCACTCATCCGCAGCGACATAGACTTGCGTACCTGCGGCCGAAATCGTTTCCGCCATTTCGGGCGGCGGTGGGGCATCGGTGAAAAGCGCGTGAATCTGGTTCAGGTGCCCCTGGCGAACGAGGGCCGGGCGGCCGAATTTGGAGTGGTCGGCGGCCAGCAGTGTCGTACGCGCCTGCTGGATGATCGCTTCGGCCACGCGAACCTCGCGCGTGTCGAAGTCGCGCAACGTACCGTCGGGCTCGATGCTCGAGGTGCCGATGACCGCGAAGTCGACCTTGAACTGACGGATGAAATCGATCGCGAGTTCGCCGACGATGCCCTTGTCCCATGGCCGGACGATTCCCCCGGTGACGAGCACTTCGCAGTCGGGATAGCCGCTCATCATGTTGGCGACGTTCAGATTGTTCGTAATGACGCGCAGCCCGCGATGGCGATTCAATGCCCGTGCGACCTCCTCGGTGGTCGTGCCGAGGTTGATGAAAAGCGAGGCCTGATCGGGGATATGAGAGGCGAGCAACGCGGCGATGCGGCGTTTTTCCTCATGGAACATGCGTTGCCGCGCCGTGTAGGAGACGTTTTCCGAGCTCGTCGGCAAACTTGCTCCGCCGTGGTAGCGACGCAGCAGGTTCATGTCGGAGAGCCAGTTCACGTCGCGGCGGATCGTCTGCGGCGTCACGTTGAAATGCGCGGCGAGGTCTTCCACCGTGACGAAGCCATCGCGCTGCACCCAGTCGAGCAGTTCCTGCTGGCGGGCGTTCAGGCTTAAGCGAGGGTCTCGGGTCATGGCTGGGCTGAGCGCGGCGATTGAAGAGGGGGTATTGTAGGGCCTGTTCGCGCTGGTTACAGGCCCTCGAACGAGCCTGGCCGGCTGCAGTGGATCGATCGAGATAAACGCGAATTCCGGAAAACCCAAGATGACGCATTTCGACTGGCACAACCCGTACCCGACACCGCGTCTGCCCGTGTTCGCCCGCAATGTCGTGGCGAGCTCGCATCCGCTCGCCGCACAGGCGGGGCTGCGCATGATCTGGGAGGGCGGCAACGCCGTCGATGCCGCATTGGCGGCCGCCGCCGTGCTGACGATTGTCGAGCCCGTGTCGTGCGGCCTCGGTGGCGATGCGTTCGCGCTCGTCTGGGACGGCGAAGCGCTTCATGGGCTCAATGCTTCGGGCGTGGCACCGGCAGCCTGGAGCATCGATTATTTCAGGCGCCGTCATGGCGAAAGCGCGCGCGGCATAGCGGCGCAGCCAAAGCGCGGCTGGGACACCGTCACGGTCCCCGGCGTGGTGGCCGGCTGGGAAGCGCTGAGCGAGAAATTCGGCGAACTCTCGTTTTCGGACATCATGGCGCCCGCCATCGAGATCGCCGAGCGAGGGCACGCCGTCGCGAACATCGTGGCAAGAAAGTGGGCGGCGGCCGTGCCCGAACTCCAGGGCCAGCCGGGGTTTGCCGAAGCCTTCATGCCGCATGGGCGCGCGCCGTCGCCAAGCGAGCTCGTGCGCTTCGCAGGTCATGCGCGCACGTTGCGCGAGCTGGCCGAATCGGGCCCGCGCGCGTTCTACGAAGGCGAGCCGGCCGAGCGCATCGCCGCGTTCGCGCGCGATGGCGGCGGCGCGCTGACGGCGGCCGATTTGCGCGATTACCGTGTCGAATGGGTCGAGCCCATCGCCAAGGACTATCGCGGCTACACCGTGCATGAAATTCCGCCGAACGGCCAGGGCATCGCGGCACTCGTCGCGCTCGGCATACTGTCGCGCTTCGACCTGAAGGCGCTTGCACGCGACGGCGTGGATTCGCAGCATATGCAGATCGAGGCGATGAAGCTTGCCTTCGCGGACGTCTACCGCTACGTCGCGGACCCGCGGGCAATGGAGATATCACCGGCCGAGTTGCTCGACGATGCCTATCTCGCCACGCGCGCGGCATGCATCGATCCGCGCCGCGCCACGCATCCCGCTTTCGGGATGCCGCGCGCGGGCGGCACGATCTATCTTTCGGCTGCCGACGAGCGCGGGATGATGGTGAGTTTCATCCAGTCGAACTATATGGGATTCGGTTCGGGCGTCGTCGTGCCGGGCACGGGCATCGCTTTGCAAAACCGCGGCTGCGGTTTTTCGATGGATCCGCGCTCGCCCAACGCAGTGGCAGGCGGCAAGCGTCCGTTTCACACGATCATTCCGGCGTTCGTCACGCAGCGCGAGGGCGCTCACGTGTGGCCCGTGATGAGCTTTGGCGTCATGGGCGGCGATATGCAGCCGCAAGGCCACCTGCAATCGATCGTGCGCATGCTCGATTATGGCCAGCAGCCGCAGGCGGCCTGCGATGCCCCGCGCTGGAAGGTCAATCGAGATTTCTCGATCGATCTCGAGTCGACGTTCGAGCCCGAGGTGGCACGCGCCTTGGAGGCGCGCGGCCATCGGATCGCGGCGTTCGACGATCCTTACATGGATTTCGGCTCCGGCCAGTACGTCTGGAAGCTGGAGCATGGCAACGCCGAGCGCGGCTATGTGGCCGCCAGCGACAGCCGGCGCGATGGGCTTGCGGCCGGGTTTTGAGCCGACGGGCCGATTGCCTGTAATACGGCGAAAGATGAGCGAATCGTCCGAAGGTTCTATGGCGGCCTCAGGGCCGGAACCGGAAGATGACTGCGCGGTCACTGTCTGTGTCGAAGCAGTATCGGACAAGTCCGGCTAACATGCCGGGAAAACGGATCGAAAAGTTCAAAACGCCGCATCCGATGAACCGGCTCGAAGCGAGGGCTTCGCGCCGGGCCGATCGCCGGCCGCGATCGGTTCGGGGGACGCGGCTTTCGGAGCGCAACGCAATGTACACCGAATCCAAGCACGCACTGCCTTGGCGAATCGAGGATATCGATCTGACGCGGATCGATCGTCGACGCGCCGCGACGAACGAAGATCTGCTGTTGCTCTTGTGCGCGGCGTCATTCATCGAGAGCGGCACGGACCTCTATACGAGCAACCTCACCGCCTATTTCGACGGAGATCCCGAGGTCTCCGCATGGCTCAACGACGAGTGGGAACCTGAAGAGCTGCAGCATGGGCGCGCGCTGAAAGCCTATATCAACCATGTCTGGCCCGAGTTCGACTGGGATACGTCGTTTCGGAACTTCTTCGAGGAATACTCGACGACTTGCTCGGTCGAGGAGTTCGAAAAAACGCGGGCACTCGAAATGGTGGCCCGCTGCGTCGTCGAAACCGGTACGGCCACGCTCTATCGTGCCATCAACGAATGCTCCGACGAACCGGTGCTCAAGGAGATCACCGATCACATCCGGACGGACGAAGTGCGCCATTACAAGCACTTTTTCAAATACTTCAAGAAGTACAACGTGATCGAGGGGAACGGCCGCCTGGCCGTCCTGGGCGCGCTGCTGCGCCGGGTCATCGAAATCAAGAGCGAGGATTCGGAGATCGCGCTGCGTCACGTCTTTGCGACGCGCTATCCCGAGCGCGCACACGATACCGAGTACAACCGTGCGCGTACCGCTCGGATCAGCTCGCTCGTGCGCCGCAATCTCTCGGCCGACATGTGCGTGAAAATGCTGCTCAAGCCACTCGACATTCCGGCGCGCATCCAGCCGGGTGTCCATTACCCGCTCGCGAAGATGGCGCAGCACGTCTTCTTCCGCTGAGCCGAGCGCGCGCACGCCGATGTCCGATTCCTCCTCGCGCGAACGTGCGCTTGCAGTGCAGGCGTTCGATGAATGGCCGCCCGTGCTTCGCGCGCTCTTCGATGGCACCGGGCTTGCCGGCAAGGAGGGCTTTACGGCTTGTCTCGTCGTCGCGGATGCCGATGCGCAGGGCCCTCTGCGCACTTCGCTATTGAGCGCGGGCGAGCTCTATGCGCCCGATTCGCGCTCGCTGGCCTTCGCCCTGTGGCCTGCCGCGCGTGCAGCACGCATGCTGGACGCGGCCGCGCGCCGTGGGAGCGGGCGAGCCGCGCTCACGTTCGTTCACGAGGGTGCTTTCTATCAGGTGCAGTTGCGGGTGGACGCGCTCGAGGTCGAGGAGGGCGGGCCGCTCGCGTGCTTCATCGCGTCGATCGACTCGGCCGATGCGCAACAAGTCGGCTACGCGAAGCTCACGTCCGGCATTACGTTCGAGCTGCAGTCGCAGCAAAGGCGGGCGGTGATCGATCGCTGGCAGCAGCAGATCGAGCGCTTGCGTCGCGCTGTGGCATCGAGATCCCAAGCGAACGGAGGAGCGGCAAGTCCTTGATTGTCGCGACGAGCCGCTCGCGTCGGGGTCAGCGGCGGCGCGCCCTGTCGCCGGCGGGGCCGGCAGGCGAGCGCGGCTTGCCGCCTAGCAGCGCGCCGGGATCGCCCGAGCGCACTCCCGTGCCGCGAGCCGTGTCGCGCTTGGCACCGGCGGACGGAGCGGCCTGAGCAGCCGGCTCCCGTCGCGCGGCCGATTCGGGTTTGGCGGCGCCGCGCGCGGACGAACGTTGCCCGGTCTTCGGCGGTTGCCCAGCGGCAGCGCGCGATCCATCGCTTGCTTTGGGCGTCGCGGTACCGCTGCGGCGCTCACCGGTGCGGCCTTTGGCGTTGCTGCCATGAGCGCTGTCATTGAGACCGCCGTTACCGCTGCCGCTGCCGTTGCCGTTGCCTTTGCCTTTCGCATGGCCTGCAGCGCCGCTCTTGCCCGCGCCACTTTCGCGGCGTGAAGCTTGAGCCGCGGGCGCAGCCGGCGCTTTGGCGCTTTGGGACGTCTCGCGCCGCGGCGCTTGCGCGCGCGGCTGGCGCGCTGCGCCACCTTGACCGCGGCGCAGCTGGATCGGCTCGGGTTTTACGTTCGGGTCCGGCTCGAAGCCCGGAATCACCTCTTGCGGCAATGTCTGCCGGGTCAGCTTTTCGATGTCCTTCAGCAGTTGGCGCTCGTCGACGCACACGAGCGAAATCGCCTCGCCGGTCGAACCTGCACGGCCGGTCCGCCCGATCCGGTGAACGTAGTCTTCGGGAACGTTCGGCAGATCGAAGTTGACCACGTGCGGCAATTGATCGATGTCGATGCCGCGCGCCGCGATGTCCGTTGCGACGAGCACCTGCAGCGTGCCGTCCTTGAACTCCGCGAGCGCGCGTGTGCGGGCCGATTGGCTCTTGTTGCCATGGATGGCCAGCGCGCTGATTCCGTCTTTCGTCAGTTGCTCGGCCAGCCGGTTGGCGCCGTGCTTCGTGCGCGTGAACACGAGCACCTGGAACCAGGTGTTTTCGCGGATCAGATGCGTGAGCAGTTCGCGCTTGCGATCGCGATCGACGCTGTACACGCGCTGCGTGACAAGTTCGGTCGTCGTGTTGCGGCGTGCGACCTCGATAAGCGCCGGCGCGTCGAGCAGATTGTCGGCAAGCGCTTTGATCTCCTCCGAGAACGTCGCCGAAAAGAGCAGGTTCTGACGCTTGGGCGGCAGCTTGGCGAGCACGCGGCGAATATCGTGGATGAAGCCCATGTCGAGCATGCGGTCCGCTTCATCGAGCACGAGGATGTCGAGATGCGAGACGTCGATCGTCTTTTGCTGCATATGGTCGAGCAGCCGGCCCGGGGTCGCGACGACGATGTCGACTCCGCGCTTGAGCGCATCGATTTGCGGATTGATGCCGACGCCGCCGAACAGCACGGTCGACTTCAGCTGCAAGTACTTGCCGTAGGCACGCACGCTTTCCTCGACCTGAGCGGCGAGCTCGCGCGTCGGCGTCAGGATCAGCGCGCGCACGGCGTGCGGGCGGCGTGTGCCGGCAGCCTGCCCGGCGCGCGGCGCGGCGAGCCGCTGCAGGATCGGCAACGTGAAGCCGGCTGTCTTGCCGGTGCCGGTCTGCGCGCCGGCAAGCAGGTCGCCACCGGCGAGCACGGCGGGGATGGCCTGCTTCTGGATCGGGGTGGGCGAGGTGTAGCCGAGCTCATGAACAGCCCGTACCAGCGGTTCGGACAGGCCGAGGGAATCGAAGGACATAGTTTTCTTCAAATGCGGGATGACGGCTGTCCGTCACGCATGCCGCGTGCCGCGAAGGCGGCCGTGCGGCGAACGTGCGAGCGCGGCGCTGTTGGCGCCGGCCAGCCTGGGTTCCGGCGAGGCCGGTTGGCTTCGCCGGAAATGCGAAGGGCGCGGCCGCGGTAATCCGCATGGCCGCGCCCTTTGTGGTTCATGTGCTCAATCGAGCGGCGCCGAGCGAAGATCCGTCACTTGCTGCGGCGAAATCGCAGAGCCCTTGTTGCCCCACGACTGACGGATGTACGTCACGACGGCTGCGACTTCCTGATTCGTCAGCGCTTGCGCGAACGGCGGCATGCCGTACGGTTTCGGGTTGGCACCCGTGCTCGGCGGATAACCACCATTGAGCACCATGCGGATCGGATTGACCGCCGACGGCATCTGGATCGATTGGTTGTTCGCGAGCGGCGGGTATGCCGGCGGCTTGCCGAGGCCGTTTGCGGAATGGCAGGTCGCGCATTTGTCGCCGTAGACCTTCTTGCCCAGCTCGAAGAGTTCGCCGCCGAACTTCTCCGACGTCTCGTACTGCATCGTCTCGGGCGCTTCCTTCTTCTGCGGAATGGTCTTCAGATACGTGGCCATCGCACGGACGTCCTCGTCCGACAAGTACTGCAGGCTGTTGTGGACGACCTCTGCCATCGGACCGAACACGGCGCCGCGCTGCGACACGCCGTTCTTGAGCAGATTGGCGATGTCCGTGATGTCCCAGTCGCCGAGGCCTGCTTCCTTGTTCGACGTGAGCGACGGCGCGTACCAGTTCTGCAGCGGAATCAGACCGCCGGCGAACGCGGCCGAATTGACGGGGCCGCCCATCATGTTGATCGACGTATGGCACATCGAGCAGTGGCCGAGGCCTTCGACGAGATACGCGCCGCGGTTCCATTCGACCGACTTCGTCGGATCGTCCTTGTAGACGCCTTCGCGGAAAAACAGCGTACGCCAGCCGATCAGCAGGTTGCGATTGTTGAACGGGAAGCGCAGTTCATGCGGACGGCTCGGCACGGAGGCCGGCGGCACCGAGCGCAAGTAGGCGTAGATCGCGTCCGAATCCTCGCGCGTCACCTTCGTGTAGCTCGCGAACGGGAAAGCCGGGTAGAGCAGGCTGCCGTCCTTCGAGCGGCCCGTGTGCATGGCGCGATAGAAATCGTCCGACGACCATTTGCCGATACCGTATTGATCGTCGGGGGTGATGTTCGGCGTATAGAGCGTGCCGAACGGCGTGGCCATCGGCAGGCCGCCCGCGAATTGCTGACCGCCGCGTACGGTGTGGCATGCGATGCAATCGCCGGCGCGGGCAAGGTATTCGCCGCGCTTCACGAGCGCAGCCTGGTCGGCCGGCGTGGCTGCCTGGGCAGAGCCGTTGTGCAGGTTATCGCTGCCCGTCCAGAGGACGGAGCCGAGCGCGGCGGCCGTCAGGACGACAGCCGACAGCGCGAACAGTGACTTGCGTTTCATGGGTATGTCTCTCCTCGCGCTTATTGCGGTTCGCTACCGCAGGCAAGCGGAGTCTTCATCGAGCGGGCCGGAGCCGGAACGGGGTTTTTCGGGGCGGGCTGAGTCGAAAGCCAGGCGGCGACGGCGTTGACGTCGTCATCGGTCAGGCGCGTCGCGATCTCATGCATGCAATCGGGCGCTTTGGCGCGGCGCGTGCCACTGCGCCAGGCGCCCAGCTGCGCGCTGATGTAGTCCTGGTGCAGCCCGACGAGACCCGGAATCGCCGGCTCCATGCCGGTCAAGCTCTTGCCGTGGCAGGCGGCGCAGGCAGGAATGTTCTTCGAGGCGTCGCCGTTGAGCACGATCTCCTTGCCGCGCGCGAGCGTCTCCGGCGAGACCGTCGGCTTGGCGGGGGCCGGGTAGGGCGGGCGCTGCTTCGAGAAGTAATCGGCGATCTCGTGCAGGTATTCGTCCGAGAGGTACGTGACGAGGTAGTTCATCGGCGGATACTTGCGCCGGCCCTCGCGGAAATTTTGCAATTGATTGAACAGATACTCGGCCGGCTTACCCGCGAGGCGCGGGAAGTAGTCGTTATCGGTGCCCTGCCCATGGCTGCCATGGCACGCCGTGCAGCCTTGCACGCGCTGTTCCATCGTATCCGGGGCCTTCGGCTGGGTTTGCGCTTGTGCGCTCGTTGCGACGCCAGCACCACCGATCAGCAAGAGGGCGAGTAGCGGGCGGAAAATGCGTCTGGAAGACACGCGTAACTCCATCGTTATTCGGGGACCTGCCGGACTTCGATCGGCCCGGTGCGGTGCTGCGAGCTGGCCTACAGCTCGAGGCGAATTGTTCGGCGAATTGTTCGGCGAGTTATTCGGGTTTGCCACACTTGCAGCGGCGACCCGCGGCGTTGCGACGCAGCATTCTATCATCGATGCCTGTCACGAGCTATTTGCCTCAGGCGACGTAAATCCGTCCCGATGCGGCGGCGCGACAATTTGACGCGCATATTCGATGCGCTCCGGGTTGTCCGGCATACACCGTTCGGCCACGCCAAGGTCCCGTTCCGTTCCCGATATGCACGGCTCGCGTACACTCTCGGCTGCGTCGGACCGGGGCGGCCCACGGATTCCACGGATTCGCGCTTTGCGCGGCATCGTGCGCGCCGGCCGCCCCGGTTTTTTCTCGTTAGCCCTCGTTTGTCCTGCCTGCCGATGAAGCGATCCTTCCCCAATTCCCGTATGACCCGATCCCGCCGTTCCAGTCGAGTTGCCGGCCGGCATCCGCATGCTCCCTTCGCGTCCGTGGAGCGTCAGTCCCGATGAACGCTTCCGGCCTGCTGATCGGTCAAGTCGCGCTGACCGCGCTCGTTCATGTCGCCTTTGCATTTGCCATCGGTTCGACGCTTTTCGAGCGATGGCTCGCCGCGGACGGTGCGCTCGCGCGGACCGCGCCGTCGCATGCCGCCTGGCATCGTGCGCGCGCATCGCTGATGGCCGCCGCGTTCGCGCTCGTGTTGGCGGAGGGCGGCTGGTTGCTGTATGAAGCCGGTGCGATGACGGGCGCCGGCGTAGCGGGCGGCTTGGCGGCTTTGCCGGATGTCGTCGGCACGACCCATGTCGGCCATGCCTGGTGCGTTGCATTCGCCGGCGCCGCCTGGCTGCTCATGGCGGCCCTCCTGTCTCGCGGCGGGCGCTTCGGGGCGGGGATGTTCTGGCTCGGCGCGCTCGCCAGCGCGGCCGGCACGGCTGCGATCGGGCATGCCGCCGATGCGGGCATGCCCTCGCTCGGCTGGGCGATGCAGGCGGTTCACGTGCTGGCGACGGCCGTCTGGGGCGGCGTGGTGCTGGCCGGCGGGCTCGTGGTGCTGCCCGCGCTCGACACGTCGATCACGCGTATCGCGCTGATCCGCCTTGCGGACCGGGTCTCGAACGTATCGCTCGCGGCTTTTTGCGTCGTGCTGATTTCCGGTCTGGTCGGCGCGCAACGTGGGCTGGGAGGCTCGTTTGCGGCCTTGCGCGGGACTGCATGGGGACACGTGCTGACGCTCAAGCTCGCGCTCGTGCTGCTGGCTGTCGTGCTGGGGGCGCTCAATCGTACGTCGGCGTTGCCGCGGCTGCGCCGCAGCGCTTCGACGCTCGACGCGCATACGTTTCGCAACGTTCTACACCTCGAAGCACTGGTGATGGTCGCGATCTTCGTGACTGCGGCGGTGCTTGGGCTGACACCGCCTGGCCATACCTGATAGCGGCGTCGCGGCCTGGGCCGGCGATGACGATAGGCGCGAGGCCGTCATTCGTAGCCGAGGCGATGGCTGAGGATAGGTGCGCCAAACAGTGCGATCGCGCAGCCAGCCATCTTGCCTTCGAGTTCGGCCATTGCGCCCGGCAGGAAGTAGGAGTGCGACAACAGCCCGAAGAGCTGCGGCGCGCAGTAAAGCAGCGCCGCGGCGATACCGGCTTTGTCGGCCCATGCAGCTTCCCAGCCGCGGCGCCAGAGCAGCGCCGCGGCCAGAACGCGCAGCACGCCGAACGTCACGAGCGCGCTGACCGCCATCTGTTCCCGGATCAAATAGTCGGGTAGATAGTCATGCATGGCGGTTTCTCCCTGATGTGTCGTTTTGCGGGGAGATACGCAAGAGCCGGGCCAGTCATTCGCATCGATGGGGCGGCCCACCGCGAAGCCCTATACAGCAATGAATCGGGCAGCGACCGGGCGGTTGCCCGATCGGCCGAGAGCGCGCGAAACGGCGGGCGTTACGCGCGTGCCGTTACGGGCGTAACGTTGAACGAACGTAACGTTGGGCGAACGTTACGCGGCATCGCGCGGCATCGCGCGGCGCCGTGCGGCGCGGCGCTTCGCGGTTACCACTCGGCGACGCTGCCATCCTCGTGGCGCCAAACCGGGTTGCGCCAGCGATGTCCTACTTTCGCCATCTCACGCACCTTCGCCTCGTCGACTTCGACACCGAGTCCAGGCCCTTGCGGGATGGAGACGAAACCGTCCTCGTACTTGAAGACTTCGGGGTTGCGGATGTAATCGAGCAAGTCGTTGCCCTGGTTGTAGTGGATGCCGAGGCTTTGCTCCTGAATGAATGCGTTGTAGCTGACGGCGTCGAGTTGCAGGCAGGCCGCCAGCGCGATCGGGCCGAGCGGGCAGTGCAGCGCGATCGCGACGTCATAGGCCTCGGCCATCGTCGCGATCTTGCGGCACTCGCTGATGCCGCCCGCGTGCGAGGCGTCCGGCTGGAGAATGTCGACGTAGCCGCCTTGCAGAATCTGCTTGAAGTCCCAGCGCGAATAGAGCCGCTCGCCGAGCGCGATCGGGGTGTTCGTCTGGTTCACGATGTCGCGCAGCGCTTCGGCGTTTTCCGAGAGCACCGGCTCTTCGATGAACAGGAGCTTGTACGGATCGAGCTCTTTCGCGAGCACCTTCGCCATCGGCTTGTGAATACGACCGTGGAAGTCCACGCCGATGCCCACGTGCGGGCCGACCGCCTCGCGCACGGCCGCCACATTCGCGATGACGCGTTCGACTTTGTCGAAGGTATCGACGATCTGCACTTCCTCCGAGCCGTTCATCTTGAGCGCTTTGAAGCCGCGCTCGACGACCGCGCGCGCGTTGTTCGCCACATCGCTCGGGCGGTCGCCGCCGATCCACGAATACACCTTGATACGGTCTCGCACCTGGCCGCCCAGCAGGGCGTGGACAGGCACGCCATGGTGCTTGCCCTTGATGTCCCAGAGCGCCTGGTCGATGCCTGCGATCGCGCTCATCGAGATGGGGCCGCCGCGGTAAAAGCCGGCGCGATACATCACCTGCCAATGATCTTCGATGGCGAGCGGGTCCTTGCCGATCAGGTAATCGGCCAGTTCCTCGACCGCCGTCTGAACCGTATGCGCCCGACCTTCGACGACCGGCTCGCCCCAGCCGACGATACCAGCGTCGGTTTCGATCTTCAGAAACAGCCAGCGCGGCGGCACGACGAACGTTTCGAGCTTGGTGATTTTCATGGATCCCTCTCCTCCTTTGACTGTGCAGGGCGGTGGCAGCCTGAATGGCGGACAGCCGGGCGCCGTTCGATCGCGCCGAAAACCGTATCGTACATCAATTTTCTTTAGAGTACTATTAATAGTACTTTTAGCGCGGCGACCTCTTGGCCAGACCGACGGCTTGGCGCTTTGCGCAGGCCTCGCGATAATCGCGGTCGACGGCCGCGAATCGCAATGGCCGACGAAAGTCATTCGAAAGGAGAATCATCATCCAGCGCGATCTGCACGGACGCGTCGCCTACTTGCTGGCGACAGGCATTTTGCGGGGCGACTATGCGCCCGAATCGATCCTGCCGCGCGAGGCGGAATTGATGAGCTCGTTCGGCGTGAGCCGGACGGTGTTGCGCGAAGCGCTGCGCACGCTGACATCGAAAGGGCTCGTGGAATCGCGGCCGAAAGTCGGTACGCGTGTGCGGCCGCGTCATGCCTGGAACCTGCTCGATGCGGATTTGCTCGATTGGTACTCGCAGGTGGCGCCGCCACTCAGTTTCGCGTTGAAGCTGCAGGAAATGCGCGAGATGGTCGAGCCTTATGCGGCCGAACTCGCGGCGCGCGCCCATACGAGCGAGACGCTCGTCCCGCTCGAGCGCGCGCATGCCGCGATGGTGTCGGCGCGGACCGTCGACGAATGGGTACGCGCCGACCTCGGCTTTCATCTCGGCATTTTGGCCGCCTGCAGCAACGAGCTCCTGATGCCGCTCGGACCGCTGATCGGTCGCACGCTCGAAGCGCAACTGCTGCTCAATGCCAAACGCGCGGAGGTGTTCAACGCGTCGCTCGACGAGCATTCGGCGGTGTTCGAGGCGATCCGGCAGCGCGACGCCGATGGGGCGCGGCAGGCCATGGCCGAGTTGCTGGGCACGACGCGTCGGCGCATCGAGGGCTGAAGCCTCCCTCGGCACTTCGCCGGTGCGCGTGCCGGTTGTGTGTGGAATGGGCGTTGCTTGTATACGAGCAAGCCGTCGCGAAGACGAGCGAGTATGGACAACCCATCCAGGAGGACATCATGCCACTACGCAAAGGCACGTCCCGCGAAGACGTTTCGAAGAACGTCAAGACCGAAATGAAGCACGGCAAATCGCAGAAGCAAGCCGTTGCCATCGCACTGAATCAGGCGCGCAAGCACGGCGCCAAGATTCCGAAGAAGAGCGAGAAGTAAGGCGCCGACAGTCCATGTCGCCATGGGCGCCAGGGCGCGAACGGCATTATCGAGTGCGCCCTGGGCGGTTGCCCCGCTCCAGACGTTGCACCGCCCCGACGATCGGCCTATAAACGCACTGTTCGCATGTGGGCGGACCGTGCGCGCTCGTCGCGCGCAAAAACAACGAAGGAGACACGTCCCGCCATGGATTACGTCATCGGCATCGATATCGGCACGCAAAGTACGAAAGCTGTCCTCGTCGACGCGAGCGGCGCCATCGTCGCGCAGCATGCGCACGGCTACCGGCCCGACACGCCGCGACCGCTGTGGGCCGAACAATGGCCCGACGTCTGGTTCGACGCGGCGGTGCTTTGCATCGCGGCCTGCACGCGCGATGCGCGCACGAAGGGCATCGCGGCAAGCGACATCAAAGCGCTGGCGATCAGCAGCCTGTACGGCGGGTCGGGCATTCCCGTCGATGATGAATTTCGCCCGCTTCATCCTTGCCTGATCTGGATGGACCGGCGCGCGACCGATCAAGTGGAATGGGTACGCCGCCATATCGATGTCGAGCGTTTGCGGGCCATCACCGGTAACGGTGTCGACAGCTATTACGGCTTTACCAAAATGCTGTGGCTGCGAGAGCACAAGCCCGATGTCTGGAACCAGACCCGCTACTTTCTTCCCCCCAATGCTTATATCGCCTACCGGCTCACCGGCGAGCTCGCCGTCGATCACAGCTCGGCCGGCAACATCGGCGGCGTCTACGATGTCGCGCGCCGTAGCTGGTCGGACGAAGCGCTCGCCATGCTGGGCATTCCCGCTGCGCTGATGCCCCAGCGGCTCGTCGAATCGTCGGAAGCGGTGGGCGGCTTGTTGGCGTCATGGGCCGCCGAGCTCGGGCTCGCACCGGGCATGCCGATCGTTGCCGGCGGCGTCGATGCGGCCATCGCCACGCTGGCGGCCGGTGTCACACGGGCCGGCCAGCATGTTGCGATGATCGGCACAAGCATGTGTTGGGGCTATATCAACCAGACCGTCGATGCGCGACATGGCCTGGTCAGCATGCCGTACGTGCTCAATGGCCGGCGCGATCTCTACATCTTCGGCGGGGCGAGCTGCGCGGGGGCTTGCGTGAGCTGGTATCGCGATCAGTTCTGCCAGGCCGAGGTCGAGGCGGCGCGCGCGCTCCCGCACGGCGACCCCCACCAACTGCTCGAAACCGCCGCCGCTGAAGTGCCGGCCGGCTGCGAGGGCGTGATGTTTCTGCCTTATCTGATGGGCGAGCGCAGTCCGATCTGGGACCCGCAGGCGAGCGGTGCATTCGTCGGCCTCAACCTCGTCCATACGCGCGCGCACCTCTACCGTGCCGTGCTGGAGGGCGTGGCGTTCGCGCTGCAGCACAACATCGACGCGGGACGACGGGGCGCGCAATCGCTCGACGAGCGGCTCATCGTCGTGGGCGGGGCCGCGCATTCGAATCTGTGGATGCAGATCATCGCCGACGTGACGGGCTACCCGGTCTACACGATCGAACAGGAAGTCGAGGCCGCCATAGGGGCGGCGCTGCTTGCGGCGCTCGGTACCGGAATCGTGACCGAAGAGGCCGCCGCACGCGGCTGGGTGACGCTGCGGGAGCACGCACGGCCCGACGCCGGCAGACGCGCGATCTACGCGCAACGGTTCGACGTCTATAAGGCGCTCTACCCCGCGCTGCGCGAATCGATGCACGCGTTGCGGACCGATCAGACAGGCTTGTAGAGATAATCATCACAAGCACTTGTCACGATCGTATCGCCTGATATAGGATGGTTGCCAATCTGCGCTCACGCCGCGTTGTGTGGCGCACCATTCAGGCATCTTTCCATGTCAGAAGCTACATCCCAGGCGGTGGTCGCGCTGCGTGGCGCTGCGCCGCCTCATCCGTCGCGTAATGCGGGCGTGTCGTTCGATGCCGCATGGTTCGATACGCTGCGCGTCAATCAATCGGCCGTCGCGCGCCGCACGGCGACGCTCGGAACTCGCCGCTCGGTCAAGAAGGACGCTCAGGCAGCATGGCTGCTGAAGGCCGTGACCTGCATCGATCTGACGACGCTCGCCGGCGACGATACGGAGGCGCGCGTGCGGCGTCTGGCCGCCAAGGCGCGTCGGCCGATTCGCGACGACCTCCTCGAGGCGCTCGGCATGAGCGACGCACGGTTTAGCACCGGCGCCGTGTGCGTCTATCACCGCTTCGTCGCGGCCGCGGTCGACGCGCTGGCGGGCAGCGGCATTCCCGTTGCGGCCGTATCGACGGGCTTTCCGGCCGGCCTGATCCCGCATCCGCTCAAGCTCAAGGAAATCGAAGCGTCGGTGGCCGACGGCGCGGCGGAGATCGACATCGTCGTGACGCGCGAACACGTGCTGACCGGCAACTGGCGCGCGCTTTACGACGAAGTGCGCGAGTTTCGCGCCGCATGCGGGGCGGCCCACTTGAAAGCGATTTTGGCGACGGGCGACATCCGCACGCTGTCGAACGTGGCGAAGGCTTCGATGGTCTGCATGATGGCCGGCGCGGACTTCATCAAGACGTCGACGGGCAAGGAAGGCGTGAACGCCACGCTCGACGTGTCGCTCGTGATGACGCGCATGATCCGCGAGTACGGGGAGCGAACGGGCTTCGCCATCGGCTTCAAGCCGGCAGGTGGGGTCTCCACGGCCAAATCGGCACTTGCGTATCAAATTCTGATGAAGGAAGAACTCGGCCGCCCCTGGCTCGAACCTGCGCTCTTTCGCATCGGCGCGTCGAGCCTGCTGGCCGATATCGAGCGGCAGCTCGAACACCACGTCAGCGGCCGCTATTCCGCTTTCAACCGACACCCTCTAGCCTGACCGAGCGCACTGCGATGAGCGTAGCCGAGTACTTTGCTTCGATGGATTACGGTCCCGCACCCGAGGACGATCAGCCGGCGCGTGCGTGGCTTGCCGCACACGAGGGCCGGTTCGGACATTTCATCGGGGGCGCGTGGCGCGCGCCGTCGGCCGGCGAGACATTCGATGTGCTGGCGCCGGCGAGCGGCGAAACGCTTGCGCGCGTGGCCCAAGGCGATGCGGCCGATGTCGATGCGGCCGTCGCGGCCGCTCGCGCTGCACAGCCGGGCTGGCAAGCGCTGGGCGGCGCGGGCCGCGCGCGCCACCTCTACGCACTTGCACGGATGGTGCAGCGCGAGAGCCGTCTCTTTGCCGTGCTCGAAGCGCTCGACAACGGCAAGCCGATTCGCGAGACGCGCGATATCGACGTGCCGCTCGTCGCACGCCACTTCCTGCATCACGCGGGCTGGGCTCAGTTGCAAGACACCGAATTCGCGGGCTTCACGCCGCTTGGCGTGATCGGCCAGATCGTGCCGTGGAACTTCCCGCTTTTGATGCTCGCGTGGAAGATCGCACCGGCCATCGCGCTCGGTAACTGTGTCGTGCTGAAACCGGCCGAATACACGCCGCTCACGGCGCTGCTGTTCGCGGAGCTGGCCCGGCGCGCCGGTCTGCCCGATGGCGTGCTCAATGTGGTCACGGGCGACGGGCGCACGGGTGCCGCCCTCGTCGAGCATGGCGACGTCGACAAGATCGCCTTCACCGGCTCGACCGAAGTCGGCCGACTCATTCGCGCCGCCACGGCGGGCTCCGGCAAGTCGCTGACGCTCGAACTCGGCGGCAAATCGCCGTTCATCGTTTTCGACGATGCGGACCTCGACGGTGCCGTCGAGGGCGTTGTCGACGCCATCTGGTTCAATCAGGGGCAAGTCTGCTGCGCGGGTTCGCGGCTGCTCGTTCAAGAAGGCATCGAGCGGCGTTTCATCGACAAGCTCAAGCGCCGCATGGCGACGCTGCGGGTCGGCCCGTCGCTCGACAAGGGCATCGATATGGGCGCGATCGTCGACAGCGTGCAGCTCGCGCGCATCGAGGCGCTCGTCGAAACTGGCCGGCGTGAAGGCTGCACGATCTGGCAGCCGCGAGAAGTCGAGTTGCCGGCGCGCGGCGTCTTTTATGCGCCGACGCTGGTGACCGGCGTCTCACCCGCGTCGACGCTCGCGCAGGAGGAAATCTTCGGCCCCGTCTTGACGGTCATGAGCTTTCGTACGCCGGACGAAGCGGTCGAGCTCGCGAACAACTCACGCTATGGGCTGGCCGCGAGCGTCTGGAGCGAAACGATCGGCCGCGCGCTCGACATCGCGCCGCGTCTTGCCTGTGGCGTGGTGTGGGTCAATGCGACGAATCTCTTCGATGCGGCCGTCGGGTTCGGCGGTTATCGCGAATCGGGCTATGGGCGCGAGGGCGGCAAAGAGGGCATCTACGAGTATTTGAAGCCGCCCGGCTGGAGCGCATTGCCATTGCGCGCCGAATCCGCACCGCGCGCGACATCGCCGGCCGGGGTCGTCGGCCAGCGCGACGACACCATTGCGCGCATCGACCGCACGGCCAAGCTGTATATCGGCGGCAAGCAGGTTCGGCCCGACAGCGGCTA
>Ga0157374_10000139_pt1 | contig 65427 bp, 53 predicted proteins | sample M25metaG_FD_115308 | JGI IMG/M metagenome (GOLD analysis project Ga0157374, IMG submission 115308) | Miscanthus rhizosphere microbial communities from Kellogg Biological Station, Michigan, USA - M2-5 metaG | ecosystem: Host-associated > Plants > Roots > Rhizosphere > Soil | place: USA: Michigan...
AGCCGAGAGCCGAGAGCCGAGAGCCGAGAGCCGAGAGCCGAGAGCCGAGAGCCGAGAGCCGAGAGCCGAGAGCCGAGAGCCGAGAGCCGAGAGCCGAGAGCCGATCGGAACAATTCAGGACAGTGGCTAGCGTCTCATGGGTCTAGCGCGTGTATGACGCAAACCCCACGCCGAACGCGCTCCCCCGGCAGCATCGAATGCTTGGGCGCAATTGCGTCGCCCGAAAATGTTTTCTGATCAACGGAGACCGGCATCAGGGCACCTATCTCCGGATCGGAGTGACGTCCGCTCCTTAACGCCACATCGCGCACGGGCCGTCGTGGCTTGCGCCCCGTGGTGATCGCGCTTTTCGCACTCCTTCCCGGGGGGCGGCCAAGGGGGCGAGGCTTTATGCGCATAAAGTTCTCGGTTCCCGCGGAGGTTGCCGGTGCCGAATGACAACGAGACGTTGTGCTGGCGTCGCCGAGTAGCCCCTAATCTGATCGGAGATGAACGTCAGCAAAGCGACGCCGAGCAGGCACCTTCCACAACACCTACGGCGCCACGGTCTTACAGTCGATAAGACGCGAACCCAATCGGGAGCCAGATCATTACCGCGTCATCGAGATACATTCATTCAACAAAAAACAAAAATATTAGTTCGACGAAGTGCAACTGGTTTCCTAGCAACTCCCGCTTGTCCTGCCGTCGCGTAGCAGGCTCCTCGCTCGAAGCATTGCCAGTATTTCCGGAGCACATCCACTAAGCTGCGCTACCGTGGCGGTTCCGCGTTTCGTAGAATCACGACCGAATATTTCCAACCTCCTGGCAGGAGCTGTTTGTCCATGATCACCATCTATCACAACACACGCTGTTCCAAGTCGCGTTCCACCTGTGAACTGATCGACAGTACGTTGAATACCTCGGGCGAGCCGGTGCGCATCGTCGAATACCTGAAGGAACCGCTCAGCGTGGACGAATTGAAAGCGCTTCATCGCATGCTCGGCGGGCGGGTTCGCGACATGATTCGCGATACGGAGCCCGTGTACTGCGAACTCGGACTCGCCGACGCTTCGCTCGACGACGATGCTCTTTTCGCTGCGCTTGCGGGCCATCCCATCTTGCTCCAGCGGCCGATCGTGACGCGCAACGGTAAAGCCGTCATCGGACGACCGCCCGAGGCGGTCCGTGCATTATTCGGTTGATCTGCCTTACAGTCGGCAGTGCTGGAACGGACGCCCGACGCCGCCGTCATCCGAACGTCATGATTGTGACGATCGGTAAGCGGGGAGGCGGAAACCGAAGTTATCCACAGATTCTGTGGAAAAGGTTGTGGAAAGGCGGCCTGAAACCCAGAGCCCGCTGCCATCTGACTGGGCTGCGCATAAATTGGCCGCTGGTTCGACACATGGGCGACTATCATGGAAAGCTCGTCGTCCCGGAGGTACCTGGGGCGGCGCCTCTCAATGTGCAAGGAGCGACTTGATGGCTTATCGAATCGAAGTGGTGGTGGGCAGTCTGCGCCGGGATTCGTTCAACAAGCAACTGGCGCAGGCGCTCGCCCGGCTCGCAGGCTCGGAGATGACGTTCTCGTACCTGGATCTCGGCGTGTTGCCGCTTTATTCGCAGGACTACGATGCGGACTTCCCGCCAGTCGCGCGCGAGTTCAAGCAGCGGATAGAAGCAGCCGATGGGCTCTTGTTCGTGACGCCTGAGTACAACCGTTCGATGCCTGGCGTACTCAAAAACGCGCTCGATTGGGGCTCGCGTCCATGGGGACACAACTCGTGGAAGGACAAACCCGCGGCCGTTTGCGGTATCTCTGTCGGTGCGACGGGTACGGCGCTCGCACAGCAGCATCTACGCAACGTGCTCGCGTATCTCGACGTGCCCACGATGGGCCAGCCCGAAATATTCCTCAAGCACACCGAAGACTTTTTCGACGCGTCGGGGAATATCGCCAACGAGAGCACGCGCAAGTTCTTGCAAGGGTTCGTCGATCGCTTCGCCGCCTGGGTGCAACGGCAGACGGCGAAGCATTGATCGTGCGTCGCGTGCTAGCGACCGCTATCGATCGTCGCGCTCGCTGCCGTGAAAATGCTCTTCCTCCTGCAGGTACTCGTCGGGCACAGACGACGGCGAAGCGCTTGGCGCTGCTGGCGTGACGGCCGCACCGGACGGCGTACCGGCATCTTGTGCCCGCGCCTCGTCGCGCCGCCCAGCGAACACCGCACCCATACCGGGGGCCGCGCCCGCGGCAACGGCCATGGCGTCTGCCTCGCTCGCGGCCACGTCCTTGGCTGCTGCCGGGCCGGACGGCTCCGCGGCTTGCTCTTTTCGCGCGAAACTATGCACCCTGCCGCGCGTGGTCACGGTGGGGTTTCGCCGAAAACCGAGTTCCTCGAGCGGCGAGCGCTCCCGCGCCACCTCGTCGGCCGGAGCGCACCACGTGGCAGCCCGTTCTTCGATGTCCATCGGGTTGCGCGCGGCGAGGGCGGCGCGAACCGCCTCGCATTGCGCGTCATCGACGACATCCACGCTCAGCATGACTGCCCCCCGGCGCACGGCTTCGGCGTATTGAGTCGTTTCGCGCCGTGGCGGCTCGCTCGCGAAAAGCGATTCGAAGAATCGCTCGATGCTTGCGAGCAGCCCTTCGTCGACATGCGGCGGCTCGACAACCGTTGTGGCGTCGGTGGCGTACGTCGGCTCGCAACGCGCTTGCAGCGTAATAGACGTCCGGGCGATTCCCTGGACGACCAATGCGTCGCGAGCTTCCTCCGCCCCGGCGTACGTATCGAAAAATGCAATGACCGTGTGCTGCATGATGCGCTCCCCCTATCGACTTTTAGTCACGGCACATTAATTGGTGCAAATAATGGGCCGGCCCCGCTCAGCTCGCCTTGCCCGCCGCTGGGGCGTGTTCCCGTTCTCGCCGGATGGTCTGCAGCATCGCGTCGAGCAAAGCGATATCGAAAGGTTTTGACAGCACGCGTACGCGGACATTCCGCGCGCGTTCGAGTTCTTGCGCATAACCCGTCACAAGAATGACGGGCAGCGGGGGCACGAGCGACTGCGCCGACTCAGCTAGATCGAGGCCATTGCGGGTACCCGGCATATGGATGTCCGAAATGACGACATCGAATGCCGGCGTCGTGGGGTGCCCGATGAGTTGCAGTGCGGCATCGGCATTGAATAGGCAGGTGACGTCATGCCCCATCATGCGCAGCAAGGCTTCGGTGCCAGCGGCGACTTCGTCGTTATCTTCGACGAGCAAAATGCGCAGACCGCTGCTGGCCACCGCGCTTCCGGAGCGCGGCGAGTCAAGAGCGGGCTCGGCCGGCGTGGCGGTGGAGCGTGGCAAATACAGTCGTACGGATGTGCCAACGCCCAACGTGCTGTCGATCGTCGCGAGTCCGCCTGAACGCTCGCAAAATGCGAAGACTTGCGGCAATCCGAGCCCCGTACCCATACCCTGCGGTTTCGTCGTATAAAGCGGCTCGAATGCGTGAGCAAGGACTTCCGGCGACATTCCCGTTCCGGTGTCTTCGAGTGTCACGACCACGAATTCGCCAGTAAGCGCGAACCCGCTTTCGCGCTCGAGGCGAATGTCATGCGCGCGAATCGTGAACTGCCCGCCGTTCGGCATCGCGTCGCGCGCATTGACGGCAATATTGATCAGCGCAAGCTCGAGTTCGGCGATATCGACCTCGATAGGCCAAATCGGGTTGGCGATATCGATGACGAGACTGACCTTCGCGCCGAGCGATGCATGCAGGAATTCGCGGCTGGCGGCGATCCAACGCGCCAGATCGATCGTCTCGCTGCGCAGCGGTTGTTTGCGCGCGACGCCGAGCAACTGGCGCGTGAGAGATTGGCCGCTTTTGAGCGCGCGCTCGATCGCACCGAGTTCGCTTTCTATCTGGGCGGACCCGCGGCGCCGCGCGATCTGGACGTTGGTGGCAACGATCATCAGCAGGTTGTTGAAGTCGTGCGCGACCGTGCCGACGAGGTTGCCCAACGCCTCCATCTTGCGCGATTGCCGGTACGCCGTTTCGATGGAGCGCCGCATCGAAGCTTCGGCTTGCCAGCGCGTCCATGCTTCTTCTTCGGCCGAAAGACGTCGTAACGATAGGCCGAGAACGAACCAAAGGACGATGGATGGAACGAAAATCGATACAGCAAGCACGGCAACGCGGTGCGACCAGTCTGCCCAAATCGCCGTACCGCTATACGCGCACGAGACATATACCGGGTAGGCGCCGACGCGCCGGAACGCAAGAATCTCGCCGTGACCGGTCTCCGGCGAATGACCGACTCGAATCACACCCGCCTTGGTGCCGCGTTGGAGCGCGGAAGCAAACGCCGGCGGCGGGGCGGCCTCGCTCGACTGCGGGTACGACGCCAGCACCGCGCCATCCGAGCGCATCAGCGAGATCGTGAGCGCGCGGCTCTCCGAGCCAAGCAGTTCCCGGTAAAACGATTCGAAGTACGAACGTCGCAGCGCGACAGAAACGAGGCCGCCGAACTTGCCGTCGGGCAGGCGCCGGGCAATGCCCATATTGAATATCGCCTCGCCGCTGCCGGCATGCCAGACCATGACCTTCGAGACATGCTCGAGAATCTGCCCGCCCCGAATGCCGACGAAATCGTCGCGCCCGGCGATCGACGCGAGCGGCGCGGGGTAATAGCGGCTGTTCGCGAGGAGCAGCCCGTCGGGCCCGAAGATCGAAATCGAGCCCACCTGCGGATAGCCGCCGCCGATTTTGACGAGACTGTCGTGGATGTATGCTTCGCGGGCGCGCACCTGGTTGTCGTCGAGCCCGTGCACGAGGTCGTCCACGCGGGCATCGAGCGTTTCGTTCAGATCGAAAACCTTGAGCGCGTGCTCCTCGGCGATGCGCACGGTGCGCACCGCAGCGTCGGTCGCCCGAGCGACACCGGTGCGGAAATCCGAATAGGCCACGGCCGCCGCATAGACGCACGGCAGGACGATCGCCGCTCCGAGCATGACGATCAGCGTAGTGCGCCGGCCCGCGAAGTCGGGCTCCGGGACGCTTGGGTACGACGACTCTTCCTGCCAACTCGAAGGCGTCGGGTTCGCTGCCGGTGCCTCGCGCCGGTGACGCGTCATGGTCGAGAGATCCAAGGAGGGATGGGTTGCCTGATTCCAATCATAAGCGACTTGAATCGCTGCCTAACGTGTGCTCCGTTACATTTATGAGGCTCGTCGGCCTTTCGGCCGACGAAAACAGCGACGAAATCGGAAGCGCAAACGTACACAAAAGAATAATCCACGCAATATTAGCGGAATATGTCCGTTCCATTTCTTCACATCGATAAATGCTGCGACGTTTCATCGTTCTGCCGAAACTGGGGGAGTTGATTTTCCGTCTGTTTGCCAAGAGAATTTGGCTCACTTTTACGAGAAAACACGCGTCCTGCGGGGGGGACGCACCTGTGAGGCATGCCTGCTTCGCCGCCATACGCGTGCGCGAAGCCGCCGCGGCGCCTCTTTTCGGTCCGTCCGGAAAGCGCGCTGCTCGCCGCGCGCTCGCAGCCTGCCGACCTGAGCTCGCCCTCTCGCTAAAGAAGGTTTCCGAGCCGCCGTTAACTCGGTGTAGATTGATCCGCCTTTTCGTCACGCCTGCCATGCCCTTGCCGATTGTGATCGCCGATGACTCCCTGCTTGCTCGCAAGGTTCTGACGAAAGCCTTGCCGGACGACTGGGACGTCGACATCACCTATGCATCGAACGGCCGCGAGGCGCTCGCGCTTTATCGGGCGGGCAAAGCATCGGTCATGTTCCTCGATCTCACGATGCCCGACATGAACGGCTATCAGGTACTCGAGGCCTTGCGGCACGAGGACCTCAATACCTTCGTGATCGTGGTGTCGGCAGACGTACAACCTCTTGCGCAGGAGCGCGTTCGCGCGCTCGGCGCCGCCGCGTTCGTCGCCAAGCCCGTGACCCCCGAGGTCTTGCTGCCAATCCTCAAGGAGTACGGCTTGTATGCGTGAGACCGTTCTGACCGAAGACCAGCGCGACGCATTGCAGGAAATCGCCAATCTGGCGATGGGCCAGGCCGCTACGCGCCTCGCGACGCTGCTCGATACGTTCATCGAGCTGTCCGTGCCGCGGGTGAGAGTGGTGCGAGTCGAGGATGCGGCGCGCACGCTGCGCGACATGACCGGCATCGACGAGCATGTCATCGCCGTGCGTCAGGGTTTTCGGTCGGACATCAAAGGCGAGGCGCTCGTCATCTGCCGCAGCAGCGGCGTCGGCAATCTGTGCGCACTCGTCAATGACCCTTATGTTCATTCGGCATATGAATCGGTCAGCCAGACCGAGTTGATGTTCGATGTGGCGAACGTGCTGACCGGTGCGTGCGTGTCGTGCATCATGAATCAGCTCGATCGCACGCCGATCTTCTCGGCGCCCGGGCTGCTCGGCGAAAAGCTCGCGCTCGAAGACGTCTTCCATGCCGACGTGCTGGCCTGGCGGACGGCACTGCTGCTCGAAGTCAACTTCTCGCTCGAAGATAAGACGTTCCGCGCCCATCTCGTCATGCTGATGGCCGAAGAATCCATTCGCCGCATGAACGAGGCGCTCAATGCGATCCTGTCCAGCCTATGAATCAAGTGATGGAGCAGTCTCTCAGCGATCTCGTCATCGAGCGGGTGGACTTCGGCATCTTCGTGCTCGATCGCACGATGAAGGTACTGATGTGGAATCGCTTCATGCAGGACCACAGCGGATTGCCGGCCGAACAAGTCGTCGGCAAGTCGGTCTTCGATAGTTTTCCCGAACTGCCGCGCGTCTGGCTCACGCGCAAGGTAGAGAGCGTCTTTCAGCTCGGCAGCTTCGCCTTCAGCTCCTGGGAGCAGCGGCCCTATCTGTTCAAGTTCGACCACGACCGGCCCATCACCGGCGGGGTCGATTTCATGCAGCAGGATTGCACGTTCATGCCGCTTACGCGCGGGCGCGAAGTCGTCGCGGTGTGCGTGACGATTTCCGACGTCACGAATGTGAGCGTGATGCAACGCGAGCGCGAGGAGGCCGTCGTCAAGCTGCGCGAGTATGCGAACCGCGACGGTCTGACGGGCATCGCGAACCGGCGCTTTTTCGAAGCGCGGCTGCGCGACGAATTTGCGCGCTGGCAGCGCTACGGCGGCGAACTTTCGGTGCTGCTCTTCGATCTCGATCATTTCAAGGACATCAACGACCGGTTCGGGCACGCCGTGGGCGACACCGTGCTGCGCGTGATGGCGCAGCGGGTGGCCGATGCGTTGCGCGCGCAGGACATCTTCGGGCGTTTCGGCGGCGAGGAATTCGCGCTGCTGTTGCCCTGCACGCCGCTTGCCGATGCCATGATCGTCGCCGAAAAAATCCGGACCACGATCTGCGATACGCCCGTGGAAGCCGAAGGCGTGCGCGTGCCCGTGACCGCCAGTGTCGGCGGTGCCGCTGCGCGCCCCGGTCTGCCGGGCTACGAAGTCCTCATCAATGAGGCCGATGCGGCGCTTTACAGCGCCAAACGGCAAGGCCGCAACCGCTCGGTCGCGCTGGCCTGACGGGCCCCAAAAAAGGTTGATATACTTTGGCGCGTTTCCGGCACTCCCGCCGGCGCATTGCGGCTGACTCGCGCGGGCCGATGACGCCGCGTGGTGCCTTAACGGCACGCCGCGTGGGATATCGATTTTCAATCGCCCGGGAGGGCGCCACAGCGGAGTTCGCCTTGGCTGTTTCAAATCTCGTCGTGGACGAATCCGAAACCGACGCCGCCGCCGTCACCTCGAGCAGCTCGTTTTATCTCGCGATGCGCATTCTGCCTGCGCCGCAACGCGATGCGATGTATCAGGTCTATGCATTTTGCCGGGCGGTCGACGACATCGCGGACAGCGCCGCGCCGCGCGCGGAACGCAGCGCCGCTCTCGGGCGATGGCGCAACGATATCGACGCCTGTTACGCGGGCACGCCGCGGCCGTCGCTCGCCGCGCTGACGCGTCATATCCGCACGTTCGATCTGCAACGCGAGGATTTTCACGCGATGATCGACGGCATGGCGATGGATGCGGCCGCCGATATCTGCGCGCCCGACGAAGCCACGCTCGATCTTTACTGTGACCGCGTCGCGAGTGCCGCGGGGCGGCTCTCGGTGCGGATTTTCGGCATGCAGGAGGAGCCGGGAAGGGCCCTGTCGTACCATCTCGGCCGCGCATTGCAGTTGACGAACATCCTGCGCGATATCGACGAAGACGCCGCGATCAATCGCTGTTATCTGCCGCGCGAGCTGTTGGCGCGGGAAGGGATCGCGGCCGCGAATCCGCTCGCGATCGCGGACGATCCATCGCTGCCGCGCGTCTGCGCGACGTTGGCCGAGCGTGCCCTTGAGCACTTCCGTCGAGCCGATGCGATCATGGACGCCGCCCCGAAGAAAGTCGTGCGGGCGCCGCGGATCATGTCGGGCGTCTATCGGTTCCTGCTCGAGCGCACGCTCGAACGCGGGTTCGACGTGCCGCGCACGCCGGTGTCCAAGCCACGCCTGCGGCTCATGTGGATCGTCGCCCGGTACGCGCTCTTTTAAATCCGGGCGAGCGGAAGCACACCGCACAAAGCGCAACGGGGCGACATGAGCGCTTCTCAATCAAACGTATACATGCCGATGAACGATTTTTCCTCAGCACATACCGCCGTTGCCGCGCTCGATGCCACGCGCGCGGCACCCGGGGACGATGCGCTGGAGAGCGCGATTTCGCGCGCGACCGATGCGATCCTGGCCGATCAGCGCCCTGACGGCCATTGGGTCTACGAGCTCGAAGCCGATGCGACGATTCCGGCCGAATACATCCTGCTCGTCCATTACCTCGGCGAGACGCCGAACGCAGAGCTCGAACGCAAGATCGTGCGCTACTTGCGCCGGATTCAGCTCGACGACGGCGGCTGGCCGCTTTTCACGGATGGCGCGCTCGATATCAGCGCCAGCGTGAAAGCTTATTTCGCGCTGAAAATGGCGGGTGAACCCGAGAGCGCGGATCACATGCAGCGCGCGCGTCGCGCGATTCTGGCCGCGGGCGGGGCCGAAGCCGTCAACGTCTTCACGCGCATCCTGCTTGCGCTGTATGGCGTGATGCCCTGGCGTGCCGTCCCGATGATGCCCGTGGAAATCGCGCTGTTGCCGCAGTGGTTTCCGTTTCATCTGTCCAAGGTCTCGTATTGGGCCCGCACGGTGATCGTGCCGTTGCTCGTGCTGAACGCCCGGCGTCCGGTGGCGCGCAATCCACGTGGCGTTCGCATCGACGAGCTGTTTCGCGGTGCGCCGGGCGATGCCCGGCTGCTGCCGCGCGCACCGCATCAAAGCAAGGGCTGGTTCGCGTTCTTTCGTGCCGTGGACAGCGTGCTGCGCGTGACCGACCGATTGTTTCCGAAGGCGACACGGCAGCGTGCGATCGAGGCGGCGGTCGCGTTCGTCGATGAGCGCCTGAATGGCGAAGATGGGCTCGGCGCGATTTTCCCGGCGATGGCGAACGCCGTCATGATGTACGACACGCTCGGTTATCCACCCGATCATCCGAACCGTGCGATCGCGCGGGCATCGATCGAGAAGCTGCTCGTGATCGGCGACGACGAGGCTTACTGTCAGCCGTGTCTGTCACCGGTCTGGGACACCTCGCTCGCGGCGCATGCGCTCTTGGAGACGGAGCTGCCGCGCGCCGAGCAGGCGGCGTTGCTCGGCATCCAGTGGCTGCGTCCGCTGCAGATTCTCGATGTACGGGGCGATTGGATCTCGCGTCGCCCGAACGTGCGGCCGGGGGGGTGGGCATTCCAGTATGCGAATCCGCACTACCCCGATGTCGACGATACGGCTGTCGTTGCCATGGCGATGGAGCGCGCAGCGAAGCTCACGGGCTCCAACGTGGACCGCGAGGCGATCGCACGCGCACGCGAGTGGGTGGTCGGCATGCAGAGCAGCGACGGCGGATGGGGCGCCTTCGAGCCCGAAAACACGCATTACCACCTCAACAACATTCCGTTCTCCGACCACGGTGCGTTGCTCGATCCGCCGACGGCCGACGTGTCAGGGCGTTGTCTGTCGATGCTCGCGCAGCTCGGCGAGTTGCCGGCCGCGAGCGAGCCTGCCCGGCGCGCCTACGACTACTTGCTCGACGAGCAGGAGGACGACGGCAGCTGGTACGGCCGCTGGGGCATGAATTACATCTACGGCACCTGGACGGCGCTCTGTGCGCTCAACGCGGCCGGCATGTCTCACGAGGACCCGCGGATCCGCCGCGCCGTGCAATGGCTCGCGGCAATCCAGAACGACGATGGCGGCTGGGGCGAGGACGGCACGAGCTACAAGCTCGACTATCGCAGCTACGAGCGCGCGCTCAGCACGGCCTCGCAAACGGCTTGGGCGCTCCTTGGGCTCATGGCGGCCGGTGCGGTCGCGCATCCCGCGGTCGAACGCGGAGTGGCCTACCTGCTGCGCACGCAGCGCGAGCACGGTTTGTGGGACGAGACGCGTTTTACCGCGACCGGCTTTCCGCGCGTCTTTTACCTTCGCTATCACGGCTACCGCAAGTTCTTTCCGCTATGGGCGCTTGCCCGCTATCGGAACCTCGTGCGCGGCCGGCAGGTGCGCGTATCCGTCGGCATGTGACGATGGAACCGCACGCGCCACTGCCCGTGATTGCCGTGACGGGCATGGCATTCGAAGCCCGCATCGCGCGCGGCGAGGGTGTGCATGCGGTCTATGCGGCCCGCAGCGACTTGCTCGAACGCGCACTGGCCGCGGCGCTGGCACGCGGCGCATCGGGTGTCATCAGCTTCGGTACGGCGGGCGGGCTCGCCGCCGATCTCCGGGCCGGTACGCTGATCGTCGCCGATGCCATCGATGGCCCGGACGGTAGCATGCCGACGGACCCCGCCTGGCGCGAGCGCGTCGTCGCGAGGCTTGCTGCCGCGACGCTCGACGCGCCCTGGCAGTGCGGCGTGCTCGCGGCCGTCACGGCACCGCTGACGAGCACCGAACAAAAGGCCGCGCTCAACCGGGCCCGCGGTGCGTTGGCTGTCGATATGGAGTCTCACATCGCGGCCGGGATGGCGCGCGCGCACGGCCTGCCGTTCATGGCCTGCCGGGCGATCGTCGACCCGGCGTGGCGAGCGCTGCCCGAGGCGGCCACAGCGGGCCTGCGCGACGACGGCACTACGGCTCTCGTCCCGATTCTCGCGTCGCTCATACGTGCGCCTTCGCAGCTCGGCGCGATGATCCGGCTGGCCGCCGATGCGCACGCAGCGCGTGCCGCGCTCACCGAAGCGCGCCGCACGCTTGGGCCCGCATTCGCGCGGCCCTGACGTCGCCTTTTTCCGCTATTTGGATTGCGGCGCGCTGGCTGGCGCCGCAGGCTCGGGCGTGACCGCGGCCGGAGCGGGGGTGACGCCGCTTGCTGGCGCGGGTGCGGGCGTCGTCGAAGGCACGGCGTCGCTCGCGGCAGCGGGTGCTGCGGTCGTGCCGCTCGAATCGCTTTCACCCTCGTCGCCATAGTTCGGCAGCGCCGGTGCGGCCGCGGCGCCGCCCGTGTTCGTCCGTGAGCGCCGTTGTTGCAGATAGGCGTCGCGGACGAACGAGTATTTGTCGAGGGCTGCCTGTTCGAGGATGTTCGTCGCGCCGAGCATGTCGGAGCGCACGCTCACGAACTGCAGGATGTAAAGCGGGGTGCGTGCCGCCGGCTCGACATAGTTCAGCGGATTGAAGCGAACATCGACGGCGAGCCCGACGCTGTCGCGAAACGTGCTGGGACCGAAGATCGGCAGGACCAGATAGGGTCCGGAGGGGATGCCCCAACGCCCGAGGGTCAGCCCGAAGTCCTGATGATGCTTGGGCAGCCGGGCGAGCGTCGCGAAGTCGATCAGGCCGCCTACCCCGAACGTCGTGTTCATCGTGAAGCGCATCAGGTCCGAAGTGGCATCCGTAATTCTGAGTTGCAGCAACTCATTGGCCACGTTGGTCAAATCGCCCAGATTCGAGAAGAAATTGCTGATGGCCGTGCGCAACGGGTGCGGCGTGATCTTCTGATAGCCCTTCGCGATCGGCACGGCCACGCTTTTGTCGACGGCGTCGTTGAAGCGAAAGATCGCCCGGTTCATCGGCTCGAGCGGATCGCCCGCCGTTCGGTTTGGTGCGCTCGCACAGCCGGCCAGGACGATCGCGGCGCCCAGCGCCACAGGGAGGGTCCGCAACTTATCCATCGATTCCTTCTAGTTCTTTTGTGGGCGGGTGAGCGTCGCGCGGTCTGCCCATCAATATGGGCTGAAAGAGGACCGCGCCGATGAGCGTACACGAAAGCGCGAGCGCGAGCAGTCTGCCCATGCTCGCAGTGCCGGGATGGTGCGAGAGCCAGAGTCTGCCGAACGCTGCAGCCGTCGTAGCGGCGCTGAACAGCACAGCGTGCGTGAGGCTCGATGCGAGCAGGCTCGTCTGGCCATTGCGCCACGCCATCACGAAGTAGACCTTGAACGCCACGCCGACGCCCAGCATCAGCGGCAACGCAATGATGTTGGCGAAATTGAGCGGCATGTCGAAAGCCACGCAGAGCTCCAGCGTGACGATGGCTGAAACGAGCAGCGGGATCATCGTTCGCAACACATCGGCGAAACGGCCCAGGGCGATCCAGAGCAGCACCGTGATCGCGATAACGGCCAGTGCGGCCGCCTGCAGAAACGCCTTGATGATCGTGTTGGCCGAATGCAGGATCGAAATTGGGCCGCCCGTGGCACCCGGCTCCGCTTTCTTCACGGCATTGGCGAAGCGGCGCAGCATCGTATCGTCGCCGGGGTCCACGCCCGGCGGCACGCGCGGGGAGATCTGCACCAGCGCACGACCGTCCGGGGCAACCCACTGGCGAACCATCTCGGGCGGCAGCGTCTGTCGTGTGATTGCCGAAGGCTGCAATAGCATCGTCAATTGGTGCAGCGCAAGGCGAAGCGGGACGGAGAATGCCGCTTCGGCGCGATCGCGCGTGGCGGGATCGGCGGCAGCGAGCTGTGCGAGCGATGCCGATAGGTGCTTCGCTTCGGCCGCACCGGGCCCGGGGTGATCCTCGGCCGCATAGGAGAGCTGATTGGAGGCGCGCTTGAGTGCGGCGACGCGCTGAGCGTCGGTCGCCGGCGCAGCCGGCTGCTGCGTCAGCGCGGGCAGCAGCGACTGGGCGGCTTGTGCGATCGATGCGAGCTTTTGCGGTTGATCGGGGGGAATCAGCGAAGAGAGCGTCGTTACGCGCCCGACCTCGGACAGATTCGTCAGCCGCGCCGCGACGGCATCCGCGGCGCTCAACGATGGCGCAAGCACCGATACGTCGTTGACCGCTGCTTCGGGCGAGTCCTTGAGCGAAAGCAGCGTCGCCATCGATTCGGTGTGGGGATCCTTCAGATGCAGCGGATTGAAATCGAAGCGAAGATGCAGGAGCAGCGGCAATGCACCGATTACCACGACGAGCGTGCCGATCAGTATCGGCTTGCGATGGTCCTGCAGGTATTCGTCGATGGGTGCGAGCGCCGTGAAGCCCGGCCGCGCGGGCTCCCCGGGCGGTGCCATCAGCTTGATCAGGGCGGGCAGCAGCGTCATCGTGCTCAGATAGGCGACGATCATGCCGACGCCGGCGATGAGCCCGAGTTCGGACACGCCGCGATAAGCCGTCGGCAGAAACGCGAAGAAGCTCGTGGCGACGGCCGTCGCAGCCAGCGTCAACGGCGCGCCCATCGAATGCGCCGTGCCGACGAGCGCATGATCGAGGCGCTCGTCGCGGTAGCGTTCCTCTCGATATTTGACGCCGTACTGGATCGCGAAGTCGGCACCGAGACCGACGAACAGCACCATGAACGCGACCGAAATCATGTTGAACGAGCCGACCATCAACAGCCCCAGCGCGGCAGTAATGGGCAGCCCGACGGCCAGCGTCACGAACACGGCGAGGATCATCCGCTTCGAGCGCAGCGCGAGCCATAGGATGCCGAGCACCACCGCGAGCGTCGCGATGCCGTTCACGAGCGCTCCGTCTTCGACCGAAGCGAATTCTTCGTCGGCGAGCGGCTGTTCCCCGGTCAGCCGAACCACGGCGCCGAAGCGCTTTTCCAGTTCGAGCTGCCGGGCCGCGGCGCGAATGGCTGCCGTGGCCTCGGCGCCGGGCCGCAGCACCGCATAGTTCACGACCGGCGCCACGGTGACGAAGGCGCGTGCCGGCTGGCGAGCGGAGTCCGCATCGACGAGCGCGCGCCACGAGAAGGCGGCGGGTTTGCCGGCGAGGACCGCATCGACGGTGTCCGCGCTGCGCGAAAAAAGGGTCGTCAGTCCAGGCAGCGTAACTTGACCCGATTCGAGCGGCAGACCCAGCATGGTCGACAGCGTCGTGGCGAGCCCCGTCAGACTCGGGTCGTGCGCGAGCGTGTTGACGAGCGGGCGGGCGCTGGCCAGCTGCGATGTCGTGCCGCTCAGCGTGCGGGGGGAGACGAACAGCAGGCCGTTGTGTTCGAAGAACGGGCCGCCGCCCGGTTGCGAGACATCGCCCACCTTGCTCGCATACGCTGGCGCTTTGAGCCCGGTCGCGAGCGCGTCCGCCGCGGCGTCGGCGAGTTCGGGCGCGGGGGCCTCGACTACCGCGAGGATCGTCTGGCCGCGCTGGGGAAAGGCCCGATCGATGGCGTCGCCGAGCGCGGACCATTGGGGATCGTTCTCGATCAGCGTGCTGATATCGGTATTGATCCGAAAATGGCGGGCGATGTAGACGCTGCTTGCGGCCGCCAACACCAACGAAAGTGCGACGACCCAGACCGGGCGGCGCACCGACGAGGCAACGAGGCGAACGATGAGGGACATCAGCATGAATCGGCCAGCTCGGAAAGGGTAAACGACAAAATAAACAAGTATACCGGCCAACGGGTATCGCGCTGCGTCGAGCGCGCGACGCACGGCGAAAGCTGCCCGGGTACGCGCGATGCTTGTATCGCCAGTTATACGTTTGCAAGCAGCTGTATCAAACGGATGCTCGACCCGCGCCGCTCGGTATACTGCCGCTACACCGGACACCCGAGCAGGCAACACGCCTGCGCTGGCGCTCCGGCTTCTTCTCCACTCGAACCCGATTCCCCATGAAACGTCATCTGTTCGCTTTTTTCACGGCTGCGTTCGTCAGCCTGGCCGCTCAGGCGCAGACTGCGCCCGTCGACGTGGTCCAGCATGCGGTGCGCGGCACGGTCGACGCGATGAAGAAGGACCCCGCCGCCAGCGGCGGAGACATGACGAAGATAAAGCAAATCGTCAATGACGACTTCATTCCGGCGACCGATTTTGGCCGCACGACGCGCATTGCCGTCGGTGAGGCGTACAAGCAGGCCACGCCCGAGCAGCAAAAGGAGCTGGTCGACCAGTTCAGTAAGTTGATGACGGCCACCTATGCCGCCTCGCTTGCGCAACTGGGCACGCAAGACGCCAAGTTCAGCTTCAAGGAAAGCACCACGACGGGCAACGATGCGCTCGTCACATCGACGGTCACCACGCCGGGCGACTCCCAGACGGTCGCCTATCGGCTCGGCAAGGTCGGCGGCGCCTGGAAAATCTACGACATCGACATGTCCGGGGCTTGGTTGATCCAGGTCTATCAAGGGCAGTTCAAGACGCAACTGCAAAAAGGCGGTGTGCCCGCGCTCATCGACTTCCTCAAAAAGCATAACGCGCGGACCGAGTGAGCAGCCTCAGCGGCGACGCCGCTCGACCGCGAATTTGATCAATTCCGCTTGCCCCTCGATCTCGAGCTTGCGCTTGAGATTGAGGCGGTGCGTTTCCACGGTACGGACCGATAAACCGTAGCGTTCCGCGATCTGCTTGCTCGCGAGACCTTCCGCCAGTGCGTCGAGAATCTCCAGCTCGCGCGGCGTGAGCCGCTCCACCGGCGTTTGCAGCGCGCTCGCTTGAATCATGCGAGCAGCGACTCCCGCGCTGAAAAACGTGCGATTGCCCAGCACCGCCTCGATGGCATGCACGATCTCGGTGGCGGGCGAATCCTTGAGGACATAGCCGCTTGCGCCGGCGCGCACCGCCTGCGTCACATACTCGACGTTGTCGTGCATCGACAGCATCAGCACGCGCACCGCCGGAAACCGCTCGTGAAAGATGCCGGCGAGCACGATGCCGTTCATGCCATTCATGCCGACATCCATCAATGCGAGATCCGGGTTCGACGTTTCCGCCAGCGCGAGCGCTTCTTGCGCGTTGCCGGCTTCGCCCACGACATGCAGCCCGGGTACCGCTTCGAGCCGCAGGCGCAGGCCGTCGCGAACGAGCGGATGATCGTCGACGAGAATGATATTGGCGATGGACTGATGCTGTGCGGTCATGAAGTGCGGCTCTGCGAGGCGAGGGAAGAGGATTCACGTTTTTTCGACGGCAGCGGCACGCGTGCCGTGACGACTGTGCGGCCCGGCTCCGACGCGAGCGTCAACGTGCCGCCGAGCGGCTCGAGCCGCTCGCGCATGTTGCGCAGGCCGATGCCGCCGCGTGCATCGGCCTGCACGCGGTCGATGTCGAAGCCGCGACCGTCGTCCGAGATCGAGAGGGCGACGGCGTGCTCGGAGACATCGAGCGCGAGTGTCGCATGCGCGGCGTGTGCGTGCCGCACGATATTGGCGAGCGCTTCCTGAGCGATTCTGAACAATGCCGTATTGACGCCTTCGGACAACCCTAGCAGGCACGCGCGGGCCGCATCGTCATCAGTAGTCCGAACGAATGCGATATCGATGCCCGCTTCTTCACCGAGCTCGCGAGTCAGTTGCTCGAGCGCCGCCGCGAGTCCGAGATCGTCGAGCATGGCAGGCCGAAGCGCGTGCGAGATGTGGCGTACCTCGCGCAGCGCATCGGCGAGACGCGTGAGGCCGGTGGCCAGCGGGGCCTGCGGATCGGACGCGCCGACGCGCTGCGGGCCGGCAGATTCGAGGCGTGCGAGCGCCGATTCGACGAGCAGCTTCACCGAGACGAGCTTCTGACTGATGCCGTCGTGCAATTCTCGCGAGAGCCGGGCGCGCTCTTGTTCCTGCGATTCGACGACTTGCTGCGCGAGGCGCTTGAGCTTCGCATCGGCGCTGCGATATTCGGTGACGTTGACGAACACGGCGCATGCGGCAATGACGATGAAACCCGCCAACGCGATGGCCCCGATCCACATCATCGTGCGCCGGATGTTGGCCGATGCACTTTCGTCGATCCGTGCGAGGGCGGCAGTCACGCCGTCGAGATAGATGCCCGTGCCGATCATCCAGCCCCACCGCGGCAGTAAAACGACATAGCCCAGTTTCGGTTCGAGCTGATTCGTCGATGGCCGATGCCAGACGTATCGCACATAGCCGCCGCCGTGCTTCGCGGCCGCGATGAGCTCCTGGATGGTCAACGCGCCTTGCGGATCGCGCATCCCCCAAAGGTTGCGGCCGACGAGATCGGGCTCGCGCGGATGCATCAGCGAATTGCCCTCCATGTCGTAGACGAAGAAATAGCCGTCGGGTCCGAAGTCCATGTTTTGCAGTACGGCCAGCGCGCGATGCCGCAGCGCCTCGTCATCGCGCGGATCCTGAGCGACGGCTTCGTCAAGCGGCGCGATCGCGCTCGTCGCGAGTTCCACGTAATGCCGCAACTCCGTCTGCTTGCTCGACATATAGGCCGCTTCGACGGTTGCATGTTGCGCTTTCGCGAGCGCTGTCGCTTGCAGTCGAACCCCGATGCCGATACCCGCTATCGCAACGAGAAACGGCACGATCGCCAGCAGAAAGATTTTGGTTTTGACCTTCATCGCTGAAACGTTGATGGCATGCGCGCGTGCGGCGCTCATGCAGTTGATACGTACTACTACTTAGCCCTGTTACGTAGTTATGCGCTTGTGAGGGGCAGAGCGAATCTGAATACTACACGCGCATCGGTGCGTCATGCCTCTTGCTCGCTTGACCGCTGCGGGCCGGTCGCAGGATCGGAACTTCATAAGGATCGACGGAGGAGGAGACAATCGTGAATCCTACGAATCGGCTCGGGCGCTTTGCGCTCTGGTCACTGCTGGCCCTGGCGGGCGCATACGCATTCGGCACCATTGCACTCGCGCACGGCGAGCGGGTGAGTGCGCTATGGGTCGTCATCGCGGCCGTCTGCGTTTATCTGATCGCCTACCGCTTCTACAGCCGTTTCATTGCGAGCCGCGTATTGCAGCTCGACGGGCGCCGGATGACGCCGGCCGTCAAGCACAACGACGGCCTCGATTACGTCCCGACGCATCGATTCGTGCTGTTCGGCCATCACTTCGCCGCCATTGCCGGCGCCGGCCCGCTCGTGGGACCGGTACTCGCCGCACAGATGGGCTACACGCCGGGGATGCTCTGGCTGCTTGCGGGCGTCGTCTTTGCGGGTGCGGTGCAGGACTTCGTGGTGCTTTTCATTTCGACGCGCAGAGACGGTCGCTCGCTCGGCGATCTCGTCAAGATGGAGCTGGGAACGGTGCCAGGCGTGATCGCGCTGTTCGGCGCGTTTCTGATCATGATCATCATTCTTGCCGTGCTCGCACTGATCGTCGTCAAGGCGCTCACGAACTCGCCCTGGGGGACGTTCACGGTGGCCGCAACCATTCCGATCGCGTTGTTCATGGGCGTCTACACACGCTTCATTCGGCCCGGCCGCATCGGCGAAGTCTCGATCATCGGCTTCGTGTCGTTGATGGCGTCGATCGCGTTCGGTCAGCATGTGCATGACGTGCCGGCGCTCGCCGCGTGGTTCACCTTCAGCGGCGCGCAGCTCACGTGGATCTTGATTGGCTATGGGTGCGTATCGTCGGTTCTGCCCGTGTGGCTGCTGCTTGCGCCGCGCGATTATTTGTCGACGTTCCTGAAGATCGGCACCATTCTCGGTCTCGCCATTGGCATTCTCATCGTCGCGCCTGAAATGAAGATGCCGGCGTTCACCAAGTTCGTCGATGGCACCGGTCCCGTCTGGTCCGGCAACCTGTTCCCGTTCCTCTTCATCACGATTGCATGCGGTGCCGTGTCGGGCTTCCATGCCCTGATCGCGTCGGGGACTACGCCGAAGCTGCTCGAAAACGAAATCGATGCACGCTTCATCGGTTACGGCGCGATGTTGATGGAATCGCTCGTCGCGATCATGGCGCTCGTAGCGGCCTGCGTGATCGAGCCGGGCGTCTACTTTGCGATGAATGCGCCGGCAGCGTTGCTGGGCACGACGCCCGACGCGGTCGCACAGACAGTGACGCACTGGGGCTTCTTGCTGACGCCCGATATGCTGACGGAGACGGCGCGCGCGGTAGGCGAAACGACGATCGTCGGTCGTGCGGGCGGTGCTCCGACGCTCGCAGTCGGCATGGCGCAGATTCTTCATCGCGTGATCGGCGGTCCGGCGATGATGGCCTTCTGGTATCACTTCGCGATTCTCTTCGAGGCGCTCTTCATTCTGACGGCCGTCGATGCGGGCACGCGCGCGGGCCGCTTCATGTTGCAGGATCTGCTGGGCTCGTTCCACCCGGCGCTCAAGCGCACGGAATCGCTGCCGGCCAACTTGATTGCGACGGCGCTATGCGTGGCCGCGTGGGGCTACTTCCTCCATCAGGGCGTGGTCGATCCGCTCGGCGGAATCAATACGCTTTGGCCGCTTTTCGGTGTATCGAACCAGATGCTGGCGGCGATTGCGCTGGTGCTCGGGACGGTGGTGCTGTTCAAGATGAAGCGCGAGCGTTATGCGTGGGTCACGATCGTGCCGACGGCATGGTTGCTCGTCTGTACGCTGACTGCGGGCTGGCAGAAGATCTTCTCGGCCGATCCGAGGGTGGGTTTCCTCGCTCATGCGGCGAAGCTTGGCGCATCGGTGGATGCAGGGAAGGTGCTTGCACCCGCAAAGTCGATCGAGCAGATGCGCCGTGTCATCTTCAACGACTACATCGACGCGACGTTGTGTGCGCTTTTCGTTGTCGTCGTATTGAGCATGGTGGTGTACGGTGTGCTCGCGATCATGCGCGCTCGTCGCAGCGATCGGCCGAGCACGTTGGAAACGCCGTTCGAACAGGCGCCTCAGGTCGGGCAGACCGTCGCCGCCGCGCAATGATTCGGGTAACGACGATGTTCTCCAATCTCAACGAACTGCGCAGCGCCGGCCGTTATCTCGGTCAGGCGCTGCGCCTGATGGTCGGCTTGCCCGATTACGACGCGTATGTGAATCACATGCGCGCGACGCATCCCGATGCGCCTGTCATGAGTTACGAAGCGTTTTTCCGGGAGCGGCAGAACGCGCGATATGGGGCCGGGGCCGGGAAGTGTTGCTGAGAACGCGATTTGGTGCCTATCCGGCTTCGTGAGCCGGTCAGCGCGGCGTCGTCGATACCTGCATAGGCAACGATTGTTCGAAATTTGAAAAAAGTCTTGTCAACTTTCGGCTCTTTTTCCGGGCCGCTCACAAACCTACACTGCCTCCTGTCGACATCGAAACCAGCGCGTCGAACGAACCAACCGAGACGCGTTCCAGTTACCAGATAAGCACCGGAGGTCATCATGAAATCGAAACTCATCGCAGGTCTTTTGATCGCAACGTCGGCTGCACTCGCAGCGCCCGCATTCGCAAGCGGCCTCGGCCCGGCACCGTTTTATCGGCCTGTTATCGCCGATTCCTCGTCACACGCCGACGTGCCTGTCCAGGCGGCGGCGGCGGTCGAACAACAAGCCGCAGGCTCGAGCGATGTTGGCGGTACCGCGGTAACCGTGCAATCGGGTGGGGTTCACAGCTCGATCGCGCGGGCCCAATCGAGCGTCGACGATCTGTATCGCGGTCGTTGATCGGCGGGGTGGGCGGCGGGTTTCCTGTTAGATCAGGCACCGCCGCGAGCGTCACCGTGCGCCGAAGTATCGGCCTTGAAATGCAATAAGCCCCGCGCTCAGCAATAAGAGCGCGGGGCTTATGTTTTTATCGATGATAGAACCGCTACACCCTTTTCAAGGCGCGCGTACCGCCGCGCCATGAAAACGATCAATGCGCGGGGGCCGTCCGCTGTGCCTTCTTCGTGCTCGCCGCGCGACCGATTTCCTCGAGCTTGATCTCGACGTGCCGCGAGAACACGTACTCGGCGGGACGCTGCTTGTCGAGCGGGATGTCCTTCGCGTAGGCACCTTCGATCTTCGGCCCGCGCAAGCTGACGCCCAACGCCTTCAACGGATGTGCCACTGTGTCCATGACGGCCGTCGCTTCGAAGCCGCTATGCACCATGCAGTCGGCGCACTTCTCGTAGTTGCCGGTGCCGTAGGCGTCCCAGTCCGTTTCTTCCATCAGTTCCTTGAACGTCTTGGCATACCCCTCGCCAACGAGGTAGCACGGACGTTGCCAACCGAATACCGTACGCGCGGGGTTGCCCCAGGGCGTGCAGTGATAGGTCTGGTTGCCGGCCAGGAAATCGAGGAACAGCGCCGATTGGCTGAACGCCCAGTTCTTGCCGCGACTGCCGCGCTTGAAGATCTCGCGGAAAAGTTGCTTCGTCTTGTCGCGGTTCAAAAAGTGCTGCTGGTCGGGCGCACGCTCATAAGCGTAACCGGGCGAAACCGTGATGCCGTCCACACCGATCGGGCCGACCGTATCGAAGAACGCGGCCACGCGGTCCGGTTGAGCGTCGTTGAACAGCGTGCAGTTGATGTTGACCCGAAAGCCGCGGCGCTTGGCCTCGCGAATGGCAGCCACGGCCTTGTCGTACACGCCTTCTTGCGAGACCGAGTGATCGTGCATCGCCTTGTCGCCGTCGAGGTGCACGGACCAGACGAAGTACGGACTCGGCTGGTAATCGTCCATCTTCTTTTCCATCAGCAGCGCGTTCGTGCAGAGATAGACGAACTTCTTGCGTTTGATGATGCCGCGGACGATCTCGGGCATGTCCTTATGCAGGAGCGGTTCTCCGCCTGCGATCGAGACCACCGGCGCGCCGCATTCGTCGACGGCGCCGAGGCATTCCTCGACCGACAGCCGCTGATTCAGGATCGGATCGGGGTAATCGATCTTGCCGCAGCCATTGCATGCGAGATTGCAGCGAAAGAGCGGCTCGAGCATCAGCGCAAGCGGGTAGCGTTTGTTGCCCGTGAAATGCTGGCGCGCGATATAAGCGCCCACGCGGACCTTCTGAAGAAGCGGGATCGACAAGGCGTCCTCCTTAAACTTAACGTGCGGCGACGGGCTCGGCGAGCTTCGACGGCAGCTTGAATTCGACTTTTTCCTCGCGGCCGGCCATCGTCGATACTTCGACTGGGCCAAGCGCGCGCAAGGCGCCGATCACATGTTCGACCATTTCCTCGGGCGCCGAAGCGCCCGCCGTGATACCGACGGCTTGCGCATTGGCAAACCATTCCGGCTTCACTTCCGAGCCGTCCGCCACGAGATAGCTCGGTACGCCGCTCTCCGCGCCGATTTCGCGCAGGCGGTTCGAGTTCGAACTGTTGGTCGCACCCACGACCAACAGAACATCGACATGCGCGCTGAGCTCCCGCACCGCGGCCTGGCGGTTTTGGGTTGCATAGCAAATATCGCGCGTGTCGGGCCCGACGATATCGGTGAACCGGCGCATCAAGGCATCGATGATGCCACGCGTATCGTCGACCGAAAGCGTCGTCTGCGTCACATATGCGAGCGGCGTATCGTTGGCCAGCTCGAGCTTGGCGACTTCCGCTTCGCTTTGCACGAGCAGCACCTTGCCGGGAATCTGGCCGATCGTGCCTTCGACTTCGGGATGTCCGGCATGGCCGATCAGGATCAGCGTGCGCCCGGCGGCGACATACTGACGCCCCTGGACATGAACCTTCGTGACGAGCGGGCAGGTGGCATCGAGCACGTCGAGCCCGCGACTTTCGGCATCGTGTTCCACTTTCTGCGCCACCCCATGCGCGCTGAAAACGGTCACCGCGCCATGGGGCACCTCGTCGAGCTCTTCGACGAAACGCGCACCTTTGCTGCGCAGGTTTTCCACCACGTGCCGGTTATGGACGATCTCGTGGCGCACATAAACGGGCGCACCGTGCCGCTGGAGCGCGCGATCGACGATCTCGATTGCGCGGACGACTCCCGCGCAAAAGCCGCGCGGTTGAGCAAGGATGACTCGCATATTCTGGCGAACTCCGACTGAATCGGGGTATCGAACCAAGCCAACGACATGGCTCGCAATCGCCCGGACCCAACCAATTATTAGAAAGCGGGCGTGATAGCCGGCAAAGGAATCAAAACGCGCATTCTAACGCGTTTCGGCCAATGCACGCTCCCAAGCTGGCTTGGCCGCGTTGTACGGACGCGCCATCGAAGCCTGCCCGGTCCGCCGCACGGCAGCGCGGCGCCGACCACAGTAAACTAGGCAGCCTCGCCGAGACCCTTACAATTCGCTGACTCGATCGCTATGACCTATTCCCCGGCCCGCACCATCAATATAGTTGCTCGCAAGCTGGAGCGCCGAGTATGAACGCCGTGCTTTTCGCCGTATCCGTCGTTTCTCTCGTCATTTGGGGTGTCCTGCTTTTCGCGCGCGGCGGTTTCTGGCGCACGCGCCCACCGGCATTCCTGCCGGCCGGCCAGCTCGAAGCCCTGACCGAATGGCCGGCCGTGGTGGCCATCGTGCCGGCCCGCAACGAGGCCGACGTGATCGGTCAGGCTATCGGCACCCTGCTGGTGCAGGAATACGCAGGGGACTTTCACGTCATCGTCGTCGACGATCACAGTACCGATGGTACGGCCGATGCCGCACGCGCCGCCGCGCTCGCGCTCGGGCGGCCCGAGCGGCTCACGGTCATCGAGGCGGCGGCCCTGCCGGCCGGCTGGTCGGGCAAAGTGTGGGCACAGTCGCAAGGCATTGCGGCCGTCAAATCGCTGGGGCTTGCCGCGCAGTATTTACTGCTGACCGATGCGGACATCGGCCACCCTCCCGATGCCGTGGCCCAGCTCGTTGCGCGTGCAACGACCGAAGGGCGCGATCTCGTCTCGTTGATGGTTCGCCTGCGGTGCGACTCGTTCTGGGAGAAGGCGCTGATTCCGGCATTCGTCTTTTTCTTCGCAAAGCTCTACCCGTTCGCATGGGTCAACGATCCGCGCAACAAGACCGCGGCGGCGGCCGGAGGCTGCATGCTCGTCAGGCGCGACGCGCTCGAAGAGGCGGGGGGCATCGAGTCGATTCGCGCAGAGCTCATCGACGATTGCAGTCTGGCCGCCCGGATCAAGCATCGTGGCGGCGGCAGGCATCCGATTCGGCTCGATGTGGCGGCGCGAAGCGTGTCGCTTCGGCCTTACGATAGTCCGCGCGAAATCTGGAACATGATCGCGCGCACGGCATTCACGCAACTGCGTTATTCGCCGTGGCTGCTGGCCGGCACACTGGTGGGGATGGCGCTGATCTATCTCGCCCCGCCCGTGATCGCGCTCGTGCGCGGTGCGCCCGGTTGGCCGGCGTGGCTCGCTTGGGCCGCGATGTGCTGCGCCTATGCGCCAATGCTGCGTTACTATGGCCGCTCGCCTTATTGGGCGCCGGCGTTGCCGCTCGTCGCACTTTTTTATGTAGGTGCAACGCTTGCCTCGGCTGTGCGCTATTGGCGCGGTAAGGGCGGTCAGTGGAAGGCGCGCGTGCAGGCACCGGTCCAGGACCGCTGAGGGACCGTTCGCCTCAGCCGGCTCACTGCGACAACAACATATAGAGCTGAACGACGACATCCGGCGCAAACGTGAACGGCACCCACCCATGGCCGGTATGGCGCGCCACGAGCAGGCGGTCGCCGTTCGGCTGTTTTTGCACGGCCATGACGGGGTTTTTTGTCGATGCGAAACGCCACCCGGGCGGGATCGCCATCGGGGGCTCCGGCGACATCGAGGCGCGGGCGTTCGCGAGCTCTTCGATGAGCTGCCCGATTTGCTCGGGCTGCAGTGTCACCGATTGAGCGCCGATAGCGAGCGTCAGCGCGTTTTGCGACGGGCGGCTCACGTGCAGCGCAGGCTTTTCGTCTGAATCAGGATCCGAAGCCGGGGCGGCTGCGGCTTCGGGCGCTGCGGCGGCGAGCGCGGCTTGTGCGAGCCGGTTGAGCTCGTTGATCTGATCGACGCGCACTTCGAGTGCGCCGATCTGTTCTTGAAGGTTCATGCGCGGCATAGTCCGGAAAGAACTCGCGATTTTACCGGCTCGCTACGCGTATCTCCGCATCGCCCGATATCGACGTTGTAACAAAATGCACGCAACACGCGGCGTGCCACCGGTGCGCTACGTGCGGAGATAGCCCGCCGCGCGGAACCAATCCAGCGCGTCATAGAGACCCTCGCGATACGGGCGCGCGCGATAGCCAAGCTCCCGTTCGGCCTTCGCGGACGTGAAATACATTTTGTTTTTAGCCATTTTCAGGCCGTCGATGGTCATGAACGGCTCGCGGCGCGTGAGCTTCGCGACACATTCGGCGCCGAACGCGAGCGGGTAGAGCGGCCAACGCGGCAGGCTGATCGTGGGCGGCTTTCGCCCCGTGCGTGCGGCGATATCGGCGAGCATTTGCTGAAGCGGCAGGTTCTCGCCGCCGAGGATATAACGCTCTCCAACACGCCCGTGTTCGAGCGCGAGCAAATGTCCCGTGGCGACATCGTCGACATGCACGAGGTTCAGCCCCGTGTCGACGAATGCGGGAATTTTGCCGAGCGCCGCCTCCACGATGATGCGTCCCGTCGGGGTCGGCCGTACATCGCGCGGCCCGATCGGCGTGGATGGGTTGACGATGACGGCCGGCAGGCGTTCGGCCGCGATCATGTGCTCGACGGCGCGTTCGGCAAGGACCTTGCTGCGCTTGTAGACGCCGATGGCTTCGTCGGCGCGCAGCGGCGCCGTTTCGTCGGCGATGCGCCCTTCGCGCGTCACTTTCAACGTGGCAACGCTGCTCGTATAGACGATACGCTCGACACCCGAGGCAAGCGCGGCTCGCATCGTCGCCTCGGTGCCTTCGAGGTTCGCGCGTTCGATCTCCCCGGGGTCCGGTGCCCAAAGGCGATAATCGGCCGCCACGTGAAACAGATACCGCACGCCGCCGAGTGCCGCGCGCATCGATGCCTCGTCGCGCATATCGCCTATGACGACTTCTGCATCGAGCGTTTCAAGGTTTTTGCGCGGACTGGTTGCGCGTACGAGCACGCGTACCTTGAAGCCGCGCTCGATTGCCGCGCGCGCGACAGCCGAGCCGACAAAGCCCGATGCCCCGGTGACGAGCACGAGATCGCCCGAAGTGGCCCTCATCTGACTGGATTCCTCGATTCATGACCCGCGGCGCGGGCAGGTCCGCCGCGCCGAAACGTGCGATTGTAATCGCTGACGAAGGCGAGAGCCGCAATCGAACGGTTTTCGTGAATTCAACGACAGCGCGCCGATTCGCTCATTCCAAGGCGAGAACACCTTGATTGAAGCGCTGAATGAACGCGTGCGCCTGCGCGGCCGGCATCGGACGGGCGAATCGATATCCTTGCACTACGCTGCAACCGTGGCGGCGCAAGAAGGCGAGCTGCATGTCGGTTTCGACGCCCTCCGCGACGACGCTGAAGCCGAGCGCGCGCCCGAGCGACAAGATGGCGCGCGTGATGACTTCGTCCTCCCGATGCACGCCGATGCCGCGCACGAACGACATGTCGAGCTTGAGGCGCTCGGCGCGAAAACGCCGCAGATACGACAGGCTCGAGTAGCCGGTGCCGAAGTCGTCGATGGCGATGTCGATATCCATCGCGCGCAATGCGCGCAACACATCGAGCGAGCCGAGATTGAGCAACGCACTTTCGGTGATTTCGACCTCGAGAAGTTGCGGCGAGAGCTGGGCGCGCGAAAGCGCCCGCTGAACGACGCGCACGATATCGCCGCGCGCGAATTGACGGGGCGAAAGGTTGACCGACATGCGCAGGCCGGGCAGGGTCGCTTGCCACGTCTGCGCCTGAAAACAGGCCTGCTGCATGACCCATTCGCCGATCGCGACGATGAGGCCGTTTTCTTCGGCGATCGGGATGAAGGTCGCTGGGCTCACGGGGCCAAGCTCGGAATCGTCCCAGCGCAACAGCGCTTCGACACCCGTCACGCGATTCGTCCGCACGTCGACTTGCGGCTGGTAGGCAAGACGGAATTCGCCGTTCGCGAGTGCCACGCGCATGCGCCGCGACAGCGCGAGCCGCTGATCGGCCTGCCGGCCGAGCTCCGCCGTAAAGCGCTGCACACCGTTGCGGCCGTTCGATTTCGCGCGGTTCATCGCCAGATCGGCGCGCCGCAGCAAGGTTTCCGCATCGGCGCCGTCGCTCGGAAAACACGCGATGCCGATACTCGTTTCCACATGAAACTCGCTATCGTCGACGACCACGGGCTGTGCAAAGGTCTGCGAGACGCGCGCGAGCACTTCGCTCAGCCGATCGTCGACGCCGCTTTCGAGCACGATGATCACGAACTCGTCGCCGCCGTAGCGCGCGACCGTATCCGTTGGCTCCGTGGACGCGGACAACCGTGCACCGATCTCCTGCAACAGGCGGTCGCCGACGCCGTGGCCAAGGCTGTCGTTGACATCCTTGAAGTGATCGATATCCATGAAGACGAGTGCGACGCGCGTACCGGACGTCTGCGCGTCGCGAATCGCCTGTTCGAGCCTTGCGGTGAACCGGTTGCGGTTCGGCAGCATCGTCAGCGAATCGACGTTGGCTTGCCGATTGAGCAGCTCGCGCGATTGCACGAGTTCGGTCACGTCCTCGTAGCTGCCGAGCACGCCGATCACCGTGCCGTCGGCGCTTCTGATCGGTGCCTTCGAGGTATGCAGCCAGCGCAGCTCGCCGCGGGCGGTCGGCACCAATTCCTCGTAGTGCAGGGGTTTGCCGCTTTCGACGAGTTCCCGATCGCGACGACGCGCCTCGGCCGCCGTGCTATGCCACGGCATATCGTCGTCGGTGAGCCCTGCGATCGCGTCGCGGTGCTCGATTGCCGCATCCTGCGCGAACGCGCGATTGCCGCCCAAATAGTGGGAATTGACGTCCTTCCAGAAAATACGTTGCGGCACACTGTCGATGACCGCCTCGAGCATCTGCTTGGATTCCTGCAGGGCCGCTTGCGCCAGTTCCTTTTCGATCGCGTCTTTTTGTGCGCGAGCACGTTCGATTCCGATGCGCCAATGCGCATGCACGCCGTAAGCGAAAACGACACAGGCGGCCGCAACGGCCGCCGCGTCCAACTGGTGGCCCAATGCGAGGCGACCGGTTGCGAGCCAGGCGGCGTACGCAGCCGCCGCGCCCAGCGCGAGGGCCGCGACGGTCCGTGCCTGTTCGGCGTACCGAATCGTGGCTTTTCCGTGGCGATCGACTCGTGCCGCGTGGTGTCGTTGACCCACCGTAAAGTCTCCTGTCACGCCAATGAGCAAGCGCGCAAACTCAATAGTGCGATTTAACGGCTGTTTTGCCGGCATTCTTTAGACTAGCAAGCGGTGCCCCGATGCGGTGCACGCAAGACGACTACAATGCCGGCTTGGAGCAGCCGAGCATTGGGAGACGCGGGTATGACTGGGCCCGATTTGAACACGAGGATCGAAACGTATTACGTGCATGTGCGCGGTGTCGTGCAAGGTGTCGGGTTCCGTCATGCGACGGTGCGGCGCGCGCACGAACTCGGCATCACCGGCTGGGTCTCCAATCTGGCGGACGGCTCCGTCGAGGCGTTGGTGCAGGGGCCGGCAGAACAGATCGACAGAATGCTCGAATGGATGCGGCGCGGCCCGCCATCGGCCCGCGTCACCGATTTCGTCAGCGAAGAGCGGGCGCTCGAGAAGCGTTTCGCCCGTTTCGAGCAGCATTGAGTTCAACCGATATCACCTGTTCGTTGCATTGTCATCGAAAGAGAGCTCCTGATCTGATCCGCCGAAGCGATGGCCAGCACAATACCAACAATTTCCCCTTTTAAATGAATTCTTCTGTAGTGGGTCGCGGAATTGCGCTGTCAGTCGCGGCGTCAGCGTTGTTTGCACTATTTGCGGCCTATACGCGGTTACTTTCGCCGCTCGGCGGTGTGGACATCTTTGCGTGGCGCATCGTTTGGACCGTGCCCGGGGCGTTGCTGCTCGTCGCGTGGCGCTCGCGCCTGCCGCAATTGCGCGATCTTCTCGTGCAAGCCAGCCGCGCGCCGCGATTGGCATTCAAGCTCGTGACGTGCGCAGCGTTGATGGGCTCCCAGCTCCTGCTCTTCATGTGGGCACCCCTCCATGGCCATATGCTCGAGGTGTCGCTCGGATATTTTTTGTTGCCGCTTTCCATGGTCCTCGTCGGCCGATTCTACTATCGCGAAGAGCTCGCGCGGTTGCAATGGCTCGCCGTAGCCTGCGCCGCGATTGGCGTCGCCCACGAACTACGTGCCACACATGCGTTTTCCTGGCCCACGCTCGTCGTCGTGCTCGGCTATCCCCCGTACTTCGTCGTACGACGCACGATTGCCTCGGATTCGCTTGTCACGTTTGCGACCGAGGTACTGCTTTTGCTGCCGGCCGCCATCTGGCTCATTGCCACGAGCGCCACAGCGCATGCCGCGTTTCATCTTCCGGTGCTCGGCGCGCTGTTGCTGCCCGGGCTTGGCGCACTCAGCACGATCGCGCTTGCCTGCTATCTGAAAGCGAGCCGCCTGATGCCGATGGCACTGTTCGGCATTCTCGGCTATGTGGAGCCGGTGTTGATCGTTCTGGTATCGGTGCTGCTGCTCGGCGAGACGCTGCGCGCGGGACAACTCGCCACTTACGTGCCGATCTGGTTCGCGGTGGCAATCACGGCCGCGCATGCCGTGCTGTTGTTGCGTTCTCGATAGCTTCGCGCAAGCCCGGCCGCCATCCCAGTTCGAACAGCGCCTCGGCCAGCACGAACAGCGGTCCGATGAGGAGGCCGATCAGATCGTCGGCGAAAGCGGGCTTTCTGTGCTCGTAGGCGGCATGCCCCACGAATTGAAAGACCCAGCCGACGACGAAGAGGGCGACGCCCGTGCCGGCCCATGTTGTCGTCGACGATGACGCGATCCATCTCCCAAGCGCCAGACACCCGGCGCTGACGAATGCCATCGCCACGCCGAGCGGCAGATCGAGTGCGAGGTAATAGAGCGTCGCCGCGCCGAAGACGAGCCATGCAGGCGAGACGGCGAGCGGGAGCACGCCGAACGTCGAGGCTGGCCGGCTCAGCAACACGGCGAGCGCGACGACGATCATTGGAATGCCGACGAAATGGGTGGCGATATTGCGTCTGTCGCGGTGATAGGCCGCATATTGCGCGAGCTGATCGGTCAGCGTTTTCATCGTGGGCGAAATTCCGGTTGAAGCGAGCGCAGCCTGAAGGGTGCTTCGCGAGCATTTCGCACCATCGCACGGTTTGGGCAAGCGCTTCAACCGATTGAATGGGGCATTCGCTGAAAACGCCGGTGCTCGCGCGAGTGCGCGCGGCCTTTCGTCGCTATTTCCGAACGATCGGCGCCGACGATGCGACGGCAGGATTTTCCGCATCGCGCACTGCGAAAATCCGTGGTTTCAGCAATCGCCATTCGCATTGGCTGACGTAGGCCGTCACTATCGATAAATGAAGCGCAGCGCTATACTCGTTGCCGCTTTGCAAACCGCATACGCCCGTCACGGGATTTGGGCCCCTCCGGGAAATAACGGAGGAATCAAGCCGCACAGCCCCTCGATTTCAAGCATGGATAACAAAGAGCGTCGCGAATCGCGACGGTATCCGATTGCGTGCCCATATCCGGTGAAGTCGTACCGGGTGGTTTCCGTATTGATTGCGACAACGCTGCTTGGCGCGTGTGCAGTCGGCCCCGACTTCAAAGCTCCACCGCCGCCTGTCGCGTCGTCCGTGACGGAAACGCCGCTGCCGCCGCAAACGCAGGCCACGCCCGTTGCGGGCGGCGAATCGCAGACATTCACCGCTGCCGCGGCACTCGATTCGCACTGGTGGCGTGCCTACGGCTCGCCGACGCTGGAGCGGCTCGTCGACGAGGCGCTGCGCGCGAGTCCGACTGTGGCGTCAGCGCAGGCTGCGCTGCGCGCTGCGCAGCAGCAAGTCGCCGCGCAGCGCGGCGGACTGTTTCCTTCGGCGAGCGGCGGCTTCACCGCTTCGCGGCAGAAGATCAACGGCGCCGCCCAAGGCTTTCCTGAAGCGGGCAGTTTCCTGTTCACGCTGTATAACGCGTCCGTCAGCCTCTCGTACAACTTCGACGTATTCGGCGGCGTGCGGCGCGGCATCGAAGCGCAGGAGGCGGCGCGCGACGCACAGCAGGAAGAACTGCAGGCGACTTATCAGACGCTCGCGGCAAACGTCGTGACGGCGGCGCTGCTCGAAGCGTCGCTGCGCGCGCAAATCGATGCGACGCAGAGCCTCATCGCGTCGGCCCAGCATCAGGCCGACTTGAGCCGCCAGCAGTTCGAGCTCGGCGGCGCATCGCGATCGGACGTGCTGTCGGCCGAATCGAATCTCGCATCCATGCAAGCGCTGCTGCCGCCGCTCGAGCAGCAGCTTGCCGCGGCGCGCTCCCAGCTGGCGGTCTATCTGGGCCGTTCTCCCGCCGACTACACCGAGGCGAGCTTCGAGCTCGCATCGCTGCATTTACCGCGCGAGATTCCCGTCATGCTGCCGTCCGATATCGTGCGCCAGCGGCCCGATATCCGCCGCGCCGAAGCGCAACTGCATCAGGCGAGTGCGACCATCGGCGTCGCCACGGCCAACATGCTGCCGCAGTTCGGCCTCAGTGCGAGTACGGGCGATTCGGCTCAAAAGCTGGGCTCGCTTTTTTCGAGCGGCGTTTTTTCCCTGGCCGGCAATGTCACGCAGCCGCTTTTTCAAGGGGGCACACTCAATGCCAGGCGGCGCGCGGCGATCGCGCTTTACGATCAATCGCTTGCGCAATATCGACAGACGGTTCTGCTTGCATTCAAGAATGTGTCGGATTCACTGCGCGCGCTCGATACCGATGCACAGACGCTCAACGCTCAATACCGCGCGCAGCAGGCGGCTGCGGACAGTCTGAGCCTGATCGAGCAACGCTTTGGCCTCGGTGGCGCCAATCACGTCGAGCTGCTCGTCGCTCAGCAGCAGTATGAGCGTTCGCGGATTGCTTACGTCCAAGCGCTGGCCTCGCGTTATCAGGACACTGCGGCCCTGTTTTTGTCGCTCGGCGGCGATTGGCGCGACCGGCAAGCCGGAGACGGTGCGCAGCGCGCGCCAGCGCTGCAGCAATGAACCCATGAGACAAGTCGTTCGACACCACTAGAAAACCCGATATGACGGACAAGACGGACAAATCCGAGCTCCTGCGCCAATTGCGCATCGATCGCGACAAACGAGGCGGTGACGAAGGCGGTCCACGCTGGCGATGGGTTGTCGTCGCGATCGTCGCCCTGTTGATCGTATTGGGAGCGGGCGCGCTGATCTGGTCCCGATCGGCCGTGCCGGAAGTCAAAGCCGCTGCCGCGCGTGCGGTTTCGACGGGCTCCGACGCGTCCGGGCCATCAGGCGCATCGATTCTGGATGCCTCGGGCTACGTCGTGGCGCGCCGGCAAGCAACCGTCTCCGCCAAGATCACGGGCAAGCTGTCCGAGCTCTTCATCGAAGAGGGGCAGCACATCAAGGAAAACGAGGTCGTCGCAAAGCTCGATGATACGAACGCTGCCGCCGCGCTCATGCAGGCGAAAGCCGGCGTGGTACAGGCCGAGGCTACGGTTGCGCAGGCAAAGGCGGCTGCGGACGATATCGCGCCGATCTACCGCCGCGATCGCAAGCTCGCGGCGGCCGGCGTCATCAGCGCCGAAGTGCTCGATACGAGCAAGGCGAATTTCGACGCGAAGCAGACCGATCTGGCGGTGGCCCAAGGCAATCTCGCCGTGCGCCGGGCGGCCTTGGTGGTGGCGCAGCGCGAGGAGGAAGATACGATCGTGCACGCCCCATTTACCGGCGTCGTGACGACGAAGAATGCGCAGCCTGGCGAAATCGTCTCGCCGCTGTCTGCCGGAGGCGGCTTCACCCGCACGGGGATTTGCACACTTGTCGATATGGATTCTCTCGAAGTCGAGGTCGACGTGAGCGAGAATTTCATCAGCCGTGTGCATGCCGGCGAACCCGCGATCCTCAAGCTCAACGCGTATCCGGACTGGCAGATCCCGGCCTATGTCATCGCCGTCATTCCCACGGCCGATCGCAGCAAGGCGACGGTCAAGGTGCGCGTCGGCTTCAAGTCGCGCGATCCGCGCATCCTGCCCGAGATGGGCGCACGGGTCTCGTTCATGAGCAGCGAGAACAAGTCGGGGGCGACGCCGGCCGCGGGCGGCGTCGTGATTCCGGCCGAAGCGGTGGTGCCGGGCGCTCAGTCGGGCGCGGACACGGGCGCAGTATTTGTGATCCATGGCGATACGGTCGAGCGGCGCGTCGTGCGGCTCGGTGCGCGTTCCGCCGATGGACAGGTAGTGTTGTCGGGCCTTTCGGCGGGCGAGCGCGTCGCGCTTGGCGATTTTTCAAAGCTGAAGGATGGGGCACGCGTCAAGATCGCCGAGCGCTGAACGGCGCTCAACACGCAGCCGACACTTCAACGAGGAGCAACACAATGAGTGCAATCGTTTCTCTGCGCGACGTCGTCAAGACCTATACGCGCGGCAAGCAGTCCGTGGAAGTGCTGCACCGCCTCAATCTTTCGGTGGCCGAGGGCGACTTCGTCGCGCTGATGGGCCCGTCGGGCTCAGGCAAGACGACGGTGCTCAATCTCATCGGTGGTATCGATCATCCGACGAGCGGCGAGATCGTCGTGGCGGGAGAGCACATCGACCGGCTCAAGGGTAGCCGTCTGGCCCGTTGGCGTGCCGATAACGTCGGCTTCGTGTTCCAGTTCTACAACCTGATGCCGATGCTGAGTGCCGAGCGCAATGTCGAGTTGCCGCTTTTGTTGACGTCGCTCAGCAAGGAAGAGCGGCGGCGCAACGTGCAGACTGCGCTATCGGTGGTGGGATTGGAGGACCGGACGAAGCACAAACCGTCCGAACTCTCCGGCGGGCAGGCGCAGCGTGTAGCCATTGCGCGCGCGCTCGTGTCCGATCCGAAGCTGCTCGTATGCGACGAGCCGACAGGCGACCTAGACCGCGCCACGGCCGATGAGATCCTGCATTTGCTCCAGGTGCTCAACCGCGAATACGGCAAGACCATCGTCATGGTGACGCACGATCAAAAAGCGGCCGATTTCGCCACGCATACGCTGCACCTCGACAAGGGCAGGCTCGTCGACGAGCGCGTCAGGACTGAAGCGTAAGCCCCGGAGGCTGAAAAATGAAATTCATTCCCTTGATATGGGCCATGCTATGGCGCAAGAAAATGCGTACGTCGCTGACGCTCTTATCGATCGTCATTGCGTTCTTGCTGTTCGGCATGCTGCAAGGCATCAACGCGGCGTTTCAGGAAACCATTGAGCGGTCGAATGTCGATCGCCTCATCGTGACGAACCGGATTTCGCTGACCGAGAGCCTGCCGTACGCCTATCTGTCACAGCTCGAAACGATCCCCGGCGTCGCCAAGGTGTCGCACGAGTCGTGGTTCGGTCCGTACTATCAGGACCCGAAGAACTTTCTCGCCGCGTTCCCCGTCGAGCCCGATCGCGAGTTCGCCGCGCATCCGGAAGTCGTGGTTCCTAAGGACCAGATCGAAGCGTTGAAGCGCACGCGCACAGGCGCAATCATCGGAAGAGGGCTTGCCGCGAAGTACGGATGGAAGATCGGCCAGCGCATCCCGCTGCATTCGACGATCTGGGTGAAGGCATCCGACGGAACGTCGGATTGGGATTTCGATATCGTCGGCATCTATGAAGAGCCTTCGAATCGCGCGCGTGAAGACGCCATGTTCTTCAATTACAAGTATTTCGACGAGGCGCGCAGTTTCGGCAAGGGTACGGTGGGCTGGTATGTCGTTCAATTGAGCGATCCGCGGCAATCGGCTCAGGTGGCCGCCGAGATCGACAAGCGTTTCGCCAATTCGCCCAACGAGACCAAGACCCAGACTGAGAAAGAGTTTCAGCAGTCCTTCATGAAACAGATCGCGGATATCAGCCTGATCGTCACCTACATTCTTTTTGCGGTGTTCTTTGCGTTGTTGTTTGCCGTCGGCAGCACTGCGATGCAGGCGGTGCGCGAGCAGGTGCCTGAGCTTGCCGTGCTGAAGACGCTTGGGTTCAGCGATACGCAGGTGCTCATGCTGGTGCTCGTGCAGGCGTTGATGTTGTGCGTCGTTGCGGCACTGGTGGGGCTTGGCGTCGCGAGTCTGCTGTTTCCGATGTTGCGCGACACGTTCGGTGTCGTGAAGATGCCGGCAAGCGTCATTGCCGAAGGTGTGTTGATGGCCGCCATCCTGGCTGCCGCCACGGGTATCGTGCCCGCGTGGCGTGCCAAGCGGCTAGTGATCGTGGAGGCCCTACGCTCATGATGATGAAGCAAATCGTAGCCGTTACCGCGATGAATCTGCGCAGTTTGCCCCAGCGTATGGGCACGGCGTGGGTCATCGTGATTGGGATTGCGGTCACCGTTGCGGTCATGGTGTCCGTGCTCGCCATGGCCGAGGGATTCACCAAGACGCTCAAGGGCACCGCCCGGACAGACCGCGCGATCGTATTGCGCTCAGGTTCGGAAGGCGAACTCGCCAGTACGATCTCGCGGGAGAACACGCAGACGATCATGGATGCGCCCGGCGTTCGCAAGGATGCGGCCGGGCGGCCCATCGCATCGGCCGAAGCCGTCGTCATCGTCGCGTTGCCGCAGAAGAAGGACGGCGTGGACGCCAACGTGACGCTGCGTGGAATCGGCGCAAATGCGTCGACGTTGCGGCCTGAAATGCATCTGATTGCCGGGCGCATGTTCAAGCCAGCTGTGCGCGAGATCATCGTCGGGAAGTCGGCCCTGGCTCAGTTCAAAGGCCTCGAGCTAGGTAGCCGGATTGCATTTCGCGATTCAGAGTGGACCGTGGTGGGCGTGTTCGAAACCGGTGGAGATGCGCATGAATCCGAGTTGCAGGGCGATGTCGAGACCGTGTTGTCCGCTTATCGGCGCAATCTTTTTCAATCGGTTTCGGTGATGCTCGAGTCGGCCGGGGCATTCGATCGCTTCAAAGCCGCGTTGACGACGGACCCGACGCTGAAGGTCAGTGTGGAGCGCGAGACGGACTACTATGCGGCTCAATCGAGCCGTCTCTCGAAGCTGCTGAATTTGCTGGCGTATTTCGTCGGCGGCATCATGGCGCTGGGCGCGTGCTTTGGCGCACTCAATACCATGTATACGGCTGTCTCCACGCGGACACGCGAGATTGCGACGCTGCGCGCCATTGGTTTCGGCGGGTTGCCGATCGTCATTTCGGTTCTGGTAGAGTCGTTGCTGCTCGCGTTGATCGGCAGTGCGATCGGCTCCGTTGCCGCATGGATTTTTTTCGACGGCAATACGGTCAATACGCTTGGCGCCAGTTTTACCCAGGTGGTGTTTCATCTGACCGTCACGGCATCGTTGCTGGTTTCGGGCGTTGTACTGGCCTGTACGGTGGGCATGCTTGGGGGGCTGCTGCCTGCCATTCGTGCGGCGCGCTTGCCGATTGCAACGGCGTTGCGTGCGAATTGAGTCGTAGCATTTCAACTGTTTCTGAGCGAAGCGAATTCGAACGGAGGAGCGTTTTTCCATGTGGCAGCAAAGCGAGCGATATCCCGATCCCCGCGTTCAGATCATCGATTCGGAGTTCGAAGCGTTTTGTCTGCCGCTTGCGGCCGTCGAGCGCATTGCCACCGGGTTTCGCTGGTGCGAAGGCCCCGTGTGGTTCGGCGATGGCCGCTATCTGCTGTGGAGCGACATTCCCAACAACCGGATCATGAAGTGGGAGGAAGAGACCGGAGCGGTGAGTGTTTTCAGGAAGCCGTCGAACTTTGCTAATGGGCATACGCGTGATCGCCAGGGGCGGCTTATCAGCTGCGAGCATGGTGGCAGGCGTGTCACGCGCACCGAATACGATGGCTCGCTGACGGTGATCCTCGATTCCTTCGGTGGCAAGCCGTTGAATTCGCCGAACGATGTTGTCGTGAAGTCCGACGGCTCCATTTGGTTCACCGATCCGACGTTCGGGATTCTTGGGTATTACGAGGGGTATCAGGCGGAGCCTGAGCTACCACAGCATGTTTATCGTGTCGACGCGGCGACGGGGGAGGCGTCGGTCGTGGCTGCCGATGTGGCCGGGCCGAACGGGCTGTGCTTCTCTCCTGACGAGCGGTTGTTTTATCTCATCGAATCGCGGGGCACGCCGAACCGCAAGATCTGGGTGTATGACGTGGCCGACGATGGCAGGACGATCGAAAACGGCCGCGTGTTCCTGGATGCAGGGGAGGGCACCATCGACGGCATGCGCTGCGATATTCACGGCAATCTTTGGTGCGGTTGGGGCATGGGTAGTGAAGAGCTCGACGGCGTCATGGTGATTTCGCCGCGCGGCAAGCTCATCGGGCGCATTGCATTGCCGGAGCGATGCGCGAATCTGTGCTTCGGCGGGTTGCGGCGCAATCGCCTTTTTATGGCGTCGTGTCAGTCGGTGTATGCGTTGTATGTCAATACGCAGGGGGTGGCTGGGGGGTGAGGCGGTTCGCTATCCAGCGCATGAGGCGAGAGGAATCAGCCTATATATGATTCTTCGAGGCTACGCCTAGAATTTCCAACGTTGGGGTGCGAAATTTGCGTAACAGACTAACATCGGCCTGCTACGCAAGGCGGTGTGTCGCGAGCCACTCGCGCAGCGCATTGTTCATGCGCGTCTGCCACCCCTCGCCGGTTGCTCTGAACCGCTCGATGATATCGGCGTCGTACCGCACAGTCAGTGCGACCTTCGGTTGTTCCAGCTTTGGTCTGCCGCCGCGTCGCCTCATTTGGGCGAATTGCTCATCCGATGGCACGAATGTGTCCGGGTCGCTGTCGATGCCACGTTGAATGGCCGCGTCTTCCGCTGGGGTGGGTATGTGCAGCTTAGGTTTGTTCGACATAGCGTTTCACCTCTCGCGAATTTGCCCTGCGCAGACTGATCAATAGGCATCCGCATGAGCGGACGCAGAACCGCCGCTGTCAATCCTAAACGTCGACTCTTTTCTGGCGAGCTGTTTGCGGAAATTTCAGCCAAATGCCTGCCGGCGGCACAGTACGGTGGGATTTGAGGCGGCGGCGAGGTAGCGTAGGCGGCTCCGATAGCACGACGCTCGCCCGATGCGGGCACTTCCCCCTTTTTTGCCAAATCAGTCGAGTTCTCATTCCGAAAGATCGCCATGGCTTTGGCCGTCGCAATGTCGCTGCAGTGTGGTGGCTTTCGCCTCAGCGCCACCAACGCGATCACTGCGGTCGCCGACATGAATGCGAGCGCCTTCGGAAGTTCGCTCAGACGTTTTTTTCTCCGTGTTCTCGCGCTAGAGCGACGAAATCAAGCGCGCGCCGCATTCCGTCGGGTCGTTGTGAAACGCGACTGGTACGCCATGGTGTTGGCGCGTGCTGTTTTCGGGGACTATGGCGAAATGGCCGCCACACTTGGGGCACCATGTCAGATGGCCCTTCAGCGCGACGGGAACGCCTAACGCCTTCAAATCATCGCTGGCGGTGGTTACGTGACCGCCGTGCGTCGTCTTGTCGTTCAAGCGGATTACCCCGCGTCCGTTTTCGTCTTTCATTCTCAACCTCGCGTTGGTATATATCGTTGTGTTCCGTTCGGCATCATGCGCGTTGCGTCACCCGGCCCCTGCCGGTAGCTGGATTGTCGAGCCAAGCCGCTGCGTTTAGCCTGCCATCGGATTCAACGCTCCAATCTTGGGCACGGCTTTTCGGGTCGTTCGGGTACTCGCCGCGCTGCTGAGCCAAGATGGTGTCGCCCCAGCCGACCGGTGTGCCGGGGCGGGGCTCGGCGTATGGATCGTCTGAAGCGATGACGGAGATTCGTTCGATCGAGTCGGGCCAGACGGGATCGCGGCACGTTGCGTTCGCGATTATTCGCATGACGGTGAAGACCAAAATCAGCGGCATCATCATCAGTCGAACGACGACGGGTGCGCGCATCCCGAAGCTGTACATCGAAAAAAGGAACGACTCGCGCGATGTTTCTCGCTGCGTATGAAATAGCATCGGTTTAGGCAGACCGTTGGGGCCATCGTTCATATACGTGCACCAGTAGTTCCACTGCGCGAGCGCCATTTCGACTTGCAGCCTGCCGGTCCATTCACGGCCGATCGAGAACACACGGGTGACATCGCCGTGATCGTCGACCGTATAGTGCCGAATGTGGAAGACGGTGCCGAAGGATGTGGTCTCGCGGTGGAGGCAGAAGATCGAGTCTTCTGTCCAAGGTGCCTCCCAGACCACGTCACCCTCGCCGGGTTTGGCGAAGAAGCGTCGCGCGCGGATTGCGTATAGCTTGCCAGCTTCGCGATGAAAGCGGATTGGTCGGTGGCGCAAGCCGAAGAAGAGGCCTCGTCCGAGTTTCCAAACCATCGTGCCGAAAAGAGCCACAGCCGCAATCGCCAAGCAGTTCATAATGAAGTCGCCCGACGACCCGTTGGCATGGGTAAAAATGTAGACATACGGTCCTATGCCTATGCATAGGAAAGCAAACACGACACCAGTGACGAACCACTGTTTTTCAAGAAACGATGGTTCGATCACGTCCATAAACGTCGAATTGATGCTGAAAGTCGAGCCGAAATCTTGAACGTCTGGACCAATAGATCGACCAGTCGGCAAGCGATGAGCTCGATCCCATTCCGGCACCGGTTTGCCAATACATTTCGTCATGACTCGTTCGTCCATGGGTCAGCCTTTTTCGATCGATCCAAATGCCTTCGGCTCTGCCCTAGCGCCCATGCGTGGCGTTCTGCGTTGCGTACGGCGCTTTTGCTTTCGGTTAGCGTGAGCCATCCGCAATTTCGTGCGCCATCTTGGTACGAGGATCTTCGAGCCAGGCCGCCGCGTACATGCTGCCATCAGCTTCGCCCGACCAGCCGTTAGCCCTGGCTTTCGGATCGTTCGGGTACTCGCCGCGTTGTTGAGCCAAGACTGTGTCGCCCCAACCGACTGGCGTACCGGGGCGGGGTTCGGCATACGGATCGTCGGAAGCTACGGCCGAAATGCGTTCGACTGTATCCGGCCAGATAGGGTCGCGACAGGTCGCGTTGGCCAGCATCCGCATGACCGTGAACACCAGGATCAGCGGCATCATGAGCAATCGAGCGGCGACGGGTGCGCGCATGCCGAAGCTGTACATCGAAAACAGGAACGACTCGCGCAACGTCTCGCGCTGCGTGTGAAACAGCATCGGCTTGGGCAGACCGTTTGGGCCGTCATTCATGTAGACGCACCAGTAGTTCCACTGTGAGAGCGCCATTGCGACTTGCAGTCTGCCGGTCCATTCACGGCCGATTGAGAACACACGGGTGACGTTGCCGTGATCGTCGACCGTATAGTGGCGAATGTGGAAGATCGTGCCGAAAGATGTGATCTCGCGGTGGAGACAGAAGATTGAATCTTGCGCCCAAGGTGCCTCCCAAACCACGTCACCCGCGCCAGCCTTCGCGAAGAAGCGTCGCGCGCGAATCGCATATAACTTGCGGGTTTCACGATGGAAGCGAATCGGACGGTAGCACAAGCCGAAGAACAGACCTCGCCCAAGTCTCCAAGCCATTCCGCCAAACAACACTACGAAGCATAGAGCCATCACATCGGCCACAAATAGATAAAACGATGAGGAATCACCTGTGTGAGTGTAGCTGTAGATATATGGGCCATTTAAGGCCGCCAGAAACGCAACGAACACACCTGTGATGAACCATTGCTTTTCTAGAAAGGACGGCTCGATTGCGTCCATGAAGACAGAATTGATGCCGAAGGTCGAACCAAAATCTTGAATATCTGGGCCTGCTGGCCGATTGATCGATAAGCGATGGGCCATGTCCCACTCCGGCACCGGCTTGCCAATAAATTTGGTCATGACTCGTTCGTCCATGTGTCAGCTTCCTACTCCGGAACAGGTGAGTTGAGTCTGCTGCGAACGAGTCATCGTGTTCCCCCTTACAGTCAACCAAAAACATGCCTCAAGAATCTAACGAGCATAGGAAGCAGATAAAAGAACGCGATAAACAGGATGGCGCCAGAGATGTACGGACTGTAGATTCTTGCTTTTTTTAAGCTCATTTCCTTCCGAAAGACGCCATCGCAGAAGCCAGAATCGACAGTCTCGACGATCAATATTCGTTGCAAATCTTCCTTTTGATTCTTCTCTCTCTCGACGCCTTCCCGGATGTAGCACTCCGCGAGTGCCTCGAATTGAGCCCTTGTCAGCAGGTTGCTTTCAATCATCCATTCCAGAGCAGCCGCGGGGCCGCCTATGGCCGGCTGCTGACCGTCTTTCGCAAAATCCGGACGATCGCCTAGTTGGTTCTTTGCCTGCTCGTAAAGTGGTTGATCAATGAGAGCAAGCGTCCTCAATGTATTGAGGCAGATGAGATTATGGGAAACGCCTTCCGTGGCGGTAGCGGCCGGATCAGCCAAGTCATGAGCAGTCTCGTCTGTCAGAGGCAACTCATGCACGCTGCCCGTTTCCCCGTCATCTGTGTTTGTCATTGTGGCAGTCACTTTATTCAAGCCCCGGCGGGTTGCCGGACGTTCATCCTTGGACCGTAGTTCGGTGTCGCATCGACGCGCTGAGCCAAGCCGCTGCGTGGACTCATCCGTGCGGCTCAGTTGTCGCTCTTTGGAGCGACTCCGCTAAACGTCTTGGGATGTTGCGCATTGACGCAAGTCTTATTCCAGCCGGAAAATTCGAATGCGGTCGCATACCTCCCTCCATTGCTTTCATCAAGAATACCGTAATCTAGCTCGGGCTTCTCCAATGCGAGCGGACCATATTCGGAAATTAGCGGATCATTCGAGTCGGTCACGTAGATAAAGCGCGCCCGGACAGCTTTACCGTCCGCATTTTTGTATGCGACATGTCCGCAGATGAAAGTTCGCTTCAAGTTCCGGACTGGGTCCGTTCCATGCAGGTCATGAGTCATTTCGTATTCATCGTCAAATCTAATATCTCGAGCGCTGGCTAGAGCGGATTTGACAGCCGTTTCTGCAGCGCCATATTTCGCCGATGCACTTGGTGCGTAGATACCGAGCAAAGCGAGTCCTACATACAGGGATGTGACGATTTGCCTTTTCATCTTTCTGTGCGGTGTCATTAGCCTTGCACTGCCGAGTGCGCCATCTTGGAATGTGGATTCTCAAGCCAGGCCAGCGCGTACTTGCGGCCATCAGGTTCCCCTGACCAGCCTTCAACTCGAGCCTTCGGATCGTTCGGGTACTCACCGCGCTGTTGAGCCAAGACCGTGTCGCCCCAGCCAACCGGTGTGCCGGGGCGGGGTTCGGCATATGGATCGGCAGAACCGACGGCCGAAATTCGTTCGATGGCGTCGGGCCAGACGGGATCGCGGCACGTTGCGTTCGCGATTATTCGCATAACGGTGAAGACCAAAATAAGCGGCATCATCATCAGTCGAACGACGATCGGTGCGCGCATTCCGAAGCTGTACATCGAGAAAAGGAACGACTCGCGCGGCGTCTCGTGCTGCGTATGAAACAGCATCGGTTTAGGCAAACCGTTCGGGCCGTCGTTCATGTACGCGCACCAGTAGTTCCACTGTGCGAGTGCCATCTCGACTTGCAGCCTGCCGGTCCATTCACGGCCGATCGAGAACACACGGGTAACAACGCCTTGATCGTCGACCATATAGTGCCGAATGTGGAAGACCGTGCCGAAGGATGTCACCTCGCGGTGGAGGCAGAAAATCGAATCCTCTGTCCATGGAGCCTCCCAAACCACGTCACCCTCGCCGGCTTTGGCGAAGAAGCGTCGCGCGCGGATCGCATATAGCTTGCGGGCTCCGCGATGAAAGCGGATAGGGCGGTGGCGCAGGCCGAAGAATAGGCCGCGTCCAAGTTTCAAGACAAGGAAAGCAAAACCTAGCGAGACGCATACGGCAAAAACGTTGCCTAGCGTATCGGCGGCATACGGATAGCGAATATTGGTGAGCCAGTAGACATATGGCCCGATTCCTATGAACACGAAAGCAAGCACAACACCAGTGATGAACCATTGCTTTTCAAGAAAGGACGGCTCTATCACGTCCATAAAGGCCGAGTTGATGGCGAACGTCGAACCGAAATCTTGAACGTTTGGGCCAACCGATAGATCAATCCGCAGGCGATGACCAAGATCCCACGCTGGTACCGGCTTGCCAACACACTTCTTCATGACTCGTTCGTCCATGTCACCCTCCTATCGCTGAGCTAAATGCGTTTAGTTCTGCCTCCAGCGAGTCGTAGTGTTCTGCCTTGCTGAATTTGCAGCGGGACACCCAGTCTTTTAGAGCCGATGCCTTGAAGATCGCGATCGCTATTCCTACCAGGATCGACAAGATCAAGACCGGCCAGAAAAGTGGAAGGCTGAAAACTGCCGCCACTGCCACATATGCGCCAAGAACTCCGCTTCCGATATAGAGCCATCCCAGTTTTTTTTCGCGATTCTGGAATGCCTCGGGTGCGTTTTTCAACAAGTCATACCCTGCGAGTACGACGCCCGCGATCGCACCCAACCCTCGACCGACCTTCGCCCCAATCTCCGCCCACTCGCTAGCCCCAGCCCACTGTTTCATGATGAATGCCGACAACGGATGAGCTGGTGCCTTCGCCACGGTCTCCGACGCCGTCTCTATGACGGTTCCGACGATCGAAACGACAGCGCCGACCGCCTTGAGCCCAGTTTCCCCTTGATTGAACTGGTCACTGCCAGCCCAATCCTTAGCCGCGAACGTAAGTGTCGCCATCTGAAAAATCACCGTCACGACACCGAGATTGAACTCTCGGGACGAATTGAGCCACTTCTTTGCGGCATCCACACCAGGCACTCTGATGGCCTTGATCGCATCGGCGTCCAACTTTCCGTCCTTGACCAGGGCATCCACATCCATCTCATAGGCAACGATATTCGGATCGCGCGGTGGCGCGGCTTTTATGACCTGCTTACCGACTTGAGTCGCCGATGCGCGCTGGTCGGTACGGTCGCCGTCCAGTTGGACGCCCGCTGCCCGGGCTTCCCGCAGGACCCAGTCTCGAATTGCAAGCTTGCTGACCTGCGATGGCTTGAGGCGAACGCCCGACTGCATTGCCAGACGAATGGTCACAAAACCGATCGCCGCGCCGCGTGCCGCACTTGTGAGTACGCCGACAATATGATTGGCGGTAGTCACGATAAGTCGGTCCCGCAAGCTGGCCGCGTTACCTAGACTCTCGACCTTCTTGAACGCTTCCTTGTATAAGTTCAGGAAGTTCTCGTACTGGATATCGGAACCGTGTACCTGTGCATCCGCTGCTTTTATCATCGCGTCCTGATTGAACAGCAGGGCGCGCACATAGACATTGCGGACATTCGCGGCCTGACCGTTCAGCCACTCATCGATCACCTTCTTGCATGGTTCCGTACCGGCGGCCGACCCAATTGCCTGTGCACATGACTCACTGTACGCATAGCCGCTGCGAAGATCCTGCGGGTCGTGATTACCCGCCATCCATTCTGCGAGCAGCTTCGAATTGAGCCAATCGGCATGCGCCTGGACTAGCGGCTGCCATTTCGGCTTGAATGCTTCGAGCGCTTGCTGATACTCCTGCGGGAAGCGTTTCAGTGCTTCCTCGTCCAACACGCTGGTTCGCTTGCCATTCGGCCCGACCTTGGTCGACGCTTCTTCCCAAGCCTCATTGGCGGACGCCTCTACCGTCGCTGGAACGTTGGCCATCCGCGCATCTTCTTCCTTCGCGGCCTGTTCGAAGCTACCCGTCTTGAAGACCCCCTTGATCAGACGATAAAGCCCGGTCAAATCGGCCATGGGCGGGGCGTTGTAATTGCCGATTCGCGAATTGAGGTCGTTGACTTGTTGGGCCGTCTGAGACATTCGGTACGACAGTCCAGTCGATGCCTTGGCGTTGGCGCGAATACCGGCTTCGGCCCGCTCCAAAAGTTGAGCTGAGACGTACTTCCAGTAAATCTGTTCGTCGAAACCGTTATGCAGATTCGGGACTGTCAATTCCGCGAGATCGTTCGCAATGCCGACGGGATCGTTGACCGCGACGATGAAGCCCTTCTTGAACGGTGACTTTGCCATCGCGTCGCCGATTCGGTTCGCGATTTTGCGTTGACGCAGGCGGATTTCTTCCTTTGGAGCTCGGTTGCTGAACCCGAACGCATCCTTCATCGCCCGATCGTCCATCGCGAAATGCGCGACCTTGCTTTGGCTGGCTTGAAATTCCCCTGTATCGACGGCGCCACCCGCGAGCATCGCCGGGACGTTGATGCACTGCATATGCTGCTTGCGCCAAGCCGCATCAACGACCTTGTTGTGAACGAGATCCTTGGTCCAACGGACATTCGACCAACCAATCCAAAGGTTCGTCGCTTCATCGCTGCCAGGCGTGTGCTGGACACTGATACATCGCCCAAGCGATTCGAAGTCCGTTTCGCCGTTGTAGACACAGCTTTGGGTGAGCGCGTCCTTCGCACCCGGCGGCGGCGTCGTATCAGGCGGGAAATACCACAGCGAGCCATCCTCGAGAACCATATATGCGCTGAGCCGCTTACGCTTTTCATCGTAGGTGTACAGATAGCCCTCTCGCAGTGCACGCAAGGTGTACTTGGCGGTACCAACTGACGGCGGAGCGCGGCCATCGATCTTGAAGTTGCCGGACAGGGCCGGCGCTTTCGCCGCACCACGCGGGCACGCGAGGGCATATCGAACCGGATAGATCAGCAGCGATTGCCGATCGCACAACGGGCATCCTTTAGTTGTCATGATTTTGATCCCTGAATTTCGGCATCGAGCGCAAAGTCATTGCGTACACGCTCCGACATGAACCCCACAAGCACATCCACATCTTCCGCGTCGCTGTTCAGCGCCACATCGGAAAACAACTGATCGAGGGCCGCGGGCAACCGAGCAGTTTGCTCGACGGACATGACGGGTAGACGACGCATCACGCGATCTGCGGTTTCGCTGCGATTGATGCGCGTCCATTGCTCCGAGCGCGGCCAGCCTGGCGATGGCTCAGCGTCCCCAGCTCCGGCGCCGGCGCCAGCGCCAGTGACGCTCCAGCGGTGTCCTGCCCATGCGAACTGCCACACCTTGACCGGGCCGAGCAACGCCTCGCGCTGCGCCGGATCGAGGATCGCCAACGTCAATGCCAATACACGCGGATCGTAATACCGCCAGAACACCGACTTGCCACCACTTCCCGGACCTACCAAATACTGTGCGACATGTTCGCTCACGGCATCGACGCCGGCATCGCTATCTAACCATGCGCATATCACTGGCGGACGTTCGACATGCGTTTCCGCCATCCAGCACTCAGTCGCCAGCGCACGCGCTTCGTCATCCAACGCGGCAACGTCGATCAACTGCGGCATCAGCTCTTCCCGATGGGCAAGTGTGCGGTGTACACACGGGCGCATGTCCAGTGCGGCCAGTTCAGGCACATGGACGAGCATAGTCGGTTCGACGAGCAAAAGGCCGTGCATCAATGGCCCCGAAGACGCTGGGGCGGCCTGCATCTGAGAGATCGTCACGATGGCTTCCTCAGGTCAGCGCGACCGATGCCTGACCGGCCTGCGACGCAGCGCCAGCGACCTGCTCGCACAAATCGTTGCCGGGGAACTGCGCAGGCACGCTCACCGGTCCGACCGTATCGTGACTGCCCGCATGAACCTTGTTCTCGCCGGGCGTATAACCGACGATGCCTTTCGCGCTGACCTCGAACTGACTGTTGCCCGCCGTCAACCGGATACCCTGCTTCGCAGTGATATTGATCCAGTCAGTTGTACTGATGATCGCAACGACCTTTTTCGCGAGCAGCTCGAGGTCGTCGTTTTGCGCATGCACTTGAACCTTACCGCTCGCCGCGACGAGCTTCATACCCATCCGGTGCACGAACAACGAGAACTTTTCCGAGACGCTCGTAAAAAGCGATTTGCCCGCCGCGATCGAGACGTTCTGGCCTGCAGTGACAGCCACATGCTGGCCGCCTGCCATATGAGCGGTTGCGGGTGTAGTCATCTCGAGACCGGCCGCGCCCGCCAGCAACAAGTGCGGTTCGTTCAGCTCCGGGAACGATCCATCGCCGCTAGCGCCACCGCCTGAGCCCTTGATGCCGTCGGCCTGCGATTTCAGTTCATCGGCGACCACGCTCTGATCGGCGCCGCTGTCCTGCGCATCATGCTTCTGAGCGAGCTTGCCAAGTTGATCGTGCAGTGTTTGCGCCTTGGACAGACGCGATACGGGCTCACTCACATCCGCGATATGTGCTTGACCTTTCGGCCGGCCCTCGGTGCTGACCACCATCCCCTGAGCCGTGCGGACCGCCCCGACTCCGTCGGTGCGCAACTCGAAGCCCTCGCCACGCGCATCCTGCCGTCCCTGCCAATCCTCGATACGCGTGACGCTGCCCAGCGACAATTGGCTGGCCTTATGGTCGCTGCGCAATTGCGTCTGAATGGCGCCCACCGTATCGTCGAAAATCAAATGATTGCTGTTGCCTGCCGCCCGGTTGCCGGCATCGCCCACCAACTCGCGGCTGCGAATGCCCGTCAATGCGCGCTGATGTGGCAACTGCCATGCCGGCTGATTCGTCGTATTGCCGACCCGCCCCGTGACGATCGGATGGTCCGGATTACCGTCGAGCCATTGAACGACCACTTCCGCGCCAATTCGCGGCAGCGCAGTCATGCCTTGGCTTCCGCCTGCCCAGCCGCTCGACACGCGCACCCAGGTCGTGTACTTGCCTTCTCTGTCCCAATGAAACTGCACAAGGCATCGCCCGTGCTCGTCGGTGAAAATACTGTCGCCTTTCGAGTCGATGACGGGTTGCGGCGCGACGACGGTGGCCGTCTGGGGCGCCAGTATGCGTGTATCGACGCTGTTGTAGCCGGGCGCTGGCCGCCACCGCAGGTCCCGACGGACACACCTAAAGGCGTTCTCGTACGCAGCTGGCGCGTCAACGCCCTGAAGGTAGTTGTTCGTCGCAACATGACGCGCGGAAACGATCAGGTATTCGTCGTCGCGGCTCGTGCGGCCGATCATGCCGCCGAAGTGATCGGTCAACCGGAACCAGCGGCCAGGCATCACGGAGCGGCAATTGCCGCGCGCCTCATAGTGTCGCGCGTTCGCCTCGATTGCGTTGACACGTCGCTGCGCCAACCGCTGGCCATCGTCGGGGTTGCGGTAGCCGTACGCACCGGCGTACTCGTACCATTCGAGCTTTGGAATGCGGCCGTCCCATCCGTCGACCTGCGCATCGGCCAGGCCGCCGGTATTTGCCGTGCGCCCAGGATCCTTGAAGTCGGCCCGCGATAGCGCCAGGTGCGTGGACGTGACCGTCTGAACGGGCGACCACGATGCAATACCATCCGCTTCCTGCGACCCGGCCTCGCTCTGATAGCGAATCTCCGGGGTGCTGCCGTCGATCGGCTGGTCGTCGCGAAGCGGATCGGACAGGATCAGCTTATGACCTTTGGCCGTATGTTCGTACCAGTAGGTGAGGCCCAGGTGCTCCCAGCGACGATGGACGTAATTGTGGTCGTGCTCGTCGAACTGGCACGCCATCTTCATCCTCGGGTCGTCCTCGCGGACTCTCCATTCCCAGACGGGCAGGTAGCCGTAATTTTGAAAGATGGCGCCGGTTTGACCGGCTATCGTCATGTCCTTGAAAAGCCGGTTATTCTTGCGCAGCGTCAGATAGCGTAACCAGGGGCCGATCTCGGCTTCGTAAAACGCAATCCCGCCATCCGCCTTTGTCAAGCGAAACGAAAATATATAGCCGGTGAAATACCGAAAGTTGCCATCGTTGCGCAGCAATCGCGCGGATACCAACTTTCCAACGAAATCTTTCGGGTCGAGCTTCGCATTGTCGGACAGTATTTCGACAATGAATCGGAAATCGCGCGACAGGAATTCTTCCCCTTCGAGACGATTCGCCAGCAGAATTTCCCCGGGAGCGTCGCCATCTGGAAACGACAGCGTCAAAAACCGATTATTCTGCCCTCCCGCAGCGAGCTTTCGGAGGTCTTGAACGGACAGGTCGGTATTCATTTGTATGCTTGACGGATCGCCGATATCGACGGTCGCGCGATTCTACACACAAATGCGTTCCCGCAAAATAGAATGAGCCGTCAATGGTACTCGAGAAGAATATTTTTCCGAATTGCAATCAGTGGAATTGGTAAGATTTGCTTGCGAATTCCCTGTAATCTCGGCTGCCGACAGAGCCTACATTGTCCGCAACGCGAAGCGCTTCAATTTGCCTGTTTCCGTCCGCGGCAATGCCTCGATGAATCGAATCACGCGCGGATACTTGTACGGCGCCACATGGCTTTTCACAAAGTCCTGTAACTCGGCAACGAGCGTATCGTCCGCCACATAACCCGGATTGACGACGACGAACGCCTTGACGATTTGCCCGCGTTCGTCGTCGGGCACGCCGATCACACCGCACTCCGCGACAGCTTCGTGCTCGAGCAGCACGCTTTCGACCTCGGGCCCCGAGATGTTATAGCCAGCCGATACGATGATGTCGTCGGCACGCGCCTGGTAAAACACGTAGCCGTCCTCGTCCATATAGACCGCATCGCCGGGCAGGTTCCAGCCTTCGCGCACAAACGTTTTCTGCCTTTCGTCCGCAAGATAGCGGCAGCCCGTCGGCCCGCGCACGGCGAGTTTGCCGACCGTACCCGGTGGCAGCCGCCGCATGGCATCGTCGACGACGGCGATTTCGTAGCCCGGCACCGCCTTGCCGATAGCGTGCGGGCGAATGTCCTCGGCTGCGCATGAGATAAAAATATGGATCATCTCGGTGCCGCCCAGACCGTCGATCATTTCGATACCCGTGGCTTCACGCCAGAGGGCGCGCGTGGCGTCGGGCAGCGCTTCGCCGGCCGATACGGTCTTTGCAAGGCTCGACAGATCGAAGCGCGCGACATGCGGGGCCATTTGCCGATAAAACGTCGGCGCCGTGAACACGATCGTCGCGCGAAAACGCTCGATCGTTTGCAGCAGTGACTCCGGGGTGAGCTTTTCGATGAGCACCGTCGATGCGCCGACACGCAACGGGAAGCAGAGCAGACCGCCCAACCCGAAGGTGAATGCGAGCGGAGGTGTGCCGCAGAACACGTCGTCGGCGTTCGGCCGCAGAACATGGCGTGGGAAAAGGTCGCACATCGCCAGCACATCGCGATGAAAATGCATGCAGCCCTTCGGAGCGCCCGTCGTACCGCTTGTAAAAGCGATCAGGCAGACATCGTCGGCCGCCGTATCGCAAGCATCGAAATGCGCAGGCTTCCCAGCGGCGCGCGTGTCGAGCGAATCGTGCGCATCGCTATGAAAGAACGCCACCTGTGTGAGATCCGGGGCGAAGTATTCATCGCCGGGCTCGCGGCACCGGTTCAATTCATCGGCAAGCCGAGCATCGCACAGCGCAGCGCCGATACGCGCCTTATCGATGATTTGCTTCAGTTCTTTGGCACGCAAAAGCGGCATCGTCGGCACGACGACAAGCCCGGCTTTGAGACTCGCCAGCAACGCCGCAGCCATTTGCAGCGTATTGGGTCCGCGCAGCAGCACACGATTGCCGGGTCGGAGTGCCAAGTCCTCTACGAGCACGTGCGCCCAGCGATCGACCATGGCACGAAGCTCGTTGTAGGTCGTCGCGTTCGGCTGACCGTCGACGCTCGACCAGATCGCCACCCGCTCGCCGTGCCCTGCGTCGATTGCCTCATCGAGCAATGTCGCGGCGCAATTGAGGCGGGCAGGGTAGGCAAGGCCGGGATCGTCGAGCCGCAATACGGGCCATTGCTCGAGCGGGGGCAAATTGTCCCGGGCGAAAGTATCGACGTGGGCAGACGGTTCCATGACATCCCTCCGGGATCAGTCGGGAATGACGGCGGTGGCTTCGATTTCGACTTTGGCTTCATCTTCGATCAGTGCGGCCACCTGCATGGCGCTCATGGCGATGTCGTAGTCGCCGATCACCTCGCGAAACGCCTGTCCCACTTCCCGCAATGAAGCCAGGTATTCGCGCTTGTCGGTGACGTACCATGTCATGCGCACGAGATGCTCCGGCCGGCCGCCTGCGGCCTCCAGTGCAGCGGCGACATTGAGCAGCGCCTGACGCGCCTGCGCCGCAAACTCTGTCGAATGGAATTGTTCATGGGCGTCCCAGCCGATTTGCCCCGCGATATAAACGGACGTACCGCGTGCAGCGACCGCGTTGGCGTACCCGCGCGGGTTCGACCAGCCGGATGGCAGAAAAGTGCGTTTCATAGAGATTGGGCCTCGAAGCTCAAAGGTGACGATGCAGCGCGTTCGAGCGCGGTGCGGATGTCGTCAGGAATATCGATCGATTGATGTGCCGCCAGCGATGTCGTCACGAGCACTTGCTTCGATCGGAAGCAGACACCGTCATGACGAAGCGCTTCGATGCCGATGGAGATCGAGCGTCGTCCGAGCGCATCGAGTGACAATCGCATCGATAGCGATTCGCCCATTCGGCTCGGGCGGACGAATTCGCATTCGAGTTTGACGATCGGCAGGCCGATGCGGCGCGTTCCGATCATCGATGCGTAGTCGATGCCGAGCCCCTCGTTGAACCAATCTTCGACAAGGGCGTTCGTGAGCGTCAGATATTGTGGAAAAAACACGATGCCGGCCGGGTCGCAATGCGAGAAGCGAACCCGCACCGACCGCTCGAAGAGGATGGCGCCCGGAATGCTCATCGCACAGCCCCTTCGCGCGCAGCATATTGCGCCAGAAGGTCGCGCCCAACGATCAATTGCTGAACTTCTGTCGCCCCTTCGTAAATGCGCAACGCACGGATCTCGCGATAAAGCGTCTCGACGGTCGTTCCGCTTCGCACGCCCTGAGCCCCCCAGATCTGCACGGCCGCATCGATGACTTGCTGCGCGCCTTCGGTGGCGTGCCACTTCGCCATGGCCGCTTCGCGCGTCACCCGTTTGCCTTGATCGCGCATCCAGGCAGCCCGATAGACGAGCAGTGCGGCGCTATCGATCGTCAACGCCATTTGCGCGAGCTTTGTCTGTGTCAACGGCAAGTCGGAAAGCGTTTGCCCGAAAAGATGCCGCGTGCTTGCGCGGTGCAGCGCCTCGGCCAGCGCGCGGCGGGCAAAGCCGAGCGCTGCTGCCGCGACCGAAGTGCGGAAGATGTCGAGCGTGCGCATGGCAAGCTTGAACCCTTCGCCGGGCGCGCCGAGCATGCAGCGCTTGGATAAACGTGCGCCCGCGAATTCCAGCCGGGCGAGCGGATGCGGTGCAATGACTTCGAGGCGCTCCGCGATCTTGAGTCCGGGCGTATCGGCGTCGACGATGAATGCGCTGATGCCGCGTGCACCGGGTGCCTCGCCCGTGCGTGCGAAGACGATATAGAAGTCGGCAATGCCGCCGTTCGAAATCCATGTCTTCTCGCCATCGAGAACATAGGCATCGCCGTCGTCGTGCGCTGTCAGCGCGAGTGCGGCCACATCCGAGCCGGACTCGGGCTCCGTCAAGGCGAACGCGGCAATCGCCGTGCCGTTGGCAACGGCCGGCAGATACCGCTCCTTTTGCGCTTGCGTACCGGCGAGCGTGATCGCGCCCGAACCCAGCCCCTGCATGGCCAGCGCGAAGTCGGCGAGACCCGCGTGTTCCGCCAGGGTCTCGCGCAACAGACAGACCGCACGGGTATCGATCTCGTCGCCATCGCCGCCGTACGTTCGTCCGCCGATGCCGTAGCGCAGCCACCCGGCTTCGCCGAGCATACGCACGAGCTGGCGACATCCTTCATCGACGCCATCGCGTTCGTGCAACAGCGAGTTCACTGCAGGCAAGTGCTCGCTGCACCACGCATCGATATCCGTCGCGACGGTGCGGTGCCGCGCTTCAAAAAACGGCCAATCCAGCATGCTCGAATGGGCATCGATTGCCACGTCAATCTCCTTTGAATTCGGGACGTGCCTTCGCCGCAAACGCGCGGTAAGCCCGCTCGAAGTCCTGGGTGGCCATGCAGACTGCCTGCGCCTGGGCCTCCGCCTCGAGGGCGTCGTCGACGCTCATGCTCCATTCCTGATGCAGCATCCGCTTCGTCATGCCGTGCGCGAAGGTCGGGCCACTCGCGAGTGTGTGCGCCAATTCGGTTGCCTGTGCAACCAAATCGCCGGGCTCGCACAGGCGGTTATAAAAACCCCAGGCGAAGGCTTCGTCGCCGCTCGCCGCCCGGCCCGTGAAAAGAAGTTCCGATGCACGTCCCTGGCCGATGATGCGCGGCAGAATCGCGCAGGCGCCCATATCGCAGCCCGCGAGACCGACGCGCGTGAACAGAAACGCCAGCTTGCTGCGCGCGGTCGCGTAGCGTAGATCGGCCGCCATGGCGAGAATCGCTCCCGCTCCGGCGCATACGCCGTCCACGGCCGCGACAATCGGCTGCGGACAATGGCGCATGGCTTTCACGACATCCCCCGTCATTCGCGTGAACATCAGCAGCTCTGGCATCGGCAAGCCGATCAGCGGACCGATGATTTCGTGCACGTCGCCGCCCGAGCAGAAGTTCTCTCCGGCGCCATAGATCACTATTGTTTTGACATCGGTTGCGTAGACGAGCTGGCGGAACAGATCGCGCAGTTCGGCATAGGAATCGAAGGTCAGTGGATTCTTGCGCTCGGGTCGGTTCAGCACGATCGTGCCCACGCCGTCGCTGACGGACCAGCCGAAGTGGTGGGCCGCATAGCCGGCGAGGGTGACGGCGTTGCCAGCGCGAAGGCGTGCGGCGGATGAGGGTGAATGAGTCATGGGCGGGTTCGAGTCGTTCGTTGGACGTCAGGCACAGTGCGTGATGGTGCGTAAGCGGCCATTCAACGCTGCGCGTTTTCGACCAAATGCGTTTTCAATTTGCCGAGACGCTGATACATCCTCGACTTCTCGTCGCGGCCCAGGCCGCCCAACAGCTCCACGACCCATTGTTCGTGGGCGCGCGCCATCTTGTCGAAAGCGATGCGGCCCGCGGGCGTCAGGCGCACGCAGAAGGCGCGTCGGTCGTTTGGGTCTGCCTCGCGTGCAACGAAACCCTCTTTCTCGAGTTGATCGGTGATACCTGTCACGTTGCCGCCGGTGACCATCAGGCGCCGCGAGATTTCGCTCATTTTCAGTCCTTCGGGATGGCGTTCGAGTTGGGCCATCAAGTCGAAGCGCGGCAGTGTGGTCTCGAATTCGTCTCGCAGGCGGCGACGCAGCTCGGCTTGCACGAGATTGGTGGTTGCGAGCAATCTCAACCATAGGCGCAGACTCATGTGGCTATCGGCGCCTGTGCGGGCTTCCATATCGACGACATTGTCGCCGCGCGCCGGCTTTGTCGTTTCGATCGATTGCGCGGCGTCTTTTTTTGCCGAGGAACGGGCAGTGCGGCTCACATTACTTCTCCACCAGAGATTGAAATCGATTGCCCGGTCATGGCCGACGATTCGGGCTGCACGAGCCAGAGCACCGCATGCGCGACTTCTTCCGGCGACATGAAGCGCTGTTGCGGGTTGGCGCGCTGCAACGCGGTGCGGGCTTCGTTCATGCTTCGGCCCGTTTTGGAGACGACTTGATCGAGCGCGGTGTGCAGCAGTTCGGTTTCGGTGTAGCCGGGGCAAACCGCGTTGACGGTGATGCCTTTGGCCGCGACTTCGAGCGCCAGCGACCGGGTCAGACCGATGACGCCGTGCTTTGCGGCGCAGTAGGCGGCCACGTAGGGATAGCCGATTTGCCCCGCGGTGCTGGCCACATTGACGATGCGGCCGTATTTTCTTTGGAGCATCGCGGGCATGACCGCCTGCGTGCACAGGAAGACGCCGGTCAGATTGACGTCGAGCATGCGGCGCCACAGCGCCAGATCGGTAGCCGTGAAGGGCGAGGCCTGCGCCTGGCCGGCGTTGTTGATCAGGATATCGACCGGCCCCATCGCCTGCACCGCAGCGGCGAAGGCTTGCGCGACCGAGTCGGGTTCCGTCACGTCCATCGTGACGCAGCCCACATCGTCATAGGCGGCGAGCTGTTCGCGTTGGGCGGCAAGTTTCTTTGCATCGCGGCCCGTCAGCGTCAGGCGCGCGCCGGCTTGCGCGAGCGTGCATGCAATTGCTGCGCCGATGCCGCTGCCTCCGCCTGTCACGACGGCATGCTTACCGTTGAGCGAGTGGTTGTTCATTGTGTGTCCGATATCGGCAAAGATGGGGTTTGAGCACGCTCGCGTTCTGCGTTGCGTTCGAGTTGGGCCTTTGCGGCCGTGTATTGCTTGGGCCAGCCGATGTCGAAGTAGCCGATTTTTGCGGCCTCGGTGAGCGTCCATGCCGGGTTGGCCAAATGCGGCCGCGCGACGGCGCATAAATCCGCGCGACCGGCTGCGATGATGCTGTTCGCGTGATCGGCCTCTGAAATCGCGCCAACCGCTATCGTCGCGATGCCGGCCTCGTTGCGAATGCGATCGGAAAACGGCGTCTGGTACATGCGGCCGTAGACCGGTTTTTCGAGCTTGCTGACTTGCCCCGAGGAAACGTCGATCATGTCGGCGCCGGCCGCTTTGAATGCGCGGGCAATCTGTACCGCGTCGTCCGGCGTCGTGCCGCCTTCCACCCAGTCGTGCGCCGAGATGCGTACGGAAATCGGTTTGCTCTGAGGCCATACACGGCGAATGGCGGCGAATACTTCGAGCGGATAGCGCAGCCGATGTTCGAGCGCCCCGCCGTATTCGTCCGTGCGCCGATTCGTCACCGGAGAAATGAAGCTGGACAGAAAGTAGCCGTGCGCGCAGTGCAGTTCGAGCCAATCGAAGCCCGCTTCGTCAGCCATCTTCGCTGCGCGCACGAACTGGTTTTCGATTTCGCGCAAATCGTCGAGCGTGGCTTCGCGTGACCATTGGCTGATGCCCGCCAGATATTGTTGCGGCGAAGCGGAAACGAGTGGCCAGTTGCCTTCGTCGAGTGGCTGATCGATGCCTTCCCAACTGACGCGCGTCGATGCTTTTGCTCCGGCATGGCCGAGCTGCATGCCGATTTTGGCGTCGCTTGCGCCGTGTACGAAATCGACGATGCGCTGCCACGCTTGCCGATGTTCGCTCGTGTACATGCCTGGGCAGCCGGGCGTAATGCGGCCTTCGGCGCTGACGCAGGTCATTTCGGTCATTACCAGCGCGGCGCCGCCCATGGCACGGGCGCCGAGGTGGGTCAGGTGATAGTCGCCCACCGTGCCTTCGACGGCCGAGTATTGCGCCATCGGCGAAACGACGATGCGGTTTTTCAGCCGGACGCCGCGTACAGCGTAGGGTGTGAACATCGGCGGAATCGAGCGTGCCGTGCGCGGTTGCGGCGTACCCGTGCGCGCGGCGAGCCAGTTTTCGAAGCTGGCCACGTAATGTGCATCGCGTGCCCGCAGATTTTCATGCGAAATGCGCTGCGATCGCGTCAGTAGCGAATAGGCGAATTGCTCCGGTTCGAACGAGGCATATCGGTCGACATGCTCGAACCACTCCGTCGAATTGCGAGCGGCGTTTTGCAGTCGCAGCACGTCGACATTGCGTATGCGTTTGTATCGATCGAGCGCGGCCGGAAGATCGCCGGCATGAGTATCGATACTGTTCGCGAGTTCGATTGCGTCTTCGAGCGCGAGCTTGGTACCGGAGCCGATGGAAAAATGCGCTGTATGGGCTGCGTCGCCCATCAGAACAACCGGCGTCGATCCGCCGTCCGAACGCGGCTTGAGATGAACCCACTCGCGATTGACCACGCGTGGGAAACGAATCCACTGCGAAGAGCCGCGCAGGTGCGCCGCATTCGAGATCAGCGGGTTGCCGTCGAGGTACTTCGCGAAGAGGCGCTCGCAAAACGCGATGCCTTGCTCCTTGCTCATTTCTTCGAGGCCTGCGGCACGCCAGACGCGCTCGGGTGCTTCCACGATGAATGTGGATGTGTCCTCGTCGAAGCGATAGGCGTGCGCTTGAAACCAACCCCATTCCGTCTGCTCGAATGCAAATGTAAAGGCATCGAAGCGCTTTTTCGTGCCGAGCCATACGAAGCGGCAGTCGCGCAAGTCGATATCCGGTTGGTAGGTCGCGGCGTACTTCTGTCGGATTGCGCTGTTCGCGCCGTCGGACGCGATGATGAGGTCGGCGTCGTAGCGGTCGTCGTCTGTCACGCTGGTTTCGAACACGAGTTCGACACCGAGCGCTTCGCAACGGGCTTGCAGGATATTGAGCAGACGTTTGCGCCCGATACCGCAGAACCCATGACCCGATGAGCGGAGGGTGCGGCCACGGAAATGGATATCGATGTCGTCCCAATGGTTGAATGCGTCCAGGATCATGTCCGCGCTTGGCGGATCGGCTGCGCGGAGATTGTCGAGCGTTTGATCCGAGAACACTACGCCCCAGCCAAACGTGTCGTAGGGGCGGTTGCGCTCAATGACCGATACATGGTGCGCCGGATTGCGCAATTTCATCAGGAGGCCGAAGTAGAGGCCGGCGGGGCCCCCTCCGAGACAGACGATGCGCATGTTCCATCCTCCTTGGCGATGGAGGAAATTTAGGTTGTAATAGTTTAGATGTCAAGTATGTTGGTGGCGATAGCCGTTGACGCTTACACAAAGGACGTAGCACAGCGCCGAGAGCGGATAGTGCCGGCACTGCGTGTGAAACGCCCTCAAGAATCGAATCACGGTGCCGATAAATCCTTTATTCATTGCCGGCGAATTCAATCAGTCAATACCTCCTCATGTCAGCCCGCACGATGAGCCAACATGCCGATCATGTAATCCGGCATTGCTCTCCCGCATATTCCCGCGCGGCGGGCACCCGGCACGGCGATCCCTCGATATTCCACGTCCCCACGGTAATCGCGCTGGCGTGCTCGGCGCTCGCAAGCGCTGCCGTTCTTGCCGCCCCCGCCGGCGGCACGGTCGCCGCGGGTAGCGCCAACATCAGTCAGACGGGTGCAACTACCACCATTACCCAGAATACGAACAAGCTCGCGATCGACTGGTCGAAATTCAGCATCCAGGCCGGCGAAACCGTCAATTTCCTCCAGCCAGGCACCGGGTCGATCGCACTGAACCGCGTAACGGGCAGAGAGTCGAGTGCCATTCTGGGCAACCTCAATGCCAACGGCACCGTATTCATTCTCAATCCGAACGGGGTCCTGTTCGGCAGCAGCGCGCAGGTCAATGTCGGCGGGTTGGTCGCGAGCACGCTTGGCTTGAGCGACGCCGATTTTCTGGCGGGCCGCTACGCGCTCAGTGGCGCGAGCACGGCAAGCGTCGTCAATCAAGGAACGCTTATGGTGCCGCCCGGCGGCAAGGTCGCGTTGATCGCGACCGCCGTGAGCAATGGGGGCACCATCAACGCGCCACAGGGCAGTGTGCTGATGGCAGGTGCGAGCGCTGTCACGCTGACGCTCGTGGACGGCAGCCCGCTCGGCTATACGATCAGTCGCGGCGCAGCCAGCACGCTCGCCGCCAACGGGGGCCTGATTCAGGCGGACGGCGGCCATGTTGTGCTGACCGCCAAGGGACTCGACGCTTTGAGCGAAGCCGTCGTTAACTCAAGCGGCGTGGTGCGGGCTCGCACGGTGGCCAACAAACAAGGCACCATCGAGTTGATCGGCGACCCGGATTCCGGCGCCACGGCCGTCAGCGGACAACTCGACGCCAGCGCGCCAGAAGTCGGGGGCATAGGGGGCGCGGTCAAAGTGCTCGGTGCCAAGGTGGGGGTTTTCGACGGCGCACGCGTCGACGTCAGCGGCATGGCCGGCGGCGGCACGGCGCTGATCGGCGGAAACTCGCGCGGTGCTGGCCCCGAGCAGGATGCATCGGCAGCGTACGTCGCAAGCGGTGCCGCGATCGATGCCGACGCCGTTCGCACGGGCGGCGGCGGCAAAATAGTCGTCTGGGGCACCGACAGTGCAAACGTGCACGGCTCGCTTTCCGCCAATGGCGGAGTCGCAGGCGGTAACGGCGGCAGCATCGAGACGTCCGGCCATGTCTTGGACACCGATGGCATTGCGGTCAGCGTGGCTGCGGGAACGACGGGCGGCACGGGGGGACTGTGGCTGCTCGACCCGTACAACGTGACGATATCCACGGGCACTCAAACGGGCGGGACGTTTTTGAGCAACGTCTGGACACCCAGCGCCAATGGCTCCGTCGTCAACGTCTCGAGCATCCAGAGCATTCTGAACAGTGGCGGCAACGTCACCATCACTACGATCGGCGCGGGCACGCAAGAAGGCAACGTCGCCATCAACGGCAGCATCGCCAAGACCGCAGGCGGCAACGCCGCGCTGACCTTGATCGCCGACGGTCGTATCACGACAAACGCCAGCAGCGGCGCGCACCGAACGATCACAAGCACGAGCGGCGCGCTCAACGTATCGATGACGGCCAATGCGGCGACGAGCGCATCGAACACCAACGGCATCAAGCTCAGCTACCTCGATATCGCCGCCAACGGCGGCAATATCAGCGCGGTGTCCACCGGTGCGCAGTCGGGCACCGTTGCGGCACTCGATCTCGAGAACAGCACGTGGGCGACGACCGGCAGTGGCACGATTAGTCTGTCGGGCACGATGCCCAGCAACGGCAACAGCCAGGGCGTGTACCTGAAATCGACGACGCTGAGAACGGCTTCCGGCGCAATTGCGATATCGGGCACGAGCGGCGGCATCGCTACGGTCACGGGCACCAACAGCGGCGGCGCACCGCTTTTCTCCATCAACGACATCGGCGTGGACCTCGTCGGCGGCAATACGATTCAGAGCACGACTGGCGGCGCGATCACGTTGACCGGCACGGCAACGGGGGCGACGAGCACATGGGCCGGCAGCGGCGTCACGATCGGCGCGCTGGACAGCCTCTCGACGTCGGGCGCGCTGACAATCATCGGAACTGCGAGCAATCCCACGTCGACGACTTATCGCAATCAGCTTTCAGCCGTCAATATCACCGCGACGTCCTCGAATGCGGCGACCTTGAGCGGCGGGACTGTCGATATCGCTGGCACGAATGAAGTCGTGGGCGGCTCAGCCAGCACGAGCAATGCAAACGCCGCAGTGAAATTGGCCGGCAAAGTGAACGTCACGTCAACCAGCGGCGCTATCGCCATTTCCGGATCGAACGCCGGCGGGGACGGCGTGTGGGGTTCCGGCACCGCCGCTGTGACAATGAGCGCGCCCAGCGCTTCATCGATCGATATCGACGCGCGGTCTCTCGATTCGGTGAGCGGGTATAGCGGGTTCTATATCGGCAACGGTGCAACGTTGACGGTCGCGACCGCGGCGCCGCTCAACATCACCGCGCTCAGTAACGTGGAGGCGCGCAAGGCGGTCTGGAACAAAGGTGGACTGATCACGCCCGGCAACCTCAACATAACGTCCACGGGCGGTTCCATCGCTGACGATACGACCCATGGCGGCTACTTCCAGGTAAGCGGTACAACGACGATCGACGCGAGCGGATCGGCCAACACAATCAGCCTGACCAACAGCGGGAACGCCTTCAACGGGACACTCTCGATGAACGCGGCCGCTACGACGCTGTCCAATAGCACGGCCCTGACGTTGGGTACGTCGGCAATCGCCGGAAACTTGACGCTCACCGCACCCGGCATCGCTCAAACCGGTGCTCTCAGGGTCACGGGCACTACTGCGCTTGACGCCGGCAGCAACGCCATCACGCTCGGCAATAGCGGCAATACGTTCTCCGAAGCGATCGCGTTGACGGCCGGGGATGCGACGCTCGCGAGCGGCTCGTCGCTGAACATCGGCACATCCACGCTCAGCGGTTCCCTGAACCTGGCCGCAAGCGGCATTACGCAAAGCGGTACGTTGAACGTAAGCGGCGCCACCACGCTCAACGCCGGCAGCGGCTCGCTCGCACTGACCAATAGCGGCAATTCGTTCAGTCTGCTCTCGGTCGGCAGTGCCGCTGATGCGACCATCACTGCGGCCACCGCCTTCACCGTCTCCGGCGTGAACTCGACTGGCAACGTGCGCCTGACGACGCTCTCCGGCAATCTGACCACGACCGGTAACTGGACCGTCTCGAACGGCGATCTGACGCTGTCCGCCGGTGCGGCTACCGCGCGCGGAACGGGCAGTGGCGGCGATGTGAAGAACAGCGCGACTCTTACGCTGGACACGGGCAAAACGGCCACCGTGTACAGCGGCTCCATCGATTCGACATTGCTGGGCGGCTCGCTTGCCCAGCGGGCGGCCGCGGGCTCGGGCAATTTCCGCTACGACCGGCAGAATGGCGACGCAGCCGGCGCGACGGGCGTCGGTGATGGCGCTACATACGTCATGTATCGCCAGCGGCCGACGGTCACAGTCACGCCGACGGACTCCACCAACACCAAGGTGTACAACGGTAGCGCCGGCGCGGACCCGCAGCTGGCCTATGGCACGAAGGGACAAGTCAACGGAGATACCGCGGCGCAAATCTTCTCGGGCTCGCTCGAGCGCGCGTCGGGGCAAAACGTGGGCAGCTACGTGATAGCGTCGGGCACGCTGGCCGATCAGCTCGGCTATCAGGTGACGTTCACCACCGGCCATACCTTCGGAATCACCCCCGCGCCGCTCGTGATCTCGGTCAACGGCGCGAGTCGGTACATCGGCCAACAAAACCCGTCGTTCAGCGCTTCATACAGCGGACTAGTCAGCGGAGAGACGATACAAACGGCGGGACTCCAAGGCCAGTTGAGCTTTTCGACCACCGCCAATACCCTTTCAGGCACCGGGGCCTACGCCGTTTCCGTGGATGGACTCTCGAGCCAAAACTACAGCATCAGCTATGTTCCCGGGATACTGACAGTCCGCACCGCGAGTGTGTCCACCGTCATGCTCGGGTCCACTTCCATGGACTCATCGTACGTTAGCGCCGTTGCCGATGCCGAGGCCAAAGCACGCGTGAGCGGCAGAGTCGACGCACCGTTGCCTGCACAAAAGATCAGGCTGGGGTGGCGCGCCGTGGCGGCCACCTTCCATATCGACGATTCCGTTGGCGATGAGGTGGGTGGCACTCGCGCGGCAGCATCGGAGTGAACCGCAGCATCATGTCATTGCGCAAGATAAAACGCCGCGCCGGATTCGCGCGCGCAGGCTTGGGAGTTGCCATACCGGGCCTGCTCGTCACCTTCGCATCACACGCCGCGTTAGCTCAGGTTCGGCCTGACGCCGGCGGCGTCGCACGCGACGTCGCACCGATCGAAGCGCTACCAGCCCCCTCAAAAGACAGGTCGCTCGCTCTGCCGAAAGACACCGACACTCATGCGTTGCCGCAAGACGGAACACGCATTTCCGTGCGTCGCGTTCGAGTGACGGGTGCGCATCTCTATTCGCCGCGCGTTCTTGAAGCGCTCGTTTTCGGCCTCAACGACGGCGAGCGCACGCTCGCAGATCTCGTGCGAGGCGCCGCACGTATTACGCATTTCTATCGCGATCACGGATGGATACTGGCGCACGCGTACGTGCCGGCTCAATCGATCAAGAACGGCGACGTCGAAATCCGCGTTGAGGAAGGAACGCTGTCGAGCGTAGACGTCGCGAACGATCCGCACAGCCGCCTGCGTTCGAGCGTAATCGACGCGCATCTTGCAGCGATTGAACGCGGCGCCCCGTTAAATCAGCCGGAAGTCGACCGGGCATTGCTGCTGCTATCGGACCTGAGCGGTGCGCGACTTACTGCAAACCTTACGGCCGGCGCCCAGCCTGGGCAGACCGTGTTGGACGTCCGCAACGCGGCGACGCCGCTCGTCAGCGGCGAGCTGAGCGCGGACAACTACGGTTCACGCTACACGGGTAAGGCCCGCATCGGCGGCTCTCTGAGCCTGAACAGTCCCCTCGGCTATGGCGAGCAGTTCACCGCCCATTTCCTTGCGAGCGACTCGAACCTTTACTATGGACGGCTCGCAGGGCAGATGCCCGTGGCCAACGCCGGCTTGAGCACCGGTATGAGCCTCACGCACACTCAGTATCTGCTCGGGTCTGACTTCGCCGCGCTCGGTGCCCGCGGCCGCGCGGACATCGCCCAGTGGAACCTGGCCTATGCGGTCGTGCGGAGCGTCCCGGTCAATGTCATCGGGCAATTCACATCGGAATTCCGCGACTTGTTCGACGAAGTCGGCGCGACATCGAGCGACACACATAAACACGCGTTTCACCAGAGCATCAACCTGCTGTTCAGCGGCAAAGACGAATTGATAGCGGGCGCGAACACACAGGCTGCGCTGCGCCTCGGCACCGGTACGCTGACGATCCTGTCGCAGCCTGCAGCGGCGATCGATGCCGCCGGCGCTCAGTCCACAGGACGATACGGGACGCTCAACCTCGATCTGCAGCGCAATCAGCAGTTGAGCAGCCGCTGGAGCGTACTCCTCAGTGCGCGCGGGCAACTCGCCTCACGCAACCTCGATTCGTACCAGAAGTTCACGCTGGGTGGCCCCGGCGGCGTACGTGCCTATCCGGCCGGAGAAGGCACTGGTGATGAAGGCTGGCTCGCATCCACGGAGCTTTCGTACAAGATCAGCCCCATGTTGATTCCCAGCGTGTTTTACGACCTCGGCGGGGTGACGATCAACAAGCATCCCTACCTCGATAGCGCGAATTCGCGGGTACTGCGGGGATATGGCGCAGGCATCCACGGCAGCCGCGGCACCTTCACCTGGAGCATTGCTCTGGCATTTCGCGGCGCTCAGCATGCCCAGGCCGAGCCGGACAGCCCGATGCGTGGATGGGTACAGATCGGCTGGGCCTTCTAGTCGCCCGACAGACGCGGCTCGTCTCACTCCTGATACCGTCGTTGCTGTAGCTGCTACAGCGGCACCCCGTTCTATTTGTCATGCACTGATCTTGGCTCAAGCCGCACTTCTTGTACTTGCGCCCACTGCCGCAGTGGCACGAGTCGTTCCGACCGCGTTTCTGACGACTGACTTTACGTGAATATTGTGTCAAAGCATCGCGCACTTTAGATGCCGGCTTCACAGATTTTGCAGACGGTGTCTGCAAAATCAATGTCGTCCCCGATTGTGCAGCCCTTGTCTGCAATTTCTAGTAGACGATCGGGTATGGGTGGCGATGACAACTGGCTACTCGAACCGGAGCACGCCCGCAAGTCGAGAGCCCGCCGATTCCAGGGCTGGCGAACGCTCGCATTGACGGACTTTATTATCACGGGTCACTATTGCGGGGCTCGAGTCACTCATCCCCGCGAATCAGGGTTGGCGTTTGCCTCGTCCACCAGTGGGTTTGCCAGCCGGCATACGCGAACTCGCGGATGGCTTGCTGCGTGGCTTTTGCCCGCTGAATGGATTACCGCTGGACAAGTTTGCACCTTTACCCGCGGTCAGAGCACGCTGCGTCGCGGGCTTGCGGTTGTTTTCGCCACTTTGCGGATGCGGGTTCTTGCTGAGCACCGGCACGGCGCCGGGCGCAGCGTGCGACACCTTGGGCTTCTTGGGCTTTTTGGGTTTTTTGATGATCTGGCCCGTCGTGCTGGTTTGCGGCACGCGGTGGTCGGCCTCGAAACCCGGCTCTTCTTTACGGGGCAGCGTTTGCCGGATCAGCGCTTCGATCGCAGCGAGTTGCGGTGCTTCATCGGCACACACGAGGGACACCGCCACGCCGCTGGCGCCCGCGCGGGCGGTACGGCCAATACGGTGCACATAGTCTTGCGCCACGATCGGCAGGTCAACGTTGATCACCAGCGGCAGGTCGTCGATATCCAGCCCGCGCGCGGCAACATCGGTGGCTACCAGCATATTGACTTCGCCGCTCTTGAAGCGCTCCAGCGCGCGCAGGCGCGCGGGTTGCGGCTTGTCACCGTGAATAGTGTCGACCGAATAGCCGGCCTCATCCAGCAAGGATGCCAGATAATCCACGCCAGTGCGGGTTTTGACGAACACGAGAGCGTGCTCCCAGTGGTTCTCGGCGACAAGGTGCATGAAGAGGTCAGGCTTGTTCTTTTTGTCCACCGGCACCACCCACTGCTTGATGTTGCTGGCGGTGGCATTGGGCGGGCTGACGCTGATGTTGACCGGGCCGCGAAGAATGCTCGCCGCCATGGCTCGGATGTCATCGGTAAATGTGGCGGAAAACAGCAGGGTCTGGCGCCGAGCGGGCAAGCCAGCAAAGACGGCGTTGAGTTCGCGCGCAAAGCCTAGCAGGCTGTTGAAATTGGGTACGGTGTAAACGGCTTTTGCGGGCCGTGCGTTATGGATATCGTGTTCATGAGATTGAGCGAT